>JADMIO011285573.1_pt1 | contig 104649 bp, 136 predicted proteins | sample 8958161 | NCBI WGS metagenome assembly JADMIO01 (sample SAMN16585339, study PRJNA669376) | soil metagenome | isolation source: Crop rotation soil | place: USA: Cullars Rotation, Alabama | collected 2011 | reverse complement strand
GCCGCGACTTCAAGTCACGTGAATTCCAAGCTTCGGATCCCACTGTGCTGGAAAGGTTTAAAGGCTATGTTCGAAGACCTGAGCGAAAAGCTCGAGGCCACGTTTGCCCGCCTGCGTGGCCGCGGTGTCCTGACCGAAGCCGACATCAAGGAAGGGCTACGCGAGGTCCGCCGCGTTCTGCTTGAAGCGGACGTCAACTTCCAATTGACGCGCGAGTTCCTTGAACGTGTCGAGAAAAAAGCGACCGGAGTCAACGCGCTAAGTACGGTCTCGCCCGGACAGCAGCTCGTCAAGATCGTTCACGAAGAACTTGCCGCGATGCTTGGCGAAACCCGCGAAGGTCTCAAGCTCGGGACGGTGCCGCCGTCGGTCATCATGATGGTCGGACTCCAGGGTTCTGGAAAAACCACAACCGCCGCCAAGCTCGCTCGCAAGCTGAAGAGCGAGGGCCGCTCCACTCGGCTCATCGCCGCCGACGTCTATCGCCCGGCAGCCATTGATCAGCTGGAGACACTCGGCCGAGACCTCTCGATACCGGTGCACGCCGAACGTGGGACGACCGACGTCGTCAAGATCGCGCGATCGGGCGTCGCAGAGGCGTTGAGAGAGCGCGATCGCGTCGCGATTGTCGATACTGCCGGCCGTCTGCAGATCGACGACGAGATGATGAATGAGCTCAAGCATCTCAAGGAAGCGCTGAGGCCGTCCGAGATTTTGCTCGTCGCCGACGGGATGACCGGGCAGGACGCGGTCAAAATCGCCCAAGGGTTTGACCAGGCGCTCGACATCACCGGCGTAATCCTTACGAAGATGGATGGCGATGCCCGCGGCGGCGCGGCGCTGTCGATCTATGGTGTAACGAAAAAGCCGATCAAGTACATCGGTGTCGGCGAGAAGCCGGATGCGTTGGAAGAGTTCCACCCCGAACGCATGGCCGGCCGCATTCTTCAGATGGGCGACATCGTCTCGCTCGTCGAGAAAGCACAAACGGCGTTCGATGAGGCGGAAGCAAAGCGCCTCGAGAAGAAAGTGCGCAAAGAGGGAATGGACCTGAACGATTTCCTCAACAGCATGAAGCAGATCCAGAAGATGGGACCCCTCGAGGGCATCCTTAAAATGCTGCCGGGGGTCAACACCAAAGCGCTCAAGCAGATGAAAGCGGATCCCAAGCGCATCAAGCACGTCGAAGCGATCGTGCTATCCATGACTCCGGATGAGCGTAAGAATCCTGGCATCATCAATGGATCCCGCCGAGCGCGGATAGCGAAGGGCTCGGGCCGTCCCATCAGCGATGTCAATCGCCTGCTGGATCAATTCCGCGAGATGCAGAAGATGATGAAGAAGATGGCAGGGGGAGGAAGAATGGGGATGCCATCGATGCCGGGAATGTTCGGGCGTTAGTAGCTGATTGAGGGGTTCGGACTAACATAGCATCGTCGATGCCGTTGGTCCGTAGCCCTCGGTCCTATTAGATTGCGGTCTTCAGTTTCCCCGGGTGCGAGTCGGAATTGCCGACCTCGCGAGGAGCCCGGATTCGAGGCGCGATGAGCGCCTCATTTTTCACCCTCCAGGGAGAAGTACGAAATGGTAAAGATTCGCCTCCGTCGTGTTGGACGGAAAAACGCGCCGTTCTATCGCATTCTGATCGCCGATTCGCAGATGCCCCGCGACGGCAAGTTCATTGAGGTCATCGGGCAGTACGCTCCCCGGAAGAGTGAGGGCTCGCTTCAGATCGACGAGGCAAGAGCCAATCACTGGCTCAATGAGGGCGCGCAGCCGACCGACACTGTGCGCTCGCTCCTTCGGCGTGCCGGCATCCTCAAGCGCCGCCACGAGCAGAGAAAGGGAATCGAGCGCCAGTCAGGCGCTGTTCCGGTCGCCGAGACCGCTGAGGCCTAAGTCGGGCAGCGCCTGGCTGCCCATCTCTCCGATGACGTGGAGGATCGTCAATGTCTGATCCTGAGTACGCCCTCGTCGGACTGATTCGCAAAGCGCAGGGAATCCGTGGAGAGGTGATCGTCGAGCCTCTCACCGACAAGCCGGACGTGATCTTCGCGTCCGGCAGTCGCGTTTTTGCGGGTACATCTGACGGAGATCCCGCGATCGCGTACGACGTGAAAGGCGAGGGAGAGATCCCCACGCTGACCATCTCCGATTCGAAGCCGTACAAGCAGGGCTGGATTGTTCGCTTCGAAGAGATCGCGGATCGGGACAGCGCCGAACTATGGCGAGGGCGCTACCTGCTCGCCCGGTTCAGTGAGCTGCCGCCACCTGAGGAAGACGAAGTATATCTTCACGACCTGATCGGCATGAAAGCGGAATCCACTACCGGTAAACTGATCGGGACCGTCAAGACCTTTTACGAGCTGCCGCAGGGAATCATCCTCGATCTAGAAACTCCCAAGGGCAGCATCCTGGTTCCATATCGCCCCGAGTCGATCGTACGCACCGACGTGGCTGCTCGCACCGTGATCATCAATGAAGCGATGGGCTTCACCGACAGTCACTCCGGCGAACCGATCTGATTGTGGCGCTCAAAATCAACGTCGTCACGATTTTCCCGGAATTTTTTGCCGGACCGCTGTCGCTAAGCATTCCCTCGCGCGCGGCTGCAGCGGGCAGCGTCAACTACAACATCGTCGACCTGCGTGACTTTACGCACGACAAGCATCGGACGGTCGATGACTATCCATACGGCGGCGGCGCTGGGATGGTAATGAAACCTGGACCCTTCTTCGAGGCGGTTGAGTCGCTGGCCGCGAAGCCCCCGATCGTGCTGCTTTCGCCACGCGGCAAAGTTTTCGCCCATGCCGACGCCGAGCGATTCGCGGCCGGTGAGGAGCTCACTATCCTGTGCGGTCATTACAAGGACATCGATCAGCGCGTGGCAGATCACCTGGCGACCGAAGAGATCTCCCTGGGCGATTTTGTTCTGAGTGGCGGCGAAGCGGCGGCGCTGGCGATCATCGACGCCACCGTGCGTCTGTTGCCCGGCGCGATGTCCGATCTCGACAGCGCCCGCGGCGATTCATTCTTCGGTCGCGGTCTCAGCGCTCCCAGCTACACTCGACCGCCCGAATTCCGTGGCCATAAGGTCCCTGACGTACTGCTGTCGGGCGACCATGCCAGCATCGACCGTTGGCGTACCGAACAGGGTGCTCGCCTGACCGCACAGCGAGAAGGGACGCGCGTCCCATCCGAGGGTGAAGGGTAGTTTCACTCAGCCCCCGCACGCTGGCGTTAAGCGCTTTTGGGGTTTAGTTTTCGTGGCTCCCTCAGAAATCCGTAAACAAGTCTTTCCACAGGCTGTAACCTCAGCCGCGAGCGTCATATGCACCCCTTTATCGAAACCCAAAAAGAGTGGCTCCGTAACAACGTCCCGGCATTTCGGGCCGGTGACACACTTCGCGTCAACGTCCGCGTTCGCGAAGGTGACAAGGAAAGACTCCAGGCGTTCGAGGGCGTTTGCATTGCCAAGCGTGGCAGCGGTGTCAGCGCGACGTTCACCGTCCGGAAGATTTCCAACGGCATTGGCGTCGAGCGCATTTTCCCCCTTCACAGCCCGATGATCGCCGAGATCTCGGTGGTGCGCCGCGGTCGTGTGCGGAGAGCCAAGTTGTACTACCTGCGTCACCTCACCGGAAAGGCTACGCGCATTAGAGAGCGTAAGGCCAAGGTGATGGTTCCGGGCTCCGAGACGCTCGATACGGCCGCGGCTGAAACGGGCGCCGGGACCGGGGTCGAGGCCTAACGCCTCTTACCGGGCGGGCTGAGTAGAGTGCAGGACGAGGTCGAATCGGGCTCCCCCAACTCGACCCCGACAGGCGATCCCACTCCGACCTCCAGCGATCAACCAAAACCACGTCGCCGTCGTGTCCCGCGCCGTAAGCGCTGGACGACGATCGAGCGCGACCTGCGTCTGGAGAAGGGGCCACTTCTCGCCGGCGTTGACGAAGTAGGTCGCGGTCCGATAGCCGGCCCGGTCGTCGCGTGCGCGGTGATAATGCCGCCCGATGTCCGCGCGATCGCCGGCGTCGACGACTCAAAGCTTCTCAGCCACGATCAACGCGTGCGACTTGCCGGGAAGATCCGCGAGCGCGCCGTCGCTTACGCGCTCGGTGCTGCGTCTGTGCGCGAGATCGACACTATCAACATCTACCAGGCCAGCGTGCTCGCGATGCAGCGCGCACTCACTCGGCTGCGCGTCACGCCTAACCACGTCGTCATCGACGGACGGGCGATGCGTACTCTGCCGATTGCGCACACTGCGGTGGTAAAAGGTGATCGCCGGTGCTTCAGCATTGCTTGCGCATCGATCCTGGCCAAAGTCACGCGCGATCTGCTGATGACGCGGCTGGCCCAACGCTACCCGCACTACATCTGGGATCACAACGCGGGATACACGACCCGAGAGCACGTCGTTGGCCTGACTTCATACGGGATTACACCTCACCATCGTAAAAGCTTCTGTCGCATCAGCGATCTCTTGCTGGAGCTGCAGCACCAGAGCGAGATGGATGACCAGGAGCAGCAACAGGTGCTAGCTGACGTTGGCATTCCTGACGAGGACGATCTCGACGATTACTTCGAGGACGACGATGGCTGACCCAGTAGTCGGAATCATCATGGGTTCCAAGTCAGACTGGGACACGATGCAGCACGCCGTGCAGATGCTCGACTCGCTCGGCGTCGCCAACGAGACGCGCGTCGTCTCGGCGCATCGCACGCCGGATCTTTTGTTCGAGTACGCGGAGTCAGCGGAGAGACGCGGAATTCGCGTAATAATCGCCGGCGCCGGGGGATCCGCTCATTTGCCGGGAATGACTGCCGCAAAAACGACGTTACCGGTGCTCGGTGTACCGGTCGAGACGAAGACTCTGCAGGGAATAGACTCTCTGCTATCGATCGTACAGATGCCGGCCGGCGTCCCGGTCGGTACGCTGGCGATCGGCAAAGCTGGCGCGATCAACGCGGCGCTGCTCGCCGCGTCGATAATTGCGATCGAGCAACCCGAGATCCGCGAGCGACTGAAGGCATTCCGCAGCGAGCAAACCAATGCCGTTCTCGCGCAGCCGGATCCGGCGAAGAACGAGTGAGAATCGGCATACTCGGCGGAGGCCAGCTCGGAAGAATGCTGGCGCTGGCTGGCTATCAACTTGGGATTGAGTTTCGGTTCTTCGATCCAAACTCCGGCGCGCCAGTCGGACAAATCGGCCAGCTGATTGCCGCCAACTATGACGACCGCGCCGCGCTGGAACGATTTCTCGAAGACGTCGACGTCGTCACCTACGAATTCGAGAGCATACCTGCGTCGACCGTAGAATTCGTGGCCGAGCGAGTAAAGGTTTTCCCGTCGGTGAAAGCGCTGGAGACCGCGCAGGATCGGCTGTTCGAAAAGCAGCTATTCCAATCCCTCGCGATTCCGACGCCCAGGTTTGCCGCAGTGGATAGCATCGAAGAACTAAGGCGCGCGATCAGCGATATCGGACTGCCGTCGGTGTTGAAGACCCGAAGGCTTGGCTACGATGGCAAGGGACAGTACGTCCTCAGACAAAGCAGCGACGTCGATACTGCGTTTGGCGCGCTCGGCAAGTCTCCGCTCATTCTCGAACAGTTCATCCCGTTCCAGCACGAGCTGTCAGTGCTTGGAGTGCGCAGCCTCAGCGGCGCGGAGGTTTTCTATCCGCCGGTCGAGAACAGACATCGGGAAGGGGTGCTGCGGCGGTCGGAATCTCCCGCGCCCAACATCACGCCCGAGGTCGCGGCGGTTGCGATCGATCACTGTCGTCGCATCATGGACCGGCTGGACTACGTCGGCGTGATGGCGCTGGAGTTATTCGCGGTGAATGGAGCGGTGATGGCGAACGAAATCGCGCCCCGGGTTCACAACTCGGGACACTGGACGATCGAGGGAGCAGAGACCAGCCAGTTCGAGAATCACCTCCGCGCGATTCTGGATTTGCCGCTAGGTGTAACCCAGCTGCGCGGTCGATCCGTGATGTACAACATCCTCGGACACATTCCCGAGGTGAGCCGCGTAGTGGCAATCGAGGGCGCCCATCTGCATCTCTATGGCAAGGCTCCGACCGAAAAGAGGAAGGTTGGGCACGTGACTTTGGTGGCTCAGACGGTGGCAGGCGCGACGCGCGGGGCGGGGGAAATCGCTCACGCGCTCGGTCTGGCGCCGGAAGATGCCTGAAAACGCAGTTTTCAGGGGTTAAGCCCGCCGAAGTCCCGCCGAAGGCCATTTCAAACCCGTAACCGGGCTGGGACTGTCATAAGGACAGCGCCAGAAAATCGCCGTTGCCGTCCATTCAAACCATTGAGCCAGCCAGAGTATCCAATTACCCAACAAAAGCCGGAAGACGATCTGATGGCAGGCATGGGGGCGACGGCGAGATCAAACGTGGTACGCGCGCCAATGGGTGATACCGCCGACGTGGCTCTGGCCGCGGCTGGAGATCGTCAGGCTTTCGAGAGGCTGTACCGCACGCACGCCAACAGGGTCTACACGCTGTGCGCGCGCATGTCTGGAAGCCGATCGAGGGGTGAGGAGCTGACCCAGGATGTATTCGTTCGCACGTGGGAAAAGCTTCCGCAGTTCCGTGGTGAAAGCGCTTTCTCCACGTGGCTTCACAGGCTGGCGGTAAATGTCGTTTTGAACGCGAGGAAGATCGAAGGCAAGCATGCCTCGCGCACCGAGCAATCAGATGTGGAAGATGAGCGGAGAGACGAGATGTCGCGTGCTCCGCTGCACATAGAAAGGATGGATCTGGCAGAAGCGATTTCCAAACTGCCAGAGGGAGCGCGAAAGGTGTTCGTGCTCCACGATGTCGAAGGATACAAACACGAAGAAATCGCCGAGATGATGGGAATCACCTCGGGTGGAAGTAAGGCGCAGCTGCACCGCGCGAGACTTCTTTTGAGAGAGGCTCTGCAACGATGACAAACTCCAACTTGACCTGCGAAGCATTCGACGAAGCGCTCCCCGATTATCTCGAGGGCACGCTCGACCGATCGCTACGTTCAGCAGTCGAAGGGCACTTGAGAGAGTGTGTGCGTTGCACCGGCCTGGTGAGGGATCTCCGCGGTATCGAGGCGGAGGCTGCGAAGCTTCCCGATCTGGTGCCGTCGCGTGATCTGTGGCAGGGAATCGAAACACGTATCGCGGCGCCGGTGATTCCGCTGGCGGCGCGTCCCGAGCGCTCACGGCGCATTGCGCCGACCTGGATGGGAATCGCGGCCGCGGCTCTCATCGTCAGCACCGCCGGCATTACCTATACACTTACCGCCCGTTCATTCCGGAGTACCGTCACTCCGGGTCCCGCTCCATCCGCTTCCGTTGCGACGGTCAATCAGGCCAATCAGGCTGAGTCGCCGACTCCGCAGGTTGCGACGACGGAGACTGCTTCGCCGACAGCGCAGCCTGCGGCACCGACTGGCAGAGCTGTTACCGCCAGCCGTAGCAGTGCAGGGACTCAAAGCGATGCAACCGCTCGCATGGTGAACGACCCGGGCGTTCCATCGGAAGCCGTTTACAGCAGGGAAATCGACATGCTGCAGCGGATCGTAACTGACCGGAAGACTCAGCTCGACTCCACGACGGTCGCGATCATCGAGAGAAATCTTCAGATCATCGACCGCGCAATCGAGCAGAGCAAAGCCGCGTTGGCTCGCGATCCTGCCAGCAGACTTCTCACTGACCAACTGACTCATGCGCTCGACAAGAAAGTCGAGCTTCTCCGCCGCGCAGCGATGCTGCCGGCCAATACATGACAATGACTACTTCACTCAAGCTTACGGGGTTTGCTGTCGCGGTTCTGCTGTGCGCCGCCGCTCCGAGCTCGGCGTGTGCCCAGGACGAGGAGCAGTTAACGCAGATCGACACGACGCTGCGTCTGGACCGCGGTGGCTCGGTTGATCTCTCGTTGATCTCCGGTCGCATCCGCGTCGTCGGCTGGGACCGGCCTGACGTTCACATCAAGGCGTCGATCGAAAGCGGTTATCTAGATCTCAGTGCCAACTCATCGCGAATCACGCTTGGCGTCGACGAGGAAGGTGGCCGTCGCGGCCGTCACGGACATGGCAACGTCGGCGAGGCTCAGTACGATGTCTCGGTCCCGCGCGGTGTGCGGTTGATTCTCGAGGCAGTCTCGGGAGATGTCAGCGCCAAGGGATCGCAAGGCCCGATCGAAGCGACCAGCGTCAGCGGCGACGCCGAAGTCTCAGATGCCGTGGGCGAGACGAGCGTCGAATCGGTGTCAGGCTCCGCACACGCGTTCAACGTCAATGGTAACCTGCGCACTGAGACAGTGAGCGGGGATCTGAGAGCCGAGAACGTCTCGGGCAATGTCGAAGCGAGCTCAGTTAGCGGCACGATCAGGCTGACGGGGATCAAGTCGCGCGACGTTCGAACGGAAACGGTAAGTGGCGACATCATATATGTAGGAACCATCGAGCCGTCAGGCCGATACGGGTTCGAGTCGCATTCGGGCACCATCCGCATGGACATTCCGAAAAACTCGGGCGCATCGTTCGCCGTCGAGACCTTCAGCGGTGACGTCAGCACGGATTTTCCTGTGACGGTCTCGAAGGCGCAACGACGCGAGGGCCACATGGAGTTCACCCTTGGCGACGGCAGGGCAAGAGTTACAGCAACGACGTTCAGCGGGCGCATTGTGATCAATAACGGAGACGCTTCCACCCGGAGAGAAGAAGAATGAAAGGGATGAGACTGAGCGCGGTTCTCGCTTTCCTGCTCGCAGCGCCCGCATTAGGCGCGCAGCAGGAATACGGCCGCGATTCGAACACCTGGCGCTGGGATGGTCGTGTTGAAGCAGGAAAGTGGATGCACGTGTTCAACGTGAATGGCTCGGTGGATTTCCTGCCGAGTAGTGACGGTCAGGTCCATTTGGTAGCGGAGAAGAGAACTCGCGACGGCCGCGATCAGGACGACATTCACTACGAAGTCGTGCAGTCGGGCGGCAATGTCACTATCTGCGCCATCTGGAACGACAACTCGCGCTGCGAGGACGGCGGGGTCGAGAGCTATCGGAACCGGAACAACAACAACGAGAATCACACCTCGGTCAAGATCACAGTACGAGTGCCGCGCACGGTCAGAGTTGGCGCGCACTCGGTGAACGGCGGGGTGTCGGTCAGCGATGTCGGCGCTCAGGTTCGCGCTGAGAGTGTGAACGGAGGCGTGAACGTGCGCAACAGCGCCGGCCCGGTAGTCGCGCATACAGTGAATGGTGGCGTCGACGTTTCGACGGCGAACGGCCCCGTCAGCGCCGAGACGGTGAACGGCAATGTCGATGCGCGCATGCAGGCGCTGCAGGGCGACGACGACATGACCTTCAAGACGGTGAACGGATCAGTCTCGATCTATGTCCCGGCTCGCTTCGACGCGAACTTCCGCTTTGATACTGTCCACGGCGGCATCGACAGCGATTTCCCGATGACGATGTCGGGACGCTGGGGACCGCGCCATGCCTCCGGCACGATCGGCAACGGTGGCGGTCGCGATATTCGCGCGAGCAGCGTCAACGGCAGTATCGAGCTGCGTCGACAGTAACCCGCTTTTCCTGAAACAAGAAAGGGCGCTCAATGGAGCGCCCTTTTTTTATGGTGAGACGGCGACACCCCATGGCTGGCGTCCGACTTTCACTCTGGCAGTGACGCGACGGGTCGCAGCGTCGATGACGCTCATCGTATCCGAAAGACCGTCCGCGGTGTAGACCGTCCGGCCATCGCCTGACACCGCGATTCCCCAGGGTCGTTTGCCGACGGCGATTCGCCCGACGACTGCGTTGCGCGATGCATCGATCACGGATACCACGCCCGCATTACCGTTAGCGACGTAAATCCATTTGCCATTTGGAGAGACGACTACTCCAACCGGCTTTCCCTGCCGGTTCTCCAGAGGAATTGTCTTAAGGATGGTGTGTGTACGCGTATCGATCACCGTCAGAGTGCCGCCGATCTCCGCGGTTACGTACGCGCGCTTGCCGTCCGGTGAAAAGGCGACTGCGCGCGGCCTGACATCGACGAGAAAGTTTGCCACGACTTTGTTGGCGCGAATGTCGATGACCGACACGCTGTTACTGGTCTCGGCTGTCACGTAACACCAGCGCCCATCCGGCGTAATGCCAACGCCTTCGGGCTCGATGCCAACGATCAAACTGGCGATCTCTTTGCGCGACGCGATGTCAGTTGCCGTCGCGGAATTGCCATCTTCGTTCGCCGAATACATCCGCTTGCCGTCGGGAGTAATTGCGAATCGCTCGGGGTCGCTGCCGGCTGGAAAAAGCGCGGTGATGGTATTCCGCTGAACGTCGATTGCAGCAATCGCGTCACCGCCGCCCTTCCTCCTAATGTCGGGATCGCTCAGGGCTACGAGTATCTGCTTGCCGTTTGGCGTGAAGGCGATGCCGCGCGGTCGCTGCGGCAGTCCGATGGTTCGGATCACCTTGAGCGAAGCAGCGTCTATGAGGGTAACGGTGTGGCCGAGCTCGTTGCTGACCGCGATCAATGACTGCGCCTGTAACGACTGTGCGACGAGAACGCACGCGACTGTCGCGAAGACCGTGTTGACTTTGCTCATGTCCGATTCCAGACACAACTCGGCGTGCGCGGCGCGATTTGATCGAGTAGCTGGCCGGCGTTCGAACCTGAACCGCTGAGAGAACTGAGCTGCGGAATCTCGCGAAACCCTGGTGCAGTTTTTTGGCTTGCTTTGACCGCTATATATAAAGGTTGTCTCAGCTGATGGTCGCTCGACCGGAAGCTGAGCGGCCATCCCTTGTGGCCGTCGAACGATGTGGAAGGTGCTTCGAGGTACGCGATGAGTGCGCCGGCTCGCGTCGATTGAGCGCGCAAAGCAGCCTCGGCCGCGATCTTCACTGCGACCCAGCCGGCCCAGGCGGCGCCATCCATTGGCATGTGAAACCGACTACGGAACCGCTCGTTGATTTGGCTGGCTCCGTATTTCTCGAGAGCGGCAGCCCACAGGACCGCGGAGTCACTTGGGGCAATGCCGTGCCGCGCCGCGCTTGCATACGTGGAGTCAGTGGCTTCGACATGGAACGAGTGACGGCGGCACGCGGCGCGCAAGGCGGCAGATCGCGAAGCTGCGTTCAGAAAAACCAGACCGTGCTGTTCCGCAAACCGCGACAAGGCGTCAGCATCGTTCGCCGACGCACCGATGAGCACCTGGACCTTACGCTCAGATAACAGCCTGGTCGCTGCAGACTCTGCGGTTCCCCCGGCGGATTCCTGAAACAATGCAACGCTTCCGCCAAAAAGAGTTGCAGTCGCTTCTGCTTCCGCTGCGCCAAGTTGCACGCCGCGGGCAAGTGAGCTCGCACTCGCTGTGGGATTAACCGGAGTAACGAGTCCGATGCGCAGAGTAAGAGTTGTTTGCGCGCGGGTTGCATGCGCCGGTGCTGCACTAATCGTCAGCAACGAAAAAAACGCGATGATGTTTTGTCGTGTTGCGTACACAGAAATTCTTTTTCCGCGTGATGGAATGAGTGACGCGTAAGTGACTCGTTTGTACGATAGGTACAGACGTGACGGGAATACTTTCTGCAATAGGTCGCGATGCCGCGATCTACTTTCGCACTCTTGCAACAGAGATGATTGCAATTGTAGTGCGCCATCAGCGACGGTTTATGGGGAGGCCAATGTCGCGAGGTTGTGTGCTCGCCAACTTGAACATGAGACGTCTCGCGCTGGAGTGCGCGACGCTAATCGCCGTTGTGGCGTGCTCGGGCACGAAGACTCCCAACGAGCGAGGGCAGGCACCTGCTGCGCCGGTGCAGACGCCACCCGCGGGTCGGACCAACGGCGGCCCGCCCGCGCAACAGAGCGAAGACGGCCAGTGGCTGATGCCCGCCAAAAATTTCGCGAGCACCCGCTTCAGCGGTCTGAACGAGATAACGACAGCCAACGTCAAGAACCTCCATCTTGCGTGGACCTTCGAGACGGGAATTCTTCGCGGACAGGAAGCGGCGCCGCTGGTGGTTAACAGCACGATGTACATCGTGACGCCGTTCCCGAATTACTTGTACGCGCTAGATCTGACGAAACCCGGCGCGCCAATGAAATGGGTGTACAAGCCCCGCACGCTGGCGGCAGCGCAGGGCGTTGCTTGCTGCGACGTCGTCAACCGTGGCGCGTCGTACGCCGACGGCAAGATCGTCTACAACACACTCGACAATCAAACCGTCGCCGTGGACGCCAACTCCGGAGCCGAGTTGTGGCGCACGAAGGTGGGCGAGATCAACCTCGGCGAAAGCCTGACGATGGCGCCGCTGATCGTGAAGGGCAAAGTGATCATCGGCAACAGCGGCGGTGAATTTGGAATCCGCGGCTGGCTGACTGCGCTGGATCTGGGTACCGGCAAAATTGCCTGGCGCGCGTATCACACGGGGCCTGACTCTGCCGTTCTGATCGGGTCGCGATTCAAACCGTTCTATGCCGCGGACCGCAAACCAAATCTTGGTGTCGAGACGTGGCCGGGCGACACCTGGAAGATTGGCGGCGCCGGTGCGTGGGGTTGGATCTCGTATGATCCCGATTTGAATCTCATTTATTACGGGACTGCCAACCCGGGCCCGTGGAATCCCGATCAACGACCCGGCGACAACAAGTGGAGCTCGACGATCTTCGCGCGCGATCCGGACAATGGTGAAGCGGTGTGGGCGTATCAAATGACGCCGCACGACCTTCACGATTACGACGGGGTCAATGAGAACATTCTGCTCGATCTGCCGGTCAACGGGCAGACGAAGAAAGTCCTGATTCATCCGGACCGTAACGGCTACATCTATATGATCGACCGGACCAATGGTCAGGTACTCGGCGCGGACCCATTCGGATACATCAACACGTCGAAGGACGTCAACCTTTCGTCGGGCCGGCTCGAGCCCAACGAGGAAAAGGATCCGCGCATCGGCGAAGTCGTCCGCAACGCGTGCCCCGCGTCACCTGGTGCAAAAGACTGGCAGCCGTCAGCGTTTTCGCCCGTCACCGGTCTCATCTACATCCCGCACCAGAATCTCTGCCAGGACGCCGAGTCTGTAGAGGCGAACTACATCGCCGGGACCCCGTTCGTGGGGATGAACGTGAAGATGAGTCCGGGACCGGGCGGTAATCGCGGATTCTTTGATGCGTGGGATCCGGTCGCGCGTAAACTCGTGTGGCGCATCAACGAGAACTTCCCGGTCTGGAGTGGTGCGCTCGCGACGGCGGGCAATGTCGTGTTCTACGGCACCATGGAAGGCTGGTTCAAGGCGGTTGACGCCACAACTGGCCATGAGCTGTGGAAGTTCAAGACTGGCTCCGGCATCATCGGCCAGCCGGTCTCCTATCGCGGGCCCGACGGCAAGCAGTACATCGCGATTCTGTCTGGAGTCGGTGGTTGGTCTGGCGCGGTGGTCGCTGGGGGAATCGATACTCGTGATTCCTCGGCGGCGCTTGGCTTCACCAACGCCATGGCCGATTTGCCACAGGTGACGAACAAGGGCGGCACTCTCTATGTCTTCGCGCTTCCCTAAAATGCGAGCGACAAGAGTGGTGAGTGGCGTGCTGCTAGCCGGTGCGATCGCAGCCCTCGTCTCAGCTTACGGCCCTGCCACGGCAGCCCGCGAGCTGAGAGTGTGTGCGGATCCCAACAATCTCCCGTTCTCGAATCAGCAGCAGCAGGGATTCGAGAATCGAATCGCGGAGCTGGTGGCCCGCGACCTCGATATGAAGCTGAGTTACGTGTGGTGGGCGCAGCGGCGCGGTTTCGTGCGTAACACCATCAATCAGAATCAGTGTGATCTGTTGATCGGCGTGCCGGCGAGTTTCGAGCGCACGCGGCCTACCATACCGTATTACAGGTCGACCTACGTGTTCGTTACGAGGCGCGACCGGCATCTCAGGATTGGGTCCTTCGACGATCCCCAGCTAAAGAGGCTGCGTGTTGGAGTGCAGTTGATCGGCGACGACGGCATCAACACGCCACCCGCGCATGCACTGTCGAATCGTGGGATCATCAAGAACGTCAAAGGCTACACTGTCTACGCTGACTACCGGCAACCGAATCCGCCCGCTCGAATCATCGACGCGGTGGCGAATGGCGACGTCGACGTCGCTGTAGCATGGGGTCCGCTCGCCGGCTACTTCGCGCAGAGAGAGACTGTCCCGCTCGATGTGCGCCCGGTATCTCCACAAATCGATTTGCCGTTCCTGCCGTTCGTCTTCGACATCTCGATGGGCGTTCGCCGTGGAAATGATGCGTTGCGGGAGCAGCTCAATGGGATCATCGAGCGACGCCGGCCCGAGATCGACCGCATTCTCGCTGACTACGCGGTGCCGCGCGTCGACATCGGTCGAGAGGATAAATCCACGTGATCAAGCTCTGGACAAGCGCAGGGATTCTTCTGACGCTCGGACTCACGCTCTCCTCCTGCAAGCGGGAACAGCGGCGCTTTCGAGAAACACCGCCCTCGGCGACTGCGGCGAATGCGATTGTCATGAGCACATTGCAGCCTGGTCCATCGGTGGTCGAAACCGGCGTCAGAAATCCCTATGAGGACGACGCCTACGCCGTCTCGGAAGGGAAGCGATTGTTCGATCAGATGAATTGCTCGGGTTGCCATTCGCACGGCGGTGGCGGCATCGGTCCACCGCTAACCGACGATCAGTGGATATACGGCAGCGATCCGCAAAACATCTTCTCGACGATCGTTGAAGGTCGTCCCAACGGGATGCCTTCATTCCGCGGCAAAATTCCGAACTACCAGGTTTGGCAGCTGGCGGCCTACGTCCGCGCGCTCGGCGGCTTACAGGGTAAGGCCGTTCGCACAACGCGCGACGACCACATGATGTTCAAGGAATCCGAACAAGCGCGCGACAAGGGTCATCCATCCCCAACCTTCGTCCCGCCGACGTCCGTCAAGCAATGATGGCGACGCGCAGTCGCGTGCAAGTGAAGCCGACGGTACGACGCGCGTTCTACACGGCCGCGGCGATCGCGCTGGCCGGTTGCTCGGGTTTCCAGTCCGTACTGGATCCCAAAGGACCAAGAGCGGCTGATGTCGCCCGGCTTCACTGGATATTCACCGGCATCGCTACCGTCGTCTACCTCATTGTGATCGGGGCGCTGGTGTATGCGCTATGGCGTGCGTCGACACGCAAGCCTTTCATCGATGAGCACCAGTACCACGAGAATCCCGACCAGGCGCAAGTGATGAAGCGGGGCGTCATCATCGCTGTCAGCGCGACGGTCATCATAATGTTCACCGCGTTGGTGCTGGCGGTATCGACCGGCAGCGCGATCGCGACGGTGCGTGGGGAAAAGCCGCTGCGCATTGACATCGTCGGCCATCAATGGTGGTGGGAAGTCAGCTACGACGACCCGATTCCGCAAAACCAGGCGAAGACGGCGAACGAGATTCACGTGCCTGTCGGCCGCTCGGTGTTGTTGAAGATGCGATCAACGGACGTCATTCACAGTTTCTGGGCGCCGAATCTGGCCGGCAAAAAAGATCTCATCCCGGGACATGAGACAGTCACCTGGTTCCGAGCTGACACCGCCGGCATCTATCGCGGCCAGTGCGCGGAGTTCTGCGGCTACCAGCACGCCAAAATGGCGTTCTACATCGTGGCGCAGCCACGAATCGACTTCGAGCGCTGGCTCGATCAGCAGCGCGAACCAGCACCCAAGCCGACTGACTCATTGACGCAGGCGGGCCAGCGCGTCTTCCTCAGCGCGCCGTGCGCGATGTGTCACAGCATCGGCGGCACTGGCGCTTACGGTAACATCGGTCCCGATCTCACACATCTCGCCAGTCGGCGAACGATTGCCGCCGGCACGCTGCCGCTGACCACCGGCAACCTCGCCGGGTGGATTCTCGACCCACAGTCAATCAAGCCGGGTGCGAAGATGCCTCCGACACAACTCGACCCGCAGTCGCTACAGGCACTGCTCGCGTATCTGGGGACTCTCAAGTGATGGCGTACTCGCAGCCGCTGCCGATGCGTGACGACCGGCCGGAGCCTCCACCGTTCATTTCGGGCGAGACCGAAAACGATGTGCGCGCCAAGCTGTCATCGACGTGGAAAGAGAAATCCGGATTCTATGGCTGGCTGACGTCGACGAATCACAAGTCGATTGCGAAGCGCTATCTCGTCACCGCGATCATCTTCTTCATTCTGGGCGGTCTCGAGGCCGGGATGATGCGTCTGCAGTTGTCGCGGCCAGAAAACCGATTCATCGGTCCCGACCTGTATAACCAGATTTTCACCATGCACGGCAGCACGATGATGTTCCTGTTCGCCGTGCCAGTAATGGAAGCCGTCGGTCTGTATCTGGTTCCGCTGATGATCGGTACTCGAAATGTCGCGTTCCCGCGTTTGAACGCACTCGGGTACTGGATGTACCTGGGTGGCGGGCTGCTGCTATACGGCGCGTTTTTCCTCAACACCGGGCCCGACGCCGGCTGGTTCGCCTACGTTCCGCTCGCTGGCCCTGCATATAGTCCGGGGAAGCGAATGGACATTTGGGCGCAGATGATCACGTTCACCGAGATCGCAGCGCTCATCGGTGCGGTTGAGATCGTCACCACGGTCTTCAAGCTGCGGGCACCCGGGATGTCGCTCAACCGGATACCGCTTTTCGTCTGGGGACAGTTGATCACGGCATTCATGATCATCTTCGCACTGCCGGCGATCGTCGTCTCGAGCACGATGCTCGCAACCGATCGCTTGATTGACACGCACTTCTTCAATCCGGCGGAAGGCGGCGACGCGCTGCTGTGGCAGCATCTATTCTGGTTCTTCGGGCATCCTGAGGTCTACATAATCTTCATTCCCGCGCTGGGAATGGTGTCGTCAGTCGTCGAGACGTTTACGCAGCGGCGGATCTTTGGATATCCCGCCATGATCCTGTCGATGGTGAGCACCGCATTCCTCGGCTTCGGATTGTGGGTTCATCACATGTTCGCCACGCCGCTCCCCCAGCTCGGTCAGAGCTTCTTCACAGCGGCGAGCTCGGCGATTTCGATCCCATCAGGCGTTCAGATATTCTGCTGGATCGCAACGATCTGGTCGGGACGGCCACGTTTCACAGCCTCGTTCATGTTCGTGATCGGCTTCTTCTTCCTGTTCATCATCGGCGGCCTCACCGGAGTGATGATCGCGGCAGTGCCGTACGATCTGCAGGTGCACGACACCTTCTTTATCGTGGCGCATTTCCATTATGTGCTGCTGGGCGGCGCAGTCTTCCCGCTGTGGGCCGGATTCTACCTCTGGTTCCCCAAGCTCACTGGCCGCATGCTGAGTGAGCGCCTCGGTAAGTGGAACTTCTGGCTGTTCTTCATTGGCATGAACATCACGTTCTTCCCGATGCACATTCTTGGTTTGATGGGAATGCCGCGGCGCGTCTACACCTATCTACCGGAGATGGGGTGGGGTCCGCTGAACGCGCTATCCAGTTTTGGCGCAGTGTTCATCGTTGCGAGCGTACTTGTTTTCCTCACGAACGTGTTCAGAAGTCTGCGCACTGGTGCGCCGGCCGGCGAGAATCCCTGGAACGCGCCGACGCTGGAATGGGCAACGAGCTCACCACCTCCCAGCTATAACCACCTCTTCATTCCGGTCGTCGAGGGACGGGATCCGATCTGGGATGCGCCGCAAGGTGAGCTAGCCGTCGTGACCGGGTTGAGAACGGACCGGCACGAAGCACTCGTCACCAGCATCATGGACGCGATTCCCGAGCGCCGCTACGAAATGAAGAAGGAGACAATTCTTCCATTCCTGCTCGCCGTCGTCGCCGGCAGCTGGATCGCGGTGGCGATCTTCACACCGTGGGGCGTAACCATCGGTGGTATTCTCGCCTTCATCATTCTGGCTTGCTGGTTCTGGCCGACGATCTCGCCGGAGCACGACCTGGAAGTCGCGATGAAGAAGGAGCCGCGATGAGACGCCGCGGCGTGCTCGATGTGGCGATGCTGGACGATCACTCGTTCAGCACCAGCGCGCCCATTTGGTGGGGCAACCTGCTGATGATCTTCATCGAGGGCGCCGCATTCGCTTTGATGGTGGTTGCGTACTACTACATCCGAAGAAACTTCAATACCTGGCCGCCAGAGCGGACTTATCTGCCCGACATGGGGGTTTCGTCGGTCAACGTCCTCCTCCAGTTGATCAGCGTGGCGCCGATGTGGTATGCCGCGAGACTCGCATTCGAGCACCGGCCGCCAGAGCAAGTTGGTCGCTGGCTGATGCTCGTCATCGCTTTCGGCATTGCGGCAATCGTGTTGCGCGCTTTCGAGCTGCGGGGACTGCACACACGGTACGACTCCAATGCCTACGGATCGATCACGTGGATGATCCTCGTCACCCATCTCGCGCATTTGATCGCCGGCTCTTTGGAGACGCTTCTTATCGCGCTGGTGATGTTCAAGGGACCGGTCGAGAAGAAGCACTACACTGATACGACCGTGATGGCGGTGTATTGGTACTTCGTGGTCGGATCGTGGGTTGCGCTGTGGCTGGTGGTGTTCGTGTCGGTGAGGTTCATATGAGCGAAAGCATCGCTGCCGAAGAACGAGAGCGGTCGGAGCTCGCGCGGCCGAAGGTCACACGCTTCCTGTGGTTCGGGTTCTTTGGCGGCCCCATGGCCGGCATGCTAATGGTGTGGATTAACTACCCACTAGTCGATCGTGCATGCGTCGGCGGCAATCGCGCGTGGCTGCACGTGGCGTCAGCGGCGTTTCTCCTGATCGCGATCGGCGCGTGGCTCGATTCGCGTCGCTGGTATGACCGTGCTGGCGACTTTCCACTCACCGAAGGGGGCGTGATGCCGCGCACCCGATTCATGGCGCTGGTCGGACTCTTTACCGCGACGCTTGCAATCATCGAAATCGTGTTTCAGTGGATCCCGATTTTCTTCCTCGGTTCATGCATCGGCACCTGAGCCTCGCGGTTGGTGGCGGCACCTTGCTGATCGGCCTGCCGGCTACGGCGGCTGCGCATACAGGCTCGGCACTGCAGCCGCACGATCTTTGGAGTGCGTGGAGCTTTGAACCGCTCGTTGTCGCAGGACTTGTAGTCTCAGGAGTACTGTACGCGACGGGATTGAGACGGCTGTGGGCGCGCGACACTGGCGTCGGCATCAGGCGCTGGGAAGCATTCGCTTTTGCCACTGGCTGGGTCGCCACTTTGGTTGCGCTCGTCTCGCCGCTACACGCTCTCGGCGGGGCATTGTTCTCGGCGCACATGACCCAGCACGAGCTCCTGATATCGGTATCCTCACCACTCATGATTCTAGGCCGACCGCTGATTCCGTTCCTGTGGGCACTGCCGATATCCTGGCGGAAAAAACTCGGCGATTGGAGTGGTGGCGATGGAGTGAGGGGTATGTGGTACGCCATATCGCTGCCCGCGGTGGCTTTTAGCCTGCACGCGATAGCGCTCTGGGTCTGGCATCTGCCTGGACCATACCAATCGACGCTGAACAGCGAGCTGATGCATTCTCTTCAGCATCTCAGTTTCCTCGGCACCGCGCTCTTGTTCTGGTGGACCGTGTTCAAGGTCCGCGGCTCCGAGCTCGGGTACGGTGCAGCCGTCTTCTACCTTTTCGCGACGGCACTGCAGACCGGCGCGCTTGGCGCTCTACTGACTTTCGCGCCACACCTGTGGTATCCGGCCTACGCGACAACGACGTCTGCGTGGGGCCTGACGCCACTCGAGGACCAGCAGCTCGGCGGATTGATCATGTGGATACCGGGCAGCATCCCCTATGTGCTTGGCGGCCTGTTCATGTTCGCGCGCTGGTTGCGTGCCGCTGAGACACGCGCGATTCGACGCGAGAGCGCGTTGTTCGCCGCGCGTGTGGTGACTGTGATTGTTGCGGTGGTTGCTTTGTCGTCGTGCGATCGCGCATCGGGCGACAATGGGTATCAGCTGACGAACGCGGACCCCGAGCGTGGACGCACTGCGATCCGGAAATACGGCTGTGGCTCCTGCCATGACATTCCCGGTGTGAGCGGAGCAGCGGGCATGGTCGGTCCGCCTCTCGCGAAGATCGCGCAGCGCGTCTTCATCGCCGGAGTATTGCCTAACGAGCCCGACAACATGATCCGATGGATCGAGAATCCGCAGGCAATCGATTCGAAAACGGCGATGCCGTACATGGGCGTCACGACGCGCGACGCGCGTGATATCGCCGCGTACCTCTACACGCTGCGCTAACCTTCCGCCTGCTTTTCCTGATGCTCTTCAGCTACCTGAGCGTAGTTAAAGAGCGCGACCAGTAGAACGCCACCGACGGCGTTGCCGATCAGGGCCGGAACGATGAACCCGCCAAGCATCTCGGCCCAGCCGGCGGTTCCGGTTATAGCCCGATAGAATGCTTCGACGGCTCCGGCAATCGAGTGCCGAAAATGAAATGCCGCGATCGGCGCCGTCGTCACCCAGATTAGAAATAACTGCGCGATGGTGTCGATCGTTGATGCAAGGAGCCATGCCAGTAAGGCGATGAGCCAGCCGCCGAAAATCGATTTGTAGAAGACTTCGCCGAAACCGCCGCTCGTCGAATCGCCTGCGATCTTCTGCATTGTCGGATACAGCGTCGATTCAATGAGGTTGGTGCCGCCGATAATCCACGCGAAGACCAGCGCTCCTACAAGATTGCCAAGAATGAGCAGGCCCCACATCCGCAATCCTTTTTTTAACGTCTTGCGGTCGCGCTTGTGTAGCAACGGAATTACCGGCTCTAGAGTATTCTCGGTGAAGAGCTCACTGCGGCCCATGATCACGAACATGAACCCAACCGGATACGCCGCCGAAGCCATCGCGTGTTTGATGGGTTCCGCGGAGTAATAGGAAACGAACGCCGACGAGAGGAAGGTGAATCCGATCAGCATTCCAGCAGCGAGCGAAGAGAAGAGGAGTGAGCTTGCTGGTCGTTCGAGTTCTTCCTCGGCCGGGGCGCGAATGTTCTCGTGAATCTCCAGGGCACTTAGCCTGGTGCCAGTTTCCGGTTGACGGACTGACTTCTTGCCGAACGGATTGGAAGGCGACTTACCCTTCTTTTCCTCAGGTTTTTTCAGAGATTCTTCTGTGATTTCGCGCCCCATGGGGCAGGGGAGGGGAATTTCTGTGCCGTGCTGCGGCTCGTCAGCCCAGCAGGCGACCTATCGCCGCGCGGCAGCGACGAGACTAAGCCCAACGAAAAAAGCGCGCTGCGACCCTGGCTCGTAGAATTTTCCGCCTGTTGCGTTGACGCTCACGGACGAGATGTATTTGCGGTCGAAGATGTTCTGCGCACCGACAGTCACCTGACCGCCGGAGCCGCGCCACAGCGCCGACGAGACCAGACGCGCGTTGACGATCCCGTAGCCCGGCGCACTCTCCGAGTTGCCGTCGTTGACGAACATTTTGTCGGCGAGGTTGGCCTCCGTCACCAGCGACACGAGCTTCGCGTGCAAAGTCGCCGACGCCTGGAAAGTCTGCACCGGAATGCCTGGCATTCGATTGCCGCCGTAATCGGCCGTGCCGACGGTGAAATCGACGAACCGATAATTGGCGTAGGTGTAGGCGCCGCCGAGCTCGAGTGCTTGAAGGTTGTAGCTCAGGCCAAGCTCAACGCCGCGTCGCGATGTGCGTCCGGCGTTTCTGTAGTACCGACGACCGTTGCCGCCAGGGATGTCAAACGGAATCAGCTCATCGTGAACGCTCGTCGCAAACAGCGCGGTGTTGTACTGCAGTCCGGTTTCACTAACGCCCTTTACGCCGAACTCGTACGTCAACGAACGTTGCGGTTTGAGGTCGCGATTGATTCCCGCTGCTCCGCTGGGCTGATTACCCAACTCCGTCGCCGTCGGTGTCTCGAAAGCGGTCGAGACGTTGAAGTAGGCGCTGTGTGAATCACCCAAATGCGCCAGCAGGCCGGCCATCGGACTCACCGCGTGCAGCAACCGCTCACCCGAATCGTCGGGATTCGTGGCGGTGATCAATTTGTCGTCGACGCGAAAGCGCACGGCATCTGCCCGCGCGCCGGCAGTCAGGGCGAAGCGATCGCCAAGCTGCATTTCATCGCGCAAGTACGACCCGTACGACGACACGATCTCGCGCTGATCGAGCGTCACACTGCCACGCTCCTGGGTGATGTCGGGGCATGTCGCGGTCGGTGTCGCTAGAGGCGGAGTGCTGTTGCAGTTCGTGAAGTTGAGACGAAGGTCATTCTGGTGCTGCGCCTCGACGCCGACAGTAATCCGATTGTCCGCCGCGAACAGAGAAACCGGAACAGTCGCGCGGAGGTTTCCCCCCGAGATCACGCGACCAACGTCGACGATGCCAAACGTGAGTGGATTGTCGAGGTGGCGAGTGCCGACGTACGCTGCGCCTTCGAGCTCCGCAAACGAGCCGTAGCGTCGGGCAGTAAGCCCCACCTGCGACTGGGTCACAGCCTTCCGCGCTTTTTTGCTAATTGAGAGCGGGTCGGCGGTGCGCGGATCCGCCTCGAATTGCGCGCGGGTCAGCGCACCTGGATTCTGAGCGACCGGTGTGTTGACGCCGAGCCATTCAAGTCCGTAAGAATCGTTCTCATCCTCATAAGAGAGACGGGCGAATCCGTTCGTCGAACGCTGTCGCGAGTAGTCGCGGTAGCCTTCACTCTCGGCGCGGGCGACGTTGCCCTGGTAGCCGAACCCTGCTGTCTCGCCATCGAGCTTCGCGACATAGCGCCGAGTGTCAAAGGCTCCTTGCCACATGCGCGCCGTAGCTGCGACAGGTAGCGGCGGCGGAGCGCTGGTGCGAAGGTCGATTACTCCGCCACCGGCGTTTCCGTAGAGCGACGACGCGCTGCCGCGCATCACTTCAACTCTGCCCACCGATTCGAGATCGAGATAGTCGACAGGCGTCTGGCCGTCTGGCAACGTCAGCGGCATCCCATCACGCAATACGCGAATTCCTCTCACGCCGAACGCAGACCGCGCACCAAAGCCACGGATCGAGATCCGTGGATCCTGCGACGGGTTGTTGCGATTTGATACCGTCACTCCCGGGATTAGCAGCAACGTCTCGTCGAGCGACAGATGCCGCTGACCCGGACGACTCGAGTCCGGTGTTTGAACTGTGACGGAAAACGGCAGGTCGAGGAGTGGGCGTCGCGCGCCACGGCTTACTTCGACCACGACCGGCTCGAGGCGAGTCGCCGTGGTGTCCTGGGCCAGCGTGATTATTGGTGAGAGTGCTACCGCGGACGTCGCAATCGCGACTTCACACCGCCGGCCGAAATTCATCCCTGTATATAGCCAGCGGACCTGGCGGTCTCAACCTCGACGTGACTTACCCCTCGTCGAGAACCTTTCTAACTGTGCGCAGTAGCGCTTCGGACGTGAAAGGCTTCTGTAAGAAACTCTTCGACGGCTCGACAAACCCGCGACGAACGATGTCGTCATCCGTGTAGCCCGACATGTAGAGCGATTTGATGCGCGGCCGAATGCCGGCCAGCCGTTCGACCAATCCACGTCCATTCATTCCCGGCATCACGATGTCGGTGAGGACCAGGTCGATACGTCCTTCCTCCTTCGTGGCGATATCCATCGCTTCCTTGCCGTGCTGCGCCGCGATGACCCGATATCCCTGCTTCTCGAGGATGCGCGACGTCAGACCGCGTACGGCCTCTTCGTCTTCCACCAGAAGAATCGTTTCCGAACCGCGCGCTCCATCCTTGGGAAGGGCCTTGTATTCCTCGGCCTTGAACGCCGTGGCGGAGCTCACTTCCGGGAAGTAAAGCTTGAGCGTCGTGCCGAGCCCTTGCTCACTGTAGATCCACACGTAACCACCGGACTGTTTCACGATTCCGTAGACTGTCGCGAGGCCGAGGCCGGTTCCTTTCCCGGCTTCCTTGGTGGTGAAGAACGGATCGAACGCATGCTCGCGAATGTCGCGGCTCATGCCGATGCCGTTGTCACCCACCGCAAGCATCACGTACCGGCCGGGAATGACCGGTGCGTGCTCGCTGGTATAAGTCTCGTCGAGTTCGACGTTTCCGGTCTCGACGCTGATGGTCCCGCCCTGCGGCATCGCGTCCCGAGCGTTGACGACGAGGTTGACGAGGATTTGCTCGAGCTGGCCCGGATCCGCGACGATGTACCCGCGCGCGGCGCAGCTGGAGTGAATAGTGATATCCTCGCCAATCAAACGCTGCAGCATCGGCTCGACGCTGTTGACGACACTGTTCAAGTCGAGCACACGCGGCTGCAGGATTTGCTTGCGACTGAACGCGAGCAGCTGCCGTGTGAGCGAGGAAGCGCGCTCTGCAGCAGACCGAATCTGTTTTACGTCTTCGCTGCGTGGGTCCGTTGGATCGAATCCCTCCATGATGATCTCGGTATTGAGCCGGATCACTGTGAGGAGGTTGTTGAAATCGTGGGCGATGCCGCCAGCGAGCCGCCCAACAGCGTCCATCTTCTGCGACTGCCGGAACTGCTCCTCGAGATTTCGTCGCTCGGTGAGATCGATCGAAACGCGAACGATGCCGAGCAATCTGCCCTGTTCGTCGAGAATCGGAGAAGTCGTTAATAGTGCAGGGAAGGCCTTTCCGAACTTGCCCTGCACCAGGAATTCGCCCGTCCAGCTCTCGCCCGCCGCGGCTCGCTCGTGGATCTCGTGGGCATGGTCCCGCAAAAACTGCGACGTCTTGAGCTCCGATACCGGCCGCCCAACCGCCTCGGCTGCCGTCCATCCATACAGTTTCTCGGCGAATGAATTCCAGAAAATGACATGGCCTTCGGGATCAGTCGCCACGACCGCTTGCTGCACCGCGTTGAGCAGCTGTGCCTGAAAACGAATTGCCGCTTCGGATCGGGACCGCTCGGTCACGTCGGTCATCGCGCCGATCATGCGTTGCGGAACACCGGACGGATCACGCGCGAGATAGCCGCGATCCAGCACGTTGGCGTACTTGCCGTCGGCCCTCAGGTAACGGTAGTGATCGCTCCACGAGGTGCCACCGCTCTCCAGCACTGCGTGGATACCGCCGACGACTCGCTCGCGGTCTTCCGGGTGGATGTGGTCATACCACCACTGAATCTCGGGAAAGATCTTGGTCTGCTTGTGTCCGAACACCGTCTCGACCGAATCATTCCAGTTGAGCGAATTGGTCTTGAGGTCCCAATCCCAGATCACGTCGTTGGTAGCTTTGGCGACGAACTTGTACCGCTCGTCGGTCGTTCGAACGGCGCGCTCCGCCCTGCGCTGATCGGTGATGTCGACGACGATCGCCACTGCAGCTACTGTTTTACCGTCGCTGTCTTTGACTGGCGATGAGCTCATACGGACGTAGCCATCCGTGCCGTCGCCGCGGGTGATGTGGATCTCTTCTCCGCGCACCGCTTCACCAGTCAGAACAGTCCGCGCGAGCGGCCACTCCATCGACAGGTAACGAGTGCCGTTGGAATGAAAGCCGACCCACTCCGTATACGAGTTCAGGTCAGGCGCGGGGCTGAACGCAGTCCGGAAAATCTCAGTCATCTGTGCGTTGACGGACACGAGACGACCTGTCGGTACCTCGGCCACCGCCACGCCCACAGGCATTTGCTGCTGAACGGCGTGCGCAAGAGTGCGCTCGGCGTGCAGTCGAAGTTTGGCGTCGCACACCGCCCTTTCGGCAAACCGCCGCTGGATATCGGACTTCACCGCGGCCGCAAGCGCTGCCACGACCTCGACGTCGCGCTTCGTCCAGTCGCGCGGGCGCTCGTCGAGGGCGCACAGTGCGCCGAGGACATGACCCTCGTCGGTCGTCAGCGGGACACCGACATAGGCGCGGATGCTGGTGCCGCGTTCGGCGTAATCACCCTCGTTCCAGGCGTCTGCCATGATGAGGGAATCGCCAGTTCCCACGACGTCCTGACAGTACGTCAGCTCGAGCGGATGCCAGCCGCCAGCGAATGACTCACTTGCGCTCGCCACACTCTTGACGAGCAAGCGCTCGGCGTCGACGAGTGAGATGAGCACCGTCGGCACGTTGAGGAGCTGCGCGGCGAGGCGAGTGAAGGTATCGAGTCGATCCTCCGTGCCTGCTTCGAGCAGCCCTGAGTTATGGAGAGCGGCGAGCCGGGCGGGGCTCGTTAAAACTTTTTTGTGCGGCAAGACCGAGCGCGATAGAGAAGCGAATCCTAGGCTACTATTGACGACTATCCGCCTCTAGTGGTTCCGAAGGGTCAGCTCGCGCCGACTGTTGCCGCCAGTTACTCCTCGTACTCGTCGGAGCCCTGTACCCACAAAAAGGACTGGATGTCGATCATGTCGCGGGGACGCAGGTCCTTGAGGTCCCCAGAGACGGTGTCAGCGAACGTCAATAGATCGGAGTAGGTGTCCCAATTCGGGCGTGATTTGTACTGAAAATCGTACCCATACTCGCGGGCAGCGACGCGGGTGACCGTCGGCTTGAGGAAAAAGTGGCGATCCGGTAGCGCCAGAAAACCGAAAATCGTGACCACAGGCCACGTCAGGACACGGGTTTGGCGTCGGGGCAGTGCGCCAACAACCTCGCACCACTGCTCGAACCGCGAGCGGTCCGAGGTTTTTCCATACAGGAACTCGAAGAGACCCTCCGCGAACGCTTTTGCGCCGGCAGCGCTCTTCACCGCGTCGCGGAGCGCCATCTTTTCGAAAGAGAAGAGGAGGTTGGTGCGCGACTCAATGGTAACCGCGCGGCGCGCTACTTCGGCGTGCTCGCCGTCGGAAATGAGCTCACGGTGCGTTTCGCGTCCGAGTAGCTCGCGCCATCGCTCGTGCGCTTCCCATTTGTACCCGCGCTCCCAGTCGATGTACTTCGGATCCTGGAAGCCTTTCGGGAAGAACCGCAGAAATTTCCGGCGACAGCGGACGGGGCCGGATGTTGTTTTTTTCGCGACTGCTGGCATTGCTCGCTCGACTGAGGACGGCAGGGTGGAGTGCGAGGATCAGACCAAAGCCAGGATTGAGGACTTAACGGCGAAATACTTCGCTAAGCGCTGACCGCTACACGCTGACCGCTTAGCGCTGCAAGCGACGGGACAGATCGTGATGGATCGGAGGAAAGGAGTTCCGTTCGCCGTCATGCCATGAGATCTGGCCTTTTGCAGGCAGCGAAGAGCTACCAGCGTGCAGCTATCAGTTACCAGCGAGGTAGTTCGCTGTTGAGATCCTCGGTCCGGAATCCTAAACAGCGACTCGCCCGAGCGTGCCGGGTGTTGGCCGCCGCGCGGCGATTGGGAGAGTGAGCGTGAAGGTAGACCCGCGACCGGGCTCGCTCTTGACCGAGATATCTGCCCCCATCCCCCGAGCAAGTCCGCGACTGATTGCGAGGCCGAGGCCAGTACCCTCGGTCGTACGTGTGAGGCCGCGATCGAGTTGTACGAACGGCTCGAAAATGAGCTGCTGCTTGTCGCTCGGAATTCCTGGGCCGGTGTCTCTGACGTGAATGAAGACGTTGTTGCCTGCCGTCGTCGTGAACACGCGAACCTGCCCACCTACAGGAGTGAATTTCACCGCATTCGAGAGGAGGTTTATCAGGATCTGTCGCATCTTGTCAGGATCAGTGCGGACGAAGATCCCGCCGGTTGGCGCGTCGCATTGAAAGGATATCGACTTCGCGCGGGCCAGCGAATCAATCACACCATCCAGGTCGCCAACGAGCGCGCGCAGCGGAACTTCGATGATGTCGAATCTGACTTCGGTGGCTTCGAGCCGGGTGAAGTTCAAAATGTCGGTGATGATGGCGAGCAGGTGCTGCTGGCTGCGACGGATTCGACCGAGATCCGAACGCTGCGGATCGGTGAGCGGGCCATGCAGCTCCATCTCGAGCAAGTCGACATAGCCACCAATCGAGTTGAGTGGCGTGCGTAGCTCGTGGCTCATCACAGCCAGAAACTCCGCCTTCGAGCGGTTCGCGCCGTCGGCGGCCGCCCAGGCTTTCTTCGCTTCACTGATAGCCGCGCGAAGCTCCTCGTTGGTCAGCGCAAGCTCGTGCGCGAGCTCCCTCGCCTCGTTCTTCTGGTTCTCGAGCTGCCGCGCCTGCGTTTGCAGCAGGGAATTACTTTCTTCGAGAGCGGCGAGACGCGCCGCTTTCGCATCGCGCTGCCTGGACATTCTGACAGCGCGAATTACGGCGTTTACCTTCGAGAAGGTGAATGGCATAATACCGCCCGCAATTCGGGTCACTATACTGACGATTTCTTACAGTTGAGCCGCACCCAAAGTGCCCTTGGCTAAGTGTTACGTGTCACGACAAGCGTCTAACGCATATTTGTGATGTTTTTCGGGGGTTTGCGGGCAGTTTATCTTGCGGTTGCTTTAGACCCGGTAGCTCAGTTGGTAGAGCAACGGACTTTTAATCCGTAGGTCGTGGGATCGTTCCCCACCCGGGTCACTATATCCACCATAGACTTGCACCGCTGAGCCGGGGTGTGCGTCGGGAGCGTTTGACGGGAATCTGACACGGTTACGCATTCTCAGCCTTCCTTTTCAGTTGTCCGGCCACTGCGTGAGCTACTTCACCGCGTGATTTCTGGCGCGTGTATCTCCGGGTCATTAGCGGGGACGAGTGACGTAGCGCGTCCTGCACCTTGTTCTCGGGCACACCTGCATCAGTAGCCCACTGACCAAGCGCGTGCCTCATGTCGTGCAGCCAGAGCCTTCCCGCGCCGGCGTCGCCACACGCCTTCCGCCAGATGCGGAGCAGGGCTTTGTATTTCCTCGGAGATGGAATCCCGCTGTCCACCCAGGGCCACATCTCCTCATCGATCTTGACCGTGCCTCGGGACGCCTTGCTCTTGGTGCCGGGGATTTTGACAGAGAGCGTTGCAGGCATCAGATGGTCTCGCGTGACCCGCAGATATTCCCCGCGCCTCATGCCCGTCAGCACGATCGTTAGAAATGCTGGCCGGACGTACTCGGGCGCTTTCTCGATGATCTTCCAGAACATTTCGGGGGAGAGGTCCGGCACACGCTCGTTCTCCTCCATCGTCGGGATGTGCGTCACGACCTGACGGCGGAACGGGTGGTAAACATCGCCCAGGTATTTCGTAAGAAATGCGGAGACGAACCGCCTAACATGCATCCAATCTGAGCCCGAACGATTCCACTCCGACTGCAACGTTTGCCAATCGACGGCGAGCAGATCACCAACTTTCGCTGTTGCCGGGATGAACTTGGTCGCCCGGTCCTTCAAGGACTTCGCTGTCTGCTTGTAGCGCTTCCTTGTATCGGTCGCCTTGCCCATCCTGGGGATGGTCGCGTCGATCGCTGTCCACAACGGCTCGCGCAGGGCGAGATTCGCCAGGACACCGGAGCCCGATAGCGCCTTCTGGCGTTTCAGTTCTACCAGCTGGTCCAGGGTGATGCGCTTTTCGAGCAGGGCCTTCAATACACCTACCTGAGAGTCCGCAATGAGCTCGTCGATGACCGCGACGTGCTGCGAGTACAACCGATGCGTTGATGCCTTGCTCGTGATCTGGAGGTTGCCCAGACCTAGACGTGCAAGATCTCGCCGGATGCGGGGGAAGCGGGACTTCATGCCACCTCCCTCTGTTGCTCGATGAAGGCGAGCACATCGTCCCGATACCAGAGCACCGTGGAGTGTCCCAGCTTGACGCGGTTAGGCACGTTCTGCTTGACCCACTTGCTCGAGACCTTCCCCGAGAACAGCTGGGACGCGACGTCCCTAGCGTTCATCAGCGGCCCCCTGGGCTGGGGGATCTGGACTGCCGAATCCTTGAGCAGCTTCACGGCTTCGATGTCCGCTATCGGGAGGGAAATGTTCGTGTGTCTTGCAGCATGCTCCTCGCACTCGGTGAAGAAGCCCCCGCTCTGTGTTGCGTAACCAGCGACGCTAGGGCGACCGCATGGCCCCGGTCCGTCCAGAGCGTCTACTTCGCACGTCTTAGAAATTGTCGGCATAATTCTGCAATCTCCCTTTCAGTTCCCGCACCCGCTGCGCAGCTTTTATCTCCCGCCGTCCTCGCTTGTTGTTGGATTCGGCATAGTCGATCCAGTCCAGGATAAAGCGGCGCATTCGCGGCGATCCGTAGTCCTTGTATTTCTCGCGCAACTCCGCATAAAGGCTCTCGTAACGATCCGCCGCCGACTCCGCGTCAGAGCGGGTTGCGTACTTGGTGCCGCCCGGGAAGACGATTTGCAGAGAGGCAGTCAGGCACTCGTCGCTAGAGAATTGCCACGCGTCGTCGTCCCACCATCGGAAGTCCTCAATCCAGATGCAGAAGAGGACGTAGGCGCCAATAAGGACCCCAAGGATCACCGCTGCGTCGCTCATCTCCCGCCTCCATAGTTCTGTTGATTCACCGCGATCACCCTATACCCATCTTTTCTGTAAAGTTCTTCTCTCGTAGCCGCCGTCCTTGGAGGTGCGTGGTCAGGAAGTCCAAGTAATTCGGGTGGATTCTCGCGAGATCATCAATTCGTGCTTCACTTAGTTTTGGGCCAGCCAGAGAGGAGGAGGCGCGAATCAGTTCCCGGCAGTCAGCCAGTACGCACTTCCTCCAGTGCTCGGCGTAACCCCAGTTCCCGTACCACGCCTCCAATGCAGCGGGATCGTTGGTGTCGCAGTTGGGCATGATCTCGTCTAGCTTGCTCACGGGATTGGCTCACAGACGAGGGCGCCATTCATCGGGCGTGAGACATCCCACGTCCCGCCCACGACATACAGCTGGCCTCGCGTGGCATTGTCGCCCCAGATTCGGCAATAGCCTCCATCGCGGGCAACCAAGACCTTCCCGCTCGCATCGTAGACGGTGAGTCGGTAGTGGATCGCGGCATCATCGTCTATGCACGAGAGAGCGCCAACAAGGAGCAGTAGCATCGCGAATCTCATTGCCCGCGCTTCGCCTGAATGAAGATGGTAGCCGCTGCCGCTGTTGCCGCCTCAGGACTCCAGCCAATCTTTGACTTCTCGTAGATCGGAGCGATATCCCTGATTAACCACTCGGTGATTGAGGTGTAGAGCGTGAGGTCGGCTTGGAGCTTGGTCATATCCGCGCCGATCCGTTGCGATAAATCCCGTGCTTCCTCTGCATCCTTAACCTCATGTCTCAACTCCCGAGGCAACTCACTTTCTGGGCGGCTGGATGGGTATTGAACTGCGGGCGCGGGTTTCCGGGGCGCGGCCTTCTGATTTCTCGGTGGCCAGATGACTCCGTCGCAACTCTGATTGCGGCACTTGAAATCCGGAGCTTTGGCGTTCTTCTTGGTAAGTCTGTTGTCCCACATTTGCCCGCCACACTTCGGGCAGCATGCGACGAACTCCTCCAGTACTGCCGTCATGCTTTTCTCCTCACCTGTGCGTAAAGTGCGAAACTGCTTTCTAAATAGGGTTCGACTACTGCGTCGAGTCCCAACAGGGTGATTACGTAGATTGCAAGGCGCATCTCACCCGTCTCGTGGCCCTTGAAGTTCTTGACGAACGCCTTGCGCGGATACGTTCTCTTGCGCGGCACTCGTTCCTCGACGGGCGCGAAATCCTCTTGTTGCTCTGTTGTCTCGAAAAGCGCGGAACTGGACATTTCCATCCCTCACCCGAAAGTCAATGACGTGAACCAAGCCGCAATCGCAGCAGCGCATCCGGTGCCCCGTCATCGTAGGCTCAATCCACTCACCGTCTACGACCTGCTCGTACTTCATCTCCGTCCCTGACTCGTCAGATGCCACTCATCGCAAAACTGACAGAGATAGACGCGACGCTCCGTGCGGTACGGTTTCCCTTTCCGCCTCTCATCCGTGCACGACGCCAACCGCCTCAGCGCGTCATTGTGGGTGAAGATGCACCGCTTGCCCGTACGCCTACACACGCTGCACCGACGGCTCATTTCGTAATGCTCCGTTCTAGACTGCGTTCTAGGTGCTGCTCCACACAGGATTGGTGGATGCAGTACTCGGTTAGCTCTCTTGATTTCCCATCCCACACGAACTCTGACCCGTACTCCAATTGAGTCCTGTCCTCGATCAGCCTTTCGCACACGCGACAAAACGGATCTTCTGCATACAACTCTTCCAGGTGCGCGTCGAAGCTCGCCTTGACGGTGGGCATGGAGCCCAAGATTTGGCGGATTATCACGGTGGCGCTCATAGGAGTTCCGTGGTGCGCGGGGCTGGCCGGGGATCGCGCGCGCGGGCGAAATAGACCGACTCGCTGTAGTAGCCGTTGGATTCGCCTAACCACCTGATGTCAACATAGCCCTTGAGCGTCCCGAACTTATAGAACGTCCACGTGAACGACTCGCTCTTGTACTTGGGCTCAGCGACTTCAGCGGGCCATTGGTTCTCGCTGGTCGATTCGTCCGCCATGAGGATAGGCGAGCCAACGAGATCATCGAGGTTGCCGACGATGCTTTCAATGTTCACCGACTCGCAGCAGTCCTGCGAATGGAACAGAACGTACTCGCTGCCGTCCGTGCACTCGAACTCAACGCGATCCTCAACGCCCTCGCCCCCGATCCGGCGAACAGCGGTCAGGGTTTTGCCCACCAACTCTGATAATTCGCTCACGCTGCATCCCTCCCGCTCGGATCATCGTCCAGCAAGAAAGGCTGGGCATCGTCGTCCCAGATATGCTCCGCCTTCGATCTCCGAATCTCGTGAGTCCTGAGTATCCGTCTCTCTGTCTCTTTATAGAGCCTTGCTTGAGATGGGGTGGGGTAGTCGGAACTGATATGCTTTAACCAAGCCCCTACTTCAGAAGCGATGAAAACCAGGAGGAATACGAAGAAGGAGATTGCGAGGGCTTCACTGTGCGCGTTGCCCCAGTTGTCGAGGGCGATGAGGAATTGGTGTATCACAGCGCCTCCTTCAGCACGTCGATTAGGGTTTCGAGGCGGATGGTTGCTTCGCGCGCCGGTAGTGCGTTATAGCGGTCTCGTAGGCGATTCAACTTCCGAATCGCGTTGATTCCGTTCGCGGTCCAACCGATACCGAAGACAATTGCGAGCACGATGATTCCCACAATCATTGCGTTACCTTCCTCCGTCTCACGCTACGAGACGTTGCGGGTGTCTTATCACTCAACTTGAGATTCCGTCGACGCAGTTCGTGTTTCTCGTAACCGTCGCGGCACGATTCGCAGATCGTTAATCCGCACCTTCTCACTATGTAGAACAGCGTCCCCTTGGGCTTCCTTCCGCCTGTCAGTGATTCAGCATCACAGATTCCCCAGGAATCCTCTGATCGAATCGAGATGTCCATGAACACGCTCCAACGACCTTCGCCCCTGAGCCAAGATTCCCGCGTGTTCTCGGTAGTATCTCCGGGCTCCCATGATCCGGCATGTGAGTCGATGCGGGGAGTGACCGACACAGATTTGCCGTCGCTATGGTCAGTGCCAACGGGGATCTCTCCAGAATCCACACCTGTGCCGGCCAGTTCTTCGCTCATCTTGGCTCGTCTCCAACCTTGCATTGGTTGCTGTCCCGTGGGGTGCCGGGGATTGGCGCTTGTTCCTCCCACAGATCCTTCTCGCGCCAACCATCGTGCATGAAAACCGCACCATCGTCGGCGATCACAACCCAGTGACCCGACACGTCTCTAAACGCTGCGACAGGCTTACGGAAATCGCTCATCTCAACTCCGCTTCCCGTACCTGGAACGAATGGGTATCGGGCGTGAGCATGATGTTCTGCCGGATCTCGTCATCCATCAGCGGGAACTTGCAGCCGCCGAAGAACACGATCTGATACCACGGCCTACGCCACGCCTTCATCGGCTTCGGCTCCTCGCCCAACAGCGAGAGTTGGTACGCATTGATTCGCCGCATCCTAGAACAAATCCTTCGGGCACTTCACCGAGCGCCCGCTGAAGTTTTCTGCTGCGATGCACGCTCTATCGATTACCGCTTGCTCCTCAGGTGTGAACTCAGAATCGTCCTGCACCGAGATCTCGTCTCTGCGGATCGCTCCACATCTGTTGCACCGATAGACTTCTAAAACGCTGTCACCGCCGACGATGCGATCGACGATTTGTTCTTGGTCTTTGGGATGGAGACAGTTCGCCATGATGTCGCGTTGCCAGCTTCGCGTGATTCCCATTACGAAAGCCTCCGCAGTCTGTCCCACTTCTCGTCCTTCATTGGTTCGCAACAGCGACTCGGGAAGTGCGGGAACTCACGGGGCGAGACGTATTTGAATCCGAGCGAGCCGATTGCCCAACCACCGCGCCGATATTGAGTCTCAGCACCGTGAGGACGAAGCACCTCGATGTCCCGACCAGCGCGTTTGGCCTGAGCGATCCTCTGACGGAATGCAACAGTCTTGCGACTCACTCTGCCACCTCCGGTCCGTATCCGCACTCGAACATGAGATCGCTAATCGCTGTCTCTCGTTCGATCCGCTCTCTTTCCCATTCCTCGAACCCCAAGTCTCTCTGTCTCTCGATCTCTAGTGCTTGGTTGATGCGTCTCCAGAGATCGTCCATTGCGTTGCGATTGAACTCGGCCAATGCTTCTTCAGCCTGTCTGTTCAGTTCTTCGCAGACTGCTTGGAAGAGAGGATCGTTGTCGTAGTCGTCATAATCGAAGGGAGGCATTACCAAGCCCTCACGCCCGTCAGGGCTTTCTCGATGCGGGCGCGGAGAGATTTTGCCGCTTCGTTTGTCGCGACAGCTGCCTCCTCTAACTCACGCGCTGCCCGCTCATCGTTATTCGGGTTCGGTGCTTGGAGGGCTTGGGCTGTTGCACACTCAGCCTCTCCGATCTCCTTGACCGATTCCTGGTACAACTCGAGTACGGTCCCCGGCTCGTCCTGCGGACCCAACGGTTCTAGGCATTCGTTGAGCAGAGTCCGACCGATGTAGAGCGTGATCGCTCTGCGGACGTTCTGCTGTTGCGCCTTGGTGCCGCGGAGACGGACTGTCCGGGCGACATCGCGGAGCATTGCGACCAAAGCTCTCTCAGGTTCATACGAGAGTGATTCGCGGGCCACTTCATTCCATCGGGTAGGGTTGCCGAAATAGGTACGGGGGATTCCAGATGCGCCGGCTACGCGAAGGAGATCTTCACGTCTCTCGGCCTTCCGTCTTTGTGCTTCTACCAAACACTGGCCCTGCTCTTGTTGGAACCGCATCTGGAATCCCTCCAAAGTTTCTTGACTGTTACGCTGCGACCGACTCTTGAACGCCCCGCTCTTGTGCCGTGAATGCTTCCTCGACAGAGAGACCGAGTGCCTCTGCCACCGCTTCTTGGATGCGACGGTAATGCTTCCAGCCGTTTTCTGTGCGGGGGATGTCCAAGCCGTTAACGGCTGCGGAAACGCGGGACTCCTCGACGCCCAACAGCCGCGCAATCTTTCGCTGCGTACCGTGTTTGCCCTGAAGCAACGCCTTCCTTCCGACGGCATTTAGGCCCATACTACCTCTCTGAATTGCTTGCTTAAAGAATGTTGCAAAAGAACGTGAGCTATCCTACAAAGGTTCTTTTGCTTGGTCAAGAGGTTTTATTGTCTAAGCCAAAATTCGTCAACCAACTGTTTAGGGAGGGCTTGAAGGGGGCTCGGCTGCGCTTCGGAGCGGATCGGGGCAGGGAACTGGAACCCCCTGAGCTGGGGGAGATGGTGGGGAAGTCAGGGCAGACTATTCGTAACTACGAGTCCGGCCACTCGGAGCCAGAGTTGCTCATGATAGAGAAACTACGGGTGGCCCTGAATGCCCCCGCAGAATGGCCGCCCTTCGCGTCCTACGTGCCCAAAGACGATGGAGGGTGGGAGATCGAGCCCCGCCACCCTCGGGCCGAGACTACGCCCCACGAAGTGAGGAAGCCAGCTACAAAGCGACGGAAGGCTTAGGCTTGGGGTCCGCGTCCTGCTGAGATGCTGTGTAAAGACGGAGGACAGCGTTGTCGAAGTTCTCTCCGACCTCACTAGCCAACCACTCTATGCGCCCGTGTCGTCTACCGTGGGCGTCGGTGATGATGTAGATGCGACAAGGCTCCGTCCAAGCTGGAGCCTCGGAGAGTTTTGCTTCGGGCCTGATACTGCCTACGACTTTCGCCATCGCGTCCCACCTCGCGTCTTACGGTTTTCCTTCGGTGCCCTATTATCCTAACACCGGCTAGTTACATCGGGCGGGCTCGGACGCATTGACTCGTCAGCAAACGTCTGAACAGTTAATTACTCAACGCGGTACATTGGATTTCAAGAACGGAATCTTGACTTGCTGGGGCCTTACAGACGGACGCCAACGGATGAGCTGATGCTGTTCTCTATCCATTCTTACGAGAGGCTTACAGGTTTGTCAGCGAGAAATTCCGGGTTCGGACAAAGCATGTGAATCCGGCGTCGTCTATCCGGACTCCCCAGTCCTTCACGCTGTTCGTCATCGTGCGCTTTAGGGACCGCTCTAGTTCTGCCTGATTCTCGGCTAGTTCGGCCCACGTCCACTCCCTAACCCGCTTGGCGAGATGTCTCCGGCACGCGTCGCCTAGCGAGTGCTGGAGATCCTGAACGTTGATGAAGGACGCTCTCGCATCGACGATCGTGAAGAGCACGTTGACCGACACCATGACTCCGATTTCATCCTTGGTGGTCACGGCTTGGTCGAACAGCTTTAAAACGTCAGGGGCTACGTTCACGACTTCGATGTGTCCGAAGAAGGGAAGGAAGGCGTAGAGCCCCGGCCCTAATTCCTTGGTATCAGTCCCGAGCCAGAAGCGGATGCCCCGCTGATAGCTATAGACGACGCAGAGCGGCCAGAATTGATGTAGGAAGTCAACGATCGCTTGAAACCAATTCATTCGCAGTCGATCCGTCTAAGCGGAATTGGCTCAGCTTCGCCAGAACACCAAGGGCAATCCCATCGCTGGTATTTCTCGTCGGTGTGATCTACTTCCGGCTGTCCACGCTCTCTCGAGTAATACTTGGCCTTCCAGTCCATCGAGCGTTTCACATCGTTGACTAGAACCCAGCAGCCAAGGTTGTGGTCGGGGATTATTTCTCCCGCTGTCTTGGCGAAGAAGAACTCCGAGCAAACGAGATGCTTCTTCAGCACGTCATCGAAGTGGCAGTAGTAGTCGATGTACTGATTGCCGTCCGGTCGGGGACGCCTACGGGGGAACAGCGGTGTCGGCATCATGCGGCCCGCTTGCCGTAGGTCCGACCGCGGAAGACACCAAGGCCATTCCGTATCTCGACGGGCTCCGGTGTGACAGCGCCGGTCTTCTTGTCGAACGTGTAGAACACGCAGCCGTTCTGCCAATCCGGATCTTGGCAGTAATCGGGATTCAGTTTGCAGCTGCAACCCGTCTCTACCCACACATGGCCGCCGTTCGCATCGCGGTGCCAAATCACCCCGAGTCTGTGAGTGTGACCCGAGCTCCCGGACTTGTTGTACTTCATCTGCTCCGCGGAGGCCGTTGCGCCTGACTTGCTCCGCACGATCGAGCCGTGCTTGGTGATGAACTTCGGAAGGAACTCTCGTTGCGCCTGCTCTCCGTAGGGCACGAATTCGATGTGCATCTCATCCAGCCCGAGGAGTTTGGGCCACGTCAGGACTTTCTGTACTTCGGTGAGTTGCGCGAGGACGGCGGCGGGGCCTTCGAGATTCCAGAGTGTTCTCCGAAGCCGATCCTCGTGATTGCCTTCGAGATAGATGAACCGCGAATTAGGGCAGGTTTTGCGCATCGAGGCTAAATGCGCCCTAAATGCATCTATCTCGTCCTGCTGTCTCTCCTTGCGTGATGGGTCTTTCTCGAAGCGACTCAGCTCCCGGCAGTCCAGCCCGTCGCCCTTGTGGATGATGAAGTCCGGCTGCTCGTCCTTGGCAATTGCCTGAATGACCGCAAGAGTCTCATTGCACTGGAAGGGGAAGTGCGAGTCTCCATATTCCAGCGCCGTGATGACATCGCTGTCTTCGTAACTCTGCGCGGGTTCCGAGAATTGGATTGGGAGCGGTTTGATCACGTCACGGAGCTCCACGGTTGGCTTGTTCCGTTTGGACTCGAGTGCCGCTAGTGCCTCGTTGGAGTGTTGGTCCGCCCCGGCTGATTGGCCGATGTACTCTCGGCAGTGCGCGCAGATGTTCGGGTTGAGATGCAGCCCCTTGGTCATCGTGTTGCACTTGGGGCACTTCACCCGCTTACTCAACGGATCATCTCGCCAGCAGGGACGTTCTTTCTAATAGCTTCTGAAAGCGTGTCTCTAAGGCGCAACAGTTCTCCCTGATTGTTGGTGTCGTAGCAGAAATGGTCGAGCGGATAGCACTGAATCACGTCAGCGATGCGGACCCGTTCTTCTAGTCTTGCCATTGCTACTGCGTACTCGATGTCCGTCACCGGCGTCGTCGCACCGGGAGCAGTACGACCAGAAGGAACATGTAGGCGTACCACGCGAGCTCTTCCCATGTGGGCGTCATTTGTCGTCAATCCCCGGTCGCCTATAGGGCACGATCCCGCAGTGGGGGTTATCGACGGTGCCGTAGCGGGATTCGGGATGCCCCGCGTCTTCGCCTGCCCAGTACATGAGAAAGTGCGTGGCCTCGTGCTTGAACAGGTACTCTTCGTCCAGATACGGGAACGCCAGATACATCTCGTTCTTGTTGGGGATCGAGTAGCCAATCGCCCAGTTCATCACGCCTCGAATCAGCCAGTCGATATTGGAGATTCCGAACTCGCGTCCGTTGACGGCGAAGTAGCGGACGTTCAAGTGCTCCGCGGGAAGTGGCAGGTGTTCGCAGTCCGCGATTTCTCTCCACCACCGTTCGTAGATCGCGGGCTCCGGGAACTCCAGAATGACCAACGACCAAGTAGGCCGGAGTACGATGTCAGCAGAGGGACGGGGCCTCTGCGCGTGCGCGGAAACAGCGAAGAGGAGTGCCAAGGCGAGCAGCAGCCGCTTCATCGGTGCGACCACGCGGTGTTCGGATTGAAGAGATCGGCTAGGTCGGCAACGATGTGCTCACCGGGTTTCCAGCAGACTTGAGAGAAGACGAGATCAGTCCCGCCCGTGTAGTGCGCGTAGATCGTCGAGCATCCTTCAGGACCTAGCCATGCGCGGTCTATCCAGAAGGTGCGCGTGTTACCCATGCCTTCGATCTTCCCGAGCGGGTGAACTCCGAATCCCGAGAGGTAGAAGGTCGGCGCGGTGAGATCGTAGGTGCGTGAGTTAGTGATGACGACCTTGACGAGGCTCGCGCTAATCTCCTCCTCGGTAAGAGGCACCGAGGTGCAGGCATTCATCAGGAGGACGAAAACAAAGAACGTGAAGGCCAACAGGAACCAACCACACCACCGTTGCTGCGAAACCCGACTACGCATATGAACTACCTGTGACTAAAGGCGACGCCCACGACTGCACCGATTGCAATCCAGCGCGTTGCCGAAATGATCTTCCTGAGTTTTCCTGGATTCCTGTCTGATTCGAGGAGCTTGATTCGCTCGTCTCGCAATGCGATCTGCTTGGTCTTGTCGGCCAACAGCGTGTCTTGCACGACGATGAAGTTCTTGAGGGCCGTGATCGTCGAGTCGTCGGCCGTTATCAGTTGGGCGATCTGAGGATTCTCGATCACCACCTGCTGCAGGTCTTCGGGATCGGTTGAGTCGGGCTCGACCTCGATCGTGTCGTGAACAACTTTGATTCTGTCCCGAACGTGCGAGCGATACGCAGTCAGGATTTCTTCGTGCTTCCGCGCTGTATCCGCGATTGCTTGGTGCGAACGGACTACTGAGTCCTGTACGTGGATGGCGTTCTGATTCTCGGTGAGCTTAGCGTCCATCGCGCCCTGCTTCTTTCCAACGAAGTAGGAGACCGAGCAGGCGAGGATAACGGCGAGCGTTACTACTATTCTCCACTTGATCTCGCTCACTGCTGACCACCGATCTTCACTTGCGGCAGGAACGAGAAGAGCTGCTTGGCCGCTGCAATGAGAGTCGAGGGCGCGACCATCAAAGCACCCAGCGCAATCCAGCCCACGAACACGTAGACCAAGTGCCTGTCTACTGGGCTCACGTTCATGGTGCGGTAGAGGAAGAATCCCCCGGCACCAGCGTTGGCCAGTCCGAACAGGAGGACCAGCACCTTCCGAGCATCGCCAGAGAAGCTCACTTGCTCGACTCCTCGGCGTAGATCTGTCCTTCAGCCGTCAGGAGTCCGTCTGATTCAATGAGATAGTGGGGAGTTCCTACGTTGTCGTAATGCCACCAGACAGCCTGAACGATTCGCGGCTCTCTCTTGATGAGTGTGATCGCTCTCTGGAGATGCGCGACGTACGCATCAATGGGCTCATCCCAGCTGATGAATCCCCACGAGCCCAGAACCATCGGGGCACCGTGATCCTGTGACCACTCAACTTCTGCTTGGACGTCAGCCCACCAACCATCGACATCCTTCTCGTGAGCGAGGCCGAAGTCGTGGAACCGCCATTCACTTACAGGTGGCTCCGCTCCGTACATCGTTTTGTACGCGCCGACGAACTGACTGGCGTACTGAGTCGAATGGACCCCAGAGCATGAAGAGTTGGGCTCAGCGAATCCCGCAGGTGAGAACCGTGCTTTCGGATCGACCGCTTTTATGGCTTGGGTCCAGTCGTGATATAGAACCGCGTAGTCTTCAGGCTTCACGCACTGCTGGTCCGGTTCGTCGCCGTTGATGTAGAGTTGACCGGGATGTGTCTTGGCGAACGAGAGGACTGAGGCATCCGCAACGAAGCCCGTGTATTGCCGTGATTGCCTCACGTCCAGCGTCATTACCTGAAGCGGGATTGGACCTTGGGTTAGACTGCTGGACCACGCAGCGAGAACGGGAGGGCGAGACTTGGGAGCAGTGCTGTTGGAACAGGCGAGAAGGGCAAGTGCGAGAAGCAGTCTCATCGTGGCCACAGGCTATTGATCGCCGACATCGAAGAGACCCGCGTATAGGTCTTGGGGGTCAGACAGAGAAAGAACGCGGGCTTCGGATACTGCAGTGAGGGGATCGCAATGTGCACGAATCCGCGGCTCGGGTACGCGATAACTTGCCCGGTTGGGAACTTCGGTTCTTCGCTAAAGAGGAGGCAGAAGAAATTCCTGATGTTCTCCGTCTCTACATCTCCAGCTCCCGCCTCCATGTGCTGCGAGGTCGGGCTTCCACCCACGGCGGCATTGAGCATCGGACTGCGGTAGCCGGAGAGGATCCTCATCGGCTTGCCCCACAAGTCCCTGATGGGCTGAAGACACGACTCGGCCAACTGCCTAACGTTGGCGAGGTACTGGGGTGGGACTGGGACTACAAGTTCAGGATGGGAGTCGGAGTGCGCGAACTCACCCAGGTCGAAGTTTTTCGTGAGCGGAGTCACCTGCACCCCTGCCTGACATTCACCGGAACAGTCGCACAGTAGATGTCCGAGATGCGCTGCTCCATGAGGCCGAACCGCTTCTCGAGATCGCCGACGCGATACTGGGTCGTGGCCCAAGCCGTGGCCGCTCCGATGACGAGCGGGAGGAGCGTTACACCGGCGATCTGGAGTCCCTTCTTACCTCTATCCGTCACTGCTTCTTCCCTCAAATGAAAAGGGCCCCCGAGTGAGGGGCCCTGTTAAAACAGTCTTTCGTTCTATCTATTCAGGCATTGCTATGGTGACTGTCTGACCTTCCACGGCTAGGATCTGGGTCTCGGGCGGGACCGTCATCTGGCCTGCCAATGCCACCGAGACCGCTACCGAGTATTCGTTCTGAGTCTGAAGCACCCGGGCCTGGATCTTCGCAATGATCTCGGCTTGTGCCGCGCTGATCGTTACGTCCTGTTTCACCAATTCCCCACTTTGGAAGCGTTTTCGTGGTTGCCGACCATTTGGAGGCTCCGTAATGTCTCTACATGCGTTACGGACTTCTTCTGTTTGCCCTTGCTGCTTGCAGTGGTTCCGAGCCGCTTGAATCGACCGGACCCAGACCGCCACTGCCGGATAGGTCGGTCCGGGTAGTTCTCTTCGGTGATTCCAATACCGACTTGGGCTTCGACGGCTCCGTTGTCGTGGAGGCGTCCTACATCTCGCCAATTCCCCAACATCTTTCGGCAGATGCCCCTAACGGGGCGCACCAATTGTCCGGACTGCTTGAGGCTCTCAATACATCCCGCCTCACGATCAAGGCGATCAATCACGGACTCGTCTACTCGGGTTCCGGTGTTGGATTCAACTGGGCGCCCGGAGCTCGGTACGTTCAGGGTGGTATCAGTCGCTTCGATGCTGAAGTGCTTGGCCGAGGACGGCCTACGTGGGACGGAGATACCCACATCCCGAGAGTACAGGCGATCGCTCCGACCGCGGACGATTTCGTTTACGTCTCGATGGGCACCAACGACTCTCTGACCTATGACATTGGCCCCGATTCCACCGCCGACGATCTGGCGTGGATGGTTAACGAGTGGACCAATGCCGGCCTTCCTGCATCTCACTTCATCATCACTACACTGCCGCCCGTCTATGGCCGTGGCATCCCCGCAGACAATGCGAGAATCCGCGCTCTTGCCTCCAAGCGGGGCCTTTCGCTGATTGATCTCTCGGCGTACCTGTCCCCCGACGATGGAGAGAGTTGGCGCGCGCCCGAGTTGACGGTCGGTGACTACCTGCACTATTCGACCCCCGTCCGGGCTTGGCTGGCGAGCCAAATCAGACAGATCGTCCTACGCTCCAATTAGACCGTGAGTGGTGAGGTCGGCCTGTAGCTGCGCGACACGTCCCGCCAACTGAGCGAGAGTAACCGTCGATGTGTCGTAGGCGGTTGCCTTGTTGGGCGAGCCGGTCATCGCGGTGTAGCCCGTGATGTGAGCCCCGACCACCTGCGTCCCGCCCTTCTTCAAAACGCCCGACACGATGTTCAAGTCGCCGGTCGTACCATCCAGCGTCATCTGAGACGTGTATGTGGTGCCGTCCGTGGTGGACATCTTTCCCCAATCCTGGATTGAGCCGCCAGTTGGGGTGAAGTGCCGCATCGTGCTCGACTGAATATCCGAGCCGTACTTTGTATTCGATGAGTGGAAGAGAAGAACGCTCGATCCTACAACAGCGTGGAAATCCAAGACGCCGTTGATGATCGTCAGGTTCGGATTGCTATTCAGATTGCCCGACGCATCGGTTGTTAGAACTGCGCCGAACGTGGAGAAGTTCGTAAACTGTGCGGTCGTTGCCTTGAGGCTCGATCCGAGCTGCAGCGTTCCACCGAGGAAGGTCGGGGCAGTGCCGGCGCTAAAGATCGCAAAGTTTGCAGTCCCACCTCTCGTCAGATCCTCGATCCAGATACCGACGTTGTTAGTTATCGGCCCCGTTCCGCCGGGATTCACGATGTAGAGACCGTAGCAGTTTCCGATCGTGCCTAGTCCCGAGTGCGTGAACTGCCACTGGAATCCGTTCGCCATATCCAACGCAGCCGAGCCAGTATAGACCGGGCGGGATTGGAAGCTCCGTAGATGGTTGTAGTGGATCGACCCGTTGAACGTCAGGGCCGAATCGAAGGATGCGTACGCACCTGTGGTCGTACTGGTGAACGTCGATTCGTCTCTAATCGCGTGAGAGAAGAGCGAATCGCCAGCCACCGCACGCCCGATCAGGATTGCCGAGTCGTCGCCGCTTGATGCGTTGGTGCCAAAGAAGAGACGGGGGGCACCAGTCGTTCCAGTGCCAGTCCCGGTATACGCATCTCCAACGCTGACCTTGATGCCGGTGCTCTTGTTCCAGAGGGAGCCGTCAGAGTAGACGATGGTTCCCACCGTCCCTGCGGCTCCGGGTAGAGCAGCCGCGGCACTCTGTGCCCTGGAGTCAGCAACGGAGATATTGGCCGAGTAGACAATCGCTGTAACTACGGGCGTAGCCGTAGCAACGGAGACAGCCTTGGAATCGGCGATCGAGCAATTGAGTGAGACGGACAGGGCCTTCGAGTCTGCCGTGCTCGTGACGACCGAACCACTCAACGCTTTGGAGTCCGCCACCGACCCCGCGCCGCCTGCAGAAACGGCTTTGCTATCTGCAGTGCTTACGGGGATGCTGTTTAACGCTCCCGATGCGGCTGTACTAGTTACTCCGCTCGTTATCGCCGAGATGACGGCGGAGTTTGTACCTATCGCCTGCTGTATCTCTCCGATGGTATGGAGGTTCGGATCGTCGGGAGAGTCGGGGTCTCCCGAATGCATCGAGAGGAACAGGGCATTGCTCGGGACGCTACTCACGCTTCTTTCCTCTCAAAACCAGTAAACGAAGCCATTGCGGTACTCGACAACTGGAACTCTCTAGCGGGCTCACAGCGCACAGAGGTATTCGGCGGAACATCCTTGGTAACGATTGCTCCAGCTGCAACGAATGCGTGGTGCCCGATCTTCACTCCGGGAAGCAGAATCGCCCCGGCCCCGATCGATGCTCCGTTGTCGATAACGGGGGGCTCGGCTTGATACCTTGAGTTCCCCGCTTGAGGGTGTCTGTCGTCCGTCATCGTGACGTTGGGGCCGATGAAGACATCCGCTCCGATCACGGCATTGCTCGGAATGAAGACCCCGCTTGAGATGCGGGTGCGGTCCCCGATCGAGGCCCCTCTGCCGATCTCAGCGCATGATCCTATTGAGCAGTCCTTACCGATCCGGGCATTTGCAAGTACGCGGGCAAAGTGCCAGATAACAGAACCGCCCCCAATGGAGGCGGTCGGGTCAACGAAGTTTTGTATTACCACTTTAGGTTTCTCACTTTCTCGAAACTCCAATTCTTTGCGTCTGCGCCATTCAGCGTGAGCCTCGGGGTTCGCTGGCGGCTCCTCGCCCAGGAGACCAGCTTCGCGGAAGTAGTTCGTCATTCTTTCCAACGCACTCACAGAAGACCCTCGTAAATTCCTTGCATGTGGCTCGCTGTCTCCACCAGATCGGGCACTTCCGTTTTCTCCCGAGGCGGTGTCTTACCCGACAGAATGTTGATTAGCTGGTCGGCCATGAACCGCTGGTCGCCTTCCGTGATCCAGAAGTCCGAATACTCGTTGCCGGCGTAGGAGATGGTTTTCGCTCCCGCAGCATTGGCCTGAAGTGCGATCTGATTGAAGTCCCCGTAACGCACTAGGCCGCAGTAGTAGTCAACGGACTTGAACGTGTTGCGAAGATCCTCATGGCTGAAACTCATCGCGGTGACGTAAGACCCGTAGGCCGCGCCATTCGAATTGATTAGCGGGAAGAACCAACGATGCTGGTCCTTGGGCAGATAGACCGAATGCAGCTTCGCAAACGGGATCTCGTCCAGCACGTAAGGCCAGGTCGTGAAGAGGTCGTACGGCCACTTGATGTAGTGCGAGTTCTCTGCGGTGAAGACTGAAGGTTCTCCTGCGTACTTCCCTCTGGAAGCACCCGCGCCCCAGAACGACCGATCGACTCCTAGTGGGACGAGATTAACTGTCGTTCCTCTATCTACCATCCGGTCGTAAATCCATTTATGACGTGGCCAGAAAGTGACTCGCGCATTGGCGTTTCTGAGCCAGAACTGCATGAGCATCAGGGGGTCACCGTGACCGTAGCCTTGGCTTCCCATCTCCACCGAAGATTGGAAGACGTGGTCCGGCGTACCGTGAGCGACCCAGACGATCTTTAAAGGCCTTCTGACTTTCTTTCTTAGTTCATCGGGAAAGTGCGTGTGGACGACTTGTATATCAGCATCCAGTGCATCTTCCCATTCGGGAGAGCGCACCGAGCAGTCGATGTTGCGGGAGTCCAGGCCTAACTTGCGTTCTGCCTCTGCGATGGACTCGGCTACTCGGTGCATTCCCGAACCGTTCTTTAATGACCAGTGAATCACGCGCATTTGTCGGTGATCTTTTTGGTTAAGTGATTACCAGCCCGCCGATGTAGCGCGGGAATCCATGGTGCTAGTGTGAAGCGCATCGCTCACCGCCTTGCTATCCGCGATCGAAACGTTCACCGAATCCGACACTGCCCTGGAATCGGTTGCGCTGGTGTTGCTCGAAACAGCGAGTGCGGTGCTTAGTGCAGAACTCACGTTTCGCGAATCGGCCACCGCCTTGCTGTCTGCGGTCGAGATGTTGAGACTCGCCGAGGTGCCCTTCGACAGAGCCGTGGAGCTCGTACCGGAGACCGAGAGAGCTTTGGAATCCGCGATGCTTGTATTGCCTGACACGGACACAGCCTTCGAGTCAGCGACCGAGATGTTGGAGCTCACCGAGAGGGCTTTGCTATCCGCCACCGATGTGTTGGTGGAAGTGCTCAAGGCTTTCGAGTCGGCTACCGATGCTCTAGTGCCGCCAGAAACTCCCTTGGAATCCGCCACGCTCGTAGTGACGGAATCTGAGACTGCCTTGGAATCCGCTACCGAGGCCTGAGTACCACCACTGACGCCCCTCGAGTCCGCGATCGATGTGTTGAGCGAACCGGAGAGGGCTTTGGAATCCGCGATGCTCGTGTTGACTCCGACTGATACGGCCTTGGAGTCAGCAATTGCCTGCGGGGTATTGATCGCCTTCGAGTCAGCGATACTCGTATTGGCCGAGAGCGCGACCGCCTTGGAATCAGCGGTACTGATCGCAATCGACCGGAGTTGGGCCGACATATTACTTACCTGCCGAAGTCAGGCGGCTATCGAGTGTCGAGTCGTGAAGACCGTCCGAGACTGCCTTCGAGTCGGCAACCGAGCAATTGGCCGAAACCGAGAGAGCTTTGGAGTCGGCGATCGAGTTGTTAGCACTCGATGCGGTTCCAGCACTGGCTGCGTTACTCTGAGCCGTCGAGGTATTGGCTGAGACCGAAACGGCCTTACTGTCAGCGGTCGATGCGGCAGCGGAGTTGTTGACGGCCTTGGAATCGGCTACCGAGGTGTTGACCGAGACGCTGAGAGCTTTCGAGTCGGCGATGGACGTGTTAGCCGAGACTGATACGGCCTTACTGTCTGCAACCGAGCAATTGACGGAATCGCTGATCGCCTTGGAATCCGCAACGCTGGTATTGACCGACCCAGACAAGGCTTTGCTATCTGCAACCGACGCTCTGGCGGAGCTCGATTCGCCCTTCGAGTCTGCGGCAGAGACGTTACCGGAGACCGAGAGGGCCTTGGAGTCCGCGACGGATGCTCTCGTTCCTCCCGAGATGCCCTTCGAGTCGGCGGTGCTGGTGAGGGTGGAGACGCTCAACGCCTTGGAGTCGGCGGTGCTGGTGAGGGTGGAGACCGAGAGAGCTTTCGAGTCCGCTGTTGAAGCGGCTGCCGAAGCTACGGCTCCCGCTGATACTGCTTTAGAGTCTGCGGTGGAGGTTGCCCCCGACCCAGTAGCGGCAATCGAGACTGCCTTGGAGTCGGCGGTGCTGGCTGAATTGGAAAGAATCGACACTTACTTGTTCCTCTGGGAAATGAAAAACGCCCCAATTAGGAGGCGTTTATTTGGATAAGCTTCGGGATTTATTTGCTATTGAAACGAGCCGGGTTGTCCCACCTTCAATCCCATGGAAGGGGATATTGTTGGCGGGATCATCGCTGCGGTTGTCGTCCTGGTATTCGGCTATTTTGTCCTGTGGTTTCTAGCTGAGACGTTTGTTGATGTCATGGATAGCGTTAGTAAAGGTCTCGCAATGCTAAAAGACCGACTCTCGGCGCTCGCACTGCGGTTACGTCACCAGCGGCCCTGAGCAGTCCGGGGGCCTTCGATGCAGCCTTGCGACCTGCGGTGAGCAGGGATTTCTGGGCGGCCATCTTGACCCCGCCTAAGATCCCCTGTACAACGGCGTGGCTTTCGTCCGGCCCCGCAGCCTGAATCCACTTACTGAAAGCATCGCCAGTGGTGCGGGTCAGATTTCTTGCTGCCGGTAGGTTCTCGGCCAGCGAAGATCTAACAGCTTCGTATCCCCGATTGAGCGCATCTTCCGCCGCCTTCTTCTGGGCGAAGTCTTTAACCGCCTCTCGGTAAGTCGGCATGGTCTCGTCCATTGCCTGCAATCCCGCCTCTTGTGCCGCCTTGATGTTCTTGGCTTGGAAGCGTCCGATGTTCGGCTTGCTCGGATTTACCGCCAGAAGCCCTTTGTTCACCGTCGCCAGTCTGTCAGACAGTGTTTTGTAAACAGCATCCAGCATCTCGGGCGAGTCTTCGGCAACGTTCTGGAACTCTCGCGTGTTCTTTAGCTCCGAGACGATCTCAGCAACGTCCGGTTCCTTGAGATAGTTCTGGATTGGGGGCGACGCTTGGCCTCGTCCTTCTGCAAGGGCTTGACCGTAAAGCGCCTTGGCGGATAGTGCGCGATTCGCCTGCATCTTGAGCAGTTGCGCGGAGGCTGGGGTCGCGAGTAGTCCTCGAGCAGCACCAACCGCCATGTCCGCGCCTTTCCCAACCGCCGCACCAACGCCTGCGCCGACCGCCGTTCTAAGTGCACGGCCAGCAAGACTCTGATCGGTATCTGCCGAGAGCGCCGCATCACCACCGCCGAGCAACGCACCAGCAGCAGCAGGATTCGCAGGAAGGAAGGGCAGGAGCGGGACGGTTCCGAGAGCGTGCTCGACTGCCGATGTCCCACCACCGATTTGACTCGTCATACCACGGAGCGCATCTAGCGACTCCTGATAGGACATCGGGTTATCGGTGAGTTTGGAGCCCAACGAACCAGCAGCGGCCTCGAACGCCTCCATACCCGGGATGCCCTGCGCAGCATTGAGGACGTGAGTGGCGAGCCTACCGGCATAGCCCATCTCCGGCTCTTCTGGCTTGGGCGCCGGAAGAGGAGCCTTGGGCGCGGCCATCAGTCCCAGCGGATCGTTCCCGCTCTGAGGCGGGTTAATTAGCCCGAGCGGATCGTCTGGATTCACTTAGCGTTGACTCCAGAGATGTCGTAGTGCTCGGCAATCTTCTCTTTGCTCAGTCCTCTTGCCCGCCCAGCATCGTACTGCGCTTGCGTCAACTTCGGCTTCGAGGGGGCAACAGCGCCCGCACTCGTCCGGTTCGCACCGCGGTATCCGAAACCCTTGAGCGATTTGAGCAGCGCAGGCTCCATCTGGTCCTCCTGAGAGGCGATTGCGTCTGCCGGAAGAGAACCGCTGATTGAGTTAACGAGATCGATCAAGTTCTTTTGCTTCTGCGCTCTCACCGTCGGATTCTTGAAGTCTCCCGGCTTGAGCTCGATCGAGTTTCTGATCTGCTCTACCTGATCCTGGTTGATTCTCGCACCCGACAGAGCGTGGGCCGCTGCGAGGACAAAAGGCGAGAGGCTAGCCTGGTACTGCGCGTAACTCGGTTCCTTGTTCAGCATCATCGAGCCTACTGCGCGGGAGCCAGGGATTCTCAAGAAATGCCCCGCCCCCACCCCGTGTTCCGCAATGTCCTGTGCGGCCGAGCCACCGATATCTGGATTCATTCCCTGCATTAAGGGCAGCAGATCGGCGGCCTTTTTAATCATCTCGCCAGCCTGACCGACCTTCGCCGCCATCGGCGCGGCGAGTTGCCCAGACCCCGCTCCGGTTAGTGGTTTTCCAACGCCCGTCGAGACCATCTGGCCCGTTCTGGTATTGAGGGTATAGACGACCGGCTTGCCGGTGGCGGGGTCAATTCCTGGGACCGCGCTAAAGCTCGGCGTGATTTCTTTCTCTGGTGCCGCCACCACCGTCTTCGGATGATTCGGGTCTGAGACATCAACAAGCCCCACACCTGGAACGGCCTTCAGGTTGTTGGTTGGATTAGTGACGGGAGGCGTCATCGCATCCATCCTCGTTCCTAATTCTTTCGCCATCTCCATGTCGCCGTGGTTGACAGCGTAGGAATACATCTTGGAGAGTCTTTGTGCGGTCTGTTCTCTCGTTTCGTTCTCGCCAGCTGGGAACAATGAGCCCATTGCACTTCGGGTAGTGCGGAGTTCGTTCTGCTGCTTCATCTGATCGGCTGCTGCCTTGAGCGCCGCGATGCGTTCGAGATTCGTTTCGTAAGCGCCAGAATGTCCGAGGATTTGCATCAGCCCGGGCTTGGCCTGCTGAATCTCTTGGGGCGAAAGAATCCCCTCCCACCCTGCCGGCGCACTCCCACCTAGTTTGTTCTGCAACAAATCATGAATGCGTCCGAAGATGTTCTGCTGCGGTGCTGTATCCGGTACGTTCATCGGTGCAGCGGGCGCAGGCATTGGCTGACCGGGCTGGCCGACCGGAGGCTGCTGCGCCAAGAGTCCTAACATCTGAGTCGTGGCCCAAGGTTGATTGAGGAGCATTACGATCTCCCTGCCGTAAAGCCGAGATTGAACCCGCTTCCGCTCTGCTGCCCGCCCATCGGACCCATGTAGCCCTGCTGAAGCATCTGCATCAGCCACTGTTGCGGATTCCCAACTCCAGCGAATCCGAGATTGGCGTTGTTGTTCGAGCCTGCTAGTCCGTATCCCGCTAGTGTTCCCGCTCTATTCATCGCGTCATTGAATCCGCCGTAGAGGAGAGAGCCGATCTGGGAGTTGCGGTTCATGTCGTTTTGTGCTTGTGCTACTCCCTGTGCGACACCCTGTCTCGTTCCGCCGAATGCTCCGGCCTGCGTCGCTCGGTCGGCAACAGCGTTCTGTCCCATCTGGCCAGCTTGGTCCCACTGCTTATTCATCGCGTCCACTACCTGCTGCTGGTAGGGATTCATCAGCTGTGAGGCGTCGGCTTGATTCCCCGACAGAGCGCCCATGCCAAGATTGCCAGCGTTCATCAGGCCGGAGTTGTACTGCGAGGCTCCCGTAAGGAGCGGACTGGGACCAGCCATCCCTGCGCCCATCGCAGCCTGTCTAACCCGCTGGATGTATTGCTGGGATGAGTTGTCAATTGCGGACGTGCCTTTGTTCTTTCCTTTTCCACCACCGATCGAAACACTCATTACAGTTCCTTCTCCATTACGATGTACGGCTCAGTCTTCCAGCCGCTCTTAGCAAGAAAGGTCCGCTGCCAGCCGGACCTTCCTGTGAGTATTGCGTGAGTACAGCCTCTCTTTTTCTTTCCCCACTCCAGGATTATCGGAGTCATTGCTTCCAGTTCCGCCAAGTTTCCAGCGGCCAGAAAGAAGTTGAGAAAGTGTTTACGGGGACTTCGGATAATCTCGGTGACGACACAGCTGTTGACTCCGGGCCAAAAATGAGCCTCGCCACTACCGACCATTCCTCGGATGTCATCAAATCCGTGAGTGCCGTTTCCGAATGATAGAGCTCGTTCAATAAGATCTCGGAAGCCATCGATCGTCTCAGGCCGTAGTGGAATCGGTGATGTATCCAAGATTCGCTAGTGCGGTTAAGAGATTCGTCAGAGCATCCCCGCCTGACCGAGAGCCGGTTACGATCTGTCTTGCTTGCGCGGGCTGCATCTTCGCCAGGTGATTCTCCAGTGCCCGTACCATCTCTTCCTGAATGCGCTGGTTGTAGAACTGTCCGGGCTTGGGGAGAGAGATGTTCGGAGCCTGGAGCCTCGGCTTGCTCATCGTCTGCCTCCCATGATGGCACCGAGCCTGATTACTCCCACTCGCCACGCATTGGCCACCACTTCATCGAGTCTTAGTCTCACCTGACGTGCGGTGAGTCTGACCGATGTCGGACTAGCGAGCGCATAGGGACCGTTTAGTGTTTCGGCGGTATCGGGGAAGAGTGCAGTGTAAAGAGATGCGGAGACATCGCCTTGGGTCTTGTCGTCGGGGATTATGGACTGAACCCGCATCACCCTATCCCCGTCGCCCAACTGGATCGGACCACTCTCGATGTAGACGGCGGAGCCCGTATGGGCGGTTCCCGTTTCGTGATCATAGACGTGACCCGAAGAATCGAGCATCAGAGGAACGGGGAAAGTCGCCCCAGCCCTCTGAGTTACACCAATGCTTCTTTGCAACGAGCCGAATACCCAATGGCCTTCGACGTAGTTGTATGTGACGTAGGAATCACACTCGGAAGAACCGGCGCTCGGATAGAACCAGGTCACTTCACCGAACTGAGGGTTGGCCAGCGTCCAGACTTTGTAGCTGTACGCATTACTGAAATTCCCGAATACGTAGTCCTGCACTTCGCAGGGCAGGGGATCGACGCTTCCGGCGAAGCAGAAGAACTTGTTGTTCCCCATCCAGTAGGCGCCGGTATCCAGAATCACCACTGCATTAGGCCCGACGATCCCGCAGTTTCTTCCGACTCTATCGAAAGCGTAGACGAGATCCCCGCCGATGTAGGTCATGCGCCAGAGATCGACTGTGGTCCAGAGGAGCGTCGTACCTCGAATTGCACGACCGCAGATTAAGACTCCATCCGTTGCAAGATCGAAAGAGCCTGCGGTGTTCGTGGCGCTCGGAATCCACTCGTCGGTGACTTCCTGCGTCGCCCAATAAACTCGGCGTACCGAGTAGTTGTCCTGAAAGATCAAATGTGGAGCGGGTCAGAATAGCCGGACCACGGACCCGTGCCCGTGGCGTTGAAATACTGGACTCTTGCTCTTACGTAGATTCCGGTAGAGTGGGCGTAGGTGTTCGTAGTCGATTCGGGAGAGAGCTCCGCCGAACTGTCAACCGTGAACGGCCCCCCCGAACTAGAAGAGATCGAACGCTCGACGCGGATGGAGCTCGTAGTGTCAGTGTTGGCCCACGTGATAGTTACGAGGATCGTCCCGCCCGCCGTTCTAGACGTGAGGGATGGGATTCCCGGCGTAGCTGTCGGGGCGGTCCCACCGCCCCCACCACCCGACGAACCACCCCCGCCATCCGTGCCCCCGGTGCCACCCGTAGTACCTCCGCCTCCCTCGCTTGGATCTACGGGAGCAGTCCCAGGGTCCGCGCCCCGCAGAAGGACCATGAATCGCTCGGGGGTGACGGTTACTCCATAGACTGAACCAGGCCCCGTCGTATAGTCATGCGTTGGTACTGCGGGAGTGGCTAATACTCCTTTCCAGACAAAAGAGTTAACAACGTTCGTATCGAGGTAGATCGGGCGCTCAAAGGTCGCCAGGAGATACGCGCCGAAGTTCTCTAGTTGCCAGAGGTGCGTTATTCCATCACCCGACAAACTCACTGGGGTTATATCGTAAATGGCGTTGGCCGAAGTGATGATGTAGAGGCCGGAGGTCGTCCCGACTGCGGTATAAGCATTCCCATCATTCAACTGCCAGGAGACAGCGGCGTTTGGTGTACCTGAGATCGTTGCACCGCTCGTCGTTCTCTGGACCCATCCGCCCGTAGGCTGGATATTCCCCTGAAAGAAGCGGACGTGGTTCCCCTTGTTCCACCTGTCGCGGGACTGGAACGTGGTGCCGTTGTTCCTATATCCCGGAGGGAGGTCAATGGGAAAGAGCTTTTCGATCACGGGCCGGTGAAGACGGTTGGGAGTCTGATAGCGCGGAAACTGGCGCCGTACTCTTCTCGCGTCCTCACATCGTTCAACTGCTCAATCGCGTCATCGAACTTCTGCTTCCAGACGGGAATCCTGTCCTCGTCCTCGAGGAACGGAGCGGACTGAAGCAGTGCGCCGAAGAGATAGGCGTCCGGTGCTTCGGTCAGAATCGTGTTAGTCGTTACACTGTCCGATAGAGGAGTCAGTTGCGTGAAGTAGACGATCTCGGCCGTGTAACTCTGGTCAGGTTGCGGGGCTACAAGCAGTTTTGAGCCGAAGATGCAGGCGGTATCCGGTCTTCCGGTTTCTCCGGCTCCTCTCGCGTTTCTCTCATCCACCATCTCCTTGCTTCCAACGCGGAGCGGGTAGTCCCGGTAAGCATCTCCCGAGACGAGCCTGATGCTACGGAGTTCCGCGGCATCACTGGGCAGGGTGGTTTCGTATGCCGAGATCGTGAGGTTGGCGCGGGTGGATGACCTGCGGAGCCTCCGCTTCATCTCGGCCTCGGCCAAAGTGATGAAGTCGGGGATCTGAGTGGTCAGATCGGTGCGATTCAGCCAGTCGGCTATCGCGCTCTTCAGATTTGTGTATGAGTTAAGTGCCAACGGTCATCGCCTCCCTGGTCAGGTTCGTGTGGCGATGCGTGAACTCCATCTCGCCTACGTGTCTCACTTCTTTCGAGAGTTCCTGGTCCACCAAAACACGAAACCCGCTCTCGCGGGCTTTCTTGCAGAAGTAGACATCCTCTCCTATGTAGTCTTTTTCTTTCGGGTTGAACCCCAACGCGAACCAGGGCTCTAGCATCGCCCGGAACACTCTCGTCTCGACGAGCATTAGTCCCATGCCGGCGTAATGGACTTTCACCAAGCCTTGGGATTCGTCCTCGGTGTAGAGTTCGCCGTGTTCCTTATCTCCCGCAGTCGGGATGATCGGCATTCTGCGAGTAGCATAATTCGCAGCGACGATGGGTTCCTCGTGCTCCAGCAACCTTGTAAGTGAGTCTTTGGGGAACCGCATATCGCTGTCGATCCAGAGGATGTGCGATGCTCCAGAGTCAAGGGCAGAAGCCGCCAGCTTTTCACGCTGTTGCGGGATGATCGTGCCCTTGCTCTGGAAGATCATTATCCCGGCATAGCCAGAGACTCCGACCAAACGAGCAAGGTCGAAGGCGTATCCCGCTGATACTATGTCCTGACACGGAGTGCAGATCGCGACCTTCAGGTTTTGCTTCCCGGACTGATCGACTATCAAACTCTGCCCCTACGGGTTCTGAAATACATATTCTCCGGGTCGTTTGCCCACTGGCGGAATTTCTTGTCGTCCAGAATCGCCCCCGCCCAGTTCATTATCCCCTTCTGTACCAGCTGCATCGTTATGACGGGCGGCCAACTTGCAAACTTGGTCCACTCGCCATATCGGGTGTGCTTCTCTGTTTCGTTGTATAGAGCTTTGTTGAACTCGACCAACGGCTCCACGTCTTGGATGGTCTCAATCGTGAAGCCGCCAGTCGTTTCGTCAAAATGGAAATACTCGATCAGCTCAGAATCACCATCGTCAAGCCTACGAGTATCAGCCATCTAATTACGGGGTGAGGTCAGCAACCAAGCCCAAAGCCTTCTCGTTCTTCACGCGAAGACCGTATTCAGCGATCAGCATGGCCTTGTCCGCGTCACCAGTCTTTGCCAGAGGCTCGACCTTGAACGGACGGAGGTAATCCACCTCGACGTAATCCCAATCGATCAGGAATGCGTCGCGGGATCTCTGGAAGCGGTTCGGAATGACCGAGAGCGTTCCAAAGTCCGAGACGTAAGCATCAGCCGCACCGATAATGGTGGCCTGACCGCTACGGCTCTGGGGGCTGTTCAACTCAACAACACCCGCGAAACCCGAGGCGATCTGCTTGCCAAGGGCTCCAACCATCAGAGTCTTGGTGTCAGCACCCGAGGTGAAGCACTGCTGAAGGTTGTCCTTCAAGAGCGTTTCGGTGAAGTTGCGAGTCGAGCCGTCATCCGTGCGGGTTGCGGTCGGGATGTTGGTGTAGACCGGATTCGACCCACCACCACCCTTGGTAATGTTGGTCTTGAGGAAGGCCAGGATTGCACCCGTTGCCGGAGCAACAGAGCTTGAACCAGCCGAGGCTCCCTTGTTGGCAAGCATGGAGGTCTCCATGTCGCGCTTGAGTTCCTTGCCCTTCTTGGCGATCTGGTAGGACCGCTCCGACTTACGACCAGCCTTAAGAACTGCCTCTTCGGTCGCTGCGACGATCAGGGTCTTGCGAGCGATTTCGGTGTAGTTGCCAAGGCGGACGGTCGGGGTTACTGCATCGAATGACGTGACATCGTCACCCTGGATCTGCTGGTTTGTCGAAACCGCAGAGGCAAGGGCGTCCGTCTGCCACTCGAAGAAGACGTTGTCAACAGACCCGCGACCCGCGTTCTGCATGAACGGGCATTCGGTCGGGGAGATGTTGTAGATGATGTCCGACAGTTCCTCGCGAACACCGATCGCCTGGAACGTCTGGAACGTATTGGTAATTGCACTCACTTCTTTGTTACCTCAAATGAAAAACGCCCCGAAGGGCGTCAGATTGTTTTTGCTTTGTCTGCTATTGATTGAGCAGGGCTTCGATTGCGGCCACACCATCTTCGATGCGACCAGAGTTTCTTAGCCTGTCCCTGGCTTCCTTCGCCTGATTCGCCTTAGTTGGAGTCGTCTGAGCTCCCGGTTTCGATTGAGCTATGACCTTGTCAATTTTATTCTTGACTTCGGGCTTCTTCTCTTTCGACCGCTGGAACTGCATCGCGTCATGCAGTAAGAGCAATGCGCGGTGGTCCGAGACTTGTCCCAATTCCTCTTCGGTAAAGCCTCTCGATACCGCGAATTTCACCAGATCGTCGGTGAGCTTCTTGCCTTTGGCCTGATCCTTCAATTCGGGCAATGCCAGTTCAAGCGCATCGCGTTCCGATCTCAGGTGGCGCTGAAAAGCCTGCTGTGCATCGGCCTCCTCGCGCTGTTTGACTTCGGCCTGTGCTTTCTCGACTTTCTGGATCTCTTCCTGCTGCCTCCGCCATCCGTCCAACCGTTCGGCGTATTGCTCGGGTGATAACTGAGCTTTCAACGCTTCCCAATTGGGTTCGGTTGGGTTGAGTGCCTTGAGCGCAGTTTTCAGCTGCTCCAAGTGCGTTGCGTACTGCTGGCGTAGTTGCCGACCCTCGGCTACCTCGGTCGCTTCCCACTTCTTGCGATCCTCGGCTAGTTGTTGAGTCTTTCGGGTGTAATCGGACTGGAAGGAGTCTTTCTTGGACCAGACTTCCCGAATTTCGTCCTCCGTGACCTCGAGATCCTCCGACAGCTTGATCTTCCGAGGTTGGGAACTCTCTTCGGTTTCTGGCTTGGATGACTCTTCTTCGTCTGATTTCTGAGACTCGATACGGTCTTCAGTCTCGGTCTCTGCCTGCTGGGACTCCTTGGCTGGGGGAGTCTGCTCCGGTCGCTTCTCGGTCGGCGTGCCTTCCTCACTACGACGTGAGAGCAGTCCCGTGAGAGCGGTTGCTGCACTATCGAGACTTCCATCCTGGGATGGCGTGGTCTCTATTCCTTCTGGCATTACTTAAATCTCCTTTTTGCGGCGCTCTGCTTTTTCGAGTTCCTTGGCTTCGTACTCGCCTCGGGACGCGATTGCATTGAGCTCCGTTAGAATTGCTTCGAGGGCGTTGGATTTGGCCCACGCTGTTACTCGCTTCTCGCTCGAGTCCGCTTGACGAAACTCCGCATATATGTCGGAGGCCACAGACTTGAACGCGCCATCTATCACTTCATCAGCGAGGAATTGCTTGACTCGCTGTCCGTCTCGGATCGCCTTTTCTTTCTGGTCAGTCATCGAAAAACAGAAGGGCCCCCATCAGGAGCCCTTCGATGTCGTCCTCTTCTGCCTGTTCAACCACCGGAGCCGCGATAACCGTTTTCCCCACCGTGACGGCTTGGACCACACTAGGTCTTGAGCGCAGGGGAGAGCGTTCGTTCTCGTAAACGAGCTCCCACTGTCGTTTCCTCTTCCGTCCGGTCGGCCCACCCGCAGCCGTTCTAGCGGGGGTTTCGTCAACGGCGGGGACGACGACATTGATTTGGAATGCAAGGGTGTCGAACTGGAAGGCGTCAGATTGAAATGCAGTTTCAAGCACTCTTGGGCTTCGTGACCGTCACGATGGTGTCCATCAGGCACTCTTTGTAGTTCTGCATCGCGAACTGCTGGTATTCCTGGTTCCTGACCATGAGGTCCGGTCTCATCGAGTAGGCCCACGTCGCATCGAGGTCGCAACTAAACCCGCCCTTTAGGTGCTCGGCATCGGTGTGGGGAGCGTTCTGGCTTCTCCACTCTTTTTTCAAGTAGTAGAACGCCATCTCAGAGACGGGAGGCCATTGGTGTGTCGGGTCTCCGTAGGCTCGATTTGAGTTCCAATGGGGCACGATCACCTGACACGTCCCACCGGGAACGAGGATGCGGTAAAGTTCGTTCCAGAAACCGACCCTCTCCATCGCGTTCAGGTGCTCCACGAAGTGGGAGGCGTGGGCTTCCTGGACCGAGTTATCACCCCATGGCCACGGTGTCTTCTTCAAATCAACCACGTGTCTGACATTCGGGAAGCGGATCGAATCGACGCCCTCAAATCCCTCGCGGGGATTAGGGCCGCAGCCGAAATCAAGTTTGAGCGGTTGTGGTTCCAGCTTCAGTTTGCGTGCAGTATTTGTCTTCACCAAACCATGTCTGTTTGAGGGTCCAAGTGCCCCACGAGCACCGAGCAGTCGATCGCACAGCGGTAACCGAACTTCCTGAATTCACTCCACGCGGCTAGATCCTGCGTGCCGACTCCATCCCTGCCTGCCTTGGTTTGAAACAGCGGACGCTTAATGCGTTTGTCCCTGAACATCGACATGCGCCACAAATTGAACCCCATGCCAGTTCCGCAGCATTCGACCAACTGGCCCGGCACCGGGAGTTGCGGTCTGAAATTCAAGACGGGATCAGAGGGATCGCCCCAGATTTGTGCGACTCCACCTTCGCCTTTCGTGAAATAAAGTCCACCGATGCAGGCGTATTCTGGATGCGCTTCCATTTGCTCGAGCAGTTTCAGAACACCGTCACTCGGAGGAAGGTTGTCGTGTTCGACAGTCAGGACGTATTCCCATTGGCCCAGTTCAGGGTGGGATAGGATTTGTTCGATCGCTGTCGAGTACGCATCTCCCACTTCCATACCTTGGGCGAGATAACGAACGACTCCGTTATTCGGTGGGAAGGCGAGGTTCCACATCGATAGTGCGGCCTTAGCTGGAATCATCGTGCTGGCCGGAAGAATCACCACTATCCGCTGCTTCTTCCACGACGCGCCCTTGATTAGCCGAGCCCGCGTCTTCCCCAAGTCAGCGTTATTTGCGCCGGCGAAGTCCTGCACGACTAATTGAGGCTTCACGCTGTCATCCATGCGAGTTGGTTTTGTACTCCGCCATCCGCCAGAGCAACGGCAAACACTCCCCACGCTGCGCTTGCACCAGTGCCCGTACTAGTAGTGGCTCCGCTTGCACCTGACGCAACCCCGTCCTGATGCGCGAACATGAACTGACGCGTAAACGGAGACGCTTCGGATATATCAGCATCGAGGTTATATCCAGCCGGAGCAGCGAAGGTGATGTTCGCCGTCGCTCCGTCAGCTACCGCGATTAAGAAGATGTCGGCGCTGGAAGTAGTGTTCGAGCTAAAGGCCGCGCTGTTGATGTTGAACGGAGACGCGTTTCCGGTATCGGACTTAGCAGCACTGGATTTGTGCGGAGTCGTTGACTGCACTCTGCCTGAAAACGCTGCTACTCCGCCGATGATCTGCGAAGCTCCGGTAATCGTGTAATTACCTGATTCGCCCGACGCGATCTTCATCGCATAGCGAAAGGTGCAGGCGTCGAATGAGGTCAGAAGAATTGGGGAGACGCTGGTGTCTTCGGTAAAGCCCGAGGGCCAAGTCGTAGCACCCGAAGTCGCATCGTTGAGGGACCACGCGACGAGGATGTCCTGATCCGCAATTCCAGCAGGAGCAGTCACTACCAGATTCGTAGCGATGACGTTGTTGGTGGAGATGGATCTAAACGCCATCGAACCCGATCTCCCCGGTCCAACCCACGGCCAAGGGAATGACTTGCCCGGTCTTGGGATTGGTGTAGAGCGCAACGCTTAACGTCTGAGGCGGTGACCAGCGTATCGTCGTGCCGTTGACGTAGTTCACTCCCGGCAGGAACTGGTGCGTGATCTGAGCACCGTCCGAAAGTCTGGTAAGCGTGAAGGTCGCGCTCCGATTCCCAGCATCGAGACGGAAGCCGAAGTCCTGTACCGTCAGCGCTATATCGTCCCACTCGATTCCCATCAGCAGTAACTGCTGGTCGTTCCGCAGTTCGTAGAGCGGAGTTTGCTGGATCGCCATTATGCGGTCCCCGAGAGGAAACAGTAAAGAGGCGGTCTCAGAGCGAGCGACGCAGTGCCGCGGATCTGTGAGAACGCGATTGAGCTGGGAAGAGCAGAGGTCGAGGCTGAGTAGTAGCCAAGTCCTAAGCGGTCCTGGTTCGATGCGTTGCTCGCGAGACCGAAAATTCCAGAGAAGTTGGAGTTGATGTCCGACACCATGTACTGGGAGAACGAGCCATCGGTATTGCCCGAGGTCGTTCTGTAAGCGATCGCCATCCACAAATCGCACTTGGTAATCGTCGTCGTCCAACCGATCGTGTAGAGTCTCCCACCAGCCTGGAGGGAATTGTTCCCACCCGTACCAGCAAACGTGATCCCTTGAGAACTTGAGGCTGAGGCCAAAAGGGAAAGACTCGATGCGTTCCGGGTGTAGAGTCCTGCCCACATCGAGATCGTTGCACTGCCAGAAGAATTGGTCGCGTTGCTCCAGTTGATGTCGAACCCAACGCGGTCGAACTGGAAGTGGTCGGGGTCGGGGACCGGGTGGATGTGAAGCGTCCCCTGTCCATGCTGTCCCGCAGCTGCGACGGCTTCCATGAACGGATTGAACCGGCTCCGCGTGAACTCGACAGCGGAGATGCTGATGGTCGATCCGTTGGTTGAGATCGAGATTCCGTTCGTTCCCACCAGTGAGCTCGTAGCCGGAACAGACATTACGATCTGTGAGTCGTTGGTTCCCGAGAGCGTCATGTTCACGCCCGAGAATCCAAGCGTTGAACCCGAAGCCGTTGTGTTTCCTGAAGTATTCGCTCCGGGCAGATTGACCCAGTTGTTCTCCGCTGCCGCTCCAGGTGCAGCGACACTTATCGCGAGTCCGTTGGTGTTGAGGGTTATCGAGGCATTGGTTGCTGAAGTTCCCGTTCCGGCGTACCCACCTGCGTTGAGAGAGATGCCCGACGAGTTGACGGTCCACGTCACATTCGTCTTAGCCGTGTTGAGGCCTACCCCATCGTTTGAGGCACGGGCCGTCGTCAGATAAGCGCCTTGGCTCTGATAATTCGTTGCGACCGTTGCCGTAATGGTGGAACCGTTCAACCCGAATGAGACGCCGTTGGAATCAGCGAAGGTGATGGCCGAGAGATTGGCACTCGCCCCACCAGCCGAGACTTTGATGTTCGAGATCGTCGCCGCATTACTGAGCATCGCGGTCGTGAGATACGCAGGGACACCGAGCTTGAGACCGTTCGTATCATGCGTCCCAGCTACAACGGCTCCAGCTTGTGCGGTCGTCGTAAAGCCAGTGCCCGCATAGCCACCAGCATCCAGCGAGATGCCACTGGAGTTAACCGTCCATGTGACGTTGGTCTTTGCGGTGTTCAAGCCAATCGCGTCGTTGGATGCTCGAGCGGTGGTGAGATATGCGCCCTGACTCTGGTAATTGGTCGCAACGGTCGCAGTTACTGTCGATCCGTTGAGGCCGAAGGAAACTCCATTGGAGTTCGAGAAGACGATCGTTCCCAGATCTCCCTCGTTCGCGCCTGCGGAGACATGGACCGGAGCCGGAACCGCATTGGCTCCAGAAATCGTTACGCTATTTCCGTTCTGGGAGAGCGTGACATTATTTCCACCCGCCAATACCAGCGTGCCGTCCGACACCAGCGCCATCGCGCCAGAGGTGTTTCCGGCGAGGGAAACAGCGTCCTGCAACGTGTATGCGTGCGCAGAGTTCCAATCGGAGGGACGGACGATACCAGTGTTGGTCCCGTCTGCAACGGGATTGGTGAAGACGTGGCGGATCGGCACTAGTCGTCAGACTCGAACGTAAACGATCCGTCCTTCTCTTTCCTCGCCCTGACCTTACGCTTGCCCTTCTTCTTCTCCGGCGCTGCTACGTGGACTACTGGAGCCGGAACGTTCACAACCGGGGCAGGAACGTGGACGGCGGGGGCGGGAACGACTACTGGAGGTTTTTCTTTCGCCGCGTGCTCGGTCAGTTTCGCTACCGACTCGTGGAGCTTTTCCATCCCCGCCGTGATCGTCGTGGGATCGACGTTATTGACCGTGACCTCTTTGACTCCAGCACTTGCAGATGCCTCGGCCTGCTGCGCCATAGCTAGCTGCGCTTCGATCTTCGCCTTCTCGATCTCGATATTCGCAATGAGCTCTTCGCGCTTGAGCGCTCGGTCTTCGGCTGCGTTCATGGCATCGAGTTGCATCTGCCGGTCTTTCTGGTCCTGATCCCTCGACTTGAGCGTCAGCTCGTCCTGCTTGATCGCCAGTTCCTTCATCGCCTTGACGTGCGACATCTCGGCCTCGGCCTGCATCGCCAACACTTGCGGGTCTTGCGGAGTAGGAGGGGGTGGGGGCGGCTGCCAGTCGGGGGGAAGCGGATTGTAGTAGTTCGTGAAGTCCTTGATGCCCTGCAACGAGAGAATCTTGGCGCGGGTATTCAGGAATTTCGGAAGGGACGTTGCGGGATTGGCGAGTCCGAGTTGCATCAGGAGGTTTTCCTGGTCCGCAGCAACGGCCATGAGCGTCGAGACCTTCTTTTCAACGAAGGTCGAGCCAAGAGCGATGTTGACAGTCACATCCATCGCGTCATCCCACGACTTAGGATCGACCGCGACCCAGCTTCCTCTCAACCGCACCACTTTTGCTCGTGGCTGCTTCTGTTGCAGCAGTCTCCCGATGCCACGAAAGAGCGGTTTCAGCGTTCCTTCAGCGAAGACCCGCGCCATGAGCTCGATTTGTTCTTGTCCACCATCGAGAACCGCTTTTACAGCGTCTTTATCGGTCGATTGGAGAGCATCAGCATCAAGTCCAGCCGTTCCCTTGTTCCGGCCAGTCCGTCTCTCGATCACTTCCTGACCGAATTGCAGGACGGGGAGAAGTTTTTCAGCAGTGAACGGGGTTTCGAGTTGCCGGACGGAGTTTAGAGTTCTCTCTCTGATCGGAGCGCCAATCGCGGTGTTCATGATGTCGGCGACTGAGGCTTGGCCTTCGACGTAGACGGTTCGGGGGAAGGCCGCTGCTGCTCCTCCGTCCAGAATTGCACGCAGGACAGAAGAATTGATCTTCTGCATATCCATCGTTCGGTCTGCTACTGACCCACCGAGCATTGCGTGCGGCTCGGGATAGGGACAAAACACAGCAAACCGCTTCTCGTCGGCCGGTTCGTTCGAGACGGGATAGTAGTTTGGGCCGATCGTGCAGATTCTACGGAGCTCCGCGATCCCGTCCCCGTCGAAATCAACGTTCATCAGGACATCGCAATAGAGGATCTTGGTATTCGCCTGCCCCATCTCGGGATCATTGGTGAAGCCGAAGCCCTGCACCCGTCCGATCCCTGCGATGTCTCGTCTTGCTATTTCTTCCGCGTTTCCTCGGAGTTGAACATCGTCCGTATCAGCATTCGCATACTCGGAAATGTCCTTTTCTGAGATCCCCATCGCGATTAGCTCGCCCTTGGTCTTGAGTGTGCGGTGGCCGATTACGAGACCTTCCTCAAGAGACCTAGCCTGACGATTGTAGATGAACTCTTCGGGTGGAACCGACTTGACCCAGAGCTTTCCGGGCATCTGCGCGGTGAAGCTCACGTCGAAGAGATTGTCTTTCCGGGCAGAAACGGAGGTGAGTTGAATCGCGTCGTCGGCTGCCAGAGCATCTAGTTGCTCTCCGTCGATCCCTTCCTGCTGGTATGCTTTGGTTTCGCTCGACTCATCCCAACCCCAGGCGAAAACACCGAGCTTGCGGACCAAGCCGTCCTTGATAACGCTCAAGCATTGGAGAAATCCGCTGTTCTCCTCCTCGAAGACGTACCGGACATAATCGGTTTTCTGCGCTGCCTGCTCTACGTTGTCCGGTCTGGTCGGTACAAATTCAACCGTGTGCTCCGATCCGAAGAAGATCCGCATCAAAGACGGGAGCATCCCGTCAACTGCGTCCCGGACTTCGGTTAGTACGACCTGGCTTCTACCCTCTTCCTCGTTTCCGAAGGGTTTGCCGAGGTAATATTCGGTTGCTTTAGCTCGTTCAATCGAGAGCTCGGTGTCGATGAACTGGACGCATTGAGAAATGGCGTTCTTGACTACCGAATTGAGTTCGTCTTCGTCCATCCGGCCTTCGCCCTTACGTGCCATGTACTCGGGCACCGGCTTTTTCTGGTCTGCCACTAGCTATGCAGGCCTGAGGGATGAAAGTCGTCAACGAAGCAGGCGATGGCCTCAAATGCCGAGGGATAAACCCGGTCGGGAAGGGAGACGACAGCCCCTAATTGCTTCGATTCGTACTCGGATTCCCCTTTCTTCCAGATCTGCGCTCCGACCGGCAGCTTGTTGGCGGGATCGGTCTTTGGGAGTGGGGATTCACCATCCGGAGTAGCCAGGATTGCCCCATCCCTCCAAACGACCACGATCTTGCTGTTTTTGGGAGACAGGTCTAGTTGGTGCTTCGGTGCCTCTTCGCGTGTCTCAGGGCCATTTCCGGCCAATTGCGGGGCATTCTGAGCGTCGTCGGCCAACGGGGTGACTTCTCCCATCTCGGACTCGAGGACTGACACCGGTTTTCGCTTAGACAATGCCGGCAATCTTCCGTTTTAGCGGTTGGGTCCAGCTGGTAGCGTTCTTGGAGCCCGAAACCGCGCTTACCGACTGGCCGGCCAAGGTTAGGAGGAAGGCGTCGGCCTTGTTGGGGGACCGGATACCGCGCTTTTTCATGTCGTCCTTGGACTCGACCTGGATCTTGCCACTCGAGGTGTACTTGTAGCGCGGGGCTACGAGCTCCGAGGCCAGGCCGTCATCCCCAGCCAGATGAACATTCCGCTCTTGGAACCATTCCTTGCCGGTGAACCAGAGCTCGGCCCTAAGATTCATGTAGCGGTCTTGGAAAAGGGCGGGGGCTTCGCCGACATTGATCCCTCTTGCCGGAAGGCCGAGCTCGATCAAGCGGTCCACTACGCCGGCACCGATGCCGATCGAGTCCACCAAGATTTCGGAGGGGCGCTGGTCGATGGTCTGGGAGTCGTACTCCGACTTGATCCAGCCAGCCAGCCGCATGGTGTCCCAGCCCTTCTTCTCTTCGACCGGCTTGACGAGGGTATTGCCCCGTCTCCGGGCTAGGGCGCTGGTATCACTTCCGAACCGGGCGCAGTCCACGCCCCAGATTTCCTTGACTAGGGTGGGTCTTACGTCCCGCTGGAGGCTCGATTCAACTAACTCGAACGGGATCACCGTGTCATCGTCGGCAGTCGGGAACTCGCCAAGGACGCGGACCCGGTATCGGTTGGAATCCTCCCCGTACTCGATCTTCTTAGAGTTGAGGTCGTCCTGAGAGACGTTGGGATGGCCGAGGGAGCTGGTATGGAAACAAGTCCAGAGGCTACGGAGCTTGTGAAAGGCGTCGAAGAACTGGCCCGAGGTACGAACCGGGTTCCCGATCAGGATCATCGTCGCGTTAGGGTCCGCCAGAGACCCGGACATCGCATCAATAACGGTCTGGGGGAGGCCCGACGCCTCGTCCCCGATCAGTAAGACGTTCTCGGAGTGGAGGCCCGCCATCGCTTCCGGGGTCTCTGCCTTGGCGGTTCGGAAGGAGATGAAGCTCTCGTCCGGTGCCGCCTTGAGCATGATCGACTCGACTTGTACCTCGAGCAGCGACTTCAGGGCTTCGGGGAGGTTGTTGATGCAGGCCTTTACTTCCGAGGCCAGCACGTCGAACAGCTGGGGGGCCGAGGGAGCCGTTGCTAGAGTCTTCTGCGGGAAGCGGAAGAGGATGTGGTGGACAATGAGCCACGCGACGGACGTAGATTTTCCAACACGGTGGCCTGTCCTCTTCGCAATGCGTCGATCCCTACGACGATAGGCCTCGAGCAACTGGATCTGGTCAGGATAAGGCTCCTTCCCGATTACCTCCCTCACAAACCTGACAGGATCGTCCCGGTACTTCTCAACGAACTCGATAAACGGGTTCGTCTGTACTGCTTGGCTCAACTAGTAGCCCGAAGCGTCGATCGTGATAGTCGCGGGGGTACCACCCGACTTGACCCGAATCTGAGCACCAGGCCAAGCCGACAGCTGCCATCGCTGCGCGACACCCGTTGTCGTCATCGACGGAAAGGCGGTACTCGTGGCGTTCCAGTAATTCCCCGGGGTTCTTCCGTCTGCCCCCGTCGAACTGTCCGGGATTTGGGCTAGCCAGAGCTCCACCGTTGCCCCTGATAGATTGGCCCCCTCAACGATCGCCGTGATCTCGCGGAAGAACGAAACATTCGTCCCCGAAGGCGTCGGCCCAAAGGTGATGACCTCCGGCGCGTAATTGCCCGAAACGGCCGGCACCGTAAACGCCTGCCGATACATCTCGAGTGCAGTCTGCTTGTAACTAGCTATTCCCATCCAAGTCCCCTGAAAAGAAAAACGGACCCGTTGGCTGTATTACGCCGCTGAATCCGCATCTAACTGCGAAAAAATCTTTTTTAGAGACTCCGGTCTAGCTTTCAAGGAGTCCCGTCCACAGCGCCGCCCCCGCTGTTATTCGAGAGGGGGGCCTTCTTGTTTCCGACCCTCCGATTGCGCGGAAGGCACATTATGTAAACTAAGGCGCCAGTGCGCTATGTCGTTACGGTTACTGCTGTTACGCTGCTTGGTGCTTGTTACTGTCAGCTGTTGGCGACAGTGATTCGCTCTTATCCCCCGCCATCAATGCGCCAATCTGCCCTTCTGGCTGCTCTAACGAGACGTGTGCGCGTGACTGAGGCGCAATGCTCGTGAGCGCCGTTAGATGCAAGTTATTGACGTTTAACTGCATTGTCGGCTGCTTGTTGGCCTGGAATGCTGGGTTGAACATCTTGGCTAGGCTCTCGCGCATCCTGGCTCTAAGCCCTGCCTTGTAGATCTCGGCCTTATCACCTTCAGCTGAGTCAACGATGTGAAGTGCATCCTCGGCGAAGGCTTCGGCCATGTTGGGCTTTGCTGCCTCCAGGCGTTCCAGTGCTTCTGGGAAGGTCTTGTGGAGATAGCCTGAGAGCATTTGGCGGGAGATGTCTTTCTTTAGCGTCTGGCCGATTGAGCGTGCGAGTGAGGCGATGGGTTCGCCTGACCTAACCTGCTCTTCGACGTAATCCAAGTGGGAATGGGGATTGTCCTTTCCTTCCTCGATGTCGAAGTAGGCTCGAGTACGCTTTTCGAGCTCCTCGATCATGGCCCTGCGAAGTGGACGTCCGGCCAACTAAGGCACCAATGGGCTGACGGCTGCGAGCTTGGCCTTGAGCGATTCGATCTCCCGCTCGAGCCTTAGCACTTCGCGGCCTGAGTCGGTGAGGCTAAACCGGATGCGTCGGAGCTCGTCAAAGTCGTGTTGAGGGAGCATGTCCACAAATGGCTTCCCGTAGGCTGGGTGTTTGTCCATTCAGTTGTGCTTCGAGTTGTGGGCTTTCGGGAGCGGAGCGTTGAAACTGGGATGCTCGGATCTCGCTGGGCGCTTGGCTTGACCGATCTTTGTGGGGAGCGTTTTCGGGCTGCCTGTTGCTTGAACGAACTCTTTGCCAACGCTCGGTTTGATTCCTGGCACCTTGCCCTCGCTGGCCGCGTACATTAAGCGCAGTTGCGCCCTGGACTTAGCTGGCACTATGCTGCCCCTTTGAAGCCGCGGTAGGATACCTCTCGACGCGGTGGCGCTGCGTTCCTCGCCCTAACGTCCTCGCCACATGGCCCGCACATCAGGCCGTTCCGGTGAACAGGCGTCGAGCAACCGCCAGCGCAGAAGTGAGGCGTGAGATTGGGATCAGCCTTAACCGCCAGCTTGCCGTATTTCCGGGCATTGCGTCGGCGGGCTTTCTTGACGGCAGGCTCAACGCTCTCAGGTTCTGGAGTAGGATTGGTGAACCCGATGAGGCGCGCCCAGCCTGGCTGCTTGAGTTGAGGAAGGATCTGCCGCTTGCAACGCGGGCACATCTCGATCTCATGAATCTCAGCTTGGAGAGCAATGCAGACCAAGCATTCGGTGTCCTGTACGTCCCCCATACCCTAAACATCGACAATCACTCTCATGCACTGTAGTTCCTAGGCGGTATTCCCAATCGGTATGCCGTTGCGAGCCGTCCACCACAGCGCGACCTGGACTCGTTCGTCTTTGGCTGCGTCGAGATTGGCCTTGTACGCAATCGCCGAGACTAGAACTCGAACTCTCCGCGGTGAGACACTGAGACTGGACGCGATCTGCTTGGTGGTGAAGCCCTGCGATACCAATGCAGCGACCGCAGTTTCTTTGGGCGATAGTTCAACGTGGAGCTCCAACTTACGCAGCCCGCTTCCCGTAGCCACGCCGGCCTCTAAGCCTGTTAGAGCGAGCGTTCCTGCAGTCTCCCGAACAGATCTTCCGCTGTCGCTCGGTGGTAGTGAACGACTCTCCGCACTCCATGCAATTCCGTTCATACTGAGGGATGTCGGGTGAGTCGTCTAGAAGCGTTAGTGACTTCGGAGCGCAGGGGCCTTGGTGGATGTATTTCATGGCGCCGTAACCAAACGGCGCGTCTGATTTGCAGAGTAGATAGGCTCCGCACATTTCGCAGCGTGGCGTACTCACTTCGGCTCTCCCTTGAGATATCGGTCTACTTCGTGGATCGCCTCGATCATGGCGGGCTGTGGATTACCCCGGACTACAAACGCTCTCTCTTCGACTTGCTGGACTACTCGCTTATCAGGAGGGATGCGAGAGTCGCCTACTGGCTCGATCCACATCGTGCGCTCCATCACGCGGCACCTCGCTTTGCTTTCCAGTTCTCACCGAAGTGAGCGTCGAAGTCGTGCTCGATCTTGATTATCCCATCAGCACGACGCTGTTCTATTCGGCCGCATATGGGACAGCTGGTAAAACGCATCCCGTCTATCACCACGAACTTGGCTCCCGAGTATACGGGTGGAGTCTCGGTGTCAGAGATCACGAGGCCCTCCGGTCAAGATCGAGATAGGATTCAATCGCAAGGCGAGCCTCATCGAAGCCTTTCGCAACGACGACTTTGTGCCCCGCATCGCCTAGCCTCCGATGCCATTCCACTTGCTCCGGCGATAGGGAACCACCCTTGGCGCGTTTCATCTCGACGTAGAGCGAGTGAAAACCTTGTCGCGCCACGGGGAGATGCACGTCAGGCACCCCCGCCTTGAGACCTTCTCGTTTGAACTTCATCGCGGTGGCAATGCTTTTGTTCGCACCATTCGGGATCGCGTAGAGTAGGTCGAGTTCGGGGTGCTGAGCGCCCCAGAGCACTGCCCATTTGAAAAGCATTGATTGCTCCTGGGATTCAGTAGGGACCGGGAGTTTTATGCGGGATGGATTCTTTCGGCGGGGTCTCACAATGCCCCCGTTTTGATTCCGTGGGTCAGAACAGGATCGTCCGAGAGTTTCCCGCCCTTCCCAACATGGAGCATGACTTGCTTTCCGAAGACGTTACCGAGCCTGTCCTTTAGCAACCGCACCCCCATCGTGTTTTTCTCGTACATCGTGTCAGCACCAACACCCCCATCGCTCGCCTTCTGCTTCAATGCCCGGAGTTCGTCGATGCCGAGGTCCGTTCTCAATGGGCGCCAGATACCGAGCATGATTGCCGCAATGCGTTCCTTGGCCGATGCGCCAGCGAAGTTCGAGGATTCGGGAGGCGCGTATTTCCTCACCGGATCGTTCTTCCGTTGCAACTGGCTCAACACCAGGATCGGCATTTGATGCTTGCGGGCGAGATTGTGAAGCAGTTGCACCGTTGCCGTTAATTCGCTCACCGGATTAGCACCCGCGCCGTGGTCTACTTGGTCAATGTGGTCCACAACAGCGAAGCGAATCCCGTATTTCTTGACGCCACCCGAGATCCACTTCTCGAGCGCGGCACGGTTCACGTAGTCGGTGTTGGAGTAGAAGGCCAACTCGCGCATTTCGGGCGACTTAAGCCATTCCATCTCGTCCTCGATCGCGTCCATTGCCTCGTCGTACTCAAGACTGTTTTCCTCCTCCTCGGTGGGCTTGAGAATCATCTTTGCTGAGATCCCGCGCCTGATGCAGCAGTGTTTGAGCTTTAAGACGTAATCGCTCTGCTCGGTCCCGATGTAGAGCGAGGGGATTTTCTGGATGTCGGTGCAGTAGTCGAAAGCGTTCTGGCCGAAGACCGATTTGCCGTCACCGATGTATCCGCCCACCATGACCACTTCCTCGGGCGCCATTGAGCCAGTGATTTGATCGACGCTCGGGACGTGACCGAATCGCGCATAGCCGCTCTTGTCTTCCGCAAGCCGGTGCAGCGCGTCCTCGTGCTGACGCTCGGCAAGTTCCTCGGCATCGGGCAGTTCCTCGGACTGGACCTCCGGCTTCTGCTGCTTGGCGCGTTGGGCCGCAACCATGTCGTGGGCGCGAGCGAAAGCATCGTCTACTTCCTTCCGAAACGGCTTGCTCATGCTGCCCTCTTCACCAAATAGACGAGGAGGATCGAGGCCGCCTCATTGCGGTCAGAGTTCGCCGCACCGACCAAGCCCTCCGCGATTTCATCTCGTGCCCGCGCCTCGAGACACGCCGCTCGCCACAGTTCGTCGAACGTGGTCGTAGTGCGTTCCCCACGCTGGAGTTCGCCGCGCCACACCATTTCGGCGCCTGCGGGCTCAATAGGTTCGACGGCTACTTCGACTTGCTGTTTTTTCATGAGGATAGCGCGAGCCTTCCCTTCTCGGTGAACTCACGGGAGATCGGATCGACGGTCGGCTGCTTGGCGAGATCAATCCAGTAGTACGGCTTGCTGAGAAACCAAGAGAACGGCTTATCGGGCTCGATTTGGTGCTGGAGCTTCATTCCCTCGAGAGTCTCCGGCCACCCCTTCGCGTCCACGATTTTTTTGAGCATTCCGCCAGCCTGAGCCGGTTCGGTGGGCTTGTGATTCTCACTTAGCCATTCGGATGCTTGGTTTGGCCAAGAGATGGATTTCCCCTCCGCGACAGCGGGAAGATCCTTTTCTTTCTCCTTTTCCTTTTCCTGCTTCGGAGGCCCTTTCTTGGGCCTTCTAGACTTCCTAGATGGGGCATCGAAGGCCCATCCAAGGCCCATCGAATGGCCTTCGGAGGCTGGGAAAAAGTCAGGATGCGCCTCCACGAACTGTCTAACGAGTCCCATTCGCGGCAATCCGGCCACGTGACGTTGCACTGATTTGCGATGTTTGGGGTCGGCGGGCTTCATGTGCGGGTCAAATGCCAGCTGTCCGACCGCCCAGATGACATTATCCTCGCGTTTGACCCAACCTTCGTGCTCGAGAATGTCCAGCGATAGCCGAACTTGATCGGTGGTATAACCCGATTCCTCGGCCAGCCTCGAGACCAATTCCTCGGTGTACCACACGTCAATCCCGACGCCACTGAGGTTCATCTTGAGCACCATGAACACCCACCGCTGCGTAGCGGCCAAGCGCCTGAAATCCTTGCCCGAGAGAAGCGCGGTTGCAATCGATCTGTAATTACCTCTTTCAGCCATTTCTTATCTGCTTCCTGGGTTCGAACCCGAGATCTGACGGAGCCGGTCTATGGAGTCGCGCAGATCTGCTGAGACGCGGGCGATTTCAGGGATGCGGATCACGAGGGCGCAGATCGGATTGTCCTCGTCGCCGTAGTGGAAGTCCGCACCGAAATAGTTCTCCGCGCACCATGCGAATCGTTCTGCATCCTCGCCGGTATTGCGGAGAGAGGCGAGCTCGGCCTGAAGTTCGGTGAATAGAGAGACTAGAGAGGCACGAGCGGCGGCGATTTGGTCTTCGGCTTTACGGATGTTGGGCTTCCAGTTCTTGTCGCCCACGAGTTCCATTGTCTCCGAGCCGCCGAGCGATTTGCTTGCGCTTTCAAGTTCGTCCAGCAATTCGGCTAGCTGCTGCTCTAGGGTTGTAGAGTCAGACACAGGTTTGTTTGCTCACGTCAGAGTTCATGAATTGCGGCTTACCGCGAAGCATCTCAGCGATCACCGCGACTAGGGCGATAACAACGAGTGCGAAGGCGAGTCCCGTCACGGCGCATCTGCCTTCGCTATAAGACGGAGCCGCGCCAGCCCAGCGTTGTAGTTGGCGAACTCAGCTTCAGTCGCGAGTCGTTGAAGCGCCTCGTCATAATCCCGCTCTCCACCGAAACCCAACTCGATCAGCATGCGCGCCTCTTCGGGAGTAAGCCTTGATTCTGTGATGGCTCCCCGTAAACAGTTGCGGGCCTCCACACTCGCGATGTAGGCTTGGTTCCAGAGGTGCTCGGTGTCCGCTGCCTCCAAGCACTTCGCCGCCTCCTCAACGGTGTCTATTGCAAGCTCGATAGGCTCCGATTGGCGTTCAGCAATAGGGACGAGCGGCAGAGTCTGAGGCGGAACAATGCCCCCAAAGTTCGCGGTCAGCGTTTCGGGTATATCTCTAGGTGGGGCTGGTTGGTTAGTCATCGCTCAAACTCCAGACAGTCGTCCATCCTGTGTGGTTCCTCAATCGCGCAATACTTACGGGGCGGGTGTGCCACCATGTACGGATAGCGGATGCTGCACAGCCGGTTTCGTCCTCGGGGAACGGCGGCTCGTGCTGGCAATTCCGCTGGATCGGTCGCGTTCCTAAGTGGGAGGGATTCATCGGGACGCGGCCCCGACGAGTTCGTAAGTCGCCTCGAAGATGTCGGGCTTGCAGGGATACTTTTCGCCCTTGACACCAGTGATGATCCAATCCCCATCACTTACGCGATGTATGCCCTCAAGCGTGTGGATGTGCGGATACTGCCCTTCCTTCCCGCACCAGCAGACACCCTCAATGTTTGGCGCCGCACTCGGGCCGAGATAGTACGCCATCGACACGAATTGCTCCGCGTCGATTACTACAGGCTTCTTTCGATACCTAGCCATTTTCAGTCTCCTGTTCTGGGGGCGTATCAGGGGTGGACGCGGGGACGCTCTCGGCGGGATGCAGGGCAAGCAACTTCAGGTATTGCCGTTTCTGTCCAGACCATCGTATGCAGTCCTCGCAGATGGGGACGAGACCGCCTTCCTCGCTGGGCCACCCGAACATCGCAGGCTTACCACATGCACACCCGTCACGACGTGGCCACATGCCACACGGTTGGCTCATTCGGGTCTCCCCTCCTTGTACTGAAGCCAGCGGTTTTGTGTATCAGCCGCGCATTGATCTAGGTCGAGCTTGATTCCAGTCTCAACCCACACATAATCCACGAACGAGTCCCGTCCGAGCGCGTGCAGCAGCGCGTGGCATGATTTCTCCCCGAACTCCAACCGCGTTCCGCAGAGAGGGATGATCTTGTCGAAGTCAGCCTTGCGTCCCATCCCTCCGGTCTCGATATGGGCATTCTCGGAGTCGCCTTGCTTGCCACACGCAACGCAGGGTTGGGATTTGACGAACTCTCTGCGCTCCGGTGGCCCATAGATTCTCAACGTCTCACTCTTGGGACGTGGACGTTTCTTCATCCGGCTAGCTCGTAGTCTGCCGGAACGCTTTAGGGAGGATTTACGAAGCACGGTTCAAGAGCTTTGGAGTTTGGGCGTCGGGGAGTTCGAGGAAACCCGTTCCCTTCGAGCCGGTCAGATCAATGAACTCGTTCTCCACCTTCGCGCTGTTCACGATTACCTGGGCGACCGATGCGATGGTTCTTGCCCGCTCGACATCCATCGGGTTCTCCTCGTCGCGCAGCTGCTCGATCGTTGCGAAGAGGTGGTTACGCAGATCTTCGATTTTGTTTTTCACTGATGCGCTTCCTCAGGTTGCCGACCATGATGACTGCTTGTTGCAATTCGGGATGGAGCTTCCCTCGACGGGCTAGCTCGCGCTTCCACTGTTTCTTGTAGAGGCCACTCCGAAGCGGCTTCGGAGTGGATGCCCATAGCTTCCGATTAGCTCTCGCCACGATTGCCCGACGATGCGACAGACGACACGAATCGCAGAGGAGGCGCCTCACATCGGTCAGCTCGAAGTACGCGGGACAATCCCGACACATCCGGCTCATCTCTCAGTACCCTGGGATCTCTCGGGATACCCCGAATCAGTACGCATCGCGAAGCGCCTCAGGTGAAGCGCAATTCTCGCAGAGCCACCAGCCACCCCGTCCCTCGCACTGATGGCACGTTTGGTACGGCTCGTACATCGCCTCCTCCCAGTCTGCGGTTTCGATATCGCCTTCGCCGCCGCACCGATCACAGTCCACCCATAGCTCTTTCTTCTGGCCACACGACTTGCATTTGCGCGCCATGATCTCACGCAGCGTGCTCATTCTTGGGGTTCCCCTAAAGATTCTGATTTCGTCATTTCACTTCACTCCTGCGGGTTGCCTCTAATGCTGCGAGAAAAAAAGATTCAGTCATTTAGGGGTGGACCAAGAGGCTGTAAGTCGTTGATTTTGTCGGTGCACACGGCTATCTTAGTCAACATGGATGCGGTCGCTAAATTCTGGGCCAACGTCAGGAAGTCCGAAGACTGTTGGGAGTGGACGGGGCTGCTCGACGCGGGCGGCTACGGACGGCTGGCGCTCTCCGCGAAGCTCCAATTCAAGGCGCACCGCTATTCGTGGGCGGTACACAATGGGCCCATTCCACAAGGGCGAGTGATCTGCCATCGCTGCGATAACCGGAAGTGCGTCCGGCCAGATCACCTCTTCGCGGGTACTCAGCGCGAGAACCTGTTGGATGCCTCGCAGAAACGTCGCCTTCCCAATCAGCTGAAGACGCATTGCAAATACGGACATCCGCTGTCCGGCGATAACGTAGCGGCTCGCTATGGTCGCAGCGGTCGGGCGTGCGTGACGTGTCGCCGCGCCTCTAACGCCGCCTACAAGCGGAAGCGTCGCCTCGCCTAACATTCTTGGTCTATCCCTGATTCTGAACTTTTCATTTCGTACTCATTGATTGTTGTTTATCGGGCGTCGGAGGGTTGGAGAGAGAGGGCTAGTCATGCGGCCTCCCAGAGCAGTTTTTGTTGGAGCGGGTGCTTATCGACCCGGGGGCGTGATTTGCAGTTCCACCCGCGATTCTTCCCGCCCGCTTCACCGAGGCACTTCCAGCCCGCGCCACGCAGCGAGGCCCCGCCTTCCTCCGGCAAGGTGTAGGTGATGAGGCGACGGTATCCGAGGGCGAAGCAGACGCGCCTACTCGCTCCGTAGAGTTGGGAGCAGGCGTTCTTGGCTCCGTCTGTTGCGACGCGATTAACCTCTAACGTCCACCCATCATCGAAGTGACGAGCGACCGGACGCCCGACCGTAGCAACCCCTCGGATAACCCCGCTGTCATCCGCGACAGCCAGCGAGAACTTGTGGCCGCGTGGCGGGAGATGATGGCGGTGATGTTTCGCCACGAACGCAGCTGCTTCGCTGAAGGAGATCGGCACGATGGTCAGCCTCACGCGGTAGCGAGCCGATAGGAGTCATCCCACGCCTGTTGAATCGTCAGGCGCTTAGGCTGTACACCCGTCCAGATGGTGACGTACTCGACGCCAGCCGCCGCCATGATCCGAGCGCATACGGTGCAGTAGAATCCGCCCCCATTGTCGAACAGCGAACCATCAGGAAGGACGCCGGCGACAGCGATTTCGTGAACGGCGCCGCAGCCCGCTGCATTGAGTAGGGCATCCTGTTCCGCATGGACGCTGAAGCAACGCTCGACACACGTCCCACTCCGGACACCTTTGCGAATCCCCCCGACGCAATCGGTCGCGCACGACCAACCCTCTGACGGGCGCGGATTGTGGTTGCAACCCAACGCGAGAATCGCCCCGAGATCATCCATCGCAGCGGCAGCGAACTTGATCTTCGAGCATTGCTCGCAACGGTTTGCGGGGAGCAGCATCACAACTAGGTCGCAGCCCTGATATCGCATCTCGTGCCACGCCTTCTTTACCCAAGGCTCGATGTCGGAGTAGGGCGGGTTGCACCACACGCGCTTGCGGCCCCACGACTGGCGAAGAGCATCATCTTCCCGCGTCCAGAAGGGAGAAAGCATCGCGTTGTCCTGAGACGCGGCGGCATCGATTGTGAAGCGGTGCTCGAGATGCAGCCTGTCGAACAGGGCCCGAGGCGTGCGCCGATCATCGACGTCATCTCGCGTTGCCTGCTGCGGATGATTCTTTGCTCGAAATCCAACGAGGCTCATTTCTGCCCCGCCAGTCGTCCGAGGAGATGTGCAAGGCCCAGAACGCCGAGGAACGCACCGACCCCCGGCCACATAATCGCCAGCCCTCCCGCACTCAAGGCATCGGGCACCTCGGGGACGCCACAGCGAATCGCGATACGGGCAACCACAACTCCCACGACGAGGTATGCCACCACAAAACCGATGACTCTCATTTTCGCGGTCCAGTATTGGGTAGACGGGGCAGTGACAGCGATCTGACAGAAGCCGTTTCCCGAGCACTACCGCTTCGGGATCTGTTGGGCTGAGCGGGGAGCCCTTGCGCTACTATATGAGAGCGTGCTAAACCAAGGGCGTCCGAGCAGGTGAATGAACTTTTAATCCGTAGGTCGTGGGTTCGAGACCCACCCGGGTCATTGATGGCCAGGCCCAAAGCAAATAGAGCCAACCAGGCGGAGGTGGCTCGCGCAATCAACGCGCTTCGCCGAATGGTGCGAGGACTTCGCGCCGCCGCGGAGGCCGTTGAGCGCGACCTCAAGATCAGCGCTGCCCAGCTGTTCGTCATGAGCGAGCTGGCAACCTCGCCCGACCAATCCGTGAAGGATCTGGCGGAGGTCACTATGACTACGCACAGCACGGTGTCGGAGGTCGTGAGCGGACTCCTCGCCAAAGGCCTGCTGACCCGCAGCACGGATCCAACTGATGGCCGCCGGTCGGTGCTCCGTCTCACCCGCCAGGGCGGCAGTTTGCTTCGCCGTTCTCCACGCGCAATCCAGCAGGATCTGATCGAGGGCTTCGTCAGCCTCAACGCCACCGAGCGACGTGCCATCGCCGGTGGCCTCGAGAAATGGATCGAAGCGTCCGGCCTGGGATCGACCCGCTCGGAAATGTTGTTCGAGAAACCGCTGCGGACAAAACCGCGCGACCAGAAATAAAAAAGGACGTCTCACGACGTCCTTTTTTACTCCAACCGCTTATCACCTGATTAGGTGCAGGTGATCACACCAGGAGCTGTGACTCCCATATCGCAAGTCTTCGCTGTCTGCGAGTGGCTCGCGGTTGCCGTCCAGGTCGGCGGCGGGCCCGGGTCAGCTGTCGCCGTGATCGTCACGTTCGACGACGGCGTGAAGCCGTTGACCGGCGTGGTCGAAGTAGCGGCACCGCTGAAGTACGCGCCCTGATTGTCGGCGGCGTACTGCTCTTCATATGTCGCCAGGTTGCGCAGGTCAGACTTCATCGCGGCAACGTAGGCCTTTTCCTTCGTATTGGCGAACTTCGGAATCGCGATCGCGGCTAGAATGCCGATGATCACGACCACGATCAGAAGCTCAATGAGGGTAAAACCCTTCCTGTTTGCGGACATCCATTTCCTCCCGTAAATGACTGCGTCAGCGCAGTTTTTCTACTAGAAGGACGAGCAGACTTTTTCACCAGCAACCCGAAAATGCGTCGGGACCGACTCATTTTTTCAGAAAAATCACAACGTTGGTTTTTCTACGGCTGTCTTTCGGGGGTGTTTCCCTGACCGGCTGAGGGGATCTGGGGAGCGGGTTGCTGCGCGGTGTGCGATTGGCCGTTACCGTTGCCGTTCACCGCGAGCGGTGAAAGCTGAATTCCAGTCTCGAGTTTGCGCATCATTTTGACGAACGCAGCGGCGATCTCGGGCTCGAACTCGGTGCCGGCGCGTTCCTCGATGTACGTGAGCACTCGCTGCGCTTCCCAAGCGTCGCGATACGGGCGTTTCGTGCGCAGTGCGTCGTATACGTCGCAAACGTGCACCAGATTACTCGCCTTGTGACACGGACGGTGATAGTGACGCGTCGGGTATCCCTGTCCGTTGATCATGATATGGTGTTCGTGCGCGACCGTCGCCGCGAGATCGAGCTTCCGCCCGCTCTCGATGATCATCTTGGCGCCGGCAACCGGGTGGTTCTGCATTACCTGGCGCTCTTCGTCGGTGAGCTTGCCGGGCTTGTTGAGGATGTCCTTGGGGATGTTGACCTTCCCCAGATCGTGCAGCAGTCCGGCAATCCCGAAAGCGCGCACGTCCTGCTGTGCGAGCTGCAGCGATTCGGCGAGCGCCATCACCAGAACCGAGACATTCAGCGAGTGCGTCGTGGTGTATTCGTCGAACTCGCGCAGCTGGAGCAGTGGGAGAATCATCTGCTGATCGCCGTGCATCGCCATCGACAGCGAGCGAACCACTGCTTCGGCTTCGGCTAAAGGCAGCTTCCCGCGCTCGAGGACGTCGCGGTGCATCGACTGGATCGACTCCGCTTCCTCACCGAGCGAATATGAGATCGTGGCGACAGGCACCGGTGCTACCAGCTGTGGCTCGACTTCCTTTTTCTCGCCACGAATGCCCAGAGCGCCGATCTTGATGCCCGTGGGCCGAGATGTCCGCGTCTCGGAGGTGTCGATGACAGACAGCGTGATGCGCGCCATCATCTCCTCGAGAAACTCCTCGTACTGCTCGCGTCCGACATTCTTGTCGAACTCGATGCGTTGCACGCCTGCTTGTGCCAGGCGCGTTCCCCATTCCCAGTCGCCAAGCTCGCGCAGCGCCGTCTCTTGATAAATCGTCTCTTCGCCGAGGAACGAGAAGCGGGGGCAGGCGTCATCGCGCTGCAGGTCCTGCAGGCATTGGTACGACCGGTCGACGGCGCGCTCGCGCGCCGGGTGACCGTCGTTGTACAGCGCCATCGTCGACACTGCCTGGCCGAACGAGACGAGGAAACGAATCGGATCACTCATGCCTGGTGTCCGATGTGCTCGCTGCCGTACGAGTCCGGGTGAGTTTGGCGCGCACTTCAGGATCTTTGCTCTGCTCGGCCAGTTTGATAGCGGGCTCGGCGGCGGGATGCGTCCGCCAGTGCGTCGCAATCATGCTCAACGCTGCGAGCATTTCCGCCGACGCGGGACGCAGCTTCGGACGACGTGCCCAGTTCGTCTCCGTCATGACGTGCGGCAGCAGCCACTCCAGCGCATCGGTGCTTCGTGTCTGCCCGATGATGCGAATGCCCATTGTGCGAAGCTGTGAGTCCAGCTCCCCGCGATCGACTCGCTGTTTGATCAGATTGATGCCGATAGCTGGACACTTTTCCTGCGCTGCTGAGAGGCCCGCGAACACCACGCGATCGTCCGGGTCGGAAAGCGCAGCGACGATGGTCTCGTCGCGGTCCGCCGGATTTCTGAGGAGAATGCGCACAGCCTCGCGTCTCACCAGCGGATCTTCACTATCGAGATAGGCGAGAGCGGTGAAGTCTGACGGGACGACGCTCAGCTTGCCGATCAGGGCGAGCAACTCGCGCTGGACCGTAGTGTTGGCCTCCGGCAAGCGACGAACAATCTCGTCGCCGACGGAAGCGCCGAAAGCGAGCAGGAGGTCATAAAACTGTCCGCGAGTTTTTGCCTCCTCGATCATCACGGCTGCCCCGAGCAGCGCTGGTGCTGCCGCCGCTCCCAACCGCTTCACGAAGCGGGTGATCAGCGGCAAGTCGAGTCGTTGCTGTGAAAGCAGCGCTTCGAATGCGCCCTGCTCAACGAGGAAATCCCAGATTGGCATTGACGCGCCCGGGGTCGGAGCGCGTTCGACCAGATCGAGCAACGAATCGGTGCGCCCGATTTTCTGCAGGTGCTCCATCGCCATGTGCACCTGCGGACCAATCGCTCCGATCTCGACTGCGATCTGGATTATCCTCTCGGGCTCGACCTCGATCGGCTGCGCGCCGTTTGTCTGCTTGTCGCTGAGATTGCGCAGGCTGGAGATGTTCTCCAGGGCCTGGCGGTACGCCTCGGGATTGGGGTCGTCGAGAGTCCAGTCGTCGACCAGACGGCGCATGACATCGCGAATGCTCGGGTCTGTTTTGCCGCGCTGATTCGTCGCGGACGGATGGTGCGCGAGCTTCGACAGCATGCGCAACATCGAATGCGATACCGTCTGGCCTTCTGCTGCCGACGCCGCCTTTACGAGATCCATCACTGCTTCGACGGTGATTCCCTGCGATGCATCGAGCAGGAATTTCCGGCGCTGAACCTTGTCCCCACCCATCTCCAGCAAGCGCTCGAGTGTGGACTGCTTCAGCGTTCCAACCAGGCGCGAGACGCGGCGCTGCAGCCCCGTGGCCTCGGGTCCTTCGGCGGTCTTGAGCTCCTCGCCGATCTGAAGCAGATAGCCGACGATTACCTGGTCGTATGCCTCCTCGCGCTGGTGCTCGTCGATTGCGCGCGCGACGGCGGCAGGCTCGAGCGACGCGTCGTCGTCCGCGTCGGTCTTTTTCTTGTCAGCTGCTGTTGCATCCGAGACGAGGGCAGCGCGCGCGAGTCCGATCCAGAGCTGAGTCGCGCGACCTGCGAGCATCTTGTCGGTTCCGGGCGGCTCCGCCGGATCATCTTCGATCAGCTGCAACCGGTCATAGGTGAGCGGAAAGAATCGCACGTGTTCCCACAGCTGACCAAGCCGCTCGGTGTCACGACCGATGGGCGTCGACCGCTGAGGGTCATGGGAGAGCGCAACCAGGCCCGCCGCCAGCTCGTCGCGGGTGATTCCACGGGTAAGCTTGAGTGCTCCGACCTGGTGCTGGTGCAGCCGCTGGGCGAGCTCCTTGAGCACCGGGTTCAACGGATCCGTGGCGACTCCTTCGATGATCAACTGCCGGCGGGCGACGCCGATGGACAGGGAATCCCGATCCCCGACGAACAGCATACCCAGCCGATTGGCTACACCGTCAACCGCGACATCCAGGAGGGGATGTTTTTGTGGATAAATCGCGTGCTTGTTGAGGGTTATTGAGAGCTCGACCAGAAAGTCCGATAATTCGCGCGAAAGCGTCGCCACCGCAGACTGCGGAGGCGAGGCTGGTGGGGGCGACGAAGCCGCCGGAGGCGTGGTCTGGGCCGGGTTGGTCAAGAGTAGCTTTTTTGCGATGTCTGCAGACACCTACTCGACGCACCGGAGGCCGCTCGCGTTACGTCTTTTTTCGCACTTATTTGTCCGGTACAAGACGGCCGCCGGGGGCCGCGCAACCAACCCTATCCGAGGACCTTACCGTGGCGATGCTCAAGGAGTTCAAGGAGTTCCTGCTGAAGCAAAACGTCGTAGCGCTGGCGATAGCCGTGGTGGTCGGGACCGCGCTCAACACCCTGGTAAAGGCAGTCGTCGACGACTTCATCATGCCGGTGATCACTTACATGTTGCCGGCGGGTGAATGGCGCACGGCGACCTGGAACGTCGGCTCGGTCAAGTTTGGCGTCGGAGACTTTCTGTCCGCCGTGCTCAATTTTCTGATCGTTGGTTTCGTCGCCTGGCGCATCTCGAAGATCTTCATCAAGCCGGACGCGGAAGCGCCGAAGAAAAACTGTCCCTACTGCAAGGAATCTATCGACGCCGGGGCAACTCGCTGCTCGCATTGCACGAGTCAGCTCGCTGCGGCCTAGAGGAGGTTCTTAGCGCACGATTCCAAGGGCGGAGGAGACTTCGGCGATCAGAGTCTCCGTCGTGAATGGCTTCTGGAGGTAGGGCGTCTGGTCCTTTTTGTCCGGAAAGACCTCCTCCCTCGGGTAGCCCGACATGAAGAGAACGCGCATGCCGGGGCTCAGCTCGTGAAGCTCCTCGACGAGACCACGACCTCCGAGCACTGGCATCGCGACATCGGTGAGTACGAGATCGATTTCGCCGACATGACCCGCGGCAACGCGCAGGGCGATGGCGCCATCCGACGCCTCCAGTACACGATAGCCTTTCTGCGCGAGAATCTTGCGAGCGAGACCGCGAACTGCGGCTTCGTCTTCGACGAGCAGAATCGTGCCGGTAAGGCCGGGTCCTTTCTCGGCGACGGCCGCCGCTCTATCGGCGGCTTGTTTTCGCAGACTGGCTTCGACGACGGCGGCATCGAACGGCTCGAGTCGCGCCGAAGCAAGCAGTTGCCGCGCCAGAATAGATGCGCGTCGTGAAGCGCGCTGAATCTCATCGAGCTCCTCCGCATTTTCGGCGGACGCACCAACCGATTCGACGAGGAACTCGGTGTTGATCTGAATTACCGTCAGCAGATTGTTCAGCTCGTGCGCTACGAAGCTGGCAGTCTTGTTGGCTTCCTCCAGTGCGCTCGCCCGTGACTGAGCGCCGTCAGCGAGGATAGCTTTTTGCTTTGCGGTTTTCCGGGTTGTCTTCTTCAGGTGCGGCTCCCAGGTCGTCGCTGACGCGGATCTTACACACAAGATAGACGATCGCCGATTGATTCCGCATGTCGGGCTAAACTCTTAGGATGTTTTTCGGGCAAGCAATAGATTGGCCAACCAATGACCTCCTCAAACTCGGGCAATGAATTTCGGACAATTGTCGAATCAGCTCCCGATGCGATCATTGTCTATACCGCGGAAAAATTTCTCTATCTGAATGAGTTCGCCGCCCGTCGACTTGGTGCCGAGCCGCACGAACTCGTCGGCAAGCCGATCATGTCGTTCGTGCATCCCGATTCGATCCCCGTGGTCAGTCAAAGGATTTACGAGCTATTTGGAACGGGAGGGACTGGCGCCCCGATCGAGGTGAAGTTCCGCTCCCGAACCGGCGAGGTGATAGTGGCCGAGATAGTAACAGCGCCCATCACCTTCGAGGGCCAGCCGGCTCGACTCGGACTAATTCGCGACATCGCCCGGCGGACCGAAGCAGAGCGCGCGTTGCGGGAGAGCGAGCAGTTGTTCGCGAGTGCGTTCAAGATGTCCCCGCTTGGCATGTGCTTCGTCAATCCGCAGGGTCAGTTCACCAAGGTGAACACTGCATTGTGCGAGATGCTCGGCTATTCCGAGGCGGAATTGCTCAAGCGCAGGTTTGGCGACATCACCCACCCCGACGACCTGACGATCGATCTCGATCAGCTGAGACGACTGACGTCGAGAGAGATTGCGAGCTACTACCGCATCAAGCGCTATGTCCGTGGCGATGGCAGGCAGATCTGGGTGTCGATTGCAGTGGCGGCCGTACACGACAGCGATGGAAAACCCATCTTCTTCATCACGCAGGTGCAGGACATCACGCTGCAGCGACAGATGGAAGAGGAGCGCGCCAACAAAGAGCGTCGCGCGGGCATCACCGAAGCAACCATCGCCGTCGCGCACGAGATGAACAACGTTCTGACAGTACTGACGATGAACGCGGAGCTTATCGCCGGCGACGCCGCGCCGGAGGAGATCCCCGAACTGGCAAAAGAGATTCTCGACGCGTCGAAGCGCATCTCGTCCACTGTTCAGCGCCTGCGCAACGTCGTCGACACCCCCTCGATCGATTACCTGGGCGAGAGGAAAATGCTCGATCTGTCGGGTAAATCGGGCAGCAAAACGGCAAGCAAACCCGCACGGAAGCCGGCTGGAAAAAAGGCCAGGCGCGGCAAGTAGTCCTGGTCAGAGCCCCGATGGAAAAGTCTCGGGTGGCTCGATGTCGTGCCAGCGATCCGGGATCTCCAGCGGCTGAAGGGCGCGAGTCTCATCAAAGTGAAACACACCGTCGAACTGATTTGGCAGGTCGGCTCTAAAGTAGTGACTGATGCGCTCTGTTTTCGGCCGGTAAATCACGCCAATCGCGCGCTCGAGACGTTGCCGACCTAGTAGTGATGGAGAGAAGCCGTCCAGCGGTAGAAAGAAACGAGGAATTTGCGTCTCGTGGAATTCCAGCTCGTAACTATCAGCGATCGCGGGCCGTACGCGCTTTCGCTCGCCGGGCTCGTCCCAGTCGCTCGCGGCGGTCACCGTTCCCGTGTACGTCGTGAATCCAATCAACACGGCAGCGTCGCCATACTTCTGGCGTATCAACTGCCCAACGTTGAGCTCTCCGCGCGAGCCCATTTCGGTGTAACGCGCGTCGCCCAGGTGTGAGTTGTGCGCCCACAGCACAATCTTCGGCTGACGCTGATGGCGTTTGAGATATGCCATCAGTGCGTCCACGGTCTCCACCATGTGCGTGTCCCGCAGATTCCACGATGACTGACGTCCGCGGAACATCGAGCGGTAGTATTCTTCTGCGTTCTTGACGAGACGAGCGTTTTGTTCCGCGTCAAAAAAATCTTCGCGCTTTGATGCGCCGAGATACTCCATTGCGCGCCGCTGCATCTCTAGCAGCTGGGTGATCGCCTCATCTTCGCAGGATCGCTCGAGGTCGAAGCTCGCCGCATATCCGTAAGCCTGACTGTCTTCGCCAAAGTGCTCGAAGCATGAGTAGCGATAGCGAGCTCGGCGTCCCGCCTCCGGATCGACGCGATCCAGGTAGTTGATCACCGCGTCCATTGAGTTGAACAGGCTATACAGATCGAGCCCGTAGAAGCCCGCGCGGTCATTTTCGTCGCGACCCGAGTTCAGCTCGCGAAGCCACTCAACGAATTCCAGAACCACGGTGTTCCGCCACATCCAGGTAGGGAAACGCTCGAAACCCTTAAGCGCCGAATTGGCGTCGTTGTCCTCGCCATCGCCCTGGATGTAACGATTGACGCGATAGGCATCTGGCCAGTCAGCTTCGACCGCGACCGCCGAGAACCCTTTTTCGGTTATCAAACGCCTGGTGATCCGGGCCCGTTGCTCATAAAAGTCGTGGGTGCCATGGGAAGCCTCACCGAGGAGTACGAGCTGGGCGTCTCCGACGAGGTCGAGCAGAGGTTGGTAGTCGCGCTCAGACCCGTCCAGCGCGTGGAGGAGGGGGCGCAGATCGGGTGTCGTCATGTGCGCTCAACTCGCAACGACTGAACCACTTACGCCATTATACACATTTTTCCCCGGCGGCATGGATCTCGCCATACTGTTGTGGTCGAGAATGCCAAGTAACGTCGTTATCGAGCCGGTATCCGTAGAGCGCGCTCAGTCGCCTCCGGCGATGGACTCGGAAGTAGAAATCCCCGAAAACGCTTTTCACGATGCAATCCCCCACTTGCCGCGCGGACAGGAGATTTTTACACGCGCCTTTGCGGCGATTGCCTGGCTCTATGGGCTTTATTGGATAATCTGGCGCTGGGGTTGGTCGTTGAATCCCCACGCGATGGTTTTTTCGGTCATCCTCGTCGTGGCCGAAACGTACGGGTTGATCAACTCGTTCTTCCTGATCGCCACCGTCTGGCGGCTCAAATACAGAACTGCGCCGCCCGCTCCGAGGGGGCTCAGCGTCGACGTATTCATCACCAACTACGACGAGCCGCTGGAAGTGCTGCGCCGGACCGCGATCGGCGCTCGGGCGATCAGGTACCCGCATCGGACGTGGATGCTCGACGACGGCAAGCGCGACGAGGTCAAGGCGATGGCCGAAGCGCTCGGTATCGGGTACATCCGCCGCGAAGGCAATGAGCACGCGAAGGCGGGGAATCTCAACAACGCGCTTCGAGTGACGAAGGGCGAATTCATTCTGCAGCTGGACGCCGATCACGTTCCGCTGCCGAACATCCTCGATCGTTTGCTCGGCTACTTCAACGACGCCGACGTCGCGTTCGTCCAATCGCCCCAGGATTTCTACAACACCGATTCATTCACCCACGTCGTGAATGAAGAGGGCCGCAGTCTGTGGGAAGAAAATCGGATTTTCTTTTCGCTGTTGCAGCCCGGCAAAGACTACTGGAACGCGGCGTTTTTCTGTGGCAGCTGCGGAGTTCTGCGCCGGACGTCGTTCGAGGAAATCGGCGGCTTTTCCACGAAGACCATCACCGAAGACATGGAGACGTCGATCATTCTTCATGGCCGTGGATGGAAGTCGGTCTATCACGGAGAAACCCTAGCCTACGGGCTCGCGCCCTCGTCGGCGTTCGCGTATCACGTGCAGCGACTGCGCTGGGGTCAGGGCTCGATGCAGATTCTGCGCAAGCTGAATCCGCTCGTATATCCGGGGCTTACCGTTCCGCAGCGACTCGCGTATCTGAGCTCGACGGCCACTTATCTCGACGGCATCCAGAAGCTGATTTTCTACCTCTCGCCGGTGGTGTTTTTTGTCTTCGGCTGGCTGCCCGTCAATGTGACCAACGCGCAGCTCGTCACGCGGTTGGTCCCGTATGTGATCCTGACGGTGATTTCATTCGAGCTGTTGTCGCGCGGCACGGGATGGATTCTCATCTCCGAGCGCTACAACATGGCGAAGTTCTGGACCTACATAAAAACCTACCGCGGCTTCTTCACCCAGAAGAAACTGAAATTCAACGTGACCCCGAAGGGCACCAACGACGTGCCATTCGAGACGTACGCTCCGCAGCTGGTCCTGCTGGTCGTTTCCGTACTGTCGCTGGTTTGGGCGACCATCGCGTACAAGGCGGGCTGGGTGAACTACCATGCGCCGGGCTGGTCATCGCTCGCGTTCTGGCTCAACGGATTCTGGATCGCCTGGAACATCTATTTTGCCGGGTACGTGGTCTTTCACAGCCGTGCCTCGAGACAGCAGCGAGTTGATCACCGTTTCATCGATGCGTTCCCGATTACGGTGAATGCCGTCGACAAAGAGGGTCGCGATTATCGGGACATGCTCGCGCTCACCCAGGATCTCAACCCATCGGGCCTCGCCTTTCGCTCCGCGTTTCAGCTGCCACTCGGCAGCACGGTGAAGATCGATCTGCCGCTCGCGTCAGGCACTTTCCCTGTGAGCGGGGAAGTCAGCCACATGGAGACGGGGCGCACTGGAAATAACACGGTCTACACGCACGGAATCCGCTTCGACGAGCTGTCGATGGAAACGCGCGACGCGATCGAGCTTCACTGCGCGCATCACTCGGTGCCGATGTGGCGCATGAAGTATCGCCAGTCACTCAATCTGTTCGGCAAAGCTGTGGAGATGCTTGCCAACATTCGAGGCGAGCGCCGATACAGCGTGCAGTTACCGGCGCGGGTATCGGTCGAGGAAGATGGTGATGAGAAACAGATAGACGGCCTGGCGCTGTTGGAGGACGTGAGCGCCAGCGGTGCGCGGTTATTGATGGAGACGCCGGTGATGCCGGGTCGGCTGGTGAAGTTCGAGGTGCCGGGAACGTCCTTCAGTGGCAACGGCCGCGCGGTCTTCAACCGGATGCTCGAGTCGCCGATGAAAGTCCGGTTCGTCGTCGGCCTTGGCCGCGAAGCGCGGGAATCGCGCTTCAGACAGTGGACACGCGAATGGCGCAACATCACAATCGGTCCCGTGGAAGAAACGTCGCGCTGATTTAGCTGGCTCCCGAAAACTGACGTTCTTACATTAGCCTTTCATGCTAAGGGCTGAGGAAACGCCACTAATCGGGCGGGCCGCGGACCTCGCGGCCCTGTCTAAGTCCCTCGATGAGGCGGCTAAGGGTAGCGGCCGGACGGTGCTGGTCATCGGCGAGGGCGGAATCGGCAAAACCCGGCTCTCCGCTGCCATCGCTGACAGCGCCCGAAAAAAAGGGTGGTCGGTCGTAACCGGCCGCGCCTACCCAGTCGAGACCGGCGTTCCGTACGCTGTTTTCTCCGACGCGCTGGTGCCGTTGCTGGGAGCAATGGACCCGTCGCACCTCTCCGTTCTCACCCGTGGCGGCGCGTCGGAGTTCGGGCAGATGTTTCCGAATCTGGCTCCGACGTCCGAAAAAACGCGTCAATCGATCGGCGCTGACCCGGCAGAAATAAAAGCGCGGCTGCTGTGGAACTTCACCCAGTTCCTCGGTCGACTCGCTGCGAAACAACCGCTCTTCATCCTGCTCGAGAATCTCCAATGGGCGGACGCGTCTTCCCTCGAGCTGCTGCACTTCGTCGCGCGTCACATCGACTCGCAAAAACTTTTTCTGCTCGGCACCTACAACGAGGCCGATCGTGATTCCAATCCGGTGCTGCGCAGCACCGAACAGTCGCTGCTTCGGCTCGGCGCCCTCACCGTGCACAGACTCACACCACTATCTCACGCCGACGTCGAGGAGCTCGTTTATCAGTTGTTCGGAGTCGAGAAAGGGGCGACGGGCCATTTCACTTCGCTGTTGTACGGTTGGACGCGGGGCAATCCGTTCTTCATCGAAGAAACGCTGAAATCACTGATCGAGTCCGAAACGCTCACTCGAACGGATTCGCGATGGAAGGGTTGGGAGATCGACAAGCTGCACCTGCCGACCAGCATTCGTGATGTGCTCAAGGAGCGCGTCGATAGGCTGTCGCCGAATGCGCGGTCGCTCGTCAATCTGGCCGCCGTGATTGGAACTCGCGCACCATACGAGACATTGGTCAAGGTATCGGGCCTCTCGGAAAAGGATGCGGTTCCTGCTCTGGACGAACTACTGGGCCAGCGAATTCTCGAAGAGACTGGAACGGTCGACTCTATTCGCTACGACTTTACGCATCCGCTGCTCCAGCAGGTGATCTACACCGATCTCGGTCAGGCGCGCGCGCGCCTGCTTCACGGCACCGTCGCTGAGAGCCTGGAAAGTCTGTACGGGCGTGACGCGCTCAGCCACGCCGACGAGCTCGCCTTGCATTTCGGACGTGCACACTCGTCCGATCTGGCCCGCAAGACCGTGCTCTACTGTCAGGCGGCCGGCCGAGCGGCGCTCGAGAAATACGCCAACCGCGAGGCGGCAAACTATCTGGCGATCGCGCTGGAAGTTCTCGAGAAAGACGTGTCGCTGCGGGACGGCGCGTACGACGAGATCCTCACCACACTCGCAAGAACCCGACAACGCCTCGGAGAGTACGACGCCGCGATCGAGTTGTGGCAGCGGGCACGAGCCGCTGCCGCGGAGCACGGCGAACGGCGCGCGCTCGCCGACATCGAACATCGGATGGGTCTCGCCTGTTATTGGAGCGGACGATACAGGGACGCGTTGTCGCACTACGAAGCGGGTCTTGCTGCGGCTGATGCGGCGTCGCCGGAAACGGTCGTGCGACTGAGACTGGCGAAGGGAATCGCGCTCCAGGACCTGGGGAGACTGCAACAGGCGCAGAACGAAGTGGAGAGCGCGCTTGCGTCGGCTGCCGCGGGTGGCGTCCAGAACAATGCTCTGTTGTCGCGAGCGCATCGCGCGCTGCTGCTGATGTACGCCTGGACGGGACCGCTCGCGCTCGCGCGTGACCACGGCAATCAGGCGCTTGCTCACGCGCGCGCGGCCGGTCAGCGCATGCTCGAGTGGACGGCACACTGGGGGTTCTCGCTGCTGGACGGAATGTGCGGCGATGCGGCGCGAGTGGCGGAGCACATCGCAGATGCGGACCGACTTGCCGATGAAATGCAATCGCCGCTGCTCCCGCTGTGGTCGGCCGAGATCTCGGTGCAATTGAAAATGAGTATCGGTGAGTGGGATACCGCGTTGGCCATCGGCGAGCGAACAATTGCGGAAGCCAGGAGCCTGAATCAGCGCATGCTGCTGCCGCGCCTGTACGTTTGGACCGGGCTGATCTACCTGTGGCGCGGGTCGATCGAAAAAGCGAAGGAATATTTCGACCTGGCGTGGAAACTGGCGGGTGGTGAAAAAACCGGTTCACTGAATGGAGTCGACGAGCGTCCGCTGGACATTCCTTCGATCGTCCCGGCGCATCTTGGTCTCGCGTCGTATCATCTTGCACTCGGCAACCCCGCCGAGGCGGTCCGCATTGGCGAAGCGGGCCTCGAGATCGCCGACGGCTCCGGCTACATCGTCTGGTCGCTGCAGTGGCTGCTGCCGGTGGTCGGTGAGGCGGCATTGGTCGCCCGCGATTTCGACCGTGCTGCTCGGCATTGCGCCCGGATGCGTGTCGACGCCGAGCGGCTGGGTCACCGTCTTGGGCTTGCGTACGCGGATGCGTGTGATGGACTCCTCGCATGGTTCAGAGACGGCGACCCAAGGCGCGCTATTCCGCTGTTGCAATCCGGCGCGGAGCAGCTCGAAGCGATTCCGTTCCCGCCGCAAGCTGCACGAGTCCGGCGCCGGCTTGCCGGTGCACTGCTCGAAACCGGACAGCCGGAGGAAGGTCGGCGCGAGTTGAAGAAAGCGCATGACGTGCTGGCCAAGCTCGGCGCCGCTGATGAACTGACGGGGACGCGAGAGGAGATGCGTGAGCGCGGTGTTCGTCCTCCGCCAAAAACGGTTACCGCTGGAGCCGCCGGCCTGACCGGACGCGAGATGGAGATCGCTCGGATGGTCGCCACCCGGAAGTCCAACAAGGAAATCGGCGGCGCGCTTCAGATTTCGTCACGCACCGTCAGCACCCACCTGTCGAACATTTTCACGAAACTGAGCGTGAGCTCTCGCGGTGAGCTCGCTGATTTCGTCAGGCAAAACGGATTGCTCGAGGGCTGACCATCGGCGGTATCGAGTAAATTTGCCGCATGATCGATGACATTCTTGCCGAGCTCGAAGCCGACACCTCGCTCGAAACAGGACAACAGTTCGCCGCGCTGACCGCGCGATACTTCGCATCGACGCGCACCGGCGCGGGCCAGGTATCAACCCCTTTCAGCAGTGAAGAACTTGCGGCGCGGTTCAATGAGGATTTTCCGCGCGACGGCAAACCGATCGGCGAGATCATCGAGCGACTGGAGAGGCAGGTGATCGCCGACGCGAACAAGTACTACCACCCGATGTACATGGGCCATCAGACGTCAGCCCCGCTGCCGATCGGTATCTGGATGGAAAGCATCATCGGAGCGCTGAATCAGTCGCTGGCAGTCTGGGAGATGTCGCCGACAGCGAGCATGATCGAACATCAGATCGTCGCCTGGCTTTCGAAGCTCGCCGGCTACGGCGTCGGCTCGGGTGGAACGATGACCTCGGGCGGAACTGAAGCGAACTTCACTGCGCTCCTCGCAGCGCGTAATGCTGCACTGCCGAACGCGTGGGAGGAGGGAGTCGGTGCCGATCCCCCGGTCGTCGTATACGGCGAACATGCACATTACGCCGTCACTCGCGCGATTGGGCAGCTCGGACTGGGGCGCAAGCACGGCGTTCCGATCGCGTCACGCAGCTACAAAATCGACGTCGACTTGCTGCGCTCGACCCTGGAGGGGCTGCGCACAGAACGAAAGCAGATCATGGCTGTCGTCGCCACCGCCGGGACGACGGCGACAGGTTCGTTCGACGATCTCGAGAGTGTCGGCGCCATCTGTGAGGAATACGGCTTCTGGTTCCACGTCGATGGCGCGCACGGTGCAAGCGCGTTGTTGTCGGCGCATCCGCCTCGAGCCTTGAACGGCCTTCGGCAGACGCGGTCGCTGGCGTGGGATCCGCACAAGATGATGTTGCTGCCGCTCGCCGCAGGAATGGTTCTGACGCGAAACGAGGCGGACCTCGAGCGCGCGTTTGCGCAGCAGGCACCGTACCTGTTTCACGATCGCAAGTCTACACGCGTTGTCGATCAGGGAATCCGGAGTTTCCAGTGCTCTCGGCGCGCAGACGTCCTCAAGCTCTGGGCAGTCATCCAGCGATTTGGCTCGAATGGATTGGGCCAGCTGCACGACCATTTGTGCAACACGGCGAGACTGCTGTACGACGCAATTCAGGACCGCAATGATTTCGAGGCGCTGCACGAGCCCGAGTCGAATATTCTGTGCTTCCGCTATCTGGGTCGTGGCGGTGCTCTGCGCGAAGACCCGGCGAGAATCGATGCGCTGAATCGCGAACTGCGCCCCCGCTATAACAAGAAAGGCACAGGCTGGATCACTGCGACTGTTCTGGAAGGACGGCCGGTGCTGAGAGTGACGATGATGAATCCGCGAACGGGTAAGGAGCAGATAAGCGCGCTCCTCGACGGTCTCGTTACACAGGCGGCTGCGATCGAGTCATCCTGATCGCGCGAGCCTTGGCTCGGGCAGCGAATCGTCGGCGCCGAATTCAACCGCGTGACGCTCGCGTCCAAGCCAGGCGATGATCGCTGCCGCCGAGAAAACGATCGCCGCGACTATGGCCATGGATTTGGCGTAGCTCATTCGCGTCGCCAGCACTGCCTCGAGGTATGCAACCGAGCTGGCGATCAGGACGCCACATTGATACGCGAAGCCGGGCAGGAATCCGCGCACGTTGTCGGGCGAGAGCTCAGTGATGTGCGCGGGGATCACACCCCAGGCGCCCTGCACCATGAACTGCATCAGGAACGCGCCGATGACGAGTCCGACGAGTGCGGGAGAGAATGCCCACAACGGGATCACCACAATCGCGAGAATGAGCGCGAGCACGATCGACCGCCGGCGACCTACACGATCGGACAGATAACCAAAGCTGATTCCGCCGATGATCGCTCCGACCATCGAAAATGCGGTCAGCGCCGCGCGTTTCTGTGGCGAGAAGCCCCAATCGCGCTGCAGGAAAGTCGGGTACATGTCCTGTGTGCCGTGCGATACGAAATTCATCGCGGCCATCAGCAGCGTGAGATAGAGAAAGAGCTTCCAGTGAGAAGCGATGCCTCTGCCGAGGCTGCTCCAGTCTTTATGACGGGTCTTCTCCCACACCTCGGACTCGTGAACGCGCATGCGCACGAAGATCGCCAGGAGCGCCGGCAAGCCGCCGATGAAGAACATCGGGCGCCAGCCCCAGCGAGGAAAAACGAAGAAGTAGCAGACGGCGGCGAGGAGGTATCCGGTCGCGTAGCCCTCCTGAAGAAGACCGGACAGCACACCTCTGCTGCCCTTAGGCGCTTTTTCCATCGCGAGCGAAGCGCCGACGCCCCACTCGCCGCCCATTCCGATGCCAAACAGCGCGCGCAGGATGAGAAAGGTCGTGTAATTCGGCGCCAACCCCGACAGCACTTCCACGATCGAGAAAAAGACGAGGTCGATCATCAGTGGCAGCTTGCGACCATATCGATCTGCCATGAGTCCGAAGATGAATGCACCGACCGGGCGGAAGGCCAGCGTGATCGTGATCGTCAGCGCCAGCTGCGCGTCGGATTTGCCAAACTCCTTGGCGATCGCGGTCAGCGCGAAAACGACGAGAAAGAAATCGAAGGCGTCGAGGGTCCAGCCCAGGAAGCTGGCGAGGACGGCAGCTCGATGACCGCGCGGCGCAGCTGCACCGACTGATCCGCGATTAATGGCGTCAGTACCTGTCATGCGCAAAATGTATCCTGCTTATTCTTGTTGCATGAGGACCATACTTCGTCTTGCGTTATTGGTTGCCGGGCTGGCATGCGCGCGCCCGCAGACTGCGCCGCCAATCAACACCACCGAAACGACGATTGCCCCCGACGCAGTCGCCGACACCCTGCTCACCGACGTGCGCTCGCTCGATTCGACAATCGTCGTCGAGCTGCGTTATGCGACGCCAAACAACTTCACGGGCGCGCCATTGCCCGGCTATCTCGCCAATCGGGCGTTCGTGAGGCGTGAGGCAGGGGGAGCGCTGGCGAAAGTCGAAAGCGATCTGCGCGGGCAGGGACTGGGGTTAAAGATTTTTGATTCCTACCGGCCGGTGCGCGCGACGCTGGCGATGGTGGATTGGACGGCACGTGTCCATCGCGAGGACCTCCTGCGGGATGGCTACATCGCCAGTCGCTCGCGCCACAACCTCGGCCTCGCGATCGATCTGACGCTGATCGACCTGGCGACCGGTCGCGAGCTCGAGATGGGAACTCCGTTCGACACCTTCTCGGCGGCGGCGCACACTGCCAATGCCACTGGAATAGCCGCGGCCAATCGCCAGCGACTAAAGGCAGCGATGGAGCGGCGCGGCTTCACCAACTACGACCAGGAATGGTGGCACTTCACCTACGACGTCCCGAACCCGCTGCGATTCGACAAGATCATCCGCTGAAACTTGACATAGGGGAGGGGGGTATATTGATTCGTTGATGGAGGATGCATGACGACGACTGCTCGACCCGAACAACGAATCTCTTTCCCCGTCACAGGGATGACCTGTGCTGCATGCCAGGCGCGTGTGCAGCGCGCGCTCCAGGCAGAGCCGGGTGTCAGCGATGCGACGGTAAATCTTGTCACGAATAGCGCGGCCGTGGTTTATGACTCCGACGCTGTTACACCTCAGCGATTGATCGATGCGGTGCGCGCGACGGGATACGACGCAACTTTGCCTGCGTCGGAAGAAAACGTGGACGACGAGAGCGAGCGTAAATCGAACGAGCACGCGCGCGCGCTGACCACCAAAGCGTTGGTCAGCGTCATCGCAGGCCTCGTGGCGATGGGCTTCTCGATGACGGCAATGGGCTCCGCGGCGGTGAACTTCGCCCTGCTGGGACTCACGGCCGTGATCATTGGATGGGCCGGCCGTGACATCTATCGCGCTGCCTGGAAAACCATTCGCCATCGTTCCGCGGACATGAACGTGCTGGTCACGATTGGCACGGGAGCGGCATTTCTGTATTCCGCGGTGGGTACGATTGCACCGTCGGTTTTCTCTCGCAACGGTATCGCGCCAGACGTCTACTACGAAGCGGTGATTTTCATCATCGGTCTCGTTCTCGCCGGACGCGCGATAGAGGCCCGCGCCCGCGGCAGAACGACCGCTGCGCTGCGCCGACTCGCAACATTGCTTCCCAGCAATGCGCGCGTCGACCGATCCGGCACGTGGGTCGACATTCCGCTGGCGCAGGTCAAAGCGGGCGATGTGGTTCTGATTCGGCCCGGCGAGAGATTGCCGGTCGATGGCAAGATCCTGGACGGCGCGAGCGAGATCGACGAGTCCATGCTCACTGGCGAGCCGCTACCAGTTGCCAAGACCTCCGGCGATTCCGTGGTTGGCGGGACCGTCAATGCCACAGGCTCGTTTCGCTACATCGCGACGAGCGTCGGATCGAGCAGCGTCCTTGCGCGCATTGCCAAGCTAATGCGCGATGCACAGCTCTCGCGCGCACCGGTGCAGAAGCTTGCCGATCGCGTGAGTGCCGTGTTCGTACCGACTGTCCTGTCGATCGCGATCGTTACGTTCGTTCTCTGGCTGGCCGTGGCCGGAATTACGGCGCTGCCTCACGCTATCGTTGCGGCCGTCTCGGTCCTCATCATTGCTTGCCCATGTGCGATGGGACTCGCTGTTCCAACAGCAGTAATGGTCGCGTCGGGTCGTGGCGCGGAGCTCGGGCTTCTGATCAAGGGCGGCGAAATCCTGCAGCGCGCGGGCGACGTCGACACCGTGGTTTTCGACAAGACAGGCACAATCACCGAAGGACGGCCTCGCGTTACACGCGTCGAACCAGTCGCGGGACTCGACGAGCGCGACGTACTGGAGCTGGCGGCGGCGCTCGAGAATCACTCGGAACATCCGCTGGCGAGCGCGATCGTGAAGGCAGCGGGCGAGAAAGGGATTAGTCCACTCCGCGTTGACAACTTTCGCTCGCTCACAGGCAGCGGCGTGACTGGACTTGTCGGTGGAAAGAGTGTTGCCGTCGGCAACGCCGCATTGATGGGTGAGCTCGGTCTCGATCTGGAAACTCACGCAATGGTTCAACCTGCGGCAGGTGAAAGCGAGCTCCTCGTCATTGCAGATCGCAAGCTGCTCGGCAGAATCATCGTCGCCGACGTCGTGCGCAGCTCGTCACGTGCCGCGATCGATCGCCTCAAGCAGCTCGGCATCACGACCGTGTTGGTCACCGGCGATCGCCGCGCGCCCGCCCAGTCCGCTGCGGAAACCGTTGGCATCAGCACCGTAGTCGCCGAAGTGAGGCCCGAGCAGAAAGTCGACGTCGTAAAAAGGCTTCAGCGGGATGGCCACGTCGTAGCGATGGTCGGCGATGGGGTAAACGACGCGCCGGCATTAGCCCAATCGGATATCGGAATGTCGATGCCGAAGGGCACTGACATCGCCGTCGAGGCGAGCGACGTTGCGCTCCTGCGCAGCGATCTAATGTCAGTGCCGACCGCGATCGCATTGTCGCGCCGGACCATGCGAACGATGAAGCAGAATTTGTTCTGGGCGTTCGTCTACAACGTGATCGGAATTCCCATCGCTGCCGGTGTGCTGTACCCAGTTGTCGGCACGTTGCTAAATCCAGTGATCGCCAGCGCGGCAATGGCGCTCAGTTCCATCAGCGTCGTCATGAACAGTCTGCGGCTGCGTCACGTGCGGCTCGCCTGAGAGAGATCGAAATGCCAAGGAAAGCCAAAGCAAACGATTCCGAAATCAAAGCGCGTAACCTGGTCCGGCTGCGGCGAATCGAAGGGCAGGTGCGCGGACTACAGAAAATGGTCGACGACGATCGTTACTGCGCTGACATTCTCACCCAGATCTCGTCGGTGCAGGAGGCGCTTCGTGGAGTCAGTCGCGAGCTGATGCGCAACCATCTCAAGCATTGTGCGACCAGTGCCATCCACTCCGGCGGAGACGAAGCCGATCAGATGTACGATGAGCTGGTCGACCTCATGTACACCCACAATCGCTGAGTTAGGCCCGGGCAGACAGGCTTAACCGCCGTTTTTCGGCCTGAAACAACGTCGATCTTGCGCGCGTATTGTCCCAATGTGATAGTACAAGCGGACAATGGCTCCATTCGACGTCGATACCAGAAGTCCGACTCCGATCTACGCTCAGCTCGATCGCGCGATCCGCGCGTCGATCGCGACGGGCGTGCTCGAACCGGGAATGCAGCTGCCAACCGTACGGCAGCTCGCCGTCGATCTCGCGGTGAACGCCAATACCGTTGCCCGAGTCTACGCTCAGCTCGAGCGGGACGGAATTCTGGAAACGCGGCGTGGAGTGGGGACATTCGTTCGCGAAGTGCCGACACCGCAGGCTGCGCGTGCCCACCGCGAGCGTGAACTGCGTGAGCTGATTCGCCGATTCGTCGGCGACGCAGCAGTGCTGGGATTCACTTTACCTGAGTTGATCGAAAAGCTCAGAAACGAGGAGAAGAAATAAATGCCAGGCATGGACGAAGTTCTCGCAGCACGCCGCGCCGCGCGGGCTTCACGGTCGCAGGGGCGTGTCAACGTAGTTTCCGTTTTCATCCTGCTCGCGGCGATTGTCGTGGGGCTGGTGACGACGGCAGTCGCCCAGAATCCAGGCTGGCTTTTGATCTGGACACTCGCCGGTGTCGTGCTCTCACAGTCTCCCAAGATCGCCAAACAATGGGAACGGGCAGTGGTGCTGCGGCTCGGCCGCTACACGGGGCTGCGTGGTCCGGGTCTGTTCTGGATCACGCCATTCATCGAGTCAGTGTCGCTTTACATCGACCAGCGTGTCGTCACGACGAGCTTTGCCGCCGAAGAGACCCTGACCTCCGATACCGTACCAGTGAATGTCGACGCGGTGCTGTTCTGGATGGTTCATGATTCCGAAAAGGCTGCGCTGGAAGTCCAGGACTATTCCCAGGCCGTGAGCTGGGCCGCGCAAACGGGTTTGCGAGACATTATCGGTCGCACTTCACTCACCGAGCTGTTGCGGGGAAGGGAGCGCATCGAGGCCGAGCTGCAAAGCCTGATCGATCAGCGCTCGAATCCGTGGGGTGTCACGGTGCAGTCCGTCGAGATGCGCGACGTCGTGATTCCTTCATCGCTGCAGGATGCGATGTCTCGCGAAGCGCAGGCATCGCGCGAGAAGTCGGCGCGCATCATTCTCGGTCAGGCCGAAGTCGAGATCGCAAACCTGTTCCACGATGCGGCGAAGTCCTACCAGAACAATCCGACCGCGCTGCACCTGCGCGCGATGAACATCCTCTACGAAGGACTGAAGGAGAAGGGTGCGCTGATGCTGGTGCCGAGCACTGCTGTCGAATCAATGGGACTTGGCGGGTTGATGGGAGCCGCCGCGCTCAGACAGCAAACGCTCAGTGGGGAAGACGACAAGAAGACTGGGCCCGCAGCCGTCTAAGAAAACTGCGTGACGAGAGCCAACTAATTCAGGCGAATTGGTTGGCTCTTATCGCACCTTTTATTTGCCGGCACCAATTGCCGGAGCTGGTTGCGCATCCGAGAGAAGCTTGGTCACGAAGCGCTGTCCCTCGGAAATCCGCTCGATCTCGATCGCGATGGCGTCGACCGATGACTCGAGGCGCTCGAGTCGCTGCGCAGTTTCGGCGAGTGCCTGTGGCGGAACTCCCGGCTTGATCGAACGTCGCCACATTGATTTCGCCAGTCCGATTGCCAATGGGAATCCGATGAAAATGATTCCCAGCACCGACAGCGCCATCGTCTGATTCTGCGTGAAGCTTCCCACCCGGGGCGGCGCCGAAGTCGACGCCACCTGGCCCGCGGCGGTGCTCGATAGCAGTTGGCCGGTCTGCTGCAGATCGGTCTCCAGCTGCAGTTGTCGCGAATCGAGGAGGGCCAAACGCGCTTCGAGTCCCTTGACCGCAACCGGATCGCCCGTCGCCCTTAGCTGCTTCATCAAGCTCGACCTGCGCGTGTCGACCGACTCCAGTTGATTCGACAGCTCGGAACGGCGCGCCTTGAGCGCATCGATGTCGCGCTGGGTCTTCGGACCAGCAAGCGAGAATGTTTGGCTCCCCTGCGGGCCGACCACGACCGCGAATGGGGCCGGGCTTTCCGGTGCGGGCGCGCCCTGTGGCGTCGGTGGTGTAGTCGCTATTGGAGCTGGATTCTGCATATGAGTCCTACGAATCAGAGCGCACTCGGGTTACACCTGCGCGGCAAAATCTAGCACCATCGCCAGCGTTAAGGCCCGATCAAGGCGTAGCAGCTTCGGCCGGCGGGCTGTCGAACTCGAGCGGGTTCTGTGGCTGCTCCTCGCCGACGCGACCCGCGTCTATTTGGGCTTTCGCATACACCTCGGAGCGCACAGGCGCTCCTGCCTGGCGACGAAGCACCGCGACCTGCCCGATGTGCGTCAGCGCATCGGAGATCGGTCCCTGAAATAATTCTTCGGCGGTGACTGAAAGCGGCGCGTCGGAAGCGAGGTACTGATCAAGCGCGAGCAATGACGCGTGAAACCGCGCAACCTCCTTCCTCCACGACTGGGGCTTCGACTGCACCCAATCCCAATTACCCTTTGCCAGTCGCAGTCCCCAGTCGAACAAATCCGCCATATGAGCGATGATTTCGACCGGCGTACGTGCGGCTTTCCCGAGCTGGAAATTTCCGAAGTCTGGTGGCGCAAAGCGCTCCACCTTCGCGGCCCGGTACGCGACGGTGGCGAGAGTGTGGCGCAGAAAGCTGCGCTTCGGATCGCTGTTCAGTGCCAATCCGGTTCGTCGGTGAGAGTATCGACATGCAGCCGGCTCGCCGATGCTTTGCCGGAGAGTCGTTGCCAGTTTCCGCTTGTATTGCTGTGTGCCACGGCGATTTCGAAGCTATCCGGCGGGAACCAGCGCGCATGATTGAAGTCCTCGTCGCAATCGCATCCACCGCCTCCCGGACCGCGCACTACGATTGCGCCCGTCTTCAACTCTCGCACGATCCCGTACATACCTGGATTTGATGGTGTGGTGTCCTCGCCAACATACGCGATGTAGCGTCCGTCGGGAGAGATCAATACGTCCTGGTATGATGGCCAGACGTCGTCCGGAATCGGCTGGGTTTCAACACTGTGCTTACCCAACCTGAGTTTGAAGATCTGTCGCTGCGGTGTCGACGAATCTTCCGAGACCTGCACCAAGCCCAGCACGAGCGTATCGCCGACGACGACGGGCGCGGGCGGAATCACATCGCGAATGGTGTCTGCACCAAAAGGTGAGACGACTTCGATCCGATAAACTGTGCCCGTATCCTGCATCGGCTCCCATGAATTCGTGTAAGTCGAGTCGAGAACGCGAATGCGGGTGCGAGACGCGTCCTCTTCGTTCTGGCACGCACCACTTCCAATGACAGCGGCGAAGCCGAGGGTGACGAAGACGAGTCGCGAGCGGTGATTACTGATCGTCGTTCTCCAATTGCGTCGTCGGTGCGCTGGACGAGCCAGTCGTCTTGAGCTCCTCAGTGCTCGGAACGACGGGTGCCAGCCCGGCAGCTTTGAGCGCTGCGTTGACCGCCGGCAGAACCACGAGTGCGCCGCGCATCGCCGAGAGCTGGTGATCGAGCTGAGTCGATAGATCGTTGAACACCACATACGACTGACTCGTTGGTTTGGCATCAGTTCCACCGACCACTCCCGCCAGCGCGGCGATCTTGTTGTTCAATCTGATGGGATAATTCAGCGGATCCTGACTCGATTGATTCTTCACCTGGTAAATCTCGCTCTCGATCGCCGACAGTTTGTTCGTGAGATCAGTCGCCAGCTGTTTGAATGCAGCCGCGCGTGGACCGCTGATCTTTTGGGACCGATCGGCGAGCTGCGCCTCGACATTGCGAATGGTCCTGACCGCGTCATTCGCCTCGCTGGTCTTGTCCCGAATACGAGTCAAAAGATCGAATTGTTCTTTCAGATCTGCGTCGGTCGCAGTAGTCCGCGGATCTTTGACGACCACGAACGGTTGAGTATAGCTCTGCCCGCCGACGTTCAGCCGCACCGTATACGTACCCGGCAGAACGACGGGTCCGGCCACGCTGCCCGCCCACATGATCATGTTCTCGAACACAGATGCATCCGGATAGCGGAGGTTCCAGGCGAACATGTTGAGTCCCGCTTTATTGGACACGCGAGGTGGTGGCGGGCGACGAATCGGTCCATCGTCCGGCGTTTCCTCCCCGCGCGCTTCCGATCGTTGAGTCGTGTCGGGTGGGAGACCTGCCCGCCGCAAGCTATCGTTGCGCGCGGCTCGAACACTGTCAGCGCGCAGTGAATCAGCCACTTGTCGCGGATCCTGATTGCTGGTGAAGCTGCGAATCACTTTGCCGCGCGGATCGAGAAAATCCATCGTCACGACCTGACGAGGGCGCGCCAGCCAATAGTAGATGACCGCGCCATTGGCGGGATTGGCGCCGGTCGGGTGACCGCCCGCTGCACCGGTGCCTCCGCCTCCGTTGAAGTTCGCGCGGTAGACCCGGCGCGGCTTGAACAACGTCGCCGCCGTACGGAGCGTCTCAGGATGCAGCTGACGCAACGCCGACAAATCGTCGAGAATCCAGAACGAACGACCGTGCGTCGCAGCGATCAGATCTCCTTCCTTGATTGCCAGGTCGTGGATCGGAACGAGCGGGAGATTGCGCCTCAGCGATTGCCAGCTCGCGCCGTCGTTGAACGAAACCCACACGCCGCGCTCCGTACCGGCGAAGAGCAATCCGGCGCGCTCCGGATCCTCCCGCAAAACGCGTGTGAACTCCGTGCCCGGTATCCCATTGGTAATCGGTGTCCACGTCGCGCCGTAGTCGATGGTCCGATACAGATAGGGCTTCATGTCGTCGAGCTGATACCGGTTCGCGGCGACGTACGCAGTGCCGGTCGCGAAATGCGATGGCTCGATCATCGAGATGCGTGCCCATTCAGGAAGTCCTGCGGGAGTCACGTTCTTCCATGTCTTTCCGCCATCGCGAGTGACATGTACCAACCCATCATCCGATCCCGCCCAGATCACGCCCGCGGTCCGCGGCGACTCGGCGATGGTGAAAACCGTCGCATAGTACTCGACCGAAGTCTGGTCCTTCGTGATCGGACCGCCCGAAGCGCCGAGCGTGCGCGGGTCATGACGCGTGAGGTCGGGGCTTATTGCCTTGAAGGTCTGGCCTTCGTCGTCAGTCTGAAAAATGACGCTGCTGCCGACATACATCCGACTCGGATTGTGCGGCGACATCACGATCGGGAACGTCCACTGGAAGCGGTACTTAGCATCGGCGGCGTCGTGACCCATCGGGTTGTTCGGCCACGGATTCACGTCTCTCTCGAATCCGGTGTTGATGTTCTTGCGCGTCAACAATCCGCCGTACGATCCGGCGAAGACGACGTCCGGCGTGTCAGCTCGCACCGCGATGTAGCCGCTCTCTCCGCCGCCGACGTCGTACCAATCGCTGATGTCGATTCCACCATTTTTCCGGCTCGGCCCGCACAGGGTCGAGTTGTCCTGCTGTGCGCCGCAGACCCGGTAGGGAAAATGATTCGTCGTGGTGACGTGATAGAATTGCGCGGTGGCCTGATCCTGTTCTGTCCATGATTTGCCGCCGTTGAATGAAACGTTGGCGCCGCCGTCATTCGACTCGATCATGCGCTGCGGATCGTTCGATGCGATCCACAGGTCGTGGTTGTCACCGTGCGGCACCTGAATCGGACGGAAAGTCTTTCCGTTATCTGTCGATCGATACATACCGGTGTTGAGCACGTAGATCGAGTTTTCATCCTTGGGGTCGGCGAAGATTCGCGTGTAGTACCACGCGCGCTGGCGAAGCCGGCGGTCGCTATTGGTTCGCGTCCATGTTGCACCGCCGTCGGTCGAATGAAAGACTCCGCCGGAATCTGCTTCGACGATCGCCCACACTTTGTTCGAGTTCGACGGTGAAACCGCGAGCCCGATATTGCCGATCACACCAGCCGGCAAACCGGGGTTACGCGTGATTTCGGACCAGTGCTCTCCGCCATCGGTCGATTTGAAGATGCCGCTGCCCGCGCCGCCGGAAACGAGCTGCCACGGTGTGCGCCAAGCCTGCCAGAACGCGGCGTAAATGATTTCCGGATTGTTCGGGTCGAGGACGAGGTCGGTGATCCCTGTTGAATCATTGCGGTAGAGGACGCGGCGCCACGTTTTTCCGCCGTCCACCGTCTTGTAAGCTCCGCGCTCGGTGCTCGGCCCGAACACATGACCCTGCGCGCCGACGTAGACGATGTCGGGATTGGTTGGATGAACGCGCACACGCGAGATCTGGCGGGACTCGACCAATCCAACCGACGTCCACGTCTTGCCGCCATCAATCGACTTGAATACGCCGTCGCCGTGCGAGACATTCCCGCGAATCGGGTACTCGCCAGCGCCGACATAGACGATGTCCGGATTCGATTCACTGATGCCGATCGCGCCGATGGTGCCACCAAAATACTTGTCGGTAACGGGCGCCCAGGTGATGCCGCCATCGGTGGTTTTGAAAACGCCGCCACCGGTCGTGCCAAAGTAGTACTCGTTGGGTCGCTTGGCGGAGCCGGCGACAGCGACGGAGCGGCCGCCGCGAAACGGTCCGATCTCGCGCCACTTGAGTGCAGAGAAAGCGGTCGAGTCGTAGGTGAACAACGCATTTTGGGGCGCGGCCGGTACGCGCTGCGCTGACGAAGTGCGGGGAAGCGATGCCAGTGTCGCGACTATGCCCAACGCGACACAAGGCGCGCGGAATCTCACTTGGAAAGTTCTCCGAGGGTGGTGCATCTATGTATCTCGACGCTGGGGCACGTGCAAGTATCTCGAGCCCCTTCCGTCACCTTGTAGCTGCGGTCGTTATAAGCCGATCAGCGGAGAAATCTGTTCGCAAGCTCCGCCAGCCTTTCGTCCCCATCTTCCTCGGCGCGTACGAGAATCTTCTCGACGAAGGGTCGAAGTTTGCGCTCGCCCCAGTAGTAACCCGTAGCGCTTTCCGCGCTGCCCGTGTCGCCGGCTCGCGCGGCTTCCAATAGCGCCTCAGCGGCCGCTTCGTTGTACGAGGGATCATCGCGCGGCGGCAGCGAGTATCGCTTGCCCGGATCTCCCCAGCTTTCAGCACCTTCCTTTACGAATGCGCGGGACATTGTTTTCCTCTCGACGAATCTCACAGAACGTCGCAGCTTTCACGCCGCTATCACGAGACTTGCAGTTCAATAGCCCGAACCGCAAGACGGAGGAAGTGTGAGACAGGAGTCATTTGAAGAAGAGCAAGAAGATCTCGACCCGCATCGTCGCGAAGAGCGTGATTCGGCGGCACTCGAGTTGAGCGGGCGCATTCGGCAGAAGGGAGTACTCCTCACCGGAAGAGAGTCGAGCTCGCAGCTGGACGACCTGATGACTGCGATCGAGCGATTCGAAGCGACGGTGGTCACGCGCGGTGGTGATTTGTTCATCAACACGCCGACATCCGATCCGCCGGAGAACCCCGATTTCGTGATACCGCGACGCGTGGCGAGCGAAGATGCGGAGGCCTATGCAGCGCGCATCAATGAAGCGGCGAGCCGGCTGGAGAAAGCAGACCTTTAAAGCTCCGGCGCTGTGATTAGCGCGACCAGCAGGAGCATTCGCTGGGCGCAAGCGGGGCTGCTGGTAAACGCGACGCTCGTGCTCGTGAAGCTGATCGCGGGTATCGTCGGACACGCCAACGCGCTGGTGGCCGACGCCGTCGAGTCGTCGGCCGACATTTTTTCATCGATTATCGTCTGGATGGGGTTGAGCATCGCCGCCAAACCCGCCGACGAAGATCACCCTTACGGCCACGGGAAAGCCGAGCCTCTGGCGGCGGCGATCGTGTCGCTGATGCTGCTGGGTGCTGCCGTGGGAATTTCGATCCTGGCGATCCGCGAGATCATCACGCCGCACCATCTGCCATCGCCATGGACACTCTTCGTCGCGGCCGGCGTCATCATGCTGAAGGAGGGTCTCTATCAGCGCGTGTCGCGCGTGGGAAGGGAAGTCGGCAGCACTGTCGTTGCGGCTGATGCATGGCACCATCGTGCGGACGCCATCAGCTCACTCGCTGCGTTCATCGGTATTACCATCGCACTGTGGCAGCGCTGGCCCGCCGCCGACGACTGGGCCGCATTATTGGCCGCATTCCTGGTGGCAATCAACGGAATCCGGACGCTACGCCCCGCGATCTCCGGTTTGATGGACGAAGCTCCGGATCGCACAGTAAAGGAAACAGCATTGCGTGCTGCGCTGGCGGTGCCCGGCGTTCGTCACGTAGAGAACCTCAATCTGCGCGCATCAGGTTTGGGCTTCTACGTCGATCTCCACGCGCAGGCGGATCCGGCGATGTCACTGGAGGACGCCCACGAAATCGCATCGCGCGTCAAGTACGCGATTCTCGATGCGCTTCCCAATGTGGTGAGCGTCCTGGTGCACATGGAGCCTTTCCGCGAAGATGCCGATCGAGTCTCGGCGGCTCAGGCTGCAGCCAGTTTCACTCGCTAGCGACTCCAGTCTCCGCTTTTCCCTTTCCAGCACATTGGGATCCTAAGCTTAGAATTCCACGTGGACAAGTTGTCG
>JADMIO011124102.1_pt1 | contig 104653 bp, 80 predicted proteins | sample 8958161 | NCBI WGS metagenome assembly JADMIO01 (sample SAMN16585339, study PRJNA669376) | soil metagenome | isolation source: Crop rotation soil | place: USA: Cullars Rotation, Alabama | collected 2011 | reverse complement strand
GCCGCGACTTCAAGTCACGTGAATTCCAAGCTTCGGATCCCACTGTGCTGGAAAGGAGACTCAGGAGATTGATTCCAAAGAGCACGATAAATCCATTCAATCGCTCGAAAATTCTTTACGCTCACTTCAGCACCTTGCTGCGGCGTGGAGCAGTGATAGAAAAGCAGGCAAAGTTTCAGCCGGAACTGAAGAAGCAAGATATTTCTTTTTTGAAGAACGTTTTCGTGGAACTCGCGAATGGGTCAAAGATAAATTCACTGGATATGTGAAGTATTTCAAAACCGGTATCGCTGTACCCGTTTTAGATCTTGGCTGTGGCCGTGGGGAATTCCTGGAATTGCTGAAAGAAGCAGGCATTCCGGCAAAAGGTGTGGATTCGAATGAATCGATGGTCAAAAATAGCCGCGAATCAGGATTGGATGTTACGCAAGGTGATTTGCTGGAATTTTTATTTGCGCAACCTGAGAATTCTCTTGGCGGCATTTTTTGCTCACAGGTTGTTGAGCATCTTCCCGCTTCGATGCTGCTGAGAATGTTGGAAGCTGCATTCGCCAGATTAAAAACTGGTGCTCCGATCTTGCTGGAGACTGTTAACGTTTCATCCGTCTTTGCATTAACCCAGGTTTTTACTCGCGATCTGACTCACATTACTACCGTGCATCCTGAAACATTGCAATTTATGTTGAATGCGTGCGGCTTCAAGCATCCCGAAATTTTGTTTACAAGTCAGGTACCAGCAGTTCAACAGCTGAAACTTTTTCCAAAACCTGAAAATGAAGCACAGGAAATTTTTAATCACAACATGACGAAATTGAATCAGCTTCTTTTCGGTCCGATGGAATTCGCAATTTACGCGGTTAAGTAATGGCTCGCATCCGCAAAATTTGTGTTTGCTCCGTTCAAATTCCATTCGTACGCGGAGGCGCTGAATACTTTTCCCAAAATTTAGTGAATCAACTCCGATCAAGATCCTACGAAGTGGAACATGTTCAACTTCCTTTTCAAACACTTCCTGTTGAAGAAGTAGTCAAAGGTTGTCTTGCCTGGCGCTTATTAAACCTGGATCGAATCTATAACGATGAAATTGATCTGGTAATAGGAACGAAATTTCCTTCGTACATGGTTCCGCACCGCAACAAAATCATCTGGCTGGTTCATCAGTACCGCGAAATCTATGATCTTCACGACACCGTTTATTCCGGGTTTCAAGCTACATCAAACCACGTTCAGATCAGGAAAGAACTGATTGATCTGGATCATCTGGCATTTTCGGAAGCAAAGAAAATTTTTACAATTTCCAAAACTGTTTCGCGGCGGTTAAAGGAATTTAACGACATTGATAACGTACCGGTTTATCCGCCAATCGATGATGCGGAGAAATTTCATTTTTCAGAAATGGACGACTTCATACTCAGTGTTTCGCGTCTTGAAGGAAATAAAAGGGTGAATTTATTGATTGAAGCGATGAAATATGTTCCGTCCCGTTTTAAAGCTGTAATTGTAGGTGAAGGTTATTTGCGAAGTGAATATGAAAAGTTCGCTGAAACACAAAACATTTCTGATCGTATTATTTTTACGGGATCAATTTCTCGCGATCAATTGATCGATTACTACTCACGCGCCGGCGGTTTGTTTTATGGACCAATCGGTGAGGATTACGGTTATGCTACATTGGAGGCTTTTTATTCTGGAAAGCCAGTGATCACATGTCATGACTCCGGTGGAATTTTAGAATTCGTTGATGAAACTACGGGTTGGGTTACTAAGCCGGAACCGGAGGCAATCGCCAGTTGCATTGAACAAGCATTATCAAATAAAGCCGAAACCAAAGTCCGGGGGCGGGCCGGTCGGGCGCGGATTGAATATATCAACTGGGACTTCACCATCGATACTTTGCTTGGGCAGAAATGAAAAAAAGAATCGCATTTTTTGGACCTCTCAATCCAGTACCCTCCGGAATTTCTGACTACGATGAAGAATTACTACCACTTCTCCGCCAGCAATATGATGTCGATGTTTTTTTTAATAAAGAAATCAAAAAAGAAAACGCTTACCCTCATGGCGATTTTTTAATTCGCAATCGTCGAAATCCTTACGATCTGACGCTTTATCAAATCGGAAATTCCTTGCTGCATGAAATTATGTATGGGTATCTTTTCCAATTTCCGGGAGCGGTAGTGTTCCATGATCTTTGTCTTCACCATTCTCGCGCAAAGATGCTGTTAATGCGCGGTTTGTTTGAAGACTACAACGATGAGGCGCTTGCAGCACACCCGGAAGAACCACTGGTAGCAAAATTGGTAAGTGGTGGTATGGGTGGAGATCTGTTGTTGTACAGCTTCCCATTTGTACGGCTCATTGCAGAAAATGCATTTGCTGTTGGTGCTCATACCGATTGGGCAGTGCAAGAGTTGACGAAATTTACAACGGCTGCAATTAAAATTCCAATGGCAGTTGATGTTTCGATGGAATCGAAGCATCATCCATCTTCAGATGAAATTATGATCGCATCATTTGGACTTGTTACTCCTGAAAAAAGAATTTCGTGGGTATTAAATGTTGTACAGGAATTGCGTTATTTTTATAGCAATATCCGGTATGTAATCGTAGGTGAGGTTCCGCCCCACTACGATGTGGCAGATGAAATTAAATCCAGAAATCTGGAAGATATTGTTCAAATCACAGGACGAACATCGCGAGAAGAATTTCATCAATGGATGTCACGCGCAGACATTATTGTTAATTTGCGTTATCCGTCCGCACGAGAAATGTCTGCCACACTGTTGCGTGCAATGGCATTGGGAAAGCCTGTATTGATGAGCCGTCTTTTACATTTGCAGGAGATTCCGGATGATGCTGTAATCCGGGTGCGTCCGGATCATGAACAAGCGGACATATTTCACAACATATGGCAATTAATCGAAAGTAGATCGCTTCGTGAAAAAATTGGAAGAAAAGCGCAAGAATATATTCAGAACCATCATCGGGCAGATCAAATGTTGCAAAAATATACTCAACTGATTGAAACTGCACTAGAACGCAAATCGAAATTCAAACCTAAAAACCTACCATTACATCTTTCCGATTCATCAGAAATAATGAAGAAGTATATTCAGAAAACATCATTTGATGATCAGAAATCCGATCTCATAAAACAGATTCTGTCCTAGGCGGTGGATCTGGCGAACTGCCACTGATTCGCCATGCGGTTGACAAATAAACTTAAAGTCGGTTGACAATTACTCTACGGTGCGAAGATAAATCCGGGCCTCCCCTTCTTGATGCAGCAACTTAAATTCTGGTTCCTTCAGTTTATCAAGAATAGCGGGGGAATTTAACGCATCATGACTCGGCAGGAAGACGTAACTCAAATTTCTAGATCGCATCAATTCCATCAAGGCCTGAGTGTCTGCGCCGTACATTTTAGACAACACGCCTCTTCTTCCTTTTATTTCATTATCCGGAACTTGAAAAATACGGGAGTACAGAACATCTCCTAAAAACACACTTCGTTCTGCAAACGCGGGCACAATGCTGTACTGAAATTGTGATACATGAGCCGACACATTTAAGATCACTGCATCAGACGGAATATTTTTGCGGATCCAGGTCATTAATTTTGCATCCTCAGGATGAACGTACGTTGTCAATCTCTGATTTTCAGTGTCACCGGTATTGTATGAATCCATCGCCCAGGTCATTGCAGCCGGCAACATTGAAATGGTGAATATCGTTAGAAATGCAATTTTTTTGATGAGCGAAAGCGAAAGAACGTAATTCAAAAATCGGGCTGCCAGAATCAGCAAGAAAATGTGACTGAGATAGCCAACTTTTAGGCTGATGTCCGATTGTCCCGGTAAATCTATTTCCACAAAATAAATTAATACGAAACATGCTATCAATGGAAGAATTAAAGCCGATCGTGAAATGCTATCTTTTGCATTTACGAAACATCCTGCAATTCCTAAAAATAAAAGCGGTCCCCAATTGTAAATTGTATATCGCCAGAAGTGCTTCAGAATATTTTGATCTAAACCAAATCTAAAATGGGTGCCGCCTGCTAAAAACATCTGGAACAAATACAAATATGCAGCTACAAAAAATAATCCGATCAAGACAACCACGGCAGGACTCCACCATTGTAGAGTCTTTCGTTTCTGAATTAAGAAAACGCAAAAGCCAACTGTATAAGCCAGTAAGAGAAGCCCCCCGATGAAAGCAGAAAAACCGATTGAAGCAAAGACCAATATTGAAAGCAAAATCATGACACGTACTTCGTTCAATCGATTCCATACAAGCAATGTCATTAAAACGACTGTGAGTGCGAGCAGATGTTGCGGAGCATACAGCATTGCTCGATATAAGAAATCGATTTGTGGGACATGCCAGATCCAACGAAGCATTCCTTCTATGTTCAATGTTGTAAATGCAGCCCACGATAATTTGTGCGATTTCAGGTAAGCAAGTACATAAAGACTTTTATAGTCAGAACCGATTACGAACAAAGGGAACATCAAAATAAGAACCATTTTGTTTTGAACTTGTTTTTTCAGGATAAAGAACATGCAAGCCGCAAACATCAATGTCGAAAGCAATGAAAGTTCGACCATGATTGAATCCATTTGCATTTGCGGAAATACAGTTCTGATAAATGCCGCCATCACATGAAAGAACCAATAGTAATGAAGCGTAAAACCACTGAAGTATGGATTCATTGGCGGTATTCCAGTGCTGGCCAGGCTTCCAGCAACTGACATATTTCTAAAAAAATCCGCGTTGAAATACGGCCGATAAGCGAATCCATCTGGTGTTTGACGGCCAACGCCATAAAATGGAATAAAAACTGCAGCTGCCACAATCACTAACCAGATCAATAACCAAACTGTGTCATGGATATTCGGATTTTTTGTTTCAGCAAAAGAAGAAAAATGTTTAAAACGCTTCGCCAGGATAAAAGAAGCAGCAGAAAGTGCGAGATACACGGCAAAAGTTATTCTGTTGATGCCGAAGAAATATCCAACAAAAGAAAGAAGAACTGCGTGAAAAATGAATCCGATTGGAAAGACGAAAATTCTTTGCGCCGTTTTTTCGTTGAACAGAAGTTCTGAAAGTGGCAGAGCTGTCCAACACAGTGCAAGTAGGAGCGTTATTGCCACAGTTGATAAGAGAAGATTTCTTGATAATTCCGGGATAAAGAATAACAGAATACCAGCAACAAAAATGGCGCTTATCAGGCGTAGGACTGGATTGAGTGATGTATAGAGGAGTAGTCTTTTTTCAGGCTTAGGGATCTGTTCAGTTGCCACTTGATAAACAACGGGAAAAAGGTTGACTGAATTTTTATCAAGAAGGGCACTCTTTGTATGTCGGAAATTTCCTACATGGGACTAAAATAGAACGAACTAAGATTAATGTGATGAATCCCAAGACTTTGCGTAAACGAGTAACACGTGGGCAAGAATCCAGGCCGCTTCATGAGATCGATTTGATCAAAAAGCAAACCAAGTTATTAGATTTGGCTCATGACACGATTATGGTCCGGGATTTAAACGACATTATTGTTTATTGGAATCAAGGAGCGGAACAGCTTTACGGGTGGAATCGGAAGGAAGCGCTGGGAAAATATGTCCATACTTTTTTGCAGACAATTTTCCCGCAACCATTTGAAGAACTACGAAAATCCTTCTTAAAGAATGGTTTTTGGAGTGGCACTTTAATCCATCATACCCGAGCCGGACGCCAGGTTTATGTTGACAGCCGTTGGACCCTTGATCGTGATGAGAGTGGAAATCCACAGGCTTACCTGGAAATCAATAATGACATCACCGAAAGAAAACTTACAGAACAAGCATTGCAAAGAGCGCGTGATGAGTTAGAAACCAAAGTTATAGAAAGGACGCTGAAATTATCTGAGGCAAATCATAAGTTACGCGCACTTTCCGCCCGGCTTTTAAATGCACAAGAAGAAGAACGGCGCAACATTTCGCGTGAGCTTCACGATGATTTAGGGCAAATCTTAACTGCAATCAATCTTGATTTGCAGCGTGCTATTAAAGCGCCGAATGCAGCACGACGGTTGGAATTGCTTCGACAAATTTTGAGCAAAAATGATGAGGCTCGCAGCAGAATTCGTGAAATTTCTTCACTGCTTCGACCGGGTCTTCTTGATGATATTGGAATTAGTGAAGCGATCGAATCATACGTTTCTCAGTTTGTAACGAGAACCGGAATTCCAGTGGAGTTAGCGCTAAGATGTTCCAGCAGTGATATTCCAGCTGAAGCAACCACCACAATCTATCGCATTGTCCAGGAGGCTTTGAATAACATTGCAAAATACGCAAATGCAAACAAAGTCTCAGTGACTTTAGCCATAGAAGGAAATCAGATTCAATTACAAATCATGGATAACGGTGTCGGATTTGATTTATCCAAAAAGAGACCGGAAAACACACTGGGGCTTGTCGGAATGCGTGAGCGAGCAAGACTCCTTGGCGGAAATTTTTTGTTGCAGGCATCTCCGGGAGCAGGCACATTTATTGGCGTTACTTTACCGGTTACTTCCTGGAGCGAGAAATGATGAATATGAAATCCATTCGAGTATTGCTGGCAGATGATCATGCAATGGTGCGCGAAGGGCTGGCGGGGATTTTACAGGATTCATCCGGAATTGAAGTTGTTGGTCAGGCTGGCGATGGCGCAGAAGCATTGAAGCTGGCAATGGAATTAAATCCAGATGTGGCTGTTTTGGATTACACCATGCCGATCATGGATGGTCCTGCTGTAATCGAAAAAATTTTGGAAAGGCGTCCATCAACTCGAATCCTAATCCTAACCGTTCATGAAAACATTCATTATGCTGTCAAAGTATTAGAGACTGGTGCGCATGGTTTTGTGATTAAGGCTGATGCAGCGGAAGAATTAATTAAAGGGATTCGTGCAGTGCACAATGGGAAGGTTTATATATCGCAAGTCATATCAGAGAAGATGCTTCAGAACCTGAATCTTGCAAAAAATGAACGGGTGGGAGTTCAATCACTTTCGCGCAGAGAATTTCAACTCCTTCGAAATTTAGGCGCTGGGAAAAGACTTCAAGAATGTGCACGTTTGATGAACATCAGTGAAAGTACGGCATCCACGTATCGCACACGATTAATGGAAAAACTAGGTTTGACTTCTACCGCAGAATTAATCCGCTTTGCTTTGGAGAACGGAATAATCGGCTGACCGATTATTCGTCATCATCATTATCATCATCATTTGTAACAATAGTTCCAGCATTTGGCTGAGGCGGAACTTGCGGTTGAGCCTGTGGAGTATTTACTGTAGGAACCAGACTGCCTGCTGTCGGAACATTGTTTGGATCAAACTTTAACATCGGATTCACGGCGTTGGGTTGCTGATTTGCATTCGGAGCACCTACTGGTGCAACTCCATTCGCTGGTCTAGGTACAGCGCCTGCTGATCCAGGAACTTGATTCGGCTGTGGGTTTGAAATTGGCGGCGGAGTAGGATTGATTGGAGTTACAACACTCCGCGCCGGAACTGGAGCGGCTGCAACAGGACGCGTATCTAATTTTTTAGGTGGCGCTCCTGGTTTTTCACTACCGCTAATTAATACTGCACTTGGAACACCATCAGCACCTGCAATCACTGCATAATTAATGCCGGTACCTTCCAATAATTTTTTGATGCCGGCTGCTAGTGGTAAATCCTTAAAATTTGCTGAAACTGATTCATTCGCGACAGTTTCATCAACAACAATTTGCAGTCCGCTTTGTTCTCTAATTACCTGTACAGCCTGGGCTATAGTTTGTGAAGTAAAATTTGCCGTGAGTTTTCCATCACGAACATTAATCTCGGCAAATGCAGGAATTGCAAAAAGCGCTAGCAGCGCAGTAATTCTTATGAATCTCATACATTCAGTATATTCTTTGTCTCTTTGGCATTCAAATCTATAATGGCGGGAAGCATGACAAAATTCGGGTTCATCATCGACAACCGGAAATGTATTGGATGTCACGCTTGTACTGTTGCTTGCAAGCAGGAGCATGATCTTCCGATCGGCGTAAATCGGACGTGGGTGAAATATATCGAGAAAGGGGAATTCCCAAATACACGTCGCGTCTTCTCGGTACAAAGATGTAATCATTGCGCTGATGCTCCTTGCGTCGAGATTTGTCCGGTTACTGCGTTATGGAAGCGAAAGGATGGAATTGTAGATTTCGATGGACAACGCTGCATCGGTTGTAAAGCATGTATGCAGGCATGTCCTTATGATGCGCTCTATCTAAATCCAGATACCAACACTGCTGCCAAATGTAATTATTGTGCACATCGCGTAGAAGTTGGACTTCAACCGCCGTGCGTTACGGTGTGTCCGGAACATGCGATCATCGCTGGTGATATGCACGATAGTGAAACAGAAATCTCGCAAATGCTGTCGCGACATCAGGTTCAGGTACGCAAAGCTGAGAAAGGAACCAATCCGCAGGTTTTTTATATTGAAGGTGATGAAGCTTCATTAAATCCAACTTACTCCAGCACACCTGCCGGATATTTATGGAGTGAAATTCCAAAACGTGTCTATCAAATCAGTGCACCGCGACTGGAAAATGCTGAGAATGAAGCCAGGCGCGTTTACGATCAAGGACAATCTCACACCGATACTTGGGGATTTCGTGTTGCTGCATATTTATGGACCAAATCGATTTCCGCAGGAATTCCATTGATTGCATTATTAATCAGCGCAATCAGTCGTAATCTTCATTTCACAACTCTGGAAATTATTTCTTCACTTGCATTTTTAGTGATCACAACAATTCTTCTTATTTCGGATTTAAAACAACCTGCTAGATTTCATTGGATCGTATTTCGCCCGCAATGGCGTAGCTGGTTAACGCGCGGTGCATTTATTTTGATGGGATTTGGTGGACTGCTGAGCGTTGCACTGTTACTTAAGGTCGTGCTTCATTACGACTCTTTGATGCGATTCATTCTGCCATTGACCGCACTTTTTGGCGCCGGGTCTGCGATCTATAGCGCATTTTTATTTGGCCAGGCAAAAGGACGTGATTTTTGGCAAAGTCCATTGTTCAGTGTTCATTTGATTGTGATGGCGTTTTTGGCTGGTTCCGCATTCATCATCATGATGAATGATGAAACACCCTGGATTGCATTGATACTACAATCATCTTTGATTGCTCATGGTACGTTAATTTTGCTGGATTTAGTTGCCATTCATACCACGCGTGATGCAAAAATTTCGGCCAGTTATATTAAGCAAAATAGTTTGTTCTGGCTTGGCGCTTTTATCGTTGGTATAGCCCTTCCGCTTTTCTTACTTGCTTTTCGCGTGAGCGGTATTGCAGGGCTCCTGGCTCTTATTGGGATGTTGTTGTACGAAAAAGTTTGGGTGCGGGCGGGTCAAATCGTTCCTCTCTCTTAAATGGTAGAAATAAATATAACGATGCAAGATTCAAGATCCAGGATACAAGGCGCATCACAAAGTATGAAATGTTGTTTAATGCAACTTGTTATTCAAGCACCTTGCATCCAGCACCTTGCATCTTGGATCCGCTAATAGAGGAAAAGTTACATGGAATTGAAAGATTACCCACCACCGGAACGATGGGATGACTGGTTAGAATTAGACCCAAAGTCATGGCCAAGAAAAGTTCAGCGCCGGTATACGTTGGTGCCAACAATTTGCTTCAATTGCGAAGCGGCGTGTGGATTGCTCGCGTATGTCGATAAAGAGACGATGCAGATTCAGAAGTTTGAAGGGAATCCGATTCATCCTGGGAGTCGCGGGAAAAATTGTGCAAAAGGACCGGCAACGATCAATCAAATCAAAGATCCGGAACGAATTTTATATCCACTGAAACGCGCAGGAAAACGGGGTGAAGGAAAGTGGACTCGTGTTGATTGGCACGAAGTTTTGGAAGATATCGGATCGCGAATTGCACGCGCCATACGCGAAGGACGTCAAAATGAAATCATGTATCATGTCGGACGTCCTGGTCATGAACGTTACATGGATCGTGTACTGAAAGCATGGGGCATTGATGGACATAATAGTCATACAAATATTTGTTCATCGGGTGCGCGGTTAGGTTATCAACTCTGGCTGGGTTCGGATCGTCCATCACCCGATTATGCCAATGCGCGTTTCATTTTGCTGTTGAGCGCACACCTGGAATCCGGCCATTATTTCAATCCCCACGCTCAACGCATCATTGAAGGGAAGATGGCTGGAGCAAAACTCGCAGTCATTGATCCACGTCTGTCAAACACTGCATCAATGGCTGATTACTGGCTTCCTTCTTTTCCTGGAACTGAATCGGCATTGCTGCTGGCAATGGCAAATGTAATTTTGCAAGAAAATTTGTACAACGCAAATTTTGTCCGCGATTGGGTAAATTGGGAAGAATACCTCCGAGCCGAGCATCCGGCGATCGAATGTTCTTACGAAAATTTTATTATCGAAATTAAAAAAATTTATTCAGAGTACACGCCGGAATTCGCAGAAAATGAATCTGGAATTTCAGCAGCAACCATTACAAAAATCGCGCGCGAAATTGGAAAAGCGGGCAGCGCATTTGCTGCTCATATCTGGCGAAGTACCGCATCCGGAAATCTCGGTGGATGGAATGTTGCACGTTGCTTGGAGTTTTTGCACGTGTTGACTGGAAGTGTTGGAACCCGCGGAGGAGTGCTTCCAAATACCTGGACCAAATACAATCCAACTTTCTGGCTTGAACCACCCGGGCAAAAATTCTGGAATCAACTTTTGTTTCCAGATGAATATCCATTGTCACATTATGAAATGAGTTATCTCCTGCCGCACTTTTTGAAAGAAGGACGCGGCCCTCTCGATGTTTATTTCACCCGTGTTTACAATCCGGTGTGGACCAATCCAGATGGATTTACATGGATGGAAGTTTTAAAAGATGAATCCAAAGTGGGATTGCATGTTGCGCTTACTCCAACATGGAGTGAGACTGCGCTTTTTGCGGACTACATTCTGCCGATGGGTCATGGCGGTGAACGTCACGATCTTCAGAGTCAAGAAACTCATGCCGGACGTTGGGTATCATTTCGTCAGCCTGTACTGCGTGTTGCTCAAGAACGGATGGGCAACAAAGTAAACTTCACATATGAAGCAAATCCCGGAAAAGTTTGGGAAGAAGATGAATTTTGGATTGAACTTTCCTGGCACATCGATCCGACCGGCAATCTTGGAATCCGAAAATATTTTGAATCGCCTTATGAAGCCGGACGTAAATTGCGCGTTGATGAATATTATCAGTGGATTTTTGAAAATGCAGTTCCGGGACTCCCGGAAAAAGCTGCAACTGAAGGTTTAAAGCCCCTGGAATACATGCGCAAATATGGTGCATTTGAAATTCAGGAAAATGTTTATCAACAACATCTCACCGATGTAAATCCGGAAGGCTGCGAAATTGATTCTATTTCTGGAGTTGCAAAAAAAGGAAAAGCTGCTGTTGGAATCCAAATCGGTGAAAAAATTTACAGGGGATTTCCAACGCCTTCACGCAAATTGGAATTTTATTCGCCTACGATGAAGATTTGGAATTGGCCTGAATATTCAATTCCAACTCATATCCGCAGTCATATTCCGGTTGAAGATCTGGATCCATCCAAAAATGAATTCTTTTTGATTCCAACATTCAGACTTCCAACCATGATTCACACGCGATCCGGAAACGCGAAATGGTTGAACGAAATTTCACATCGAAATCCTGTTTGGATGCATACTTCGGATGCTGACCACATCGAAGTAGAAGATGGTGATCTGATAAAAGTTCATACTGAAATCGGTTATTTTGTAAATCGTGTTTGGTCCACTGAAGGAATTCGCCCGGGAGTGCTAGCATGTTCGCATCACATGGGACGCTGGCGATTGGAGGCGGAGCAAGGCAGCCGATGGTCTTCGGCTTTGGTCAAGATTGAAGATGCAGGAAGCGGCTGTTATCGTATCAGGCAATTACAAGGGATCGTTCCATTTCAAAGTGAAGATCCGGATTCATCGCGAATCTGGTGGTCTGATGGTGGTGTGCATCAGAATCTAACGTTTCCAGTTCACCCTGATCCGATCAGCGGAATGCATTGCTGGCATCAAAAAGTGCGGATTGAAAAAGCATCACCGGAAGATCGTTATGGTGATATTTTTGTGGATACCCAAAAATCATTTGCGATCTACAAAGAGTGGCTTGAAAAAACCCGACCTGCACCAGGTCCAAATAATTTAAGACGTCCGTTATGGCTCACCAGACCGGTGCGGCCGGCGGACGAAATGTTTTACCTGAAATGATTCCAAAAATATTATTTCTATTGGTAACCATCTGGTTACCTAATGCTACACCCATCATTGAAAAATACGGTGCGCAATCCGTAGGGATCTATTTCGAACAACCAGATGGAAAGGTTTTTGAGAAAAATGCTGACGAAGTTTTTCACGCTGCCAGCACCATGAAAGTTCCGGTCATGATGGAAGTGTTTAAGCAAATTGAAGGCGGCAAATTAAGTCTTGATCAGAAAGTCACCGTCAAAAATCAATTTTCAAGCATTATGGATGGTTCTCCATTTTCATTAAACATTGAAGATGACAGCGATCCTGATCTTTATAAAGAAATTGGAAAACAACTTCCTTTGCAAAATCTTTTGAATCGAATGATAAATAGCAGCAGTAATCTTGCGACTAATATGATCATCGAAATGGTGAAAGCGGAGAATGTGCAAAAGTTAATGAAAGAAATTGGCGCAAAAGATATGACTGTTTTGCGCGGAGTGGAAGATCAAAAAGCATACGATGCTGGTAGGAACAATCGTACATCTGCGCGTTCACTGGCAATCTGTTATAAAGCAATCCTTGATCCGAAGAGATTTAGTGAAAGTTCGCGTAATGCAATGATGGAAATTTTACGATCGCAGCATTCGCAAGCGGGAATCGGCGCTGGTGTGAAGGCGAAAGAAAGAGGATTGAAGGTTGCGAGTAAAGATGGATGGATTACGGAAATCAATCACGATTCAGGAATCATTGAAGATCAAAATGGAAAACGATGGATCATGGTAATCATGACCCGTGGAGTAAAAGAAGAAAAAGATGGTTGGAAATTGATTTCCGAATTGGCTAACGAAATATGGACTAATCGTGGAGATACAAAATAATGTACGAAATTGGGATGGAAGTTGAAGCGTGGTGTGGACAATGCAAAGTAAATCGCAGATGTGCAGTCACATCAATGAATCCGGATGGAAGCATTGACCGCGTAACTTGTACTTATTGTCAGACGGCGCGGAATTATCGGCCGCCTCAATCGATGCCATCAACTCCTATCCGTGCGATCCGTGGTGAAGAAGTGGTGCAAACTTCAGATCGTGAATTCAATGTCCCTGAAGACGAATTGAAGGCATTGATCCGGTCAGTAGTTCGCGAAGAATTAGAAATCATAAAAGCACCAATCGGAGAACGCTGGCAAGGTGGAACTCTGTTGATGCGTCCCGGAAAACCGGGTACTCAAGAAAAGGAAATACCAATTGAAGTATTCTTTCACAAAATCGTAATGCTGCGCGATCGTCTTCGTGTTTTGGAACAGCAGATTAATGCGAATCAGAAATTGTCAGATGATGAAAAAGTATCGCTCCAACAATACATCACTCGATGCTACGGTAGCCTCACTACATTCAATATCTTGTTCAAAGATAAAGCTGATCACTTCATAGGTTCAAAAGGCGAATAGAACGTCTCTGTTAATAGGGGCGCCCATGTTTTACATAATTGCTCTATTCCTATTGTTTTCGAATGATCCCCAGGTGCTGATTCAAGAAGCGAATTCTGCTTTTCAACAAGATAAATATCAAGAAGCAATCCCGAAATTCGAGCAAGCAATTTCGCTGTTGAATCCACAAACAGACCAAAAAGAAATTGCGGACGTTGCTTATAAACTGGGTATTTCGTATGTGCGGACCGCAAGAAATGAAGATGCGATAAAGTCACTACAAAACGCTTTCACGATGCATGAACATTTAGGCGATAAGGAAAGTTCCGGTTTTGATCTAACGATTCTAGGCTATGCATATGTCAACGTGAGTAAATATGATGAAGCCCTCCAAACTCTAGATAAAGCATTAAAGATCCACGAATCAATTATCAATCAAAAAGGAATTGCAATGAGCCTTAGAGGAATCGGGCTCGTACATTATTATCGCGGAGAATACGAACCAGCTTTAGATTTTTATCAGCGTGGTTTAGCTATCGCGACCAAAATTGATGATCAGGAAAATGAAGCCAGGTTGATAGCTGATTTAGGTGAGCTTTTCTGGGTGCAGGGTGATTTTGAACAAGCTCTTAGTTACCTGGATCGAGCAATAGAAATCGCCGAAAAAATAGGAAACGTAAGGCTGGTTGCTACATCCATTGGAGGCAGAGCGTTAATCTACTGGCATCAGGGTGATCTTCAAAAGGCGCTTGTGGATTTCAATCGCTGCGGAACTCTCTTACAACAAATCGGAAGTCGGGGTTCCTTAGCGGTTAATTATCTTAATCTTGGTTCGCTTCAACTGAATTTTGGTAACTATCGTGAGGCCCAGGAGCTTCTTCAAAAATCATTAGAGATGTCAATTGAGTTAAAAGATCGTGGCTTAGAAGGAGCTTGTTTGAACGCATTAGGAGAACTCCATAGCGATCTAGGTGAATTCGATCTGGCGATTGATTACATGAAAAAGTCGCTCCGGATCGGCCAGGAAATTGGCGAAAAACGGGAACAAGCTTCCGAATTAAGAGACATAGGTGAGATTTATGAGCGTACCGAAAAGTATCAGCAAGCCCTGGAGTATTATCAAAAATCTTACAAGATTTCGGAAGAGACCGGTGAAAAAAGAGCAATCGGCCGTGGTTTAAGTGATATCGGAGTAGTTTATGCAAAACTGGGGAAGCATGAACTTGCGATGCAGCAATATCTGAAAGCTCTTGATATTTTGGAACCGATTGGGAACAAGCAAAACATTGGCCGGACTTTGATGAGAATTGGCTATGAACATTTTTACAAAGGTGAGATGAAAGAAGCCGAAGAGACATTATTGAAGTCAGTTGAGGTTCTTCGGGAAGTGGGCGATCCGCAGCCTCTTTGGCCTGCTTTGCACAAACTTGGCATTGTATACCGCGATACCAATCGCAAAACTGAAGCCATCAAGCAAATGAAAGAAGCAATCGATCTAATTGAAAAAGTTCGAAACGAAATTCAATTGCCTGAGCAAAAGTCCGGATATTTAGAAGATAAATTGGAACTTTATGAAGATTTGCTGCAGCTTCTTCTTTCTGAAGGAAACATTTCTGAGGCTTTTGAATATGGTCAACGATCAAAGGCTCGTGCCTTTTTGGATTTACTCGCTGAAAGTAAGATCAATCCTGAAGGTGGTTTGAATCAAGAACTTCTGGATCAAAAAAGAAAACTTGTGACTCAGCTTGTCACTATCGAAAAAGCAATTCAAAAAGAATTCGATAAAGATACACCGGATTTGGCCGAAATCCGCAAATTAGAAACAAAAAGAAATGGAATCGATGATCAGTATTCAAAATTAATTTTAGACATTCGGAACAGCAATCCTAGATTTGCGGATTTGCAATATCCCGTTCCTTTAAAACTTTCAGAAGCACAAGCACTTTTGGATGATGAGACAGTTTTGCTGGAATACTTCGTAGGGAAAAATAATTCCACCCTTTTTGAAATTACTAACAAAGATGTGCATGTGCATCCAATTCTTGGTGAAACGCAATTATCGAAATTGATTCAGGCTCTTCGCGAAGAATTGCAACAGCCGGAAAGTGTTTTGCAATTGACGGAACAATCGCATTCTCGATATGTAAAATCTGCATTTGATTTGTATTTAAAGTTAATGAAACCGGCTGAATCCAGTCTTCAATCAAAAACGCGGATTGTGATTGCACCGGATGGCGTTTTGAATTATTTGCCTTTTGAATCGCTGTTAAGAAAGTCGGTCGGAAATGGCGGAATCGATTTCGGAAAGCTTCCATATTTAGCAACAAAATTTGAAATCGAATATGTACCGTCTGCTTCAGTTTTGTCGGCACTTCATAAGAATGTTCAAAGTACGGTTTCAGATCAAAAAGCATTGTTAGCCATTGCGGTGCCAACTGCGGATGCCGCGGCGGATCCTCCGTTGCCGTTTGCGAAATCAGAAGTGGAATCGATTGCTCATTTTTATTCACCCACTGATGTGACACTGCTAATTGGAAATCAGGCAACTGAAGAACATATGAAGAGACTGGAATTGAATCAGTACAGAAATCTGCACTTTGCAAGTCATGGCTTGATTAACGAATCACGACCGCAATTGTCTGCATTGGTACTGAGTTCATCTTCAAAAGGAAAGGAAGATGGTTATCTCACGATGCGCGAAGTTTTTGATTTGAATTTGCATGCAGATCTTGTTGTCCTTTCTGCATGTAAAACTGGACTTGGATCACAAGTTCGGGGCGAAGGAGTGACCGGTTTATATCGCGCTTTCTTATGTGCAGGAACCTCGAGCGTGCTTGTGAGTTTATGGAATGTCAGTGATAAATCAGCTGCCGATCTGATGACATCGTTTTATCGAAACATGGAAAAGGATGGCATGAGCAAGGCAGCAGCATTGAAAAAAGCACGCCTGGAAATGATCGCGCGCAAAGGCTACAGCCATCCATATTATTGGTCGGCATTTATTTTGATCGGCAGTTCGTAAAAAACTTTGTTTCTTTTCGATGAAAATGCTATTATCCTGAATCCGAAATGGATGCTCTTCTGGTTCTGGAGGATGGTTACAATGAGAGGGGCATTGCTTTTGGTTATCCCGGCGAATACTTCGGCGAAATCGTTTTTAATACCTGCATCACCGGTTACCAGGAAATCCTTACCGATCCTTCCTATCAAGATCAAGTCATCGTCTTTACTTATCCGCAGATCGGAAATTATGGTGTTAACACCGAAGATGTGGAAGCTCCGCGCATTTATCCCTCTGCGATTGTGGTTCGCGAATTAAGTCAATATCCATCGAATTGGCGCAGTAAAAGTGCATTGAGTGATTATCTGAAATATCACGGCAAAATGGCGCTGGCGGAAATTGATACGCGCGCACTTACCAGGCACATTCGCGATAAAGGCGCGATGCGCTGCGGAATTTCAACGCGCGATTTAGAGCCGCAAAGTTTGTTGCGGAAAGTTTTGAATGCACCAGCAATGGAAGGTGCGGATTTAGTTCCGAAAGTTACTGCAGCACGACCTTATAGCTTAAATGCCAAACAATCTCAGTGGAATGTAACTGTTTACGACTTTGGTGCGAAGGGCGGAATTCTGCGAAATCTTCAGCAGGCTGGCTGCAATGTTTATGTTGTTCCGGCGAATACATCGGCTGAACAAGTTTTGCAAAACAATCCTGATGGGATCGTGCTTTCGAATGGGCCTGGAGATCCGGCAGCATTAACTTCGATCATTCGAGAAGTTCAAAAGTTGATGGGAAAAGTTCCGATTCTTGGAATTTGTTTGGGCCATCAAATTTTGGGACATGCACTGGGTGGCAAAACATTCAAACTAAAATTCGGACATCGCGGAGGCAATCAACCGGTTTTATATTTACCAACGCATCAAGTCGAAATTACTTCGCACAATCACGGATTCGCAGTGGATCCTGATTCGCTTGGTTCAAAAGCGGAACCTACCTACATCAATTTAAATGATCAAACCTTGGAAGGATTTCGCCGCAAAGATTTGATGATTGAAGCCGTTCAATTTCATCCCGAAGCATCACCTGGTCCACATGACTGTCAGCATATTTTTGATGACTTCGTACAAAACATAAAAGAATTTTCACCGCAAAGACGTTAATGGGAAAAAGAACCGACATTAAAAAAATCATGATCATCGGCTCCGGTCCGATTGTGATTGGACAAGCCTGTGAATTTGATTATTCCGGCACTCAAGCATGCAAAGCATTACGTGCCGAAGGATATGAGCTTGTTTTAGTCAACAGTAATCCTGCAACGATCATGACCGATCCGGAATTAGCGGATCGCACTTACATCGAACCACTCACGGTTCCTGTGCTTACATCCATTATTGATATTGAAAAGCCAGATGCGCTACTTCCAACTGTTGGTGGACAAACTGCGTTGAACCTTACATTGGAAATGAGCCAGCAAGGAATTTTGCAAGAACGGAATGTTCAGTTACTAGCACTCACCGAAGACTCACTGAAGCTTGCAGAAGATCGGATGTTGTTCAAAAAAGCGATGGAAGAAATCGGACTTGAGGTTCCGAAAAGTTCGTATGTGCATTCAGTGGAAGAAGCTTTAGCTTCCGTAAAAGATATCGGATTTCCAGCGATACTGCGTCCGTCATACACATTGGGTGGCCATGGTGGCGGCATTGCTTACAACCTTGATGAATTTGTAAAGCTTGTTGCAGCTGGTTTGGAAAAGAGTCCGGTGCACGCAATTCTGATCGAAGAATCTTTGATCGGCTGGAAAGAATATGAACTCGAAGTAATGCGCGATCTAAAAGATAACGTTGTCATCATTTGTTCGATTGAAAATTTGGATCCAATGGGAATCCATACTGGCGATTCAATTACAGTTGCTCCATGCCAAACGTTAACAGATCGCGAATATCAGCGATTGCGTGATGCATCAATAGCAATCATTCGTAAGGTTGGAGTGCAAACTGGCGGATCAAATATTCAATTTGCAGTAAATCCGGAAAATGGACGCATTGTTGTGATTGAAATGAATCCGCGTGTTTCGCGAAGTTCTGCACTTGCATCCAAAGCAACCGGATTTCCGATCGCAAAAATTGCCGCGCGTCTTGCTGTTGGTTATACGCTGGATGAAATACCAAATGAAATCACACGCAAGACCATGGCTTCATTCGAGCCGACGCTGGATTATGTGGTAGTAAAACTTCCGCGATGGGCATTTGAAAAATTTAAGCTTGCGGATCCAGTGCTTACAACGCAGATGAAATCTGTTGGCGAAGTAATGGCGATCGGCCGCACGTTTAAAGAAGCGTTGATGAAAGGTATTTATGCGCTGGAATTAAAAAGCCACGGCTTGTTCCTGGATAACATTTCAAAAGATCCTGGTGTGATCCGTTCGCATCTACAAACTCCAACCTGGGATCGCATTTTTTATGTCGGTGCTGCGATCGATGCCGGCATTTCATTTCACGATATCTTTCAAATGACCGGTATTGATCCATGGTTTCTTGCGCAGATGGAAGAAATCATTCAGGTGTGCCGCAGTTTTGGAAATGAAAATTGGGATGATGTAACTACCGAACAACTGCGCCGGGCAAAACGATTGGGTTTATCGGATGGCGATATTGCATACTTTGCGCATCGTACTGAAGCAGAAGTAAGGTTAATCCGCGAGCAGTCTCAATTACGTCCGGTGTTTAAAAGGATTGATACCTGCGCTGCGGAATTTGAAGCATACACACCATATTTATATTCGACTTATGAACGGGAAGATGAATCGAATCCAACTGATCGCAAAAAAGTTTTGATTGTTGGAAGCGGCTGCAATCGAATCGGACAAGGTATTGAATTTGATTACTGTTGCTGCCAGGCTTCCTTCGCATTAAAAGATCTTGGGATCGAATCGATCATGGTGAATTGCAATCCGGAAACCGTGAGCACCGATTACGATACTTCCGATCGACTTTATTTCGAACCGATCACTGTTGAAAATTTGCTGAACATTATTTCGTTGGAAAAACCGGAAGGTGTAATCGTTCAATTTGGCGGACAAACTTCGCTGAAAGTTTCGCAAGGATTGCACCGCGCTGGCGTAAAAATCTTAGGTACAAGCTTTGATTCGATTGATCTTGCGGAAGATCGCAAAAGATTCAGTCAGTTCCTGGATTTTTATGGCATCCGCCAGCCGCGATCAGCCACTGCGCATTCACCGGAAGAATCAATTCGCATCGCCGAAGAAATCGGATACCCGGTGATGGTGCGGCCCAGTTATGTGTTGGGCGGACGCGCCATGGCAATTGCATACGATAAAGAAGATTTACTTAGATATGTCGAAGAAGCAGTAAGAGAATCGTTTGATCGTCCGATTTTAATCGATCAATTTCTGGAAGATGCAGTTGAGTATGATCTGGATGCGCTTTGCCAGAACGATGACTTTTTTGTTGCCGGAATTATTGAACACATCGAACGTGCAGGAATTCATTCCGGTGATAGCTGTGGAGTTCTGCCTGCTCAATGGCTGCAGCCTGAATTGCGAAAGCAAATGATTGAATGGACCCGCATCATTTCCTCGAATTTGAAAATTGTAGGTTTAATGAATATTCAGTTTGCTACGCAAGGAAATGATTTGTACGTACTGGAAGTAAATCCGCGCGCATCGCGAACTGTTCCTTATGTAAGCAAATCGATTGGATTGCCTCTGGTAAAAATGGCGACTCAATTAATGACTGGAAAGAAATTTTCCGATTTTAGTTTCCCGGCAGAAGGATCGCTCAAAGGACGTTTCATCAAGGCTCCGGTATTTCCATTTGTTAAATTTCCGGATGAAGATGTCTTGCTTGGGCCTGAAATGAAAAGCACCGGTGAAGTAATGGGCGCGGGTGAAAGATTTGGATCCGCCTTTGCAAAAGCATTAATCGGGGCAGGGAACAAGCTTCCATTGGAAGGGTCAGTGTTTCTAAGTGTGAATGACAAAGACAAAACAGATGCGATTCATATCGCGAAAGATCTGCACGAATTAAATTTCCAAATCGTGGCAACTGAAGGTACCGCACGATATTTAAATGAAAATTCCATTCCTGCTAAAACGATTTACAAAGTAAATGAAGGACGTCCAAACATTGCGGATGAAATTATTAATGGCGGAATTCAAATGGTAATCAACACTCCGCTGGGAAAAGTCTCTCACTTTGATGAAAGCGCAATCCGCAGAACAGCAATCCGATATGGCGTTCCTTGCATCACAACTCTTGCCGGTGCAAAAGCAGCAATTGAAGGAATCAAAGCGCTTCGGGAAGGTCCGCTTACAGTACGCGCTGTTCAAGATTACAGATTATTTACGTAATCTCTCGCAAAGGCGCAATGAAAAATATTTTTGATCTTATTCTTTGCGCCATTGCGTCATTGCGAGAAATATAATGCTGTCCGATATTGATTTCATGCAACTGGCGCTGGATGAAGCCCATGTTGCTGAAACTGAAAATGAAGTTCCCGTGGGTGCGGTGCTTGTTTATAAAGAAAGCGTCATTGCGCGGGATCATAACCGGATGGTTCAGCGCAAAGATCCGCTCGCTCACGCAGAACTTCTTACATTACAAGCGGCGTTAACAAAACATCCTGACCCCTGGCTTTTAGATTCCACAATGTACGTTACGCTTGAACCGTGTGTCATGTGTGCAGGGGCAATGGTGTTATCGCGGATTAAAAGGCTGGTGTTTGCAACTTTTGATCCGAAAGCCGGTGCGTGTGGAAGCACATTGAATATATTGGAGGCTTCGCATTTAAATCATCATCCCCAAGTGGAATCAGGAATTTTGCAAGTCGAAGCCTCCCAACTTCTAAAAGCTTTTTTTCAAAGACTGCGGAAATAAATCAACACTCCGCGATTTGGAATTTACTTCATTGTTTGCGGTGGCGGAGGCGCAACCGATGCATGATCCACAATGTAATACCACTTTCCATGCTGCATTTTTGAGACGTCCGAGTAACGTCCTACAATCTTGACCGGTTCACCGCCTGCTTTGGGTGTTAAGGTCATTGTGAACTGACCCCAACTGTAAGAAAGATCTCCTTTTATTTCGAAAAATCCATCGGAGCCTTCGATATGTGCAGTGTAAGTTTTGAAAAGTTCAACCCAACTTTGACGAATTGCGTCATGTCCTTTGAGCACCATTGTGTCAGGCGGAAACAGAACGCTATCTGCATCGTATAGCGCTGCGATTCCATCTGCATCCTGGGCATTTACCGCTTTTACGAAAGCTGCTCCTGCAGGATTCATCCCACTTTGAGCAGCAAAAGTTGTTACTGCGAATAAAAGGAAAAAGATAACTGGTAAAAATCGTTTCATTTCTGGTCTCCTTATTTTTTGTTGATCATAACAGATTTTCTCGAGCATCGAGAGCAATCTTGAGAGGTTTTGTGGTAATTTGAAAAGAACAGGAGGTTCTAATGATCCGTAAAATGGCATTCCTTTTAACGGTTGCTTTTTTTGCCGTATCGTTGCCACTGTTTTCTCAGGAAAGTCAGCCGATGCAAGCAGCGCCAGCACAAGAAGCGCAACCAGCAGCCGTTCAAGCTGCGCCTGGTGCACCTACGGCTAGTTTTGAATCAGCAATGAAGTTGTATCGTAGGGGGCGTTACGATGCAGCGATAAATTCTTTTGAACAAGTGGTTGCAAATGACCCGAATAATGCAGCGGCCTGGTACTTCATGGGCTATGCGCATTATGTGAAGCGTCATCTCACACAAGCGCAAGACGCATTCGCGAAAGCTTTTGCTGCGAATCCAGCTTTCGACCCACGTCCGTTTTTCAAAGGTTAGTCAAAATTCCCCAGTCTGAGAGATTGGCCCCCGGCATAACAACCGGGGGTTATGGGGAACTCAAGGTTTATGCAAATACCAGAGGTATTCCGCTAAGGCATCGAATTCGGAAGCTGAGTAATGAAAATTTGGGGGCATTTCCGAATTCGGGACAACAGTTCGCGGATCCTTAATGTGTTGAACATGCCATTCTTTTTTCCGTAATAAACGGAATGTCAGATCGGGCGCTTTCACTTCAGTTTGATCTCCACCCTGACCATCGACTTTATGGCAATAAGTGCATGGACCGTTGTAAAACAAACGACCGCCATCTCGAACGTGAGGTGGAATTGTATAAAGTAAATCAGGCCGGTCACCAGCAGTAACACGCAAGGCTGACATCAACATTTCGGTATCTTTTTTTGTTAGCAAAACTTCTTTACCCGATCTTTTTAAATGATCTTGTAGCCAATCCTTACCTATTGGAAAATTCTTTCGTGCTAGCATCTGCAGGCTTGGCCTTGGACCAAGTACTGTCATGCTATGACATCCAAAACAGTATTGCTGCATCACGCTCATTCCGCCTACTTCTGAAGGACGCTTTATTCTTTCAGCGCGTGGAGGTTCCATCCCACGAATTGGATGCCATGCAGGTATTTTCGGAGTTTCTTCAATTGCTGCATGTGTCAAATATGCCCAACCGATTAAACACAACACAACCACCGCCAAGGCAAATGGTCTTTTTCCAGGATTGCGGTTTGGATTGCGATCGTAAAACGGCAAGAACAGCAAAGCCAGAATGGCAAGGTTCGGCAAAATAAAAGTTCCTAAAAGTTCCGTATGACCTTTGAAATAAGTCAGCGTTTGAAACAGAAAAAGGAAATACCAATCAGGACGCGGTACAAATGTGTTATCAGTGGGGTCCGCAGGATTTCCTAAGGGCGAAGGTAGCAGATATGCAAGGACTAATGTGAATGCGATGATGAATAGCATTCCGGTGGAATCTTTTGCAGATTGTTCCGGATGAAATGGTTTTGTGCGCGAATCTAATTCGCCGATTTGTCGCCATGGAACCGTAATGCCGTGACGTTGAATCAGATACAGATGCACCGCAGCCAGAATCACAAGAGCCAGCGGAAGTAATACAACGTGAATTGTGAAAAAGCGGCTTAATGTGAGTGCGCCAACTGCATTGCCTCCGCGCAAGAAATCGCCGAGATATGGGCCCAGTACTGGCGCAGAGCGAATGATTTCGATTGTAACATTCGTACCCCAATATGCTTTTTGATCCCATGGCAGAAGATAACCTGTTTGCGCAAAAGCGAGCATCACCAAAAGTAATAAAACTCCGACAACCCAGGTGAATTGTCGCGGACTTTTATACGCGGCATAAACAAATGTGCGTAACAAATGCAAAGCTAAAACCACAATAATCAGCGATGCGCCCCAAAAATGAATGCCTCGAATCCACCAACCTCCAGGCATTTGCTCTGAAATATATCGAACCGATTTCCAGGCTGAATCTGGTGATGATGAATAAACAAAACTTAACAAGATGCCGGTTAGAAATTGCAACGTGAGTAAGCTCAGCAGCATGCTGCCAAAAATGTGAGGCCAGCCGATTCGTTCGGGGATTGGTTTGTTTAGAAATGCTTTTATGGATGCAATCATGAATTGCGAAGTTTTCCGATCATTAAAGCGCCATCTGCAACTTTTGTTTCGTAACGTTGCAACGGCCGTGGTGGTGGACCTTCAATGCGATTTCCATCGGCATCATAAACTCCACCATGACAAGGACAATGAAATTTCCGATCTTTTGATTCCCAGGAAACTGCACAACCTAAATGCGTACAATGAGGATCAAAAATAATAAAGCTGCCATCTTGTTTCTTTCGCACCCAAACGATCTCTTCTGTAATGCTTGATTGCCACCCCTGCCTCACAACGCGCGTACATCGCACCCGGGAAACTTCTTCCGATAGTTCAGGTGAATCCAATGCAATCAGTTTGTACCAGCGATTTGTTTCGGTTCCCGAACTAAATCCAAATAAAAAACGGAAGAACGGAAGAGAGATAAGGGTAGCAGTTAAAAATGAAAACAGGTAAGTAAGGCGGGATAAAAATGTCCTGCGGTCCATGCAATCGTAATTTTAATAACTTTGTGATTATTTGCCAGATCTTAACAAATTATTTGCGGGAACTTAACAAATAAATCTTCGCATCCAGAAAGATTTGAAAAAGATTTGGATCGACTTGTCCTGATTTCACTTCCGAACTCAGGATATCCAAAGCACGTTGCGTAGGAACAGCTCTCTTATATGGTCTGTCCGAGGCTGTTAATGCATCGTAAATATCTGAAATCGTCATCATCCTGGTCTGAATTGGAATGTTATCAGCGCTGGAACGATTCGGATAGCCAGAGCCATTCAGCTTTTCATGATGACCATAAGCAATGATAGGAACCTGTTTCAATTCTGAAGTCCAGGGAATTTTGCTGAGAAAATGAAATGTATGTGTTACATGAGATTCAATCTCGATCCGTTCTTGATCGTTCAAGCTTCCTTTGCGAATGGATAACAGCTGCACTTCATCGGCCTTCAGCATCGGTTCTTCAAGGCCCGGTGGAATGAGCTGATTATCCGCAGCAATCATCAAAAGCTTTTCAAAGTTTCCTTCAGGCAAAATATTTGGCTCATTACTTTCAATGATGAAGCTCAAATAATCTTGCAATGAGTTCAATCGATTTTGAAAAACCTGCTCAAGCAATTTTTGTTGAGTTTCGTAAGTTTCTTTTCCATGTTGCAGCAACACATCTAATTTCGATTTGTAATATTCAGCTTCCCATGCGCGCTGATAATGATTAAAACGTTCGCGAATCAGCTCAAGCTGCATCGGGTAAAGTTTTTTTGCTTTTACCAAAACATTTTCACGCACTCCAACTTTGCCGAAGTCATGAAGCAAACCAGCGTAGCGCATTTCTTTGATTTCATCCGCGGTGAAATTAATGTCTTTGAATTGACCATCGGATTGATCGACAACTTTTGCCAGTCCAACAGTCAAGTCAGCGACACGGAAGGAATGTCCGGAAGTTGTTGGATCGCGCGATTCAATTGCGGTGACTGCTGCAGTAACAAATCCTTCAAACAACGTTTCAATATTCTTGATCAGCCTGCTGTTCTCTAATGCAACTGCGGCTTGTGAAGCAAGAGAACTCACCAGATCTTCGTCATCATCATCAAATGAACGGGTGACGGTACGATAATTAACCAGATTTAATTTTGTGTCGAAATCAATTTTGCGATTAATTAATTGAATGATTCCAACAATTTCATCTTTATGATTTTTCATCGGAACCGCGAGCGTTGATGTTGTGCGATATCCAGTTTGTTCATCAAAATTGCGATTAAATCTATATTCCTGGTCTGGAGGAATCTCATAAACATCAGGAATGTTTAGCGTTTCACCTGTTGATGCAACATAACCGGCAATACTTTCTTTCGTAAGCGGAATCACCGACTCTTCAAAATGCGTTTGCATTGAATCGTTTTGTGTAATTTTGAATCGCAATTGCTTGCCTGATTCCTCTTCCCCTTCCACCAAATAAAGACTGCCAGCATCTGCTGCTGTGATTTCCCGGCTCTTACGTAGAATCAACTCTCCCAGTTTTAACAAATCGCGTTCAGTGGAAAGAGAAACTCCGATGTTATTCAATTCCTTCAATCGTCTCAGTGATGTATCACGCTCAGAACGGATTTTCTGAATTTGTTGCATCAATAAAACGGCCTTAATCACATTCTGAACTTTGTGTGCTGATATCCCATCTTCGCAAAAATCCATGGTGATATTTTCCGGCAGCTGAAGGCTCGCGATCGAATCTTCATTTTCAGATACCAAAAGAATTCCCTGAACATTATCAGGAAGCCTGTTCAAATCTGATTTTTCGGCAATTAGAATTTTGGGGGATGGATCTTCAACGATTGCGGGAGAAATTTCTTTTACCTGAAGTTCATGCTGTTCAAGAATCTTGGTGATCGAATCACAATTGATTCTTGGTGACACGTAGACAACCAGATCCATTTCCCAACCCCCGGGATGTTTCCATAATAACGGCAGCGATTTTCGTCGTCAAACAGATGACGGAGTTACGTGGAATTATTCCGTATAATGCATATTGTTCACGAAAGGTCATTTTTTAGATTCAGTTTTTTGGAATGGGGTGATAGAAATAGGTAGAAAAAGCAACTTTGAAAATGAGTAGCGATAATCGGACGTACTTGGAGGACTAACAGCACGCCCGAGCGAATAAATTAACGGAATTTGCCCGGAAACTGGACCTTTTTCAGGATTTAACCGATAATTCCATTGTGTTTCTCGAGCCTATGTGCTTTAATCTCAAAGTTATTATACCCATTTATAGGTTCTTATACGGCTTCAGACGCCAAATGTGGTGATTCTGAAGTAGCTTGAAGAACACGAAAGGAAAGCCTTTCACTTCAGAAAGGGAGTTCATTATGCATCCGTTAATTAAATATGTTGATAAAGGCCTTACGTTAGTAGGAAAAGGTCTATTCAACGGTATTCACTTTTTCAACAAATACCGTCCAAATCCATCGTTCACGCCGAAGTGGTCGGAAAAGCCATTGTTAAAATCCTGGCAAAAATCGAAACCGACCTTAGGTTGGCCCAGGACAACCGATTCGTTGTGTCCAGTATGTGTTCGTGAAGCCCGGTCGAAAATACTTTCGGGCGATCAGGATTATCGTACGTTAATCAATGAACACGTAGGCGAAATTAAAGCCGACATTGTGGAGAAGGATGGACAAATCTGGATGGTCAAAGAATGTCCTGAACATGGAAAATTTGAGGACATTATGGCGATTGATTCCAAGTTTTTGGAACACATCGAAAAAAACTATCCAGGCCGTGACATCGATGCGCACAATGATGCGAACCTGCATAATCACGGGACCAGTTCCATTAAACATGGAAGAGGCTCGGTATTAACTGTTGATCTGACGAATCGTTGCAACATGATGTGTGATCCATGCTTCATGGATGCCAATCAAGTTGGTTTTGTTCATGAATTATCGATGGAAGAAATCAAGGAAATTCTAGACAACGCGATTCAGATTAAACCGCGCCGTCAGATGTCCATTCAATTTTCCGGTGGCGAGCCAACAATGTCTCCGCATTTTATCGAAGCAATTCGATATGCGCGCAAAGTTGGTTATAACAGCGTTCAGGCTGCGACAAACGGAATCCGTTTTGCGCAAGATACTGAATATGCGAAGGAAGCGGCAGAAGCCGGTCTCCGTTATGCTTACCTGCAATTTGACGGAATCGGCAATGATGCAAACAACCATCGCAAAATCGGCAATTTGTTTGATGTAAAACTCCGCGCAATTGAAAACCTGCACAGTGCCGGAGTGGAAATCATCCTGGTTGTATCGCTTGTAAACAGCGTAAACAACGATCAGGTTGGACCGATCATCGAATTTGCGCGGAAGAATCCGAAAAAGATCGCATTCATCGCATTTCAACCTGTATCGTTTACGGGACGCGATGAAGAGATCACGGATGAACGCAGATTACGTCAACGCTACACGCTTTCACATCTTGCTTATGATGTGAAACATCAAACCGGATTAACCGAACCACGCCGCGATTGGTTCCCAATTTCATTGATGAGCACTTTCGCGGATTTTGCAGATCTGGTTCATGGTCCTGATGCGCAATGGGGCCAGGTGAGTTGCGGTTGTCATCCAAACTGCGGTGTTGGAACTGCGTTAATGATCAACAAGGAAACTCAAGAAATGGCGCCAGTGCCGGCGTTCTTGAATATTCCAGGTTTGGTTGATGATGTGAAGAAGATCAATGACGCGGCTCGCGGAAAACTCTTATCGAATTTGATGATGGGACTTGCGCTGCTCAAGAATTACAATCCATTCGGAGCACCAAAGAGCTTCAGCATCGCTGCGATGTTTAAAAAGTTCGATAAGTCATTCGCACTGACCGGAAAAAATTATGGCGTTGGTTTGGAACGCCGTAACGATCCATGGAATTTCTTATTTGTAGCCGGAATGTGGTTCCAGGATTTGTTCAACTACGATTTCCGTCGTACCGAAATGTGTATCATTCCTTACGGTACGCAAGAAGGGGAAATTTCTTTCTGTGCGTACAACACTGGAATCGGCTGGCGAAATATTCTGGAAAAAATGCACCAGAATGCCACCGTTTCACAATGGTATAAAAAGCATGGCAAACACACTGTTTATGCAAACGGAAAAGCCGTGCCGATGGAAAGCAATGACCATGGTTTGAACATTAACGAAGATCACGCAGCCCGTGTTCGTGTTAAAGGCGATGGACCACAAAATGCGCACGATGAAGAAATCATGCGGCGCAAGATGATGCAGCAACAGCTATTGGGAACGAAGCTGTATCAGATTCGCGAAGATAAGAAACCGGAAACGTCGTCTGTAGGCGGCGACTAAAAGCAAGTATCTATATCAGGCCGGGCGGCGTCCGCTGCCCGGCTTAAGTTTTTTGCAGCTCCTTTTTTAACGCCGAGTGCCCCGAGGATTATAATACCTGTAAATGGATACTGATGAACTGAATAAATTTATTCGTCAACTGAATTCGGATCGCGAAGATTCAGAATCAGAAGAAGAGCCTTCGTTAGAATTAGTTCGCTCTGATGATGCTGCGGCACAAGTTTCATCTACTTCACTCGCAGAAACGGAAGAAGGGGCAGCTCAGCTGAATACTTATCTTGTCGAAGTTGCGCGACGCAATGCCACCGATCTTTTATTAGTTCCAGGTGCTCCGCCAACGATGCGGATTCATGGCACATTGGTTCCGCTGGGTAATGAGGTTTTAGGTCCTGATACAGCAGCGTCGTTTTTGCTTTCATCATTGTCCGCGGAACGGCGTCGAAGATTCAATGAAGGTGGTGCAGTCGATCTTACAATTGGAATTGCTTCACTCGGCCGTTTTCGAATTAATCTTCATAGGACACGTCTCGGTACTGCGGCTGCTCTGCGTTTGTTACCGCGAAACATTCCATCAATGGCTGAACTTGGTTTACCTGAATCGCTGGAAGAATTAACACGGCATTCTCGCGGATTAATTCTAGTTACCGGTCCGACTGGATGCGGAAAATCCACCACTCTAGCCGCACTATTGAATACAATTAACCGCCGCGAAAAACGTCATATCGTTACAATTGAAGATCCAGTCGAATATGAACATGTTCATCGCGAATCTGTGATTGAACAGATTGAAGTTGGATCCGATGCGATCAGTTTTGCGGATGCACTCAGAGCTTCACTGCGTCAGGATCCTGATGTAATTCTGGTGGGGGAGATGCGCGATCTGGAAACCATTAGCACAGTTTTAACTGCAGCTGAAACCGGACATCTCGTGCTGACAACCGTTCATACCAATGATGCTGCGCAAACAGTTCATCGCATCGTGGATGTTTTTCCCGCGGATCAACAACCGCAAATCCGGCAACAACTGTCAATGGCACTTTCAGCAATTATTTATCAGCAGTTGATTCCAAAAAAGAATGGCAAGGGCCGTGTTGTGGCCTGCGAAATTTTGGTAGCCAATGATGCAGTTCGACATCACATCCGCAAAGGACAGCTCCATCATTTGCATAGCGAAATGACGCTTGGTAAAAAAATGGGAATGACTACGCTCGAAGATTCTTTAGCGCAGCTTGTGCGCCGCAGTTTGATCACTGAAGAAGAAGCTCAACTACATGCTTCGCATCTTGACGAATTCACATCTTATCTAAAACCTTAGGTCAGCAAAATCCGGCCCATGTGAAGAGCCCATGTAATTTGCGGCGGCAGTTCTTTCTTATAAACGAAGTGAGTAATATCACCAACAATCCAGGAATACTTCTGCGAATTAAATTCGGCGCGACCAACAATATGTCGCTGCTCACCTAACTGATATACCTTCTCGATTTTAATCGCATCCGGTTTGCTGATATAAAGCTGATCCTGAAAAACCGTCGAAACCATTTTCAAATATGTGAGCAACAATTGCGGCTTACGTTCGGTATCTTCACTCACGCCTTGTTCAATAAAGTATTCCAGACCAAGATGCACGGCCCACAATTCATCGACAGTCAGTCCATAATCGGGATACACCATTGGGTGTACACCGCCGGCAAACACAAAAAACTTTTCGTGCGTTTCGTTTTCGATTTCAAACGAATAAAGTTCTGTGGATTGTTCACCTTTCATCGGATGATTATTGAATGTTGTTTCAAGATGCAGGTCATAGTCCAGGTCAGGATGAAATTCCTGTTTTAAAAATTCAACTGCTTGTTGTTTAAACGTTTCCATTATGAACCTTAACATCCTGCTCATTCAGAACTTTCGTATACATTGATCGATGCGACGAGCCGACCCGATCCGGCGAAAAAATAGTTCGTGAGTATCTGGCGAGTTCGGTTGAAAGCTGTTCCAAATTTCTTAGCTCATGGCGAATATCTTTCGATTCACGAACGAATTCTTCGATATTTCTGCAAGCCCAGTTTTTGCGGAAGGCCTTTATTGATTCGTTGTAAGGGGGCACATCAAAACAGAGCACTGGTTTTCCGATTAATATCGCTTCAATCATTGAAAGAGGAAAATCAAAATAAGGGTTATGCTGTTTTTGGAAATTCAATGCGATATCGGTGCAATCAATCAGTGAATGCAAATCGATATCGACGTCAATCAACGTTGTTGACTGCAGTTTTTCCACGTTGATTTGATCCTGAAGCTTTTTGCGCCATTCCAAAGTTTCTTCATCCATTTGGAATCGTGGAATTAAAAGCCGGAATTCGTTACGGCGATTGTACTCTCGCGCTATATATAGGAAGAATTCGAATTGTTGTTTGTCGGTTATGTCATTCAAAGCCAGCGCAAGAAGTCGTTCTCCAACATCAAACTGTTGGCGCAGCTCGCTGGATGGCTGAAGGATATTGATGTCTGGTAATTCAACTGTTGGTGGTATTAATTCCACCATTGTGCCCGGCATTAACTCGCGAATTTTCTTGCGGCCGTTATCGCTAAATACAACAAAGCAATCGACACCCACAAGATTTTTGTAATCCTCTTCCTGAGGTGATGAAACAAGGGTATGAACAATCTTTGTTTTTCCTTTCAGTTTGTGAGCAAACTTTGCTGCTTTTGCACCTGCTGGCATAAAAAGATGAACAACGTTGTAGTTCCGGGTTTCAAATAGCAGTGTAGTGAACTTTGCACCGCTGACTGTGATGTCCCAACCAGCCAGAGCTTTGCGTAATGTGTTAGCAAAAATGGCAGACGCGTCGATATCAGGATCGTAAACAAATAGAATTTTCGCTTCTTTTCGCATGTAGCTGCATTCCGGTGGGGCGGGCCTCCGTGCCCGCCGTCAATAATTCGCGGGCAGGGACGCCCGCGCCGCGGTTATTCGTCTGATTTTTCACTCAGATTCTTCAACAAGAAATCGTGGATTTTTCGTGTGCGTTCCACCTGACCGCGAGCAGCAAATCGTTCGTAGAATCCTTCCGAACGGAATTCTCGCCCTAGCTGGCTCCAGTTACTAATTTTATCTACGAACGCCTTTTGTCCTCGTTCTTCCCACTCGTCAAAAACCTCGCCATCTTTTGCCATGTTACCAAGCACTCTAATTACTGCTTTTAGAGTTACTGCTTTGGTAAACATGTAATTCTTCTTTCCCCAAACATTTTCCATCACTGCAGCGACCGCTTTGAAATAATCATTTACAAACGGATATGCTTTTTCAGCCTGCAAATTAAAGTTGTATTCCCAAAAATCATAATTATCTTCAACCAGTTTATGGAATTCGTTGTAAAGTTCGGACTGTAAAATCCATTTTTCTTGTTTGCTGCGACCTCCAAGCCGGTTAATCTTATATTGAAATGGTGATGTCGCATTCTCATATAACATAGTAACAAGCCGCGCACACATCTTCTTTTCCGGACTTGCAGATGTAACTCGATCCAATAGATCAACAAGATGCGATTTGTTAATACGAGTGTGTGTGCTGTTGATAATTACAAACATTTCCGCCGCAAAATCCGCAGCCTTTCCATCAAAGATCATGCAAGGAACATCGATCGTATCGGCCTCTTCGGGATGTTTTAGTGAAAAGAAATACAGACCTGCCAATCTGTGCTGACCATCAATCACTAAATATTTCGATTCCGGTTCCGTTAATTGTCCGTTTCGATATTGCAGTTCTTCTTCCGTAAACAACAGAATCGTTCCCGGAATTAGCGGTTGAACATTCGCAGTTTCAAAAAAATTTACGATTTCTTTGACCTTGCGCCGATTCAATGAACGTTGAAATGCACCTTCTTTCCGTTCAACGCTGGATATGAATTTGGCAACATCATCATGGCTATGGGCATCGGTTGTTTCCTCGATCATTTCGCCTTCAAAATAATAACGACTGATAAAGTGGACCTTCGGAATTATTTGTGAAGCTTTATAGTTTGCGAAATAAAATTTTCCATCTTTTTGATTTATCTGGATTGCATGCATAGATCTCCTCCTGATCCCGAGGTACTCAGCTCAGCGATATATTTTTCGAATTCCTTTTCTCTTGAACGTTCTATGATCCGGCTTGTTAACAGCCCGGCGAGTGCTCCACTAAAAAATACTGGTAAACAAACGATCCAACCAAGTGCATTTCGAATTTCTTTCCATAATGGCCAATGAATATGGACATTTCGCTTGAAGACAAGATCACGGAAATAATTTAAATACACACCCATCGCATCATTGAATACAAATGAAAATTGACCGTAGTAACCAGCAATGATGGTTTCACCTTTACGTAATTCATCCAAAAATTCCTGTTTTGTTTTTGCTTTGCAAGCGGTGTAACAAGTTGCAAGACGCAGAAGGGTATGAGCATCAGATCCTGCGATTAATGATTTTCCAGGGAAAAATTCTGGAAGGCGCTGCATCAGCAAATTGGGTCCTTTATCAATTGCGCCATTTAAGCCTTCAAACAGATCGAAAGATGAAATCATTTTTTCGACAAATTCCTGTCCATGAATGGCAGCAGGAAATCCGTGGAAAAAATGATTTAACCCGTGAATGATTTTGTTCTGTCGTAAATACGCGATCGTATCATCGAAGTTCTTACGGAGCCGCTGAATTTCCCGATGTTGGTTCTCGGTAATATCGTACACACCAACATGAACACTGGTTTTGTACTGAGGCAAATTCACAGTGACTTCTTCACCGATGAAGAAATCATCAGCATCAGGATGCTTGTTCAAAAATGATAAGCACCCCTCGATGCTGTCATGATCAGTAATCGTAACCAGGTCCATACCTCGCTTTTTCGCAAGCTGATACAAATCTTCCGGTGAGTTGTAAGAATCCATCGGTTCGAAAGCTGTCATGTGTCCGGTTAAGCCGGAATGATAGGTATGGCAATGCATATCAGCTTTCAGAAAGCCGTCGGAGAGTTCAATTAATTTTTCAGGCATATTTCAGGAAAAAGTATGTTAGCACTAAGTTAGTTAGGGTTGAAGAACTATGGAACGAGTGAATGTTTTACCTGGTATTGACGAATCTTATATAAATCAAGACCAAGTGATTGCAAATAAGTGTTGTCCAATTCCACGCTTCGCGAAGAAGCTTGTGAAATTTGAATGCTTTGCTGATCTACCGCAGTAGTCTTGAATTCGACTTTCCCTTCTCCATTTTTACTTGGGATAAATCCAAGTGCTACTAACTCTTCCGGTTCTATCTTAGTCATGCAGCGATATTCATGCCCGGCTTTCACCATTGGACCTCCGCAGTCTGCACAAGTCATAATTCCATCTTGAACACCAGGTACCCGGGCCATGATTCTCATAACGGATGCTATTATAATCCTGACTTGTGGCTTGCGCCAAAGCCTCTTGGATTACGCCAAATGATTGACATTATTGGCTTTACTGCGCTAAACTAACTTCCTTCTCATGGCAGAACGCAAGATTGGTCGTGTCATTTATTGGAAGGATTTGTCCTCAATCCTCGCAATATTCCGGTTAATGCCTCAAGAAGGAAGCAATTTCCCGGATTATAAGGCAGGACAATATATTGCTCTGAGACGAGACGATTGCAAGCTCACAAAGAAAGTCAATGTTGATGGTACTTCCAGGATCGTTCCGGATATCGATGAGAATGGTAAACAGAAATTTGGTCCAGTGACGCATTCCTATTCGATTTCATCAGCACCGGTTGAAACCAAAGAAAATAAGTACCTTGAGTTTTATATCGTCCTTGAAAAGGATAATGAAGGTTACCCTGGCAGGCTTACAGAATCTTTTTGGCATATGAATTTGGAAAAAGACAATCAGATCACGTATGTTGATCGAATCACCGGCGATTTTACGCTAGATAAGCGTGTGGGTGATGCTGAAAATATTATTTTCGTTGGCACCGGCACAGGTCTTGCTCCGTTTGCTTCCATGATGAAGCAAATTCAAAGCGATGTGCTGGCAGGAACGCCAGATGATCATCGTTACACGCTGGTTCATGCCAATCGTACTTATGGTGAGCTTGCATATCATCAGGAATTATTGGCGATTGAAGCATCGCGAAGTTTTGATTTCCTTTATCTGCCTTCAGTAAGCCGGCCTACTGACCGAGATGGTCAGGATCAGCATCTTGGCATTGGTAGAGCGAATAATGTTTTGCGTTATATTTTTGGAATGCCATTAAAAGAAGAGGCAGATTTAGAAATAGCACGAAAAGAAGGATCAGATATTTCGGCTGCACAAAAAGTTCTTGACCGGACAACGCGTCCGGAATTGCCTCACCAATTCTTGCGTGAGGAAGTTCACCGCCGATTTACATCTGGTAACGCAGTGATGCTCACTTGCGGCAATCCCGATTCAATGGCAGATATCAAAGTAATTGCGGATAGTAATCAAATACGATTTGAGAAAGAAGATTGGTAGTATGACAAAACTGCATAGAAAAGAATTAAAACAAGATGAAGTTCGAGAAAAGATAAGCGAAGCGGTGCGAAGTGTATCACTTCATAGCCGCGAAGTGGTTTATATCATCGCCCTGGTGGTAGCTGTGGGTTTGATCGCCATGGGATGGTTCTATTATGAGAAACGTCAGGAAGGACAAAGTCAGATAGCTTTATCCACTGCCCTCAAAAAAATGGATGCACCTGTTGGTGATGCAGCCACCACGAATCCAAATGTTCGATCGGAATTTACTTATAAGAGTGATTCGGAAAAATATACTGCCGCACTCAAGGATTTTGAAAAAATCATAAAGGATTATGGAAACACTCCAGCTGCCGAAATCGCAAGATATCAAGCCGGTGTGTGTGCTTATTATCTTGCTGACACGAAAAAAGCGGAATCTTATTTGAAGGAAAGTACCAGAGTTTCAGATCGAAATATTCTGTATTATCTTTCCCGAATTGCGCTTGCAAATTTTTATGCTGGCACAGGAAAATATGATGAGGCAGTGAATTCATTAAACGAGGCAATCCAGAAAAACAAAGATTTCGTACCTCAAGAAAATTTGTTATTGCAGCTTGCCGATGTTTATGAGAAAGCGGGGAAGACAAAAGAAGCGCGAGATACACTTCAAAAGATTTCGGATGGGTATAAGGATTCTCCTGCAGCATATCAAGCTGAGAATCGCTTGAGAGAGCTTAAAGAGAAATAATGAATTAGATGGACACTCAACAACAGCCTTTGCAAGGGCGTTTGGAAGACGTTCATTTTTCAGAAATACTTCTGACAATTTCCCAGCGAAAGGAAACAGGTGTCCTGCATGTCGTCCGATATCGAATCGAAAAAGATATTTATTTCCAAGATGGCCGGATTGTTTTTGCCAAATCGAATGATCGTGATGAGCGTCTTGGTGAATTAGTTTTACGATCAGGCAAAGTCAGTTACAGGCATCTCGATGAAGCATCCAAAAAAGTCGTACCGGGACTTCGTCTAGGTACAATCCTGGTTCAAGAAGGATTTCTCAAAGCCAGCGATTTATATCTTGGAGTAATTCAGCAAGTTGAAGAGATTGTTTACAGTATTTTTGATTGGTCCGATGGAACTTTTGCTTTTCGAAACGGTGAACTCCCAACCAAAGAAGTAATTACGCTAAGCATTTCGACACCTGACATTATTCTTAAAGGCATCAGCAGAGTTTGGCGATGGTCCTGGGTTCGTGATTGGGTTGGAGCATTGAATACTGTTTACGTACGAAGAGAGGATTGGGAATCGGTCGCAAAAAAGATGTCGATTACACCACAGATTCAATCGATGATCGATCTTTTAGAACAGCCTAGATTGCTGGAAGAAATTCTAGATATTTCCGCGATGTCGAATTTCGAAACCTGCAAACTTTTGTGGTCCTTGCTGATTATTGGATTAATTCAACCGGCGATGGCGCAGGTGTCTACTTTGCAAATGCCGTTTGAACCGGAAATTACTTCCGATATTTTTATGACCGATCATGAAATGGAAGCCGAAAAACCAGCCCCATGGCCGCATGATAATACGCCATCTTTAGTAAAACAGCCGGAAGCTGAAACGACTTCGGAAGAACCTGTTATTATCCCGCATGAACAATTCTTTATCCCGGTAAGTTCGGAAGAAAAACCGGTTGATGAAAATATTGGAGTAGAAAATATTGCTGTAGAAAAAATTGAACCGCCCGCTCCGGCGGTTTATGATCCGCTTTCGGAACAAACCCCGATTGAAACTCCGTTACAACTTCCAGTTGTGATTCCGCCAATCCATGCGGAAGTGGTTGCGGAATCCGTTGACGATACTGGGAAAATAATTTTACCGGAAGCGAATAGTTTCCCCACTGAAGTTGTTCAAGAAGAAAAAATTTCTGAACCGATTGCACAGGAAGAAATACCAGCGGAACCGGAAAAAACGTTTAATGTTCCTACTGTGGCGGAAATTGAAGGGCATGAAATGTTGATGGCCAGCACTCTCGCTTCGATTCCAGTTGAGGTTTCATTTTCAGATTTAGCGGAAGCAGCAGCACCACCAGAAGTTGCCATCCCTGAACAATCTTCCTCAATCGATCAAGATCGATGGGAAGAAGCTGTGGCTACGAATGTAAAAAACTTAAATGAAGTACATCGCTTTTTATTTGAAATGCTTCGGATGGAAATGGGACCGAGTATTTCAAACTTCCTTGCGCGTATTCTGAACAAAGTTTCTGCACAGCATCCTTTGGTTTTTGATGGAGTAAAGATGAACGAATTTGGAGAATTGGATGGGGCTGCTCTGGAATCCAATATTCAAGGGAATCTGGCAGATAAATATTCTGAAGCCTTTAGCTTTTTGCTGGATGAAGAACGGCGGATGATGTCATCGTTTCTTGATCGTAAACGTGCGGAAGCGATTGAAACCGGCGTCAACCGGATCCTGGAAAAACAAAAACTCGCATCTTAGAGCCAGATGCCAGAACATCTTGAAGTAACAAATCCTGCCGAAAAAATCCGCGTAGTTACACTCAATCGGCCCAGACAATTCAATGCTCTTGGCAAAACAACGTTCCTTGAATTGCATGAAGCGCTCGATCAGTTTGAACAATCGGAAGATTCAATTTTGATTTTAACTGGCTCAGGACGTGCCTTTTGTTTTGGTGCTGATTTCCAGGAGTTTCAAGATCGCACTCAGCTGCCTGAGTTGCTCTCATTATTTCAAAAATTGATTTTGCGAATTTATCATTGCAGCAAAATTACAATTGCGTCATTGAATGGCTTTGCAACTGGAGCCGGACTCGATCTTGCACTGGCCTGTGATTTCCGATTAGCATCCGATCGCATGAAGCTGAGCGAAGCTTATATTTCGATGGGGCTTGTTTCCGATGGGGGCGGATCTTTTTTCCTTACCAGGATGATCGGAATGCAACGCGCACTTCAACTTTTATCAACAGGCGATTCGCTCGATGCACAAGCAGCATATTCGTTGGGATTAGTGATGTCGGTGCATGCTGCGGAACAACTTCAAAATGAAGCGATCAGCTTTGCACAAAAACTCGCAGCCAAACCTCAAACTGCACTACGTTTGATCAAGAAACTTGTAAAACAAAATGATCGAATCGATTTGGAAAGTGCGCTGCGCAATGAACGTGATGCGCAGCTACTTTGTTTTGAGGACCCACAACATCTCGAAATTGTTAACGAATTCCTGAACCGGAAGGCGCGGAAGGATAATGGCTGAGCGACTTTAAGCTTTCCACTTCCTGATCCATCTTTCCCGCAAGCATCATTCCATACATTTTGAAATCACCGATCAATGAAAAAAATGGATATTGAAATGTCGCTGGACGATTTTTTTCGATTCCAAAATGTCCGATCCAGGCACAGCCATATGCTGAAACAATTCCTGCGGGCAAAAACCAGAGTGATCCTGTTAAGGGGATTGCCACAAGGTTAACGAATAGCAATGTTGTGCCTATGAAATGAAGCTGGCGGGTTCCTGGTTTTGAATGTTCCAAAACATAAAACGGCCAGAACTCTGCAAAGTTTCGATAAGCCGCCATCACAACTCGATGAACCGATCGGTATAACGATAATTCATTCCTAGCGTCATCACAAATCCGCTCATCTGCAACAGATATTGCTGTTCTTTCGCAGGATCGCAACATAGATCGATTGCACGCGCACGTTCTGCCAGATAACGGATCAATTGGCGCAGGAGCTGAATCGAAATTCCGGTCCAGTAGTAAACAAGATTCCTGATCGTATGACGATTCGCCATGATGAAATCGTAAGCTGATTTAAAATTTGGCTGATTCGTAGTTTCAAAAATCTCGCGCAAATCACCGTCAAGCATCGGACCAAGTTGCGAAACTTGTTTTGGAAAATCTTTACTGCTGTATTGATCGTAGTGTTCACGGATCGTAACCGTCAATTCGGATACTGGCCGATCCTGTTCCAGGTCCTGCCGTTTTGGAGGTAAAAGGCCAATGTCTTTCGCAACGCGATCAATGTAATCCAGCTTTCGATATGCTTCCCATCCTTCATATTTTTTGCGCCAATCAGAATCTGGCGCTAACCATACTGCAAATGTTTCGGCAAAATCTTCATCAGGATGTTTTTGCGCATACCAACCTTGCATATGTTTCACATATTTTTTGCTCAAAGGATTCGGCTTGTAATCTTCGCGATACGGCCGGCTAAATGGCCCAAAAATAGAATGCCATTCCTCGTTCAGATAAAGTTCATATGCGTAATTGAATGCATGACCTGCTTCATGTCGCAAATATAAAATGATTTCTTCGTCCGTCTCCAAATTTTCCGTATATTCTTCTTCGATCCTGCTCAACTTTTTGTCTACAAGATAAAACGGAATTCCAATGATCGGAATTCCATCCGGACATCCCCATTCATCCGATAAGTAACAACTCGGTCGAAATGATAGACCTTTCGCTTCAAGCTCATCATAGAGCCGTTGAATCTGAGTTTCTAAAAACGTTCCTTCTATCTTTAACGGAAGCTCTGAAATCTTTTTTGCAAGAACTTCAGCACGCTCTTCTTCCCACACACGTGCCGGTTTCTTCTCCAGTAATTGTGTTTCCATAATTGATAATTCCTTTATGATTGCTGACCTTGGTTAGCCTTAAAAACTGAGGGCAATATAATCATACAACTTGAAATACGAACTGCTAGAGAAAATGCCTTTTGATACGAAAATTTTTGTAAGTAACTGTAAATAAAAGGCTTAACCTGCTTCGGCAAGATCTCGATCGACTCTGCTCGAATAAGATACTAATCTAACTGAATAGATAATTATTTAACATGGTTCTCCGAGGAGGATGGCATTTCATTAACGAAACCGGTTATTTCGTATCGTCGGATCAGCCGGTTGTACCATTTTGATAGACACTCTTCCTATATATAGGCGAAGATAGCCGGCAGTTGGTTGGAACCGAGAAAGTGAAACCTAGCCACTTTCTTTGAACAGAGTCGATGGAGCGGGCATCCCGACTCCGTACGTGAACTGGCGCAGGTTCTAAGAGCGCAACGGATACCGCCCTTAAAACCTCCTGGGTGATTGGCTGGTCACGTACGCAGCCGGGATCGCCCGTTCCAATCCTTCAATAAAAAAGGCGCTTGCAACGAATTGCAAACGCCTTCCAGTTAAAACTTTCGATTAATTCACTTCAACACGATCGAACGTACCCGTTGTTCCTTTAACTCTGAGTGCGATAGTTCCTTGAGTTACAACTCCGCCCGGAGTTAAAGATGGTGTTAATGGAGTTCCATCGATTGTCACTGTGTAGCTCACTCCATCGTAAGTGACACGCGCGACGTAATCGGTATTAGGAAGAATTGTCATGATGTATTTTTGTTTCGCAGCAACCTTGCCGTTGACTCGATGTTTGATCACCCAACGACCGGTTTCTTGTTTCATCAGCAATTCCACCATGTTTTGTTTATCCACATAATGATGAATTAACCACAAACGATTACCGGGTCCACCTGCGGTGCGCATCGTAGTTTGGGCGTAGCAATTTAAACATCCGACGAAAACGGGCGATGCGATTGCCGTAGTTTTTCTGGAGTTTGTTCCTAGAAGTGAAGTTCCGTCCTCAGACCAGAACGATGAATTCTTGATGTACGTCCAATTTGGATCGACTGTTGAATCATCGAATTCATCACAGAACATACAAGCAGCAGCAATATTGATTGAATACGATTGTGTTCCTGTACATCCTGCGCTATCGGTTGCAGTGACATCAAAGTTCGAAAGTCCTGCGGTTGTTGGTGTTCCTGAAATTTGTCCAGAGTTCGGATCAAGGGAAAGCCCATCCGGCAGAGTGCCATTCGAAACACTGTATGCATACGGCGCAAGGCCACCACTCGCAGTCAAAGTTTGATCGTAACCGGTGCCTATAACTCCATCTGGCAAAGTTGAAGGTGTAATTGTGATCGCGGCACAGTTAATCGTGAGGTTATACGCCAGCGAGCCAGTACAATTCGTGCTGTCTGTCGCAGTCACGGTGAAGTTCACTGTTCCAGTAATTAAAGGCGTTCCGGAAATTACGCCCGTATTTGAATCTAACGTTAATCCGGTGGGCAATGCTCCGGCTGTAACAGCGTAAATATATGGAGCGTTTCCTCCGGTTGCAGTTAAAGTCTGATTGTAAACAACACCAATCGTTCCATCTGGCAACACTGGAGGATCAATCGTAATCACCGGGCATTGAATGAGAAGTGTATATGCTTGTGATGCCGAACAACCATAAGTGTCCGTAACGGTCACGGTGAAATCAAAAGATCCTGAGCCAGTAGGTGTCCCGGAAATCTGTCCGCTGTTTGGATCTAATGTGAGACCGCCAGGTAAGGAGCCTACAGTTACACTGAATGTATAAGGAATAGTTCCGCCATTCACAGTTAGAAGTTGCTGGTAAAACTGACCGGCAAAACCATCTGGTAAAGTATTTGGTGAAAGTGACATTGCAGGACAATCAACCTGCATCACATATCCCTGCAGACCTACACAACCGTTTGCATCTGTTGCTGAAATTGTGAAGCCAAATGAACCACTTTGTACCAACAATCCTCCGATGTTTCCGGTTGAGCTATCCAAAATCATATTCGGTGGCAATGAACCACTATCAACGGCGAAGGTATATGGTGCTATTCCGCCAGTAGCATCAAGCTGCTGATTGTAAATTGCCCCCACAATTCCATCCGGAACAGTTGCAGGTGTAACGCTGATGGCAGAACATTGAGTAGTCGTTGTTGCAATAGCTTGATCGTTTGAGGGATCCGTATCTGGATTTGAACTTGTGACGGTTGCTGTATTTGTAATTACGGTTCCATCAGGAAGGCCTGCGTTTACATGAACCACTAATGTAAAACTGTACGTTGAACTCACCGCTGGATTCGTACAGGAAACCGTTCCATTTTGGCCAACTGCTGGAGTTGTGCAACTCCATCCTCCAGGTGAGCTCAAACTTACAAATGTTGTTTGGGGATCTAACGGATCATCCAAGCTCACATTCAATGCGGTTGGACCTCCAATATTGTCAACAACAATTGTGTAAGTGAGATCATTATTCGGAACGATTGGATCCGGAAAATCATCGTTGGTTACGGCTAAATCGGTATTTAGACCCCCGCCGCCTGTACTGCAATTTTTCGCGATGGACAGTAAATAATCATTCGCTGCAGCAGCGGTGCTTACACGAACAAAATAATTTCCAGTTGTGCGCACTCGCCACAGTAAAGCTTCAGCGGGAGAATTTGGAGTAGTACCTGTCAACGTATTGGGACTCGGCGTTGGATTTGAAGTAGCACCACTGTCATTAACAGTAACAAGCGTATTTCCATTTTCGTCAAAGAGAGCAAGGATTCCGTTGAACGGTGTGTTATTACGAAGTGGATCTGAATCTAACTGAACAACTAACAAATCACCTGCGACAGCAGATGTTCCAAAAAAATCAGAATCGCCTAGGCCAACAACACCGGAGAAATAGTTAGTCGTATCTGCATTCGCGGAACTTGATGTGTCGTTCGGTTCAGATTCTGGTATTGCATTTACCAAATCAGGTTGAATTACAGAATACAAGCGATACGGCTCCGCTTGAGTTGCCAAACTGAAATGACTCATGCGTATAAATGATTGATCACCTGTTAAAGGGGTTCCTGAAACATTGGGTGCCAGACTTCCGAACAGCGTATCGTTGTTCAAATCATCATATTCCAAAGTGTCTGTAAATGTGGTGACTCGCATATCGAAGTCGTTACTGTTTCCACCTAATCCTTCAACCATTGCAAATACGCGGGATCCTATTGATGGAGATCCAAGATCAAAGAAATCGGCTGAACCCGCGGGACTCACAGTACCTTCAATTCCACATGTAATTGCATTTGCAGTTCCAGGCGTATCGTTTGATTCCGTTTCACGAATACATTCGTTTACTTCTAGAACGACATTCGTAATTGTTGTAGTTAAAGCGTTTTCATCTAGATAGACCGTATAAGTATTTCCACCAGTGAGTGGAAGACACATAACTTCTTCCGATGCGGGAGCAGTAGCACTATTTCGATTTGATGCGCCTTGACAACCTGAAATTGTTGCCGGCGGAGGACCTGCAGCACAGTTATCAGCAACATACAAAACCGGATTCATCCCGTTACTTGAATTCACCTTGAAAGAAAAATTTCCATCGAAAGGTGGAGTAAATGAATACACAAGATCACGTCCAGGAGCTATCGATGCGACTTGTCCTATTCCGGCATAGCAAGCGCTCGCAGGTGGAAGTTGGAAGTCATTAATAACTGAAGTATCAAAAGTTGCTGCTAAAGGAGTATTCAAACTGAGAGCTGGAACTGTTCCAGAACAATTATCATTCGCAGGTGGTAGCACTTGATTAATTCTGAGCTGCACTGCTGTGTTACCTGCGGTTGGCGGTGGAGTATCAAATTGATCAACCAAGATGTAGTATGTTGTTCCTGCCGTAAGATGGGTACTCAGTATTGACTGCAAAGCCTCTGTGGTACAGGTATCATCATCACAGCCATCACTTCCACCGCCTGATGGAATTTCGGTAAATGGTCCATTGCAAGAATTTGCAGATGTGTAGATTGCAATAATCGTATCATCTACTGTTGTACCTGTAGGTCCATCAGCACACGTTAGGATTGTATAAGTGGCTGTTGTTGTAGGTGTGAATGTGTACCAGATTGAACGTGAGTAGTTAGGTTGGCAACTTGGAGTTGGAGGATCGCCAACTGTTGTAGCATCTGTGATATCAGGAGTCACTGCTGTTAAATATGGAAACGGTCCTGAACCAGGAATTACTTCTGCGCCGGAGCATTGATCATTGGGAGGCGGTGCTTGCGGTACGCGTGGAAAATCTGCTGATTCCAGCCATGCTTTTTCAACATTCATCAATTTCCAATCGAGAATATCGATGTTTCGATTGCTTAAAATTTCGCGATAATGATCAAGAGCTTTTTCCTGATCTTTCGTGAGCTCAACACCGCGTTGAGAATCATATAACGCTCTCGAAATCAGAACATCAGCTTCTGCTTTCGTAACCCGGCCGACACCTTCATAGGCACGCAGAATTTTAATTTCTTCTTGCGTGAATGCGCCGCCTGATTTCCAGTCATGAAGAAGTTGATTGAGTTGGTTTGAAGATTCGATGCTGCTTCCAAAAACTGAAAGTGAGCAGCATAAAAACACTACGAGTGTATAGATGAAACGGATGCTAGGCATTGTCCCCCCAAATTTGCAATTCTTTTAATTTTTTAAACGCGAGTCCTGACCTCGAAAATATCACGAGCATCTTGCCAGTGTCAAGACAAACATCTCTAAACTATTAGCAATGTTTTTGATTTGGAAAAAATGATTAGCTTTTTTCAAAAAAAAGTTTGACAAAATAAATCGAACTCAGTACTATATTCATTACTTGCTTATTGAAGTGAGGCAGGTTTGTCTTTACCTGCTGAAGCTTGAATGAGCAAATTAAGACTCCTAGGGTAACGACCCAGGGCCGTCCATTCTGGCGACCCTAAGTCGCCACCCTCCGTAGCTCCAAAACAAAGTTTTAACGAAGTAAATTTGTTTTGAAATTTTTCATTGACAAACGAAAATATAAGCGTATTATTGGGATACTTTTTTCCCTGAAATCAAACTGGAGACCAAAAGTATCGTCGATTCTTGAATTTTGAATCGCAGATATTTTTTGTCTCATGAACTTGGGACGAGTAGATCTTTGAAAATTGAATAGAAAGGGCACAACCGGAAAGTAGCACTGTTAGTCACAGTTCGTGACGAGAGTATAGGTTATGGTCAAGCTACTAAGAGCATACGGTGGATGCCTTGGCACTCAGAGGCGATGAAGGACGTGGCAGGCTGCGATAAGCTGCGAGTAGCCGCGAGCAGGCTTTAATCCGCAGATTTCCGAATCGGGCAACCGAATCCATTTAATCATGGATTATCCTATGCTGAATTCATAGGCATATGGAAGCGAACCGGGGGAAGTGAACCATCTCAGTACCCCGAGGAAAAGAAAACAAGTCAGTGATTCCCCAAGTAGTGGCGAGCGAACGGGGAACATGCCTAAACCATTTCTATGTAAGCGTACGGGCGTTGTAGAAGTGGTGTTGAAGGATAAGATCCGTTCGGTCCGTATACCGAACAAAGAGTAAAAAATCTGAATGCGAATCGAAAGGTTTTTGGAATAGCCTACCAAAGAAGGTGAGAGTCCTGTAGATGCAACATTCAGACTCTTGATCTTACACCTAAGTACCACGGGACACGAGAAACCCTGTGGGAATCCGGGAGGACCATCTCCCAAGGCTAAACACTACTGAGTGACCGATAGTGAACCAGTACCGTGAGGGAAAGGTGAAAAGAACTCCTGCTAGGAGAGTGAAATAGTACCTGAAACCGTATGTTTACAAGCAGTGGAAGCACTATGTCTGGGTTCGCCTGGACAGTGCAACCGCGTGCCTTTTGCATAATGAGCCGGCTAGTTATTGTATGCAGCAAGGTTAAGCGATTTAAGCGAGCCGTAGCGAAAGCGAGTCCGAATAGGGCGCAAATGAGTTGCATGCAATAGACGCGAAGTCAAGTGATCTACCCTTGGCCAGGGTGAAGCGTACTTAACCGTACGTGGAGGCCCGAACCAGTGTTGGTTGAAAACAGCTTGGATGAGCTGAGGGTAGGGGTGAAAGGCTAATCAAACTTGGTGATTGCTCGTTCTCCCCGAAATAGCTTTAGGGCTAGCGTCGGATGATGGATTTTGCTGGTAGAGCACTGAATGGGCTAGGGGCCTTACCGGGCTACCAAACCCAATCAAACTCCGAATGGCATCAATCTTAATCCGGCAGTCAGACAGTGGGGGATAAGCTTCATTGTCGAAAGGGAAACAGCCCAGATCGCCAGCTAAGGTCCCAAAATCTATGCTAAGTGGGAAAGGATGTGGAAACGCTCAGACAGCCAGGAGGTTGGCTTAGAAGCAGCCATCCTTTAAAGAAAGCGTAATAGCTCACTGGTCGAGTGGTTCCGCGCCGACAATCCATCGGGGCTTAAGCATAGTACCGAAGCTGCGGACTCATTGATTCCAGCACAAGGCAACCATACCAAAAATTCTCCTCTGCTCCTCCGCATCCCTACTCCTCTGCATTTTGCAAAGGAAAGGTATGTATTGTGAGTAAAGGAGTACGTATGGTGCACTTGTGCTGGGATTAATGATTGGTAGGGGAGCATTCCAAACTTGGGAGCCAGATCGTGAGAACTGGTGGGCGGTTTGGAAGAGACTCTGCCGGCACGAGTAGCGATAAACAGGGTGAGAACCCCTGTCGCCGAAAACCTAAGGTTTCCTGAGGAAGGTCAGTCCTCTCAGGGTTAGTCGGTCCCTAAGGTGAGGCCGAAAGGCGTAACCGATGGGTTAACAGGTTAATATTCCTGTACTACCGTAAATTCGTTTGGACGGTGGGGTGACGCAGAAGGATAGATCTACTGGTCAACGGACATCAGAACGAGCCAGGCCACAATTCAAGGTGGATTCTGTAGGCAAATCCGCAGAATTATTCAACACTGAGGAACGTGGGGAAGCGCGCTCTTCGGAGCAAGCCAACTGATTGATTCCATGCTGCCAAGAAAAACCTCGAACCGGAGAATTTATGTGTAACCGTACCGCAAACCGACACAGGTAGGTAGGATGAGAATTCTAAGGCGCACGAGTGATCTCTCGTTTAGGAACTCGGCAAATTGACCCCGTAACTTCGGAATAAGGGGTGCCTCATTAGTGTGTAAGATTTTACATCTGTAGCACGAAGAGGTCGCAGAGAATAGAGTCAGGCGACTGTTTACTAAAAACACAGGGCTCTGCAAAGTCATAAAAACGACGTATAGGGTCTGACGCCTGCCCGGTGCCGGAAGGTTAAGAGGAGCGGTTAGCTCTCTTCGGAGAGCGAAGCTGTGAATCGAAGCCCCGGTAAACGGCGGCCGTAACTATAACGGTCCTAAGGTAGCGAAATTCCTTGTCGGGTAAGTTCCGACCTGCACGAATGGCGTAACGATCTGACTGCTGTCTCAACGAGAGGCTCGGCGAAACTGTGATACCGGTGAAGACGCCGGTTACCCGCATCAAGACGGAAAGACCCCGTGCACCTTCACTGCACCCTAGCTAGGTGTTTCGGTGCGTTATGTGCAGGATAGGTGGGAGACTGTGAACCTCTGGCGTCAGCCAGGGGGGAGTCAATGGTGAGATACCACCCTTAATGTTCTGAAATTCTAACCTAGACCTCTGAATCGAGGTCAGGGACATAGCTAGGCGGGTAGTTTGACTGGGGCGGTCGCCTCCCAAATTGTAACGGAGGCGCTCAAAGGTTCCCTCAGGCTGATTGGAAACCAGCCGTAGAGTGTAAAGGCACAAGGGAGCTTGACTGTGAGACCGACGGGTCGAACAGGTAGGAAACTAGGACTTAGTGATCCGGTGGTTCCATATGGAAGGGCCATCGCTCAACGGATAAAAGGTACGCCGGGGATAACAGGCTGATCTTGCCCAAGAGTCCACATCGACGGCAAGGTTTGGCACCTCGATGTCGGCTCATCGCATCCTGGGGCTGAAGCAGGTCCCAAGGGTTAGGCTGTTCGCCTATTAAAGCGGTACGTGAGCTGGGTTTAGAACGTCGCGAGACAGTTCGGTCCCTATCTGATGTGGGCGCAGGATTTTTGAGAGGAGCTGTCCCTAGTACGAGAGGACCGGGATGGACGAACCTCCGATGTACCAGTTGTCGCGCCAGCGGCACTGCTGGGTAGTCGTGTTCGGCAGAGATAAACGCTGAAAGCATCTAAGCGTGAAGCTTGCCTCAAGATTAGAAATCCCGGGACGTAAGTCCCCTAAAGGCTCGTAGAAGATTACTACGCATATAGGTTGGGTGTAGAAGTAGCGACCGCAAGGATAGCTACGAAGCTAACCAATCCTAATCGCCGTGAGGCTTGACCATATTTATGGTCTAATTCATAACTTGTACAACAGAATATCGAAAGGTTGTGACCCTTCTCTATTCAACTTTGAGTGATCATACTCAGCACTGATAAAAGTTTTTGGTGACTCTAGCGGTGGGGAAACACCCGTTCCCATTCCGAACACGGCAGTTAAGCCCACCAGCGCCGATGGTACTAACTTGTACGCGAGTTGGGAGAGTAGGTCGTTGCCAAGATTAATTTAATATAAAAAGGCCAGTCTTCGGACTGGCTTTTTTATTTAAAGATTGCGGATGTTTTTTTGAATAGGTGCAAAACAACAGGGTAGTGATCCGATCCGAATCGATTGGGGCTGACGGAACAATCGGATTGAACGTTATTCGGAAGAGTTGTGAAAAGATGATCCAACTGTAGGCCGAACAAACGGAATGTCCCTTCATTGCCGCACTCACGTATGCGAGGTACTACGTTATTGATTATGCGTGTTGCTTTATCGCGAACACCGAACGATGTGTTTAAATCGCCACCAACGATAATCGGTAAATCCAACAAATTCTGACGTGAGAGGAAATCGATCACGGCCGAAGCCTGACTCCATCGATGTGCACGATTGTCCAGGTGAAGGTTGATCACGCGCAGGCGCCATGGAAGACCATCTTTGATCGCAGTCAAAGTCGCCATGATTGCTACACGCCGCTGTGATCCCAAGGGTAGTTCGATGCCGACTACATTTGATATTGGCAGCGTTGAAAGAATTGCATTGCCTCTATCCTCACCGCTTCCAAATCCATTGGGCATTGATGGCAAATACACAAAGGAAAGATTAAAATCGCGTGCGATTGTAACAATATCGCGGTGAATCGTTTGGTGCGGACCTATTCTTTTCGGTACTCGAAACGTCGCAGGAAAATCCTGAGGGACGGTTGGACTCGCCCGTGCAACTTCCTGAACAAGTGCAATGAATGGTGTGCCCGCGTAGGATCGAAGCACACCTTCGAGATCACCAAAGTCCTCATGTTTATTCCAGGTCAACACAGTTAGACCTGATTCTGCAACGTCAATCTGCATCGCGTTTGCTGTTGTCAGTACTACCGTTCCAACCGATCGGCACCATGCGACCATCCGATCATCGGACTTTTTAGCACCAGCCCACAACACCCCTTTTCCATTGTCACAGAGCGGACTGTTTAACATTTCTATCGGTTGAAACCGATGCGTTGCACATCCAAATAAGAACGTTGCAACAAAAATTAGAAATGTGAAACGCTTATCCATAACATTGAGGATCATGTCCAGGCAAAGCTTGATGATCGAAGTTTTACACCTGGATAATAACTATATGTTCTGGGGCGGAATTCAATTCCGGCCTTAGCGTCTGGTAATTCGGAATATGTCGCTGGCCTTTTTTGTTGAAAACGGAAATCACATCAATAGAATTTATTTTGGTTTCGGTACATGGACCCCTCTGAGATCACCATTGATGATGTAACTTGCTAATGGGCCATCAATAAAGATTTCCCCATTCTGTGTTAAAGTTTCGCGCGGGAAGAATAGATTAATAACGGCGAAATCCTGCAGGGCTTTCTCTGCATCTCCATTCCACGATGATTGAATTTGTGCTTTGTAGTACCCATTTTTCTTCAACACTGATTGAAGCTTTTCAATACGCGAAGCTGTTAGTTTAATGAGATCTTCCTGATTTCCTGGAGTTACAACAGCCAAATAAGAAATGAGGTTAAACTCCAAATTGTTTTCCCAGTTTGCCGAACGATTCACGGAGGCGTCAGCATTAATTTCCGTTATTTCAGCAAGAGGCCACTTGTTTGAGTAGACCCGGACGGCTGCTGAAAAATCAGTATCGGCCCCGAAATTTGTGTGGCTTATAGGCGTACCTGCTTTGAGTGCTTCCAATAATTTCATTGCCAGACTTCCTTTCGTTGATTCAAAACCTGCGGCCATCGCTTTACATACTTCGGCAGACGTCTGAAGATTTGCCTGCACTGCATAAGTTGGCCCGGTAAGCTGGCATGTTTGTGGCGTATTTTTTTTGCCAGTAAAGTTTGCAACGCTAACCCCTGTAGCAGATTTATTGGACAATGCTGCTACTCCAAATTGTCTTTGGCCCTTAGCTGGATCGCTTTCAAGTGCAATAGCAAGAGCACTTTCTGCATCAGAACCTTTTTGTATTTCTTTAATGATCTCTCTAGCAGTTTTTATTGAAGGAAAGGATTGATTTGCAACAATGATTCCTGGCATTCCGACAGGAACTACAACACTGACTGGAGGATACGACACTACAGCGATTCCACATTCGCTCGTTATGGGTTCACACGCCACAATCGAACGAGTGTGGTAAAGATTCTGAAATTTTACCTCACCCCCGAAGATTCTTTGACATGGAAGAACTGCAACAATGAGTGCAACAAAAACAACTTTTTTTTGAATCAACATTTAGCCCTCCTGCCCACTACAAAGCAAGGGCAGTGCCATATTGTTTTGTTGTCGATACTTGTTCGAATAGTGTCGAATGACCTGTATGCTGAAGCATACAGAGTGTCTGCCGAGAGGTACTTGATATATAGTAGGTACGTTCAGGAAGTGGTAAATTCAAATCTCTGCGGGCACTAAGATAGGCTCTTACACGGTTCTCGATTTGATCGCGTCAGGAGGGATGGGTGATGTCTATCTTGCTCGCGACGACCGTTCTCAATCCCGCGTGGCTCTAAAACTTTTCCGCAAAGAAAAATCTCAAGAAAAAGATACAGGGCAAAGGTTTCAGCAAGAAGCTCGTGCTATATCAACTCTCAGCCATCCGAATGCAATCCGTTTATTTGAGGCGGGGCAGGACTCAATTGGAGCTTTTCTTGCCATGGAATTGGTTGATGGTATGACACTGGATGCATTGTTAAGCAATGGTCCACTTGATTCTGAAACGGCGCAAAATGTTGCTTTGCAAGTAGCGGAAGTACTTGCAGAAGCACATACTTGTGGAATCCTGCACCGGGATATCAAACCTTCGAACATAATGATTTCAATCGAAGGACATGTTAAGGTTCTGGATTTTGGTCTAGCGAAGATTGTCAATTTTCTGGATCAATGGGATACGGTTAGAACATTATCCAAAACTTCACCGGGTCTAATTATCGGAACCATTCCCTATTTGAATCCTGAACAGGCACTTGGCAAAGCGGTGGATTGTCGGAGTGATCTTTTTTCATTCGGCATCACATTTTACCAGGCTGTTACAACACGCTTACCATTTCAAGGCAATACGCCATATGAGGTAATTGATCGAATTCTTCATGCAGAACCTACGGATCCAATTCACTTAAATCCCAACATCTCACCGAAAATGAGATACATAGTTCGAAAATGTCTTCAAAAATCTCCTGAACTTCGATATCAATCGGCCGAAGAATTAATATCGGACTTAAAAAAGGATTCAACAGCAGAAAAGTGGCTCAATATTGAAGATTACCCACTACAACCTAAGAAGAGTATCAAAAGAATTGTCTCTTTTTCAGCTGCAGTCGTCGTTGTATTGATAATCATCTTTGCTACTACCAATTTTTTTTCCCAACAGAAATCTGAGGAATCTGACACGATTTCCATTTCTCGATATGCAGGTGATCGACAATCCTATGAACTTTATCTCCAGGGTCGCAGAGCCTGGAATGAAAGGACTCCACAAGGATTGAAACGGTCCATTGATTTATACAATCAAGCTATTCTGACGAATCCATCTAATGCACTCGCCTATGCAGGCTTAGCTCTTTCCTATGAAACCTATAGTACATATGTATCAGTCCCGCCAAAGGATTGGGAGCCAAAAGCAATGAACGCAGCACTTCGAGCTCTATCGATCGATGACAATCTTGCTGAAGCACATACGGTTCTTGCGTCAGTTCTGGGAAGTTATTATTGGGAATGGTATGAGTCGGAGAGGGAATTCAAACGAGCGATTGAAATTGATTCGACTTATGCAACATCCCACAAATGGTATGCAGAATTTTTTCTTGTCACGGGTCATATTGATGAAGCTGTTACTGAACTTCAGAATGCTCAAGCACTTGAGCCTTCTTCATTAATTATCAAGCAGTCTTTGGCGGAGCTTCAGTATTCATCAGGCATGCATGTTAAAGCGCTCAACGACATTCAAGAGTTGTTGTTTCTAAATCCTGAGTTTGCTCCTGCCCACTTTTCACTTGGAGCTATGTACTGCGAAGCGGAGAAATTTCCGCAGGCAATCGCATCATATGAAAATGCATTGCAATTATTCGGAAATGATTCTGCTTTTGTACTTGGACCATTAGGCTACTCATACGCTCGGAATAAAAATAGCATTGAGGCAAGAAGAATACTCGCTAGATTAGAGAAGATGAATCAATCTCAGTATGTCGATCCCTGGTATTTTGCATTAATTCAAGTTGGGCTTGGAGAGCGAGATAAAGCATTTGCTAATCTTGAAAAAGCTTCCAACGAACGAAGCTCCGGGATTTTGCACATAAAAAGTGACTCAAGTTTGGCAAGCATTCGTGGTGATCCACGCTACAAACTACTTATACAAAAGATGGGACTTACCCAATGACCGAAATAAATGAAAATCCATACCCTCGTTTGGTCGTTCTATCTGGTTCCCAAAAAGGAACTATCTTCGGGATACAGGAAAACACTTACGTGGGACGTGATGAATCTTGTCAAATTAGAATTGCTGACACATCACTTTCGCGCAGACATTTTTTGCTTCGAAAACACAAAGGAGAGATCACTATCCAGGATCTTAAGAGTTTGAACGGCACTATGGTGGATGGCAAGAATGTAACTCGAAGACGTTTGGAGCATGGATGCGAAATTATGGCAGGGAATACTGCTTTTTGGTTTCTGGTAAAAGACGCTGAAAAGGAAGCAGCTTTCGAGGGATGGATGATGAAATCAACAACTCGGCTTTCAGCGAACCCGCCAAACTTGGATTATCAGATAACAAAAATTCGGGAAACCATTGTGGGCAAATCGCGCGTAATGATGGATCTCTTTGACACTATTGCTCAGGTAGCCTATGCAGAATCAACTGTGCTCATTTATGGTGAGAGTGGTACCGGTAAAGAATTAGTGGCCCGAGAAATTCACCGGCAAAGCGCGCGTAGCAGCGAACAGTTTGTTGCTATCAATTGCGCAGCAATTCCGGAAACACTTTTAGAAAGCGAGCTATTTGGTTTTGAAAAAGGTTCATTTTCAGGAGCGATACATTCTAAGCAGGGTAAGATAGAAGTTGCTAATGGCGGGACTTTGTTCTTGGATGAAGTTGGTGACCTGGGACGTCCTCTGCAAGCCAAATTACTTCGCGTGATACAGGAACGTGAATTGGAAAAACTCGGTGCTACTCATCCAACCAAAATTAATATCCGCCTCGTTGCCGCTACCAATCGGGATCTCATCAAAATGATAAAAAAAGGTGAATTTCGTGAAGATTTATTTTACAGGCTGAATGTGGTTCCGGTTAGCATTCCTCCGTTAAGAATCAGGAAAGATGATATTCCTCTCCTCGTTCAGCATTTTCTAAATAAAATGAGTCGCGCAACTAACAAGCCTCAAAAAGATATTTCACCAGATGCCCTTGCAATTTTGATGAAGCATGATTGGCCAGGCAATGTTCGTGAGTTAGAGAACTTGTTGGAACGAACCACAGTTCTGGCAAAAGCTGCGATCATCTGTCTCGATGATTTGCGGCCACTTATATCATTTCAAAATGGACTACCTAATTTGCCAACCACATATCAGGACACTGTATGGGTCGCACGCAAAGATGCCATTTTGGAAGCTCTGCGGAAGTCCGGAGGAAACTACAGCCAGGCTGCAAAATTACTTGGTATGCAACGAACTTATTTACACAAAATAGTCAGAAAATTAAAAATAAGGTAGATAGGAAATTAGGACTAAGTGATCCGGTGGTTCAATATGGAAGCAGAAATGCTACGCTTGCCTTTTTTTATTTTTGAATTGATTTGTTCACTCGAAAATCTTGTCCATCCTGAGTGAATATTAAGTGCGTTACCTGACCTGTTTTATCTTTAACAAACGTAATTACGACCTCTGCATCTTTACGAAAAAATTTCAGCTCCGATTCTGGATACAACTCAGTTTTTGTTTTTCCGGTTGGTTGTTTAAGCTCCATAAATAAATTCCCTGATTCATTGATAATGGTTAAAACATAATCGGACGAAAATTCAAATTGGTATTCCCCTATGTAATTGCCATAAATTTTAGGATCAATTTTGGCGATCGTTTTTTCTTTGGGTTGAAAGTCCGGCCAGCTATATTCATGAGCAATACTTCGCAAGAGTTCGTTAATTAATCTTTCCCCTTTAAGCGAATTGGTCATAATGACCACGCCTTGCGCTGTTTGGCAATAACCTAGTACATATGCATTGAACTCCAGAGTACTGCCGCCGTGATTGAAATAGCGATTTTTTTCTGCGCCTTCGATAAAAAAACCAAGTCCGTAATTATCGCTTACTGGAGTTAGCAATTGACGAACCATTGCAGATGTCAAAAAATCATCGGATTTTCCAGCCTGTACCTTTTGTAATTCGATTACCAAGTTTGCAAGATCTGATGAAGTTGCCCACATTCCAGCTGCTGCCATTTCAGGAAAAATGCGCCACTTACCTGATTTTGTTTCGCCATTCGCATCATGTCCTGCAGCAAATAAATTAGGCGAATGTTCCGGTACACTTTGATCAAAGGTACTGGCCTTCATTTTGAGCGGATCGAAAACTAACTGTTGCATCAAATCAGGAAAGTTCTTTTTCTCAACATCAACCAAAAGTTGCTGAACGATGGTGTAGCCTCCGCCGGAATAAGCAAATCCATTCCCAGGAGTTGATTCCACTCGAACGGGTGGATTATTTGCGGGTTTAATTCCATCAAGTACTTGTAAGAGCGTTGGGATCGGTTCACCAGAAAGATAGCCGGTAAAACTGCGCACATTGATTCCCGCGGTATGACTCAATAATCTTCGAAGAGTTACTTGTTTCTCTTTGGTAAATTCATTTGCAGGGACTTTCCATGAAACCAGTTTTTGATTTACATCTTCATCAAGATTCAATTTGCCAGCCTGCACCAGACGCAGAGCGGCGATGGCAGTTACTGATTTGCTGATTGATCCTGCTTGAAACAAAGTTTCAGGAGTTACAGGATCATTTTCCCCGATTTCTCGAACGCCATAGCCCTTGGCCCATTCGATCCGGCCATTATTGATCAAAGCGATGCTAACACCCGGTGTGTTATAAAACTTCATTCGCTCTATAAGATTCATGCGTTCAATTGATTCGCCACGAATTACGACTGGATACAATAGCCCATTTTCAATTCGATGGATTTTCTGCTGAATTTCTTCCGGAACATTTTCGGAAGCATATGTTTGGAAAAAGCAAAAGCTAAGGAGTGAGGAAACTACAATCGCGAACGAAATTACAATTTTCTTCATCACCGAAGATTGTACTATTGTATTTTGACTCTGGGAGATGTCAGTCCCCCTCTGGAAGATGTAATGGTGATCTCGGAGGGTGCAGGATTGACGCCCGATCTTTGGAAAGTATAAACGCGCCTTAGGCTATCGTACTTCATCTTTCCGAATCCTTTTATATTCAGAATAGCATTCGGTGCTGATGTGCTTGTAGTTTCAACTGTTAGTTTTTTTGTAACGCGTTGATAGATCACATTCTTGACACTGAGAATATCAGCCCCTCCTGCAATACGAACCGAACTCTCCATATTGATTCTGCCGGTCCCTAATTGATTTTTCGGTTTGTATCTTGGATTGATGCTGTAAATGTAATCGATCCCATTTTTGAGGGGTCTGAGTATTTGATTCAGTTCCAAATCCTTGCCAGGGTTTCGACTTGTAAGCCTGGACATGATCAAGGCAGTTTCTGCACTCACAAAGGGCGCTGCCATGGAAGTGCCATCCCACTTCGCAAATCGAGAATTTAAGAACGTACTATAAATACCAACTCCGGGCGCCGAAAGATTGATCCATTGACCAAAATTAGAAAAACTTGCCTTGATATCGTTTCGATCTGTTGCCGAAACAGCAATAACATCAAGACTTCCGATGTCACCGGCTGCGGGATAATGCTTCGCGGAAGAATTAAGATTGCCGGCAGATGCAATTACAGGAATTCCTTTATTTAATACTCCGCGCAGCGCAGCAAGCAATGTGAAAGATTGATCAGGAAGTCCTAAGCTAAGATTCACCACGATAGGAGTATAAGGACCATCTCTGTGACCAGAATTATCATCTGCAAATTCCTGTACAAAGTTCAGAGCTTTAACAACAAAATCAACTGTTCCAACTCCTTCACTATTTAAAACTCGAAGCGGCATGATCTTAGCGCCTGGAGCGAGCTGCGCTATTATGCCGGCAACATGAGTGCCATGTCCGGCGCCTTCGTCAATTTGCGAATCATTATCATCATCTAGACCATTGCCTTCATCCATTGGATCTTCATCATCATCAACAAAATCATATCCAACAACGTCGTTATCGTCCTTCAAAATGTGATCAACAAGTTGCGGATGATCATAATCAACCCCGGTATCGATGACCGCTACAATAACTCCTTGACCTGTTGACAGCGAATGTGCCTGTGGTCCTCTTACGCGATTGAATGCTGTTTGATCAACATATTCAGACCTTGTTGGTGTTGTATCAATCACCGCTAAAGTCCGACGAACTCCTTCCGGCGTTTCACCCAACAGATTGAATTCGACTCTGAGAATCCGATTGTCTCTTTCCAGCGCTTGAACGGTTGATTCAAGTTCATCTTTATCATGAACCTTCATTCTGTAGATCGGCGGGACAATTCCAGGAACTACATCAGTCTCTTCAGTCTCAAGATCGTACTTATCTTCTATCGTTCTGATGTCTATTCCTGGAGCAAGCTGCAGAAGAATTTCATCGTCATCATGGCCTTCGCCCTTGTCAGCAGAGACGATCCCAGTCAGCAAACTCAAAACAAAGAGTATTAAGGTTGTTTGAATTAGACGGTAAAACATTTTGGGAAAACTATAAGTTAGGAGTTTTGCTCCTATTGTCAAAGTTTTGGCTCAAACAAATCTTTAAGAGCCTACATCATAAAGAGCAGTATTTAGGAATTAAAATACATGGTCTGCTTTTGATGTGATTACTGTTTCGTACTTGCTGTTGCAATGTTTGATGGCGCGGAACTACCGCATCCATTTAGTGCTACAACACGAAATGAATATTCCGTTCCGGCTGTTAACGATTTCACATCAAATTGTTTGGAGTTAGCGGGAAGAGTAGTAGTGGTTTTAAAAGAATTAAGATTTTTACTTTGAATTAAATAACTATCCTCGTTGTCAGAAACATCCTGCCATTTAAGGCTGATAGATGAGGAAGAAAGTGGTGTTGCGGTAAGAGTTTTTGGCTGCTTAGGTGAATTCGAAATATCCAAACGCTGCAAAAAGTTTGTCCCATCACCACTGGCAGCAGCTTCTGAGCCGCCGGCAATATAAATAAATCTCTGAAAAACTGCCGCCGCACTTCCATGAACTGAATGAATCATGGGATTCAAAACTTCCCAGCTATTTACATCGGGGTCATATCGTTCTACTGAATTTACAATCGATCGTCCAAAGAGATCTTCACCCCCAAAAACATAAAGTCTTTTTTCAAAAGCCACTGCGCCCATTCCGCTTCTTGCATGGTTCATTGCAGCACCGCTAGACCACGTATTGTTCGCGGGATTGTAAATCTGAGTGAGATCCATGTTCCGAAAATGATTTCGGCCCCCAACTACATAAATCTTTCCTTTCAGCACCGCTGCTTGTACATGCTCTGATGCAGTTGGAAGTGAAGCTCGTGTTTCCCAGGAATTTTTCAAGGGATCATAAACTTCATGCGTAGTCAAAGCATTGCCCTGGTTAATATTTGCAGTTCCTCCGATTAGATGAATCTTGCCGTTCAACACTGCACTAGCCATCGCAACTCGCGGGGTAGGGAGAGATTTTCCTTGCGTCCATTTTTTTGTAACTGGATCGTAGATTTGAACCGCATTTTCAGCCATCGCTCCACCGATTACGTACAACTTATTGTTTACGGAAACCACAGCAGGGTGATGTGTTCCTTTCGGCAGATCAGGACCTCGTGTCCAACGATTGTTTTTTATGTCGTACATCAGTAATGAACTGTGATTTTCCATCAGGTATCCACCGGCTGTGAAAATAAAACTACCCAGAGTAGCAGCTGCAAATTCAGAAGTTTGTTCAGGCAACGGCTCACGCAAAGACCAATTGCCTTGGTGGGGGCCGATCGGACAAGTTTTCTCTTGTGCCCACAAACTATTTACACTCAGCAGTAATATCAATGCGGATAAAATGAAATTTCTTTCCTGAGGCATTTGCATTTTCCCTCCGAAGGAGTTCCTTATCATACTGTGGCTTTAAGTTAAGAATTGTTACTATTCCTTCGAATCAGAAAATGGAAAAGGCCAGCACGCCGCAGCGAACTGGCCTTTGTGTATCAATTAATTTGGACTACCCGCGAAGTTTCATCGCGATATTTGCGATAACACTCCGTGGTGTACCGCCGCCCGAATCATCCGGATTGGGCATGAATAGATCGCCTAACGCAGAAGAGCGAGATCGCGGTGAGCCGCCACCAGTATCTTCCGGATTAGGCATAAAGTAAGCACCGATGCGTGCTGCATTCGAACGAGGAGAGCCGCCGCCGCTATCTTCGGGATTCGGCATTGCATCAGGATTTGGTTTGCCTGCCGGACTATTTTGGGATGTGTCGTTTTGCGCAACCGCAGTTTCATCTTCCTTCTTCTCTTCTGTTGATGGATCATTGGTAGAAGGTCCGAGGTCGTTGTAATCTTCAGTCTTTTTTTCTTGCGTGGTCCCAGTATCCTTGTTCGAGGAGCTATCTTTAACCCGTGTGCCTCTGCTCCAATCCAAACCTTCAGGTACACCGCTGCCTTTGGTGCCACTGCCACCAACCATACTGTTTGCGGCACCTTGAGCATCGCCAGGGCTTGTCACGCTTCCGCCGCTAGCGTCACCTTTTGCTACTCCGACCTGACCTTTGTCATTCACACCCAAACCATATCCACCATATGTCACACCGCCATGTGCACTTCCATGTAATCCATTGGGACCGAAGTCCCAAGTTCCTCCACCGAAGATCGCACCACCGGAATCACCATCCATCCGATCTCCGCCAGGCATGTGTAAACCAGGTCCGCCTTTTTTGCCCATACCACCGAAAAGACCATCCTCTCCAGGAAGTCCTTCTCCCAAACCGCCATCACTGCCAGGTCCCATGCCGCCAAAAATATCTTTTCCTTTGCCAGGCATTCCTGGAAGACCTTCTTTGCCCCGGCCGCCTAACATCCCTTGCCATCCATCATTGTTCTTTCCAATTCCGCCTGGCAGATCGCTTTTGTTCAACCCCGGAATTTTTTCTCCGAGCCCGCCAGGAATCGATCCTTTTTCAAATTGATCCGAAATATTTTTTTCGGGAATAGCCATTCGTTGAGAAACTTTGTTAGCTGCGCTTTTTAGCGCTTCCGTTGTTGCTCCCTCCGCATTCGATGCGGTTGCAATCTGAGTATTACGAAATTGTGTGATTTTCATATGGGCTCCTTCAATCTGCCTTGTTACTTCTGACAAATTAGTTTTCGCCAATAAACAGGAGTCGTTTCTTAACGAAAAAGCTAAAAATTCGAGGCTGGAAGGAACTTCTCGACATTAACCAAACGGTGAATCATTAGCGAGCTAAAAAAATTTCTCGAAAATTTTCCTGCTGTTTTTTCTCGTGAAAGTAAAAAATTATGATCTCTAGCCAAAAAGATAATGAAAATTTTTTGAATTTTGCGGTCTTTTTCAAATTCACATTCTAACCATCAAAACGGCTTTTACCGGTTAGAATGTCCTTGATCTACCCGCAACTGCAGTTGCAGCCATCAACCGTAGTTGATAGCGCCTTCAAATGTTTCTCGACCCTGAATCGTTTGGCAATCCGCTTGCTATTACCAGGCCGAAGCACGTTGGAAACTCAGGAGGAGTTATGGCAAAGAATTGGATCTTGATAGTCGTTGCGTTTCTTTTGTTAGGTGGTTTCGCATATGCAGTGGATTCAGATGGTGATGGATTGAGTGATAGCGCTGAAGCGTATTTGGGATCGAGTCCGCTTCACAAAGATATTTTTGTTGAAATCGATTGGTTCATTGTAAATGGCCGCAGCATGAAGCCCAGACCTGGTTTTGTTGAGTTTGTGCAGTCCGTTTTTGCAGCAGCCCCTGTTTTGAATCCAGATGGAACCCAAGGAATCAGAATCCATGTTGAATTGAGCCAGGGGATTCGAACGAATCAAACTGTCTTAGGATATTGTCTGACCGATAGTACTGATACATACAGCTGGAATCAGTTCGATTTTTATAAGAGTCTGTACTTCACTCCTTCCAAGCGAAGTACACACCATTATTGCCTGTTCATTCAAGATTACGGTGATAAAAATGGTAAAGCGACTACCAGTTCGGGAATTTCCAGGAACGGAGATAATTTCGTTGCAGGAGCCAGCGATTTAATTGTTTCCCTGGGTAGTCAAGGCAAAGATGGTTGGTACAACCAACCAACACCTGGTCAGTACAAATACACACAAGCTGGAACTTTTATCCATGAACTCGGCCACAATCTTGGTTTGAGGCATGGTGGACCAGATCATGTTAACTACAAACCAAATTTGCTGAGCTTAATGAACTATTCGTTTCAAACTGATGGAATTCCATATACAAGACAGGATGGCGTACGTTTCCGAATTTTTGATTATTCGCGTTTCTATCTTCCAGCGTTAAATGAAAATAATTTGAATGAAGCCGCTGGTCTTGGACCTTTTGCGTCTGATAGCTTTGGTAAATACGGCACGACTTATTATTTTGAAAAGGCTGACAAACATCATGACAAAATTGATTCCTGGGACGCCACTCGTTCCGTGGATTGGAATCATGATGGCCGAATCAATATTTCGCGCGCCGAAATCAATGCTGACAGAAGACTAACTACACTTCGCAGTATTCAGGAATGGTCACGGCTGGTTTTTAATGGCGGATGGATTGGCAAATCAGGATTAGCAGCAGCATCAACACTTCCATCAGAAACAAGACTTCTCTGCATGCGTCCTAAGGATCGCCTTCAGCAGAAAATTTCTATTGCAGATGCAGACGTTCGTTACGGAACTTATGCAGATATTTTCAAGAAGTAAAAAATTCGAAAGTGCTGAGTAATTCGTTTACTCAGCACTTTTTTTTTGAACATCATGCCACGTCAACTCTATGTGCTAAACTTAGTTCCACAGACTAGAGGCGGAGTGAGTCAGCTTGTCCTTGTAACCGAGTTGCACGGAAAACGCATTTCGTTTCCACTTCCAAAAGATACTCCCGAAATTTTTGCTGGATCTTTGCGTGACAACACCATTTATCTTCCGTATAAAGGCGTCTCGCGCCGTCATTTTTCAATCTTTTATGACGATTCCCGCTGGTTGATCCGGGATGAAGGCAGCACGAACGGTATCAAGATCAATGGTAAAAAGCTGAAAGAATCTCCACTTCAAATTGGCGACACCATCGAAGCGGGAAGCGTCCGTTTGCGTGTTGAAACGCAGGCAGAAGTTGAATCACTTCGTCTTCCAACACCGGGGGCTACTCATCGCGTTGCCGGAACTGATCCGATGGATCTGGTGCCGATTGAAGAAAAACGGTCGCTTTATTATTTTCCTGATCTCGTTTTCCCGAAGAATTTGATTGTTGGAAATTCCCCTAAGATGTTTGAAGTTTACAAAAGCATTCATGCAGTTGCTGAATCCGACATGAATATTTTGCTGATTGGTGAAACCGGGGCTGGGAAAGAAATGATTGCCGAAACTTTGCATCTGTCCAGCAAACGTGCAAAACATCCGTTCATTACTGTGAATTGTGCCGCAATTCCGGCAGAACTTGCTGAAGCAGAATTGTTTGGAATTGGGGCAAAAGTAGCTACTGATGTCAGTGAGCGTATCGGAAAAATTGCGGCAGCAGATGAAGGCACTTTGTTCCTGGACGAAATCAGTTCATTTCCGATGGCTTTGCAAGCCAAAATTCTCAGGGCAATCGAAGAACGAAAAGTATATCCAGTAGGTGAACACGTTGCGCAAAAAGTGGACTTCCGGCTGATCGCAGCAACAAATGAAGATCCGCAATCCTTAATTAGCGCTGGAAGACTTCGCAGTGATTTGTATCATCGATTTTCTGCGGTGGAAATTCACATTCCACCTTTGCGTGAAAGAAAAGAAGATTTAGATAGTTTGATCCTGGGATTGCTCCGTCAGATTTTGAAAAAAGAAAATAAGAGTGTGCCGGCGATCGGAAAAACTTTGCTAGGGCTTCTTAGAAATTATCCCTATCCCGGAAATGTTCGTGAGCTGTACAACATTTTAGTTTCGATTGTTGCCGTAGCCGCTCCCGGTCAGGTGCTGGATGTTCAACTTGCACCCGCAAAATTAATGCGAAGCCGCACTGAACAAATTTTTCAAGAAGTGGTAGATACACAAACCGGAAAAGATAGCCTGCCGATTCATAAAACCATCGATGAAATTACGCGGAAGCTTGTTGTCTATGCCTTAAATCTGCATGAAGGAAATTTGACGCGAACTGCAAAGTATTTGCAGATTTCTGTCTTTGGTTTACGGAAGATGATGAAGCGCCTTCATGTGGACCGCCCCGAAAAAACATAGTTCCCGCAAACAACTCTCGATTATTGTTTTACTTTGTCCCAATACACCTTATCTTCGGGCAGCATGTACGAATCGATGGCAATCGCTTTCTCAAATTCGTTCGCTGCCAGATCGTAAGAAGTTTTATTTTGTGCTGCTTTCAATGTTTGAAGAACGCCACGAATTACATGAGCATCACTTGAATTAGCAAAGTTAGCCAGTGCTTTATCTGTTGCGGTCATGCCTTCCGAAAATTCATGACTGAAATCTTGTTTATTTAAATGCTTCCATTTTGCGAGCAACTTCCAATAATTTGCTAATGCTGTGTAAACATCACTATCTTCTGAATTCAATTTAACGGCGCGATCCAAATCTTTTTTTGCAAGATCCAGTTCACGTTCCGGTGATTGATTCTCCGCGAACTGCGATCTGGCAATCTGAAGATGCGCCATTGCATTTTCATAGAACACAAGATACATATCAGGGCGCAATTCCTGGGCTTTTTTGAGAAGTGGTTCGATGTCGTTGTAATGTGACGGCTTTCTCCCGTTGAGCAATGCAAACTCATCTAGAATTCGGTAGGCCATTGCAGAATCCCAATACGCATTAAAATATTTGGGATTCATTTTGCTGGCGTGATTAAATTTTTCTAAAGCCATATCAACTAACTTTTGCGGGTCCTGGCCTTTTCGTATTCCATATTCAGCCACGCTAATTAAGACATGTCCGAGATTGTTGTGTGGAATGATGAGATTGGGATCACTTTGAATGGCATTCCGGTAAGCTTCTTCTGATTTTTTGAACCATTGAATTGGATCTTTTCCTGTCTTCCAATAAAAATAAGCAAGATTGAAATCAGTGATACCCAGGTTGTTGTAGTAAGCACCGCTAGGATTGATCTTCAATGCCATCTCATAATTTTCGATCGCCTGCATTAATGATGATGAAGCATCTATCCCTTTGTACAATTCAAAAGAACCGAGTGATTGCTGGGCGCTGGCAAGCTGGGCGTAACCATAATCCGGTTCACGCAAATATTGAATTGCGGCTTTGAAGTTTGTGATTGAATCCTGATAGGAACGAACTGGTACAATTCCATGATTCTGCTCATAATCACCACGGTTCATATAAACGGTACCCATGGTTAGATAGGCGCGGCCATTTTTAGGATCCAGTCGTAAAGCTTGTTTGCCAATTTCAATGGCTTTGTTGAATTGTGGATTTGGATCTTCGCCATTCACCATTTGAAATTCAGCAAAGATCGAACTGATCGCAAGTTGTGATGACATACTATCGGAACGCTGCGGATCAGCTGTTAACGCCTTTGAACAATCGGACATTGAAGTTTGAAATTCGGGCCGAATATTGCCATTGCCCGCATAAAAGTTCATATAAATTATCTGGTACCATGTCCTACACAGTCCGTCATAGCCGCGTGCATCACTTCGTGCAACTTTTGTGACTTCAGTAAACTTATCCCGCGCCATGGAAAAATAACGATCAGCTTCTTTGTAATTTCCTGACGTCCGCTCCTTGGTCCCTCTTTGCAAAAACATATCAGCTTGAAGAAGATCAACTTCATACAGCTCCGGATCTTTTTTGCGTGCTTCATTCGATTTCTTTAATGCGTTATCCCAATTTTGTTCGTAATAGGCAATCAGCGCTTCCGCATATTCAGGCACTTCGCTTGCAGAGGCTGAACCTTGATTCAAAAAATTTAAAGCGGGTTGGCGGTATACAGTTTCAATTTTTTTCCGTTCAGATTCTTTTCTTTTCGCGCTTCGAATCTTTTCTACATCTGCCAGCTGTTTGTTATAAATTTCTCCAAGCGCCAGGCCTAACGAATATGCAACTGATGGTTCTTTGTAACCTCCGTCCCACGCCATTTGCAGATGATCGCGCGCCTTATCGTAATCCTCCAGGCTGAGATAACCCCGCCCTAGTGAGTAATGTCCGGGACCGTATCCGGCTTTGCCAAATTGATTCATCTGAGTTTCAATTTGTTGCATCTGCATCCGCACTTTTTGTTTTTCATATTCAGTGTTGTGTAATGGCCAGAGTCGGCCCATCCGGATTGTTCCTTCCATTTTTGTAAGCTGTTGTCCGAATTGCTGCGCAAGAAACGCTTGTTGTTTTGAAGTGCGCCAGGTATTGATGGCAATTGCTGCCATCACAACAATGAAAAAAATTGCGATCGATAAAATTGTGGCAATGGTTTTATGTTTTTGCGATTTCTTGTACAGGCGATAAACAATACTGGTTGGACGTGCCTCAATTGTTTCGCCATCCAGGAACCGCCGAAGATCTTCGGATAATGCGCGAGCTGAATCGTACCGACGCGCTGGTTCTTTTTGAAGACACTTCATTACAATCGTTTCTAAGTCAACCGGAATCGATGGGTCCCGTTTTCTTAAAGGCACCGGTTCATCACGCACTACTTTTGCCAACGCATCGGCTGTACTTTCACTGCTATCGAATGGCAATTTTTCCGAAAGTAATTCGTAAAGTGTCGCACCTAAACTATAAACATCGCTTCTACGATCTACTTCGCGCGCTCTGCCTAATGCTTGTTCCGGTGACATATACCACGGCGTACCGATGATCATTCCAGTTATGGTGAGTTTTGCAGATTCATTCACGCGCGCAATTCCAAAATCCATTACATATGGATTCCATTCACCATCTTCATTTCTTTCTACAAGAATGTTGGATGGCTTTAAGTCACGATGGATTACGCCAACACGATGTGTAGCATGAATCGCTTCAGCTACTTCTTTTATCAACTTAACTTTTTCTTCAACATTCAATTCCGCTGCAACATTATTTAAGGTTCTGCCATTGATGAACTGCATGGCGATATAAGATCTGCCTTCAACTTCTCCTACTTCGTAAATTTTGCAGACATGCTTGTGTTCAACTTTGGCGTGCGAATGCGCTTCCATCATCAGTCTTTTCACAAGACGCGGATCATCCCCGCGAATAAATTTCAACGCGACGGTCCGCCCTAATGAAGGATCATCAGCTTTATAAACTCTGGCCATCGCACCTTGTCCGATAAATTCAAGATTTTTGTAGCGTCCGAAAACTGCTCCTGCTATAACTTCATCCGGATAAGGTTTCAAAGTTGAATCTGAACTTTCATGAAAACTTGTAGTAGCGCCTGGCTCCAATTCCAAGTCCGATGTTTCGTGTGTAGAGTCGACAATTTCCGTTCCTGGCGGAGTCTTCGGCTCTTCAGTGCCGTGATTCATTAACGCCTCTCTGCTGGTCCTTCGTGTGTGATTGTTGGAATCATACCTAACGCAAACACAAACCCGCAACTACAGTTTCGATCATCAACCCTGGTTGATGGTTGTCATAGAAGTTTATCGACGACAAAACATTGGCAATCCGCTTGCTATTAGATAAGGCAGGAGGATGTTTAACAATTATGAGCAGAATTTCAGGTGCTACAGGAAAACAGTCAGTTTCATCGGTTGCTTTTGAGGAACCGGAAGTAATTACGGCAGATGTAAAGAAAGAAAGTTCAGCAGAAGTGAATTCGCATTCGGATGCGCAAAAGCAAAATGCAATTTCCCGGCAGAATGAAAATAATCTTACTGCAATGTTACAAAAAGAACGGCTTGCGGAAATTCCGCGCGCTAACATTGCGAAAAAAGATGTTGATACGCTGGCAGCAGCATTAAATTCCAATACAGATGCTGCCGAGGGCGTGAAAATAGAACTCAGGGCAACGTTCAAAAATAATGGCCCGGGACAGCATGCAAAAATTGCGGAATGCATGCGGCAGTTTGCAGCAGCCGGTACAAAATCATATGGCCAGGCATATCAAGCATTGAAAAATGAAATGAGCGATTGGACAAAATTCGACCGCACCGGAATGAGTCAACCTGCACAACGAAATCTTTTTAAAGAGATCACAAATCTTCAAGGTCCTGGTTCCGCAAGAGTGAAAGCTGATCTTGCATTAATGATCCACAACAATATTGAACAAGCAAAAAGAGAAACAACTGGAACCGGGCTTCGTGCATATGCAGGAATGTATACCGCAGAATTAGGAAAGCTTTTGCAGAGCACTCCAGCGGCCATTTTCAAAACGTTAGAAAACGATCCTGTTACACAAAAACTAATTCCAGGCATCATTGATAATCTTTTAAACTTCAAAGAAGGACACAAAGCGATTGGCGCGATCATGGTGGATTTGGCCACCGCTAATCTGAGATTGTTAATAGAATCGCCTTCACAATATGAGAATCAATCCTATCAACTGGGTCGCTTCCTCGCTCATGTTGAAAGAGGAATTGAACGCAATGCAAGAACAAGAGAACAAGCAATCGAAATGGGAGCTAACATTCTAACTTATGGATTAAAAGCGGCTGAAAACCTGGCTGAATTATTGTTAGGAAATAGCAGCGCGAAAGGTGGCTTTCAAAAAGTCAGAGAGGCTATCGATTGGTTGAAGAATCGAGATATTGCAAGTGTTGAAGAAGCACGAAAACATTTCACCACTTCAATGCAGGATCTGGTGGATGCCACGTTTAGATCAATTGCGGATCCTTATGGATATCACGCTGCCGGAGATGGTGATCCCGTAGCAGCACTCAAATACGAAAAAGCGCTATTCATTTTTGAGCGAGAAATTATGAATGGACGCAGAGACGTTCTCCAACGTTAATCTAATCGCAAACTCAATCAATGGGTCCCGGGAATTATCCCTGGACCCTTTTTTTTCGGCCAATTCCACTTTCGTTGAGTCCTATGATTGTAATTATTCATGCGAACCAATTGACCTTGGATACGCAATCATAGGAGGTTCGCATGAAATCTAAATTCTTTTTACTTAGTTTTATTCTGTTTACCGGTTGGGTTTTTGCAGGTGAAGTTGAAAAGCCTTTTGAGGTTACGGTCTACTCCGGAGTTTTTTTTGCTGCTGATACACTCAAATTCAGCGAGGTTTGCCCAAGTCCTTTTTCTTGTGCTGGTACTCAGCTAAACTCAAGAATTTCGGTGAATAACAGTCCTTTATTTGGTTTCGGTGTCGGCTATTACTTCACTAAAAATTTTGAATTAGAAGGAAATTTTGCAATTGCTCCAGCACATGATATCCATTCTTCAATTAACAGCATTCCGGGTCCGTCATTGAATCTCGTTGCCTACAACTATGATGCTAATGTAGTTTACAACTTTGATTGGAAAGGCATGAGGCCCTTTTTGTCAGGCGGAATGGGCGCCATTACGCGGGATAATAGTTTTGACGTGACGACCGATTTCACTTACAACTTTGGAATAGGGGCAAAGTTTTATTATAAGAACCTTGGTTTACGTTTAGAGCTAAAAGATCAAATTATGCCCAACTTAGTTCAGCCGGATAAGAAAAAGAACGTTCTCGGAATTCAGTCTGGTATCTTCTTTAGCTTTTAAATCTGCCGTTGAAAGCAGAACCGTCAGCCGATTTCAGCTATACTGATTCCAAGATTGATGCCGATGCAGGACCGTGATGCATCGAGCTCAAAAAATTCATGGGTTCAGCGCCAGATGATACCACTCACCTGATCGAACCAGATCAGCCGCCCGATCTTGCGTACGAAACTTTTCTGAAAAATTGGGAACACTACAAAATCGAGGTTTTACTCGGTCAAGGTGGAATGGGTCGTGTTTATAAAGCATTTGATCCAAAACTGAATCGGTATGTCGCTTTAAAGTTTATTCGCAGTGACAATGAAAATTTAAAAAAGCGATTTGTTCGGGAAGCAAAAGCGCAAGCACAAATAGAACACGATCACGTTTGCAAAATTTACGAAACAGGGGAGGTTGATGGCAATCCTTACATTGCCATGCAGTTAATTCAAGGTGAGACTCTTCCAAAGATTTTGGGGGAGTTATCGATTGAACAAAAAGTTTTGATCATGCAAAAAATATCGGATGCTGTTCAACAAGCACATCGTATCGGCATTATTCATCGCGACATCAAACCATCCAATATTCTTGTTGAACGTAAAGAAGATGGTTCTTATCGTCCGTTTATTATGGATTTCGGAATCGCGCGCGAAATTTCCGATCCCGGTATGACTGCTACGGATGTAGTAATTGGTACACCATCTTTTATGGCGCCTGAACAAATGAGCGGTGATGGCATAGATCGTAGAACTGATGTTTATGGATTGGGTGCTACGATGTATTACGTTTTTTCCGGCCAGCCTCCGTTCAAAGGCTCCGGAATGGAAATTCTATCGAAGCTTTCTTCAGAAGATCCAGCACCCCTTTCCAAGACTATTTCTTCAATTCCTCCTGATCTTGATGTGATTGTTACAAAGTGTCTGGAAAAAGATCCATCGCGGCGATATGACTCTGCCAAAGCATTGGCCGATGATTTGAAACGGTTTCTTGATGGGGAGCCGATTCTTGCGCAACGTGCTTCTTTCAGTTACCGCATTGGGAAAAAAATTAAGAAACATAAAACGATTGCGGCAGTACTGGGAATCACTTCACTGATCGTATTTGCTCTTGCAGTTTTCACCGTCTACTCATATTGGCGTGCAGCAAACCAGGTAAAGATTGCCAGGCAGTTTTCACAATCAGTGGAATCCATGGATTGGATTATGCGTGTCGCATACATGTCTCCATTGCACGATGTCCGTAACGAGAAAAATCAAGTTGGAAAGCAGATGCAAGAAATTCAAACAATGATGAATCGTTCCGGATCGGCTGCGATTGGTCCAGGAAATTTTGCATTAGGACGCGGTTTTCTCGCTTTACAAAATTATGATCAGGCAAGAATCCATTTAGAGAAAGCATGGAACGCAGGATATCAGTCGAAAGAAGTTTCCAATGCACTGGGAATTACCATGGGTGCATTATATAAGGACCAGCTTTCCGAGGTGAACAGGATAAAAGATAAAGAAACAAGAAAAAAGAAATTGCTTGAGATAGAAAAACAGTTTCGTGATCCTGCCATTGTTTATTTAAAACAATCATCTGGTGTGCGGACACAATCCCCTGAATATGGAGAAGCCCTGCTCGCATACTATGAAAAAAAATGGGACGAAGTTTTGCGATTGTCGCGTATTTCGATCGGAAAAATTCCGTGGCTCTATGAAGCGAAAATGTTAGAAGGTGATGTATATGAACAACTTGGTGAACAGGCATCACAAGAAGGGAACTTTCAGTTGGCGAACAAAAACTATAAAGCCGGTGCGGAAAGTTATGCTAAGGCGGAAGAAATATCGCGAAGTAATTCTGAATTATTCAAGAATCAATGTACGCTGTTTCGAGGCTTATTGGCGGTCGATTCTGCAACTGGAATCGATGCAAAAAAAGATTATCAGTCTTCCGTTGATTACTGCAAAAAAGCAATTGTTGTTGATCCCGACGATGCTTCCGCTTACGAATTGTCTGCGCGGACTGCCTGGAGATGGGGTGAGACACAATATTTAGCAGGTCATGATCCTACCGAAACATTTCATGCTGCAATTGATTTTAGTCACAAAGCGCTCAAGCTCAGTCCGGGAAATGCAAGGGTCTATCTCACTATTGGCACTGCTTATAACTATTTGTCAGACTACGAAGCTGATAGCGGAAAAGATCCAACAAATTATATAAAGGAAGCGATTAAAGCACTTCAGTTCTCAGTGCAAAAGGATCCTTCTTCGGCTGTTGCCTATGCAAGTCTGGGTCATTCTTACTTAAGCGAAGCAGCTGCATCAAGCGGCGAAGCTAGCAGGGTTCCGCTGCAGAAAGCGATTGATTGTTATGGTAAAGCGCTGGAGATCAGCCCACTACATTTTGGTGCACAGTCAAATCTTGCAAATGCTTATACCAGTCTTGGCCTGATTGAAAAAGAAAATGGAAAAGATCCGAGTAGATATTTCCAACAATCGATTGAAAATTTTCAAAAGGCCATCAAGATCAATCCGAATTACTGGTTGATTCATACCAATCTTGCTGCAGCTTATCTTGAAGTCGTCAGCTACGAATTGGATCACGGCAGGGATCCGACTGCGAAAATTGACAAAGCATTAATGGAATGTGAGTATGCAGAAAAACTTAAAGCTGGCACTCCGCATGCAGCCGTAAATGCTGCAAGTGCAAATTTATATCATGCTGAATATCTTTTGGCACAAAACAAAGATCCGCTTTCGCTCAATCAGAAAGCAGAACAGCTGTTAACGCCTATTATCGGTGTTCACTTTGCTGAAGTTTTTACCGAATTGTCGGATGGAAAAAAAATAGAAGCGCAATATTTAATTCAAAATAATCAATCACCCGAAGCCGCTATAAAAAAATCCATGGACTATTTAAATGAAGCTTTCAAAATTAATTCAGCCAATCAGCAAATTTATAAAAGTATGGCCCGGCTCGAACTTATTAAAGCAGACTGGTTAATGATGCATGGGAGATCACCGGCAGAAGCACTCAAGATGGCTGACGATGACTTGAAAAAAGCATTGAAGTTGAATCCAAAGTTTGCTCAAGCATTTGCGATGTTGGCAGAAGTTCAGCTCAAAAAAGCGCAGCAAAAGATTCATTTGAAACAAAATCCTGACACTGAAATTCAAGATGGATTGGCGGATATCCAAAAATCGCTTCAGCTGAATACTGATATTGCAGAGGCATATGCAACCAGGGCCAATTTGTTTTTAGTTCGATCGGAAATTTTGAATCAAAAGGATCGAGCCGATGTTTTAAGCGATTCAATCAAGGATTTTGAGCATGCTTTTTCCATAAATGGTTTACTTCGCAATAAAGAACAAGCGAACCTGGAAAAGGCTAAGAATTTACTATAATCACGTCGTGAAAATTCTATTGCATATTTCTGAGGATGTACTTATCTTTATCCACTTGCCTATTTGTAATCACTCAAATCAATGACCGAAAATTTAATTAACAACCTGAAAAAATGGCTCCGGTTTAATGCCATTGGAATGATGGGAACCGGCGTACAACTTGCAGTGATTCTCTTTTTAAAAACGCTGTTTCAACTGAATTATCTGATCGCAACTATGATCGCCGTCCAATGTTCGTTAATCCATAATTTCTTCTGGCATCAACGTTGGACCTGGAAGAATTCTATTAGCACTGGCAGAAAAGAATCATTTCAGCGTTTTCTGAAATTTAATTCAACTTCTGGAACGATCTCATGATGGGCAACTTAGGTTTCACATCAGTTTTGGTCCAAGCAGTTCACCTACCTTATTTGGTTTGCAATGTACTGGCAATCGGCGGCTGTAATGTTCTAAATTTTGTGCTGGCGAACAACTTGGCCTTTCAACCGTCAGAATCTTAATCCTGTTTCAACTTCGCGAATGCATTTCCCTCGATGTTTCACCAATGCGACACGGCATTCCTCGTCGGTGTAATTCATTTGATTCAGAATCTTATTCAGATGAAATTGTTAACGTCATATTAACCAAACAGATTCTTGAAAAATTTCGACTCAGGATGCAAATTAAAAGCTGGCTTAACACTTGCTTTCAATCCTACAAACATCCTCTGTGAGAGAGTGGAAGGAGGATGGTCATGAAGAAGATCGCTTTACTCTTCTGGCTGATCGCAGTAGTCGTGGTTGCAATGATTGCTGAAGGTGGCCAAGGTCAAAGCAAAAAATTCGCCGCGGGAACATTCATTGAAGATCCTGATGAAACCGATGCAGTAGTTTCTGCATGGTTAACTCATGTCGGGTTGCCTGATGCTGGTAAATCAAACCATGCATTATTCCTACAAAAGGATACTGACACTGCAACCAATGCACTCGCTGGTGCAAAGATCAAATGGCTTAAAGGTAAGCTTGTAACTGATCTTACGGAATTAGGATTTGATTACATGAATGGCGGGCATTGCACAGCAAATGCTCCGCGTTTTGTAATCACAGTTGATGCTGTCGATTTCACATTTGGATGCAGTTCAGGAACCGCATCTCCAGCTCCTGATGATCCGGTGAATTGGACGCGTGTTCGATTCGATTTAACTTCTCTCCCCACTACTGGAACCATTGAGGATGCCCGAATCATTTTCGATGAAGGTACTGATGCTGGTACCGGTCAAATTTACCTTGATAACATCGATATCAATGGGGCGTTGATCGGAAAACCCGGCAAAGCAAAAGCACCCAAACTACCATAATTCAAAGTAGGGGCGGTAGATCGGAAGGGCCGCCCCTATAATGAATCCAAAATCTTCAAAACTGCTTAAGCTTTTTTTTCCTGAATTCTTTCCAATTTGCACTATATTTTTGCTTTGCTCTATCAGATAAAAATGCCCACTCGAGGTTTTTGAATTTTGCCAGTTTTTAGAAAATAGTGAATTCGCTTCAAAATGATCCCTTTTCGGTCATTTTTACTGGTTTTCTTGAGAAAACCGCCATTTACTTGAACCGAAATGGAGTACGGAATTGCATGTTTCTTGCAAAAAAATTTGATTTCATTAATATTCAGATAATTGAGGTCTGCTAGTAGCTGTTGTTGACCGGATTTTGACAATCTAGATATTAAGCTTCGCATGGATTTCCCCGGACCAAATACTCAATAGTAATTCAGTCTAGAAAGCGTGTTGCACGGACCTGTTCTGGAGATAAATTCGAAATTAAAGGGTGAAGTAGTTGCTTTTAAGGATCAGACTACAAAAAATTTCTATGAAAAAACGCCAAACATTACCGGTAGAAAATATTGCTGTCTTGTGCCGGGAATGTTGTGGCAGGATACAGCCTGAAGATAAGTTTTGTGCGCATTGTGATGCGGTAATTTTGCGGCGGTATTGTCCTAGCTGTAGAAAGTTAGTTCCGGATCACACCCAGATGTGTCCTTATTGCGGAGCATCATCCGGCGAAAAACCGAAAGCTGCTATTTTTCAATATCCGACCAACGTCGCTTTGATGATCTTAATTTTATTTGGCACAAGTCTTTATTTTCTTTGGCCGCATCAAAAATCAAATCAAGCAAAATCATCCACTTCAAAAATTGAGTCTCCGAAAGTAGCGCAATTGACGGTTGCTAAAAGCGTTGCAGCTAAGCCTTCTGCTCCTGCGATTGTTAAGAAACCGCCGATTGTAAACAAAGCTCCTAAAAATGTGGAAGAAGGCGCACGTCTAAATCTGCAAGGGCATGCCTTGATTCAGCAGGGTAGATATAAAGAAGCTGTGAGTACATTGCATCAAGCGGTCCAAACTTTTCCTGATAATACTGACAACATTGAATATGTTTTTGCACAATACAATCTTGCCCACTCTTTGCGGAAGATTGGAAAATCCGATGAAGCAATTCCGTATTTGAAAAGATGTATTGCGTACGATAGTCACAATCAGATGTTTCAAAAGGAACTGCAAGCCGCGCAACGCGATTTGTCGCGTAACTAATTTCTAATTACCACTCCAATCGCTTCCAGAGCTTTTAAATATTCCACGATAACGTCCATCGAAATCGGACCATATGCGCCGGAAAGCATACTGGTGATTTCCTGGACATTGCGCTTCCCATCTACAAAATTCAAAACTTCATAGCTATAAATTCCACCATTATCCAGTTCTGGTAAACGCAATGCCTTCGTTTTATCGCTGCCATAATGATCGTGTAGATAGTTGTATCCAAAAACTTCCATCGGACCTTTTAATTTTGCGCTACGAGAAAATATGATTGCTGCATCTCCTGATGATTGAGTTGGGGGAGTTACCGGCTCCATCAGGTTTTGAATTTTACCGATGAAAGTCGAAAATTGAGTCTGAGTTTCGTCAGGAATATTAAAATATGTTTTCAATGAATCAAATACTTCGCGCTCATACCATAATTGAAACTTGACTGCATCAGGATTGGAATTGCCCGTTACTTTGCTTGCTCTTTTGAGGCTTGCGGTTTCCATCATTGTGATAAGAGATTCCGAAGGTTGTGTTAAGTTGGACAGGTAATAAGCGCTGCCTGCAGCCAGAAATGCTGCACGCGTCAATTTTGTTGGATCGATGTTTGCCGGCGTATCATAGTTTGTATGGATATAGCGATCCGGCCAATCGTTAAAGTAAATCGCCGGAACTTTAAATGAAGAATCGGCATAAATTTCATGATCACTTCCCATGGAGAAATTTGCGAACTCAGCTTGAAGTGCACGTTTTTCACCTTCCGCTGAATACAATGGAAAGTTTGCAGAGCCGGTGCTGGCAAACTCATTGGTTTGCTGATTCACAAATTCGCCGATTGAATCGATGACATCATATATAAATGAAGGCATACTGGCAGGTCCGCGCGTAATATGGAAAATGGCTTGCGTTTCAGTTGAACCTCCAACCATATCAAGATGGATCGCACTTACAATATGACTGACTAGTTCAGGGCGTCCATTCAGAAGCGCCAACGTTCCTTCAACTTCAGCGGGCCAAACAAAACGAAGAGTGCGAGCAGGAGATTTGATTTTTTTATCAGCGATCAATTTCGAAAAAACTCTGGCAACTTCAAGAATTGTTGCACATCCGCTGGCATTGTCATTTGCACCCGGTCTCGGATGATCGAGATGACAGCTAAAAACAATTTCTTTGTCTTTTAAATTCGGATCCGATCCAGGAATTACGGCATTTACAACTTGATAATTACCCGAATGTTTTCCTGCTTTCACTGTTGCATGAAGTGAAATCTTTTCGCCAACTTGCAGCCTTTTTTGCAAAGCGCGCGCTTGCTTTAATGACAGCATAAAAGCAAATGTTGGCGTTTTAGCGAATGTATCCAGGTGACCCCAACGAATCAGATTTTCATTTTCGCCCCACCATGCAGTACGTTGATTTTGTGCGTAGCTAATAATTCCGGCGGCACCGAATTTTTCGACAGCATATAAAGCTACACTTTCAGGCTGCTCAGATGTCAAAACAATTTTTTTGCTGACATCTTTTCCTTTGTAATCTTCATCTGATGTTCCTGTTCCAACATCGATTAAGTCTGCAATAACATCGGCACTTTCGCTATCTTGAGCCAGCGTTAAAGGAATGGCATCCCATGAAGCAATTCTGATTTGGGGCTCATTATTTTTAAGTTCCCAAAGTTCCGCAAATTCTGCGTCCCATGGTGGCCGCGACTTCTGAGTTCCATAAAATATCTTTCCGTCTGCCGGAAATTCTTCGATCCGAACATCCGTTATTCCATACTTGCGAAGTTCTTGGGCAATGAATTGGGCCGCCGCCAAATATCCTTGCGAACCGCGCATCCGGTGTTGTCGCGAAATAAATTCCAAATTTCTTTTTGCTAACTCACCTGAAATTTCATTGCTAAAAGCACGCATCTCTGCATCCGATAAAAGTGTTTGTGAAATCGCAGGTTGTGATGAGAACAAAAGAATGGCTACAAGTGTGATTACCAGAATTCGCATGGAGAATTATTAAACCACGGAGTCGCGGAAATCAGATCACTTTGAAGTTGGAGGCTTGCATCCAGCCGACTTTGCCATCAGCAAGACGAACTTTATTCCAATCTCCAACTCGATCGATCAACTCCACTTTCACACCGGAATGTAAAACAAACAGACCTGTGCTTTGCTCATCCGGGGCGCTTTTCACATCGGTGGATGGACTGAATACAATTGCGAATTTGTGGTTCTCCTGGAATGTGTGGCGATTCAGTGCTGCCACGAATGAAAATGCAAATAACAGCAGTGCAAGCAGCGCACTAATCGAGAAAATACGCCTGATAAGGAGCGAACGATAGATATAGAAAATTCCGATGATCATTAGAAGAGCAAGCCATAAAGAAACCAACCCGATCATTGCCCATTGATCTGCTGAAGCTAATTCAGTCAATTTCCGCCACCAATTAACAAAAAATAAATCCGGAATCGGTTCGATACGGTCTTCGGTCCGGAGATTCGCCAGAGTCAGATTATGAGCGATGTCCTCATCTTGCGGTTTCAGTTTGCGAGCGCGCTCAAATTGCAAAATGGCAGCTGGAATATTGTTTAACTTGTAATAACAATTTCCCAGGTTGTAATAAAGCTCCGGAGATTCATATCCTTGCGCCAAAATTTCTTCATAAACTTTTGCTGCTTTGTCGTATCCGCCGCTCCGGTAAACCTGGTTTGCATTTTCAAAACGCAAATCGATTTCAGCACCGAAGGAAATTCCGGAAAAGAGAAAAATGAATATCAGTGAAAGGTTTTTCATTGCAGCTGGTCTTCAATTTGTGTAACAAGTTGTACAGTGTCTTTGAACACAGCTTCCATTTGAAGAGAATCACTTTGAGGTGCGAAGCGGGCAAACTCGCACTGTTCCATCGTGGAAATAATTGCTGAGATCGTATCTGAAGAAACTGAATGCTGTTGCAGAGAGCTTGCGATCGTCTCACGATTCAAATCCGATGGTGGAATCTTCAATCGATCGGTAAGATACCCCCACAATGCGCGGGAAACCTCTGCATAAAATTCCTCTTTCTTCTTTTCTTCTAATAATTTCTTTGCATTGCTCAGCCTTTGTTTCGCAATTTTTCTTGCTTTCCGGCTGCGCAATGAAACGACATCTGACATCTCTCTTTCTTTTTGTTTGAAAAATACTAAAAACAAAATGAAAACGAATAGCGGGCTTATATACAGGACGTAAAACCAAGTTGAGCCAACAAATGATTCACCTTTTCGACGGAATGAAATATTTCCACTTTTGATAAATCGGATATCTTCTCCCAGGAGCTTTACGTCTTCGCGGTTCAAGCCGGCGACACTGGTAGGTTCGGATTCGGAACCGCGTTGAACTTTGATTACAAACTCCGGACTGTGAAGTGAAACGAATTTCTCCTTTACCGTATCAAAATAAGAAAAAGTAAATGGCGCAATTTTTTCATCACCAGAATGCCGTGGTATTAACAGATACTCAAAAGTTCGGCTTCCAGAAATCCGGCTGCCTTGAGTATTAATATTGTTGGAAATTTTTGGATCAAATTTTTCAACATCCGATGGAAATGAAATAGCCGGCGGCTCAAGCAATTTCAAATTTCCCTGACCTGTAATCTTCAGACGGAGCGTCACTGCATCATTCGTTTTTACATCTTGCTTATCTAAATTTGCTTCCATCTGATAACTTCCAACGGCACCATTAAATCCAGCTGGAATATTTTGAGTTGGCAGCGGTTGAACCGTTATGTTTAAAGGTTCAGTTGCGATCTTGTATTGAACGGGAGTAGATCGATCAAAAAAATTATCAAAAAAGTCGGATGCTTGTTTCCGCACCGGAACGGTTACTTCAATTTCCATCGGTTCCAAATTTAATGTGCCACTGCGTTGTGGAAACAACGCTAACTTACGCAGCAGACCGACTGCATATTCTTTCCCGTTGATAATCTCATTGCTTAGCTGGATCTGTTTGGGTAGTTCCAAATCTTCACTCCAAAATCCAGTGAAGGCCGGAGATTTTGCAATGCTGTAACTCAGAATTTGAACGCGGGTATAAACCTTATAACTTACGGTGATTTGTTCACCTTGATACACCTTCGTTCGATCTACAATCGCTTTAATCATGAGGTTGCCGCCGATTTGACTTCGAGAATCCTGATTTTCATTTTCAGCTTGTTTTGCTTTTGGTTGTGCAGTTCCTTTGACTACTTCAATCGTTATCGGCTGTGTCTGATATTTTTTTCCTTCTGCTTCAATTGATGCTGCGGCAATCGTAAACTTTCCTTCATTGCGCGGCTGCAATATGTAGCTGTAGGAGATCGAAGATGAAACTGAACCATTGATAATCTGCATGCTTGTGGACTGATTTGGGCCGGAAAGCACCATGAAGTCATTGAATGCTGGCGGATGAAAATTCCGGCCGCCTTGTGAGCCCTCTAATGTAAATCTCAGTTGGAAATAATCGCCGAATGAAACCTGGTCTTTATCGACAGTTGCACTGAACGAACTCTGCGCCTCCGCGGTGAGAGACATCGCTGCGACGATAAGAAAAATGAATGTAAGTTTGATTTTCACCAGTCTTTTTCAACCTTTACGTTTGCCGGAACCTTCTTCTGCAGCTTCTTCTGGACATTCTTTTCTTCATTCTTTAACGCTTGAAGAATCCGTTCTGCATCTTCACGTGAGATCTGTTCTTTCTTTTGTTCAGCCTGCTGCTTTTGATCTTGTTGCTGCTGCTGTTTTTGCTGCTCATCCTGTTTTTGATTTTGCTGATCCTGCTTTTTCTGATCTTTATTTTGATCCTTATGTTGATCATCCTGCTGATTTTGTTTCTGATCTTTCTTGTCTTTCTTTTGATCCTTGTTTTGCTGCTGCTCTTGTTGCTTTTGTTGCTGCAGCAAACGCCGCGCAAATTCAAGATTGTATTTCGTATCCTGATCCTGAGGATTTAACTTCAGCGCATCTTTGTAACTTTGAATACTATCTTCAATCTTTTTCTGTTTCAGCAAGGAATTTCCCAGATTGTGATACGCTTGAGCGCGCGAGGTGCCGCTCGATTTTTCTGCTGCCATTCGGAATTGTTTTTCGGCTTCTTCATATCGCCCTTGTTTGTATAGTGCATCGCCTAAATTAAATTGTCCTTCATTAAGCGCTTTGTTCTTTTCAAGGGCTTTCCGATAATTCACTTCCGCTTCGTTGTACTGCTTATCCTTATAAAGCCGGTTGCCATCGCGCACTAATGTACGTTCAGAGGCGCCATAAGATGCAGCACAGAATAGCAGGATAAAAATGCTGACTTTTGCAGCTTCAGGCAAAATCGATTTCCAAAATGAAGGCCATTCTAGTTTGCGTTCAGACAAAAAGAATTCGATCAGCAACAGTATTAATGCTGCAAATAAAGGATATTGGAAACGATCTTCAAACTCTGTGTACATTTTTGCCGCGATCTGTTTCTTTTCCATCCCTTCGATTTGTTTGAAGATTGTATTTAGCTCATCCTGGCGAACTCCGGCACGAATGTATTTTCCTTTTGTGGTATCTGCAATACGCTCCAATAAAACTTCATCCAACCGGGTGATGACTACATTCCCTTCGCCATCCTTTTTGAAACCAGCTTGTACTCCTTTTTGATACACCGGAATCGGAACACCTTGTGGAGATCCCATTCCGATTGTATGGATGGAGATTCCGGCAGCGGCCGCTTCTTTAGCAGCATCGAGTGCATCATCTTCAAAATTTTCGCCATCGGAAATTACAACAATAACTTTGTATTTCCGTTCACCTTGAACAAACGATTGCATTGCCATTCGAATAGCAGACCCAATGGCAGTACCTTGAACTGAAACGATGTCCGTATCAACAGCACTTAAAAATAAACGCGCGGCACTGTAGTCTGTTGTTAATGGAAGCTGTAAGAAGCTGGCTCCTGCAAAAACTACAATTCCGATTCGATCATTTTCAAGATGATCAAGCATCAGCGAAATTTGACGCTTTGCATTTTCCAGGCGATTCGGTTTGAAATCTTCCGCCAGCATGCTGTTGGATACATCCAGTGCGATCATGATATCCACACCTTCGCGCTTCACCGTTTCTAATTTGGTGCCCACTTGCGGATTTGCCAGTGCAACGATCAATAATGCTAATGCCAGCAACAGTAAACTGAATTTAATTCGGCGTTTGTATTTTCCTGCCGATGGCATCAATTGTTGCAAAAGTTCAGGATTACCTAACTTCCGAATCGAACGCTTTCGTGCCCGCCTCGACCAAATATAAATTGCAATCAGCAATGGCAAGATCAACAGCGCGTATAGATATTCAGGATGTGCAAATCGAAGCATTAAGGTAGTCTCCTGAAAATTGTTTGCGAGAAAACCATTTCGAATAATAAAAGAATGCTTCCTGAAAATGCTGCGCCAAAAAATTCTTCCTTATGTTTGCGGAATTGAAGCACTTCCATTTTCGTTTTTTCAAGCCGATCGATCTCTTGATAGATCTGGTTTAACTTATCATTGTCAGTTGCTCGAAAATATTTTCCACCAGTTTGCGCTGCAATGTTTTTTAGCATCTCTTCATCAATTTCAACGGGGACATTTTGATATCGCATGCCTGCTGAAGTTTGAAATGGATAAGGCGCCATTCCTTTTGTACCAACGCCGACAGTGTAAACGCGAATGCCGAAGGAATGCGCAATTCCTGAGGCGGTAAGGGGATCAACAAATCCGCGGTTGTTCACTCCATCGGTCAGTAAAATGATCACTCTGCTTTTCGCTTTGCTATCTTTCAGGCGGCTTACCGCGGTAGCAAGTCCCATTCCGATAGCAGTACCATCTTCAACAATTCCACTTTTTAGCTGGCCGATCAGATTTTGAACTACGGCATGATCCATGGTGAGCGGACATTGTGTGAAACTTTCACCGCCAAAAACAACTAAACCTATCCGATCGTTCTGCCGTTCTGCAACAAAATCTTTCGCAACGTTTTTTGCAGCTTCAATCCGATTCGGTTTGAAGTCTTCCGCTAGCATGCTGCCGGAAATATCAGTCACCAACACAATATCAATACCCTCAGTTGTAACTTTTTCTCCCCGCGAACTGGATTGCGGCCTGGCCAATCCAACAATCAATAGAATTACAGCAATTATTCGTAAAAAAAATAACAAATGACGGAATCTTTGCCGCCATGATTTCGGTGCATCTTTGAAACTTTCTAGTGTTGATAGCTGAAGTTCCGGAAAGCGATTCCGTTCTTTCCACCAATACCAATAAATCAGCAATGGTATAAAAATCAGCAACACAAAAAACTGTGGATTCGCGAATTGAACATTCATCAGCCTGCTATTGCCTCACCTGACATAGTAGATTCAACAAACGACACTGCGTTTTTCATGCTGGCTTCGTGTTCGTTTGCAAGCGGCTGAAATTTTGCGAATTTAACCAAATCCGCTCGTTCCAGCAATTCCTGCAATTCAGTTTTGAGCTTTTGATTCAAAGCAGAAATTTGTGTTGCGGACAAAATTAAATCGGTAGTCATCTCCATCGCATTGATTGACAGCGTTTGTTCAATATAAGTTCTGATGATGTCGGATACGCGCGAGTGATATTCTTTTACGCGCCCTTGCTGCCATAATTTTTCTGCTTCAACTTTCCGCAATCCTTCCAACGCAATTTCATGAGGCGGACGCAATGGAATTTGCGGTTGATAAATCTTTTCCCCTTTCTTCCTTTTCTTGCGTATGTAATTGATGCCCCAGATCAACAAAATTGCTGCGATTGCACCTAATATATATGGAAGGACCTCTCGCCATGAAATTCCTAAACTTAATGGCGGCTTAATGTCTTTAATATCTTTTGAGGTATCCACTTTAACGCCTGCGACTCCGATAGAGATTGGATTGCTTTTCAGAGTGCCGGAAGTTTTTGAAGTTTTGTACTGGATAGTCAGAGCCGGAATGGTGTACTTTCCTTCATCAAATTTGGTGATGACTACATCGATATTCGATGTGCTGTTTTGATCGTTCGTAACATTGTTCGGTTCTCCTTGTTTCACAAGTTCAAAATCTTTAAGTGTTTCATGAAACGAAGGCCATGTGACCGCAAGATCCTTTGGACCACTGACTTCTATATGAAGAGTGATCCAATCCCCGATGGAAACATTTTGCCGATCGGCGCGCACCGATAGCCGAACGTCTTCTGCTTGCGCCGCAAAAGTCAAAATTAACAATAAGAGTGATGCCAGAAGCATCCTGAATCCGGCATCTGAGTTCCTTACCATCTTTTCTCTCTTGCCCGGAAGAACGAAACTAACGGTTTGATGTAGGACTGATCGATGCGAATATCAATTTGATCCACACCACATCTTCGGAATAACTTGATCCGATTGTTCTCGCGCTCCTTCCACCATCGCACATAACTTTCGCGTAACCGCGGATTTGTTGTATCAACCCAATCTACAGCTCCTGATTCCGCATCCCTAACCCGTAATAATCCCGCGGAGGGAAGTTCGGTTTCGCGCGGATCAAAAAGATGAACTGCGATCAGATCATGCTTTTTCGAAGCAATCTTTAATGCATCTTGATAGCCATCCGCTAAAAAATCAGAAATTAAAAAGGCGATACTTCTTTTTTTAATGGCGCTGCTTAAGAAGCGCACCCCTTCAGAAATATTTGTTCCGCGGCGCACCGGTTTAAAATCCAACAACTCACGAATGATTCTCAGAATATGTTTTCGTCCTTTCTTGGGTGGAATGAATTTTTCAACAGTATCGCTGAATAAAATCACGCCAACTTTGTCATTGTTTTGAATCGCGGAAAACGCCAGCACTGCGCAGAGTTCCACTGCAATATCTTTTTTCATTTGTTGAACGCTGCCGAATTCGCCGGAGCCGCTGACATCCACAACCAGAACGACTGTTAGTTCGCGCTCTTCTTCAAATACTTTGATGTACGGATGATTAAAGCGGGCAGAGACATTCCAATCGATTAACCGGACATCATCGCCAGGCTGGTATTCGCGTACTTCATTGAATACCATTCCACGTCCTTTAAAGACGCTATGGTATTCGCCGGAGAATATCTGATTGACTAAACCTTTGGTACGAATTTCAATCTTGCGGACTTTCCGCAAGAGTTCTGTGCTTGCGATCATGGAACTTCGATCGTATTTAAAACATCATTAACAATCGCTTCGGATGTAATATTTTCAGCTTCCGCTTCATATGTAACCGCAATACGATGGCGCAACACATCATGACAAACGGCCCGCACATCTTCCGGGATTACATATCCACGCCGTTTAATGAATGCATAGGCTTTTGCAGCCAGCGCCAGGTTAATGCTTGCGCGTGGCGATGCGCCGTAGCTGATCAAAGGCGTTAATTTTTCTAACTTAAATTCGGAAGGACGCCTGGTTGCAAATACAATGTCCAGAATGTAATGCTCGATCTTCTCATCCATATATACATCTTGAACTGCGGAACGTGCTTTCAAAATATCGGATGGACTAACGGTCGCTTGTACCGGCGGCAACGAGTTAGTGATATTTTGGCGCATGATTAACCTTTCTTCTTCACGATTGGGATAATCAATTTTTATCTTCAACATGAATCGATCCACCTGCGCTTCAGGCAGTGGATACGTTCCTTCTTGTTCAATCGGATTCTGGGTAGCCAATACCACGAATGGTTCTTCTAATGGAAAAGTTTGCTCACCAATCGTTACTTGTTTTTCTTGCATCGCTTCCAGTAATGCACTTTGAACTTTCGCCGGTGAGCGATTGATTTCATCGGCAAGGATGAAGTTCGCAAAAATCGGCCCTTTTCTAACTGTGAAATCGCCCGTACGCTGGTTATAAATCATTGTGCCGGTAAGATCTGCCGGAAGAAGATCGGGTGTAAATTGAATTCTTTGAAATTTCGCCTGAATGGCTGCGGCCAGAGTTTTTACCGATAAAGTTTTTGCTAATCCCGGAACTCCTTCCAATAAAATGTGGCCGTTAGAAAGCAGACCAATTAACAAACGTTCCAGCATATATTTTTGACCGACAATCACTTTGCCGGTTTCCATGAATAGAAGGTCAATAAAAGCGCTTTCTCGCTGAATGCGCTCATTCAGCTCTTTGATATCTGTCATAGAAATAGGTTCCCTGCCTGATGTTCGGTGGTCATATTGAAGCTTCGCACGTCCGTTAGAACGGATTTTTAGAAATGGTAAGTATAATTTTGCCGCCCTAAGAATTCAAACACTGCCCTGGCACAGTTCTCTCCCATTCATTAGACGCTAGAGTGAATCAAAAAAGTCGGAATTTAGCTTGCTTTTCGCACGGTTGTTTCACCGGATGGTGTCACCACGATCAGCTTTGCGCCCAGTTCATCATCTACAAATCGGAATCGCCGGTTGTTACTTTCTGAATAAAACTCGTTTCCGGTCTCATGAGCAAATGATTTGGTATTGCCATCCGGCAACGGGCGAAATTCCAACACACGATCTCCTTGCCACACAATCAACCGGAACATGTCCTTACTTTCGCCGCTGATCCGAATCGCTGTCAAATGATATGCTCCCTTACGGCGTCCCACCGTTCCGATGATTTCAGTACTCTTCCAGGATCCGACTTTACTTTCGATCTGCTTTTTAAATTGTGGCATAAACGATTCAACTTCTTCTTTTGTCAAACCGGATAATGATGTAGCTGCAGCAATATTTTGCTCTTTTATTGCTTGTAACAATTTTGCAGAGCTCTGGTTGAACTCCTCGATTTGTTCCGGCGCATCCGCATCACTGCTGCCGAATATTTTCCATGTCGCCGCATCATTCAATACCAGTACGGCTTCATCGTTCTCATTAAAGGAAATCGGAACTACTTCGCCGGAGGGTAGTGTGTATTTGCCCGTATATTTTTTAATGAACGTTTCATCAAGATCTTTTAGATTTCCAAATAACAATCGGTCGATGCGGGTTGCAATCACATCACTATTCTTAGGATTACGATTGGTTGAAACGACAACAACGTAATTCTTCTCCGGTATCATGGCCAGAGTATCCATGAAGTAGCCGTTACCCCCATTGTGCCCAATGAGCTTTTCTTTGCGTTCCGTTTCAGACGTAAGCCAGCCATAAGCGTAGAAATGTTTATCATCTCCTACTGGGACCTGAGGCGCGAAATATTTTTTCTTCGCTACCTCCGAAAGAATTGAAGTTCCTTGCAACGCTTGTGCCCACAAATAAAGATCACCTACGGTTGAAAGTATTCCGCCATTTCCTTTTAAATGCCAGGTAACACCTTTCAGGTATTGGGACTGATCAAAAGTTGTTCCCCATTCTTCGTTATTGCTATAACCGATGGCCATTTGCTTGCGATCCCATTTCGGAAGCACATAGCCGGTGTGTTCCAAACCAGCCGGTTTCAAGATCTGCTCATAAAGAAAATGTTCGTACTCTTCCCCTGAAACTTTTTCTATTACTGCCGCCAGGATTGAATACCCAACATTGCTATAGTCATACCTTCCGGGATTGTGAATCAATTTTGAATCGAATGCCTTTTTCAAATATTCTTCACGCCCGATTAATTCTTCATCTTCACCAAGTGAATTGACCAATCCGGCTGTATGCGTCAGTAAATGATGAAGCGTGATTTCTTGTTTCTCAGCCGGAACATTATCGAAAAATTTTGTGATCGGATCCTGTACTGATAATTTTCCTTGCATTTCAAGTTTAAGGATGCAGGCAGCCGTGAATTGTTTGGTGATTGATCCGATATCGAAAATCGTATCTGCCGTAAATGGAATATTGTTTTTTGAATCGGCCAATCCGTATCCTTTCTTTAACAAAACATTTCCGTTGAGGGCAATCAAAACGGATCCGGAGTATCCATTTTCTGTAGCTTTCGCCAGGTATCGTTCTATCTTTGGAATTTTATCGGCAGGAGATTCCGCTGTTAGTTGAAATGCCACAAGGAAGAAAGGAAGAATGATTTTTAATATTTTCACGATGGTTCCTCCGGAAATCTGACCAACTAGTTTGACTTTCGTGCGGTCACATCGCCTGCAGCTGTTGCTAAAACTAAGAGTGCACCTTTGTCATCGGTTGTGAATCGGATCGTACGATTATTCGAATCTGAATTAAATTCGTTGTCCTTAACATGCTCAAATGATTTCGTATTCCCGTCTGGCAATGGCCGTAAATCCATCACCCGATCTCCCTGCCAGATGATCATTCGGAACTCTTCCTTATTGTCGTTACTGATCCGCACTCCAGTCAGATGATATGTGCCGTTCCGGCGTCCTACAGTGCCGATGATTTGTGTATCTTTCCATGTTCCAAGTTCTACTCCAATCCGCTTATTGAATTGTTGAAGGAATGACTCGGTTTCTTCTGTGCTCCAACCTGATAAAGATGAAGTTGTGGCGGCGTCTTGTCCTTTAATTGCTTCTATCAGTTTTGAGGATTTCTGATTGAAGCTTTCCATTTCTTGCGATTGATCTGAATCACTCCCACCAAAAAGTTTCCATGGTTCAGGATTGTTCAATATCAGCACCGCTTCATCATTTTCATTAAACGAAGTTGGAACCTTTGCACCGGAAGGAAGTACATACTGGCCGCTGAATTTCTTGATGAATGCTTCATCAAGTTCTTCCAAATTTTCAAACATTAAACGATCGATACGTTCTGTGATCACATTGGTGTTTTTGGGATTACGATTTGTTGAAACGATCACTACAAAATCTTTGTCCGGAAGCATCGTCATAGTGTCCATGAAATAACCATTGCCGCCGTCATGTCCGATTACTTTTTCTTTACGATCATTTTCCGAAATGTCCCAGCCATAAGCGTAGGAATGTTTTTCATCACCTTCCGGAGCATATGGCGCAAAATATTTTTTCTTCGCTTCTTCCGAAAGAATTGAATTCGAGCGTAACGCGCGTGACCACAAATACATATCTCCAACGGTGGAAAGAATCCCGCCATTTCCTTTTAGATGCCAGGTCACACCTTTCGGATATTGAGACTTATCAAATGTCGTTCCCCATTCTTCATTGTTCCTATAACCGATTGCCATTTGTGAGTGATCCCACTTTGGAAGAACATACCCGGTGTGTTCCATTCCTGCTGGTTTCAAAATCTGTTCATTCAAAAATTGTTCGTATTCTTTTCCTGAAACTTTTTCTACGATTGCCGCTAAGATCGAATATCCAACATTGCTATAGTCAAACGTTCCAGGCTTATGAAGTAATTTTGAATCAAACGCTTTCTTAAGATATTCCTGGCGGCCAATTAATTCTTCATCTTCACCGAGAGAATCAACCAATCCGGCGGTGTGCGTTAATAAATTGTGGATCGTGATTTCTTGCTTATCAGCCGGAACATTATCGAAAAATTTTGTGATTGGATCTTGTACTGATAACTTTCCTTTCATTTCCAGTTTCAGAATGCAAGCTGCGGTGAATTGTTTGGTGATTGAGCCGATATCGAAAATGGTATCGGCTGTGAATGGAACATTATTCTTGGAATCAGCTAATCCATATCCTTTCTTCAATAAAACGTTTCCGTTGAGGGCGATCAGCACGGCTCCGGAATATCCATGGTCCACCGCTTTGGCGAGATATCTTTCAACATTTGGAATTTTATCCGCAGGTCCTTCGGCTGAAAGTTGAAATGCCAAAAATAAAATTGGAAAGATGAATTTTAGTATTTTCAAATGAGTTCTCCGGCAAGCTAATTATATTTACTTATTGCCCGACCGAAAGTTCCAAATTGATCGCGCCCGGAATTCCGATTTCTGCTACAAGAAATGAAAAAGGGAGGTTTTACGAGATTAAGGCTCAACAGGACCCGGAACTTGAGAAGATAATCGGGACTGGTGGACGCGGCGGCAAGAACTATTCGTCATCAATCGATAAATATCTAATTGAGCACATTCATGCCCGTTCCAGGAAGAAAAAAGCGGTCGCCAGCTAGAGCCTTCAATACATGTTTTCTTGATTCCAGCGCAATGATTGCGCTTGCTTTCACTGCTGATCAAAATCATTCTGAAGCACGCAGAGTTTATGATGGGAATTGTGCGAGCCTTTACATTTGATTCCGATTTTCGAGCCTACGGTTTTATTCAACTCCCCTAAATCTACTGTTCACTCGTATCGCAGAGCCACGATGGGATCGATTTTTGTGGCGCGTTTGGCAGGAATGCAGGTTGCCATAATTGCAACTGCGAGAAGCGTCAAAGTTAAAGCTCCATATATAACTGGATTCGTTGGACTGACCTGGTATAGCTGGCTTGTTAACAAGCGGCTTAAAACTGCTGCGCCGAAAATTCCAATCACTAAACCGAACGACATCCATCTTAATGCTTGCCGCAAAATTAACTTAAATACATCGGAACGTTTCGCACCTAAAGCCATGCGGAGCCCAATTTCACGAGTGCGTTGAGTTACGGCATAACTTAAAACGCCGTAAAGTCCGATACATGCTAAAAGCAATGCAGATCCGGCAAAGATCGACATCAAGAAAGCGTTAAACTGCGATGTTGCTGTTTCGTTCGATACAAGTTCATCCATTGTTGTAATCCGAAATACCGGGATATCATGATCGAGTTTCTGGATCTCACTTGTTACAACAGATGTCACCAGAGTGGGCTTCTGATTTGTTCGAACCACAACCGCAAGATTTAATTCCGGACTTTGTGCTAACGGCACATAAAGGTCCGGATCATCCGGATTTAACAAAGGATCGTTAATAAGCGCACGCTGTTTGATGTTTGCAGAAACTCCCACTACTGTGATCCATGGATCTGTAGAATCATCGCGTCCAAATTTAAATCGCTTTCCAATCGGATCCTGATCTCCCCAAAATTTCCTGGCAAGCTCTTCACTAACTATTGCAGCAAGCGGTGCTCCGTCTACGTCACGATCCGAAAATGCGCGACCGCCAATCATCGGAATTCCAAGTGTCGAAAAAAATTTGGAACTCACGGAGTGCACATAAACACGTCTGGATCGATTCGATTCACTTCCTTCCATCGTAACAATGTAAGCGCTTGTCGCTCCCCCAAATGGAATATCGGAAGCGATGCCCACAGATTGAACTGATGGCAATGAACCAACTTTTTCATCAAGTAATTTCAATAAACCAACACTACGTCCTTCCGCATATTTTTGCTCGGGCAATGAGAGAAGCATTGTTAGCAAATGATCTTTTTTGAAACCGATTGGAATTTGCTGCATCTGTTTCAAACTTTGAATCATCAACCCTGCCCCTACAAGAAGGATTAAGGCCAAGGCTGTTTCACTGATTACAAGAAATGCGCGCGTAGTTTTTGATGAACGTGTCTCTGTAGATTGAACGGCAGCATCTTTCAAGGATACTTGCGGGTCATTCCGTGTTGAATGGATCGCAGCAAATAATCCGATAAACAAGCCAGTTGTTAAAGACATCACCAGCGAAAAAATTAACACACTGCTATCGATTCCAATGTGGATGTACGCAGGAATATCTACAGGACTGAATCGTTTGATTAAATGAATTGCCCAAATTGCCAGCAAGCTCCCAGCAACTCCGCCTAAAATTCCAATCATTGCGCTTTCTGTGATGAGCTGCCGGATGATCGTTTTGCGCGAAGCTCCTAATGCCGTTCTTACTGCGAATTCTTTTTGCCTTCCCGCGGTTCGAACTAACATTAAGTTCGCTACGTTTGCGCATGCAATAAGCAACACGAATGCGACTGCGCCAAAAAGGATCCGCACTGCCGGTTTAATATCGCCTAACACTTCTTCTTGAAATGGAATCAACATTACGCCGTAGTTTCGATTTGTTTCCGGATATTGTTCATCCAGTCTTTTGGCAATCGCATTCATTGCAGATTGTGCCTGCTGGATCGTAACACCTGGTTTCAATCGTGCGATGACATCGTGCCACCTTGCACCACGACGTTCTAAAAGTTTTGTTTCCTGGAACAATGGATAAGTAGAAAATGGAATCCATACTTCTGTGTCAGGGTCCAATCCATAAAATCCTTTGGGTAAAATTCCAACGATGTTTGTATTTTGATTGTTCAGGCGGATGGTTTTTCCGATTGAAGATGAATTACTTCCGAAATGTCGTTTCCAAAAATCGTAGCTGATTACTGCAACTGGCGATGCAGCTGGCATTCGATCTTCTTCGTTGCGAAATGTACGTCCCCGAAATGCGCGCACGCCCAATGTTTGAAAATAATTTGCGGAAACCATCTCAATTTGGATTTGTTCCGCGACACCATCAGTCAAGGTTAAGGAATCATTTTCGTATGCTGCGATTTGTTCAAACACGGAATTGTTACGTTGCCAATCTAAAAAGTCTGGATACGAAGCGGGACGCCGTTCGAGACTTTCACGTTGAACAGTTGAACTTACTGCCACCAATCTATCAGGATTTGGAAATGGCAATCCGCGCAACAGAACTGCATTAAACACGCTGAAAATCGCAACATTCATCCCAATTCCCAGAGCTAAGGTTAAAAGCGCAATCAATGTGAACCCTGGTGCCTTCATCAAAAATCGCAAGCTATGACGGACGTCAAATAATATTGTTCGCATTCTGTTTGTAAGACGTGGCTCAGTATCGGAAAGGTTACAAAGGCCAACCGGAAAATTTGCGAAATGGTGAAGTTTTTTAGCCAAAAGGTTAAAAAGGGAGTAGAATTGAGCAGCTTAAACTCAAGAGCCTTCCCTAAACAAACCATCTTTATGCCGTATCTCCGATTGGCATAGGGCTTGCTAACCAATAAGCGATCTTGCCTGGAGGCACGAAATGTCAACAACGAGAATTGATAGTGGAAGAACTGGTCCCGTTCAACAGCAAACAGATATTCAAGAAACCGAGCGTTCGGAAAGAACTGAACAATCAACGACTGCGGATACCGCAACGATCTCCGAATCCGATAAGCAAGCTGCAGCATCCAATGCAACTGCAAGAGCTTCAGAAAATCAGATTACCGGTCAGATCTTAGCTTCGCAATTGCAAGCTCAGACCCCTGCCGCTGGTGCAGCCAAAGTTCCATCTCAAGGAAAAATCCTGGTTGAAAATCCCAATGTGAAGGATCCTAAGGTCGAGGATTTTCAGAAAGAAATCAATGAATTTCGGGTTAAGAACGGCCAAACACCAATTAAAGAAGATGGAATTTTTGGCAAGGAAACAAAAGCTGCAGTAAAAGAATTTCAACAAGCCTCCGGATTAAAGGATGACGGAATCGTTGGTGATAACACCAGAAGCCGTTTGAGATTAGAAAATAGTTCAAGCTTTCAAGGTTTAAATCCTGATACGAAGGAAGAAATTCGCGGAAAGATGAATGGTCTTCAAAACGATCCAACCAATCGTCAGCTATTGACAACAATTGGTTTGGATGAAAATTTTGCAAAACTTTCCAGAACAGAACAGCAAACAGCATTACAAGATTTGAAAGGCTCAGCCAGTTCACTGACACTGAAAACCATGCAAGGAATGAAGAACGATGATCTTGTAAAACTTGGGGATCAGCCCGGCGGTCAAGAAAGATTGGAAGGGATGAAGTTTGCACTGAAACAAGGACCAATCACCGCAGATTCATTGAAAGAACTTGATCGTTTGAATTCGGCAACATTTAAAGAAGGACCTGGATTAAAGATAAATGGTAGCCCAAAAGACAAAGCAGATTATCTTCATCTGGTTCGCCAGGAAATGCTGACATCTCCATCGTTTGCAAAAACCATGAATGAAATCAATAGCGATGCGACTCGCCGACCAACAACAGTGGTGGTAGGTCGCGATCTGCCACGAACCAGATTGGATGCGGATCGATTTGACACAACTGGAACTCAAGACATCGATTTAAACGATTTCGATAAACTCCCCAGAACTCCACCCGCAAACAGACCTGATGCAATCACCCAGGGGGAAGTGCTGATGCATGCTATGAAAGAAGGGCGCGAACGTGTGAAAGGCAAAGATCATGATGAGGCACACAAACAAGCGATTATTGCGGAAAATGACTATCGAAAAGACATCGGACAAACATCAACCAGAAAGCTGCCTCCTGATGATGAAAGCAGAATTCCAAATGACCTGGGTGATCAGACTTTACTCATTCATTTTAAAGGAGCAATTGATGAGCCGCTGGTGTTTGATGATAAACAACAATTAGTCTTTTAGTGACGGAAGGAGAAATTATGGATATTCAAAAAACAGACTTTGAAAAACAAATCGGTTCTGCAGCGTTGAAAGAACAAGCACGTTTGCAAAGGATCACAAAAGAAAGCGATCTAATTTTCATCGGCACTGTTGTTGAAGTAGGAACTGCTCCTAAAGATTGGGCCGGATATGCTTCCTCCTATCAAACGGTTCGTTATAAGGTTGAGCAAATTGTGAAAGGTCAATATGGTACGCCAGAAATTTCTGTTGATCACATCGTGGTTCACGGAAGTAAAACTGCGGAGCCTGGTGAGACACCAAAACTTGCAACCTCAATTTTTTATCCAGGTGCAAGCGTGATCGTTTCAGCAGTAAGATCGGATGCAGATCATTGGAAAAGCTTGAATGAAGTGATTGGTGGAGTTCCAAATTCTGCGGATTGGCTCAGAAGGGTAGAAGGACTACTTCCAAAAAGCAAACAATAGAATCAAATTTCGTTATTCAGAATTCGTGCGAAAACTGCCGGATCGATATTTCCGCCGGATACAACACACACAATTTTGCCGTTGCCCGCTTTTCCTGAAAGGGCAGCGGCGACGGGTGTAGCACCTGCACCTTCGGCAACAACATGATTCCGTTCAGCTAATAATCGGATTGATGATGCCACTTCTTTCAAAGGCATCACGATAGATCCGTTCAAAAGTTCGCGAACCATTGGCCACATTTCCGCCAAAATACTTTTACCGCCAATTCCATCAACGAAACTTGCAGTGTAATTTATGGTGCGAGGTTCACCTGCTTGCAATGAAGCTGATAATGGACTGGCCGTTTCAACTTCGCAGGCAAGGATTTTTGTGGCAGGTTTTAATGCGCGAATCGCGGATGCAATTCCAGAACTCAATCCGCCGCCACCATATGGAACTAAAACTGTATCGACATCCGGCAAATCTTCCAAAATTTCCAACCCAATCGTTCCATTGCCTGCAATCACCGCAGGATCACTCACCGGATGAATAAACAGTCCTTTGCATCCTTCAAACTTTCGCGTTAACAAAACCTGCCACCAGTCATCAAACGGAACTTTGATAATTGAGCCGCCCAATCTGCGGATCGCATTCAACTTTGTTTCTGGAGCATGATCCGGTACGACAACTGAACAGGGAATGCCGAGACGTTTCGCATTCCAGGCAACACCCTGGGCCATGTTTCCGGCACTTGCAGTGAACACTCCATCGGAAAGCATTTCAGGTGTTGTGATTTCAATTGCATTTCCAGAGCCCCGCAATTTAAATGAACCAATCGGCTGCAAATTTTCCAGCTTCAAAAATATTTCGCATGGCGCATCAACGATTTCCATGCGAACTAACGGGGTGCGGATTGCAATATTTTTAATCCGCTTCTGTGCTGCGCGGATTTCTTCAATCGGGATTGGCTTAAGCTGTTCCATGCGAGCGTGAGCCTCCTAGTTCAACTTCAATTCCCAGATTTTTGGAGGTCGCTTGCTCATAAAGGAAATTTGCGCTGGCTAAGTCTTCAACTGAAATTCCAAGTGATTTGAAAATTGTGATTTCATCGCGAGAGGTGCGTCCCTTTTTGCGCCCAATTAATATTTCTCCAACTTCACCTTGAATATGATTGTCATTAATTAAGCCTTTTTTTTTGGGAATCAAAAAATCGCCGGCTTCATTCAATGCAGATTCAAGGCGATCTACAAACAATCGGGATCGTGCGACAGTGTTGCTGTCCAGCTCACGTGTTGTTGGAACGCAGGCACCAACTGCATTGATATGCGCACCAGCTGAAATTGAATCGAAATGCACAATCGGTTCTTTGCAGGCAGTTGTAGTACAGATTAAATCTGCATTGGTGATTGCTTCTTCTGCGCTATTGGCTGCTTTAATTTCAATATTGTGATGATTAGATTGGCGATCAACAAATTCACGGAGACGATCTTTATTGGGACTCCATGCGCGCACATTACGAATGTTGCGAGAAACAAGCATCGCTTCCAAATGCGTTTTTGCCTGTACACCAGATCCAAGGATCGCTAAATCACTTGCATCTTCTCGCGCCAGAATTTTGGTTGCCGCCCCGCTTGCTGCTGCGGTCCGAATTGCAGTAACAGACGTGGCATCTACAATTGCCAGTAAGCTTCCATTAACCGGTTCAAACAACAAAATTACACCTTGATGTGAATCAAATTCAGTGCCGGTATTTTCCGGGAATGCGCTGATGACTTTAACTCCGAATGACCCCGGATTTGCTAAGTAAGATGGCATCATTGCTAACCTGCCATTCTTTTCCGGCAGCGCCACAACGGATCGTAATGGAAGAATTGCTTCGCCTCTTGCAAGACTCATCAAGACTTTTTCCATTAATCCGATGCATTCCCGCATCGTCAATAATTCTTCAACTTCTTTTTGATTGATGATGCGGACTTTCATAAATTTTTCTTAAGGCCAAGTTCACCGAGTTTTAAAACTTTTTGTCGATTCTTGATAATTTGATTAGCGTGTTCTGCTCCCCAACTACTTAACAATTTTAATGCCGGTTCTAAAGTGCGTCCAAAATTTGTAAGCGAGTATTCAACTCGCGGTGGAACTTCAGCATAAACTTTTCGATGAATTACTCCATCGCGTTCCAGTTCACGAAGCTGCTGAGTTAGAATCCGCTGGGTTAACGATGGGAAAAGGCGCTTTATTTCATTGAATCGTTTTTTATTATCGAGCAAACGGAAAAGAATTGCAGCTTTCCATTTTCCACCAATGACTTCTAATGCGGCTTCAACCGCACAGCCAAAGGTCACATCATAGCTTTTGTGTCTCATGGGATTATTGGCGTCTTGATGGTAACTAATTTGTGACTATAACACAAAATTGTGCGTACTTCCGAAAACGTAACGAATTAAGTACAGTACTAAATGAGTTCTGAGTATCACGAATTCGCGGAATACTCAGCACTCAGAACTCAGCACTCAGTACTAAATTCCAGTGAGGTGCGTAATGCGCAACTATTACATTTTGGCGGTGCTTATGCTAACAACATTTACAGTGATGGCTCATGGGGATGTTGCTGTGAGTCCATCCGATGCAACGGCAATTAAACAGACGGCGCTTGATTACATTGAAGGATGGTATGAAGGAAACGCTGAAAGGATGGAACGCAGCGTTCATCCTGAACTGGCAAAGCGGATCGTTACTACTGATCCAGCAACTGGCAAAAGCAAGTTGGATCAAATGGGTGCCATGACTTTAGTTCAAAGAACTAGATCAGCAATCGGAACAAAAATTCCAAAAGATCAGCAGCAAAAAGATGTTGTGATCCTGGATGTTTTTGAAAATGCGGCAAGCGTAAGAATCACAGCCACCGATTGGATCGATTACTTGCACATGGCCAGATTTAACGGACGCTGGGTAATCGTGAATGTTTTGTGGGAATTGAAACCGCAGAAGAAATCGTAAATGCTATTCAGGTGCTGAAACGGATTGTTTCCATTGCAATTCTACCGCTGAATTTATGGCGTTTGAATTTACTGCGACGCAGGATTCTCTCCGGTAATTGCATTTCGGACATAAAACTAGCTGAGTCACAAAAGCATTTTGCTGGAAGTTGCAATATCTGTGGATGCAATACTTCATTTCTATATAGGGAAAATGAATCCTACCGGGAATCACTTTTCTGCGTTCATTGCAAAACAATCAGCCGTTATCGTTCGGTTGCAAGAGGAATCCTTCGGGCGGTACGAGACTTAACTTCCATTGAAGTGCAAAGTATTTCACGACTTCCTGCTGCCAATTCAACTTCATTGCGGATTTATGATACGCAACGATCGTTTTACGGATTGAAATCCACATATCCGATTCCGGATTTGCTGTCGAAATGCAAATGGATCACGGTCGAAACATCATCTTATAATCCCGCAAAGCTTCTCGGAGCAAAATTAGGATCTCATCAATCAAATCAAAACATTGAAAAGCTAACTTTTGCGGATTCCAGCTTTGACATTGTCATAACCAGTGATGTGATGGAGCATGTTCGGTTGGATGATGAGGCGCATCGTGAGATCCAAAGAGTATTAAAACCTGGCGGCCTTTACATATTTACAGTTCCCAGTAATCGTGACGCTTCCGAAACTCGGACTCTTGAAAACGAATTTCATGCAGATACCAGAGGCGGAAAGTCATTGGCATACAGAGTTTACGGAAAAGATCTTGATCATAAGCTAAATGATCTTGGATTCAGCGTGCAGTACGAGTATCAAAACATTCCAGATCTCGGCATTCTTCAAACCGAATTATTTTATTGCAAGCTGCAAAAGGCTTAACCGCAAAGATGTATCAATCAATCTTCCGGAACTTTAAACCCACTGGAAACCAGGTTAAGCCTGTGATTTTCCCGGCTGGATCTTTATCAAACACCAGTGTCCGTTCAGAGTCTTCAAAAAAGAATGATGTAGGACTTTCAGGAATGATTGGAATCGATCGTTCATTCCATTCAATCAGCAGTTTTTCCCCATCACTTTTAATTTTCCAGGTGAGACGATCTTCCAATCGATATTGCCCCTCATACGATTTCAAAGCAGCGGGATCAAGTTTAATCGCGGTATGTTCCGGAGGAGCGTAGTCATGGTTGTAAATCCCAGCAATTTTATGCGCAATATAACCGGTATCAGTATTTGCCATATTACACAGGACCACAACAGTTAGGCGATCACCTAAGTATCGCGCAATGTGAGTTGTGAATCCTTGCCATTCTCCGCTATGTTCTACCAATTTCGATCCATTCTTGGTTTTAAATATTTCCCAACCATAACCATATGGTTGGGGTGTACCATCATTCAAAACAACTGGCGTCCACATTTTTTCCAATGAACTCTTCTTTAATAGCTTTTCCGTTTCCAGTGCAGAATCCCATTTCGCAAGATCTTCGATCGTGAAATACAAACTTCCATCGGCTGTGGTGTTTAATGAAGGCGATACCCATTCCTGGTTTTTGACCTGGTTGTTAACGAGTCGATATCCTGCAGCGCGGTTTGGAATGATGTCTGCTTCATTAATAATGCGTGTGGTTTTCATATCTAAGGGATGAAATACGTGTTCCGCTAAATAATCGCCATAAAATTTTCCACTCAGTTTATGAATCAAGATTCCCAAAGTCACATATGCAAGATTGCTGTAATTCCATTTTTCACCCGGTTGAAATCCCAAGGGCTGCGCGGTGATCATCTTCAGCATGTCGTCTTCGGTGTAATTTTTTTGCAAATCGAAATCCTCAGGATAGTCACCGAGTCCTGAAGTATGTGAGAGCATGTGATGAATTGTAATGTTCTTCCAACTATCAGGAACGCTCAAATATTTTGAAATTGGATCAGTGACCTGAAGTTTACCTTCTTCAACCAGCATCATGATCGCCGTTGCCGTAAATTGTTTTCCAACCGAACCCGATTCGAATATTGTTTCCGGTTTTACTGGAACCATGTGTTCCAAATTTGAATAACCATAACCTTGTGATTGCACGATCTTTCCATTTTGTTTTACCAGAACCGCGAGCCCGGGAATTTGTTTGGCCTTCATGTACCGGGCAACAAATTCATCTACAGTTTCATTGGTTGCGAAAAGATTGAGACTGATAACCGAAAAACAGACGATCCATGCAAGAAGTTTTTTCATAATTCAACTTTTGTACCATACAGGCGTAAAGCACACAAACACTTTAACGCATTCTTTACTAATCAATTTTGAGTCATATGTTAAAAAGAGAGAATAGTTTAAGAGGTATATAGTAATGCCAACGAAAAAAGGTAGGAAAAAAGCATCGACTCGTGCCGGTAAATATGTGCGCGAAGAGATGCATCATATGAGGGAAGGGAAGCATCCTGTTAAAAACAGGAAACAGGCAATCGCGATAGGATTGTCAAAGGCTCGCGAAAAGGGAGTGAAAGTCCCGAAAAAGAAGGCAAGCCGAAAGAAATAATTTTAATGAGCATTGGGAATAAGCCGGTTCCGAATTCGGAACCGGCTTTTTGCTAAGTAAAATAATAGGCCAGAATCAACGCAAGCTTTTCAAGAAGAGCAATTAAAACTACAACACCCACCAAAAAAGCGCTCGCCATCATGAGCATTTTTTTGACACCCGATTCTACGAGCAATGATTTCATCACTGTACCTCCGGTTATTTCCTCAGTAATGAACGGTCCAACATTAATAATTGGATTTTTAAAGCGGAATGCACGCCTCCTCATAAATTTTTTGTGTTATTTGGACAAAAAAATTGTGTTAAGCAAAATAATATGCCAGCAGTAAAACGACCTCTTCAAGCAAAGCAATTACCAGCCGAACTCCAATGAAAAGCCCACCCAGCATCATTATGCTTTTTGTAACAGCGGATTTAATTGGTAGCGATTTCATCACTGCACCTCCAGCTTCGGCATTAGCAACAGAAATACCAACATTAAAAATTAGATTTGCTGAGCAGAATGAACCGGCGTTCTACTATCCACCAACTTAGTTGCTATCCGATCGGCAACTGAATTGCGCCTATTGAAAGCATTTCGCAGCCAGAATAGGATTGATTCAAGTGCGCAACATTCTATTGATCGGCTTATTTTTATTTTCAGTCGTGAGTATCTCTGCTGCACAAGATAACTCGAAATCTAAAGAGCAAACTACCCGGGTGGTGGAAGTCCCCGCTATGAGCGAGAAAGCGATTCAGTATTACAAGAGTGGATGTGTTTTATGGGTTGTTGATACCATCTTAGGCTTTTTAATCCCGGCCTTATTTTTATTTACCGGATTTTCAGCTCGGATCCGGAACTGGGCTCAAAGAATTGGCCGCAAATGGTTTTTCATCATCGCAATTTACATCCTGATCTTCACGATTTTGAATTTTCTGATCTATCTTCCAATTTCCTACTATGAAGATTTTGTTCGGCAGCATGCCTATGGTTTATCCAATCAGACATTCGCGAAATGGTTCACCGATGCGTTGAAAGGATTGACGGTTAGCATTGTAGTGGGAGTCTTGTTTTTGTGGATTCCATATTTGTTGCTGAAGAAAAGCCCGAAACGCTGGTGGCTTTACACTGGAATCCTGTCAATCCCATTTTTCAGTTTAGCTATTTTAATCGCGCCGATTTGGATCGATCCGCTTTTTAATAAATTTGGGCCGATGAATGACAAAGCTTTAGAAGCTAAAATTCTGGCGCTCGCAGATAAAGCGGGAATTCAAGGCAGCCGGGTCTATGAGGTAAATAAAAGTGTTGATACAAAAACTGTGAATGCATACGTTACCGGCTTCGGGAATACCAAGCGGATTGTGTTGTGGGATACGATCCTTACCAAGTTGAAGGAAAGGGAATTGATGACAGTCATGGGACATGAAATGGGTCATTATGTTTTGGGACATGTCCCTAAATCAATTTTCTTCTTTTCGTTTGTTACTATCGTTCTGCTTTATGCGGCTTATAGAGTGGCCGGTGGAATGATTCAAAAATATCGAAATCTTTTTGGCTTCAATGAACTATCTGATGTTGCTTCTCTTCCATTGATTCTTTTATTGATCAATATTTTTGGTTTTGTCATTACACCAGGATTATTCGCATTTACGCGCCATCAAGAACATGAAGCCGACAGATTTGGTTTGGAAATTACCAAAGATAATTATGCTGCAGCCAATGCATTTGTAAGATTGCAAGAAGAAAATCTCAGCAATCCGCGGCCGGGGTTAATCATGAAGCTATGGCGATGGACGCATCCGACCCTCGGTGAACGCATCGATTTTTGCAATGACTACCGTCCCTGGGAAACTGGCCAGCCATTAAAATACGATCACTTGTTCAGGAAGTAGAATTCAAGCTTTACGGAACCAGGAATTTATATTTCTTGAATACTTCGAGAGCGCCGTTACTTTCTATATATAAAAGCGCCTTTTTAGCAGCTTCGATATTTTTTGATTCGCTAACTACCGCCACCGGATAACTAATTTTTGGACCTTCTTCCAAAGGTACTTCGAATGCAACTTTCGTTTTCTTTGAAATTTCGGCATCAGTTTTATAAACGATCCCGGCATCAGCATTTCCTAATTCCACGGCCAGCAATGCTGCACGAACGTTTTCAGTGGGAACAACATGATCAATTATTTTTGACCACATTCCAATTTTGTTCAGATATTCTTTCGCATAAATTCCGGCTGGAACTGTCTTCGGTTCAGCAATCGCAATATAACCTTTTACATTTAAAAGATCTTTCGCGGAAGAAAGTTTTAGCTTGCTGTCTTCAGGAACAACAATCACCAGAGTGTTGGATAACAAACTTTTTCTGGTTTCAGGAATAACTAATTTTTCCTTCGCTAACGAATCCATTTTTGCTTCATCAGCTGAGAAAAAAATGTCGGCAGGGGCACCTTCCTGAATTTGGATTGCAAGCACACTGGACGCTGCAAAATTAAAGATCATCTGATCTGCGGTTTCTTTCTGATATAGCTGGCCGATTTCGGTTAATGCATCAGTAAGACTTGCCGCCGCGTACACGTGAATTTCCGCAGCATCAACAATAAATGAAAACAAAATCAGCAAAAAACATGAAAGGATTTTCATATTCCACTTTAGAAAATGGCTTGCATTCTCACCAGAACTTTATTTTGTGTATCTGGAATGCCGATCACATCGCTGTTCAAGTAATTCACCATGAACTTAAGATCATCCCCGTTGAACAAATAATTGAATCCCAAAGTCCATGTATCTGTAGAAAGATCGAGATCAGTGATCGGCCGGAAGGTCTCATACTTGAGCACTGCCTGGATTTTGGGGCGGATTGTGAAAACGTTCTGTAAGTACCATCCATCTGCATCGAAACGATCGAATGGTTTTTCATCTTCCGGTTCAAATCTGTCACGTAAATATTCAAACCAGATTTCTATCGGACCAGTCTTGACCTGGGAATCAACTCCGAATCCGTGGCGTTTTCCGGTAAACGTGGCATTCTCAAATTGAAAATCACCGGATTGTCCGGTGAGATTTTTATCTTCTGAAGTAAAACCATTGATGCCAGCGCTGAATTTTGTCTCCCAGGAATGCAACTGCCCATCCCAAATTGTTCCTTGAAAACGCCCAGCATACAAAAACTCATCATTATCATTGAAGCTGTTATTCACATTATTTCCGTTGAACAGCCCGGTGCCATAGGAAATTCTTTTTTCAAAGACATCGCCGGAAACCATCGCACCTAATTGCCGGCCAACGGTGAGTCGATCGTTCACCAATGATCTTTCAATGGTGAAAAGCTTTGGGTCCTGATAAATCTGCTCAAAGCCATACGGAGTTTTAAATTGCCCGCCCCGCACATTGGCATAAACCAGTTTGTTCCAATTAATATAGCCGTCGGTTAACTGAGCACGAACATTCGCACTGCTGATGCTTGTAGGGCTGTTGGAAAGCGAGCCGAACAAATCCATTTCAAGTTTGAAATCGAAATCTTCCAGGAAATTTCCGGTCGCATTCAGGCGCGCCCTACGCAGATAAAAACGATCATCGCCAGTAGTAAATCGGCTATCTCCGCGGTCCCCGACATCGGCTTGAACTTGTAATAAACCGCCAATCTTCAGGACCGGTTCTTTTCCGTTGGGTTTGACAACAATAATTTGTGCTTCCGAATGAGTTCCAATGAACAACAAGTTGATGCACAGGATCCAGTACCACTTTTTCATAATTTGACTCAAGCGAATGCTCCATCATATTTGATAAATATATTTTTTTGAATATATCGGCTGTTTATCTTAACAGCTTTACAATTTTTTTCCAGATTGGATAAGTAGTCAGTAGACTTTTGTTTTCCAGTTCTTCATACATTTTTAATACTAAGATACCGTCCGGTGTAAGCTTCGTGCCTCCTTTTTTGTGGCCACCACGAAGCGCTGATACCAAGGGCTTATGAAAGCATTGATTCATAGTTTGAAGCAATTCCCAGGCACGCATATAAGACATCCCCAGACTTTTGGCCGCTTCGCTAATCGAGCCATTTTTGTGGATTGCTTTAAGAAGTTCTGCCTTGCCCGGGCCAATCGCAATCTTTGATCCGTATAAAATTCGAAACCGAGGCCGGATCACAATTTTCGGTTTGTGAATCTTACGCAAGGGTTAGCATCCTATTGATCAGCATACATCGGTGTAGCTTTTCCATCACTAATTTCCAATGCCGAAGCACGTCCGCCAGGAAAAAAATTACCGGACAGCATTCCAGTATCTATCAAAAAAAGTTGTCCGGTAAATCGTGAATGAATTTGCGCATTTGATTGCACTGTATGTGCGGTGATAAATCGCCTGACTTTGTATTTTGAAATCAACTCTTGAATATTTTTAGCCCCTTCGGACTCATCCCAGGTGGCGAATCCTCTGAACCACAATGGTCCATCCGGATGCATAATTAACCAGCTTTCAAGGGTTACACATCTTTGCAAGATGTTATTTTCACCAAGATCTTCGCTCCGTTTCTGATTTTGAATTTCCAATTCTTGTTTCGCTGCATCAACAATTTCAGCTACGGTAAAAAAGGAAAGTGCCGCTCTTTGATCTTGTAGATATTGGCGGCAGGTATCAAAGTCATTTAGCTCTTGATGAATCTTCCGATTTATTTGATCGAATGATAATTCCTGAACCTCCGGACTAATTCCGCCATGCAAAAAAACATTTCCATCCACAACTGCGATTGCATCATGTTTCCGCAGCCATTGGCCATATGTTCCTTTTTTCGAAAAAGCCTCGCGATGTTCAATGAAACCTTGCGGATGTTTTTGTTTCCAATCTTGTTCCATCTCTTTTGTAAATGCCCCAGATTGACCACCCAGTCTTTTGCTTCGCTGACTTAAAAAATCTTCATAAGCTCTAAGTGCAGCATCCTGTCTGCTGGCGGAGTTTGCATCGGAATAACTGGCATATTCTTCATTTGATACATACCGTAAATCTCCTATGAGGTTCATCACTTCATGGTTGCCAAGCAGGGGAATTAGTTTTGAATTTTTCCGGGGAGCTTGTTTTTCTAAATTCATCAAAAGATCCATTGCCTTTTTACTACCGGGACCTCGATCCAGAACGTCACCTGTTTGAACAAAGATTGTATTTTCGGCAACCCAGTCCTGATTTGCGTTGATCAACTGCGCCTTTTGAAGAATAGAAACAAAGGCTCTATCGGCTCCATGAACGTCGCCAATTGCGACGATTCTAGGCTTTCCTGCGCCATTCAGAAATACAGCAATACAAACAATAAATGCTGTTAGTAGAAGCTTTTTAGATAGTCTCATCAGCAATCAATTTTAGCGAAAAGAGGAGGAGATAGCTTGTAATACCATGGCATGCTGCTTGCTTTGAATTTGACTGATTTGAAAGTGAGTGCATAAAATGTTAACCATTGTGCTTAACCACGGAGCTTATATGAAACCATTACAAAGATTCCTCATCGGTTTAATCCTTCTCTGTGGAATTTCTACTGCCTGGCCGCAAGAGCCGGCAGTTCAGTCTTCAAATTTATACGCACCGTTTGCTTCGTATCAAGAAGCTGAACAAGCACTTCGCACCGGTACCATTCTTAAGGTAAAAGATCTTGGATCAGGAACCACACATCCGATGAAGGTTTATCTTCAACGCAATAACGTTGAATTTAAAGCTGTCTTTAAAACAATTGATCAGCACTACCATGGAATCACCCGGATGCAGAAAAATTCGGAAGTAGATTTTAAAGATTCATGGACGTATGAAATCGCTGCATATGAATTGGATAAATTGCTTGGTCTGAATATGGTTCCACCAACCGTGCAAAGAATTTACAAAGGCCAAAAAGGCTTTCCAGCACATTGGGATCCTAAGCTTAGAATTCCACGTGGACAAGTTGTCGCG
>JADMIO011631497.1_pt1 | contig 104658 bp, 98 predicted proteins | sample 8958161 | NCBI WGS metagenome assembly JADMIO01 (sample SAMN16585339, study PRJNA669376) | soil metagenome | isolation source: Crop rotation soil | place: USA: Cullars Rotation, Alabama | collected 2011 | reverse complement strand
CCGCGACAACTTGTCCACGTGGAATTCTAAGCTTAGGATCCCAATGTGCTGGAAAGATTGTCGATGACACTACCGAGTCGGGATTGATCAACGCGCTTGAGGCCGCCGGCGCACGGGTTTTCCAGACTAACGACGTGGGCGACAAGCAGGCATCGGTCGATAACGTCCAGCTCGACGACGATGCGCTGATTTTGTTCACGTCAGGATCGACCGGTGATCCAAAAGGAGTGGTGCACACGCATCGCTCGCTGCGGGCTAGATGGATTGGCTTGCACGATCATCTCCCGCTCGAAGCGTTCAGCCGTTCGCTCTGCATGTTGCCGACGCATTTCGGTCACGGGCTAATCTGCAACAGCCTGTTCCCATGGTTATCCGGCTGCGATCTTTACATTTCACCACCGTTTCGTCCGGACCTGGTGACGCGACTGGGAAAGATCATCGACGACCACGGAATCACATTCATGTCTTCGGTGCCGCCGATCTGGAAACTGGCGCTGAAATTGGCCAAGCCGCCTGCCAAGTCAACGCTGAAGCGGGTTCATTGCGGTTCGGCGCCACTATCGGCCATCGCATGGGATGACATTCGCAAGTGGACCGGCACGCGCTACGTTTGCAATGCCTACGGAATTACCGAGACCGGAAGCTGGGTGGCAGGCCTAACGAATGCCGATGTTCCGGCCGAGGACGGTTTGATCGGCGAAGGCTGGGGCAGCGTGATCAAGGTCCTGAAGACTAACGACACCAGCCGCGAGCTGCGGGACGAGGATCGATGCGCGGCGGACGAATCCGGTTACGTCTGGCTGAACACCCCGGCGCTGATGAAAGGCTATTTTGGACGTGACGATCTTACCCGCGCCGCTGTTCGCAACGGCTGGTTCATGACCGGCGACATCGGCGTGCTGGACAAACATGGCCGACTTTATCTGCGCGGGCGCGAACGCGACGAGATCAACAAGGGCGGAATGAAAATCTATCCGTCGGATATTGACGCAGTGGTAGAGCGGTTTGAAAAAGCCTCCGATGTCTGCGCTTTCGCGCTGGACGACCCCATTTACGGCCAGAGCGTCGGAATGGGAGTCGTTTTGACTAACAACGAACCGGATACGATACGAACGCTGCATGCGCACATGAAGCAACGCCTGGCCGAACACAAGATGCCGTCGCGCTGGTGGGTTCTCGACACAATCCCGCGCACCTCGCGAGGGAAGTTGAATCGCGATGCGGTGAAGGCGACCTGCGAGAAACAGCCGGCGCTCGATTTGTCGTCGCTGCTGGCGAAAACAACCGCGCCATGACGGAGGGAAGGTCACAGCGGAAGGAACAGCTGTTGCAATTCCTTCACACGATTCAGAAAGCCGGGCGCCCTATTGCCGAGCTCGACGAGCGCGAACCGATGGTTGCATCGGGCCTCATCGATTCGCTGGCCATACTTCAAATAGTCAGCTATCTCGAAAGCGCACATGGCATCGACTTCTCCATCCGCGGTGTTGACCCGGAACAGCTTGGCTCGATCGGCAACATTCTCGATTTGATCGAGCAAGAAAAATCATGACCCCGAACTCTTCTGACCCACGTTCTCCGGGCGCTCGCCTGCGCGAAGCACTGCAGGTGAATCGCATCTTGCCGTTCATCGGAGTTTACGACGTCTTTTCGGCAACGCTGGCCGGCCGGCAGTTCGACGCGCTGTTCGTTAGCGGATTTGGATTCGCGGCGAGCTTTTACGGCCTGCCGGACGTCGGGTTCATCACCTGGTCGGACATTGTTTCTTACGTACAACGAATTCGCACCGTCCTTCCCAGGCATCATCTGCTGGTCGACATCGATGATGGCTATTGCGATCCCGAGGTGGCCTGTCACGTCGTTTCCGTGTTGGAAGCGTCCGGCGCATCCGGCGTGGTGCTGGAGGATCAAAAGCGTCCGCGACGCTGCGGCCATTTTGAGGGCAAACAGATCATGGAATTGGACGAATACCTGGCCAAGCTGCGGCAGGTTCTTGATACGCGGCGCGATTTGTTTGTAATCGCCCGGACCGACTCGGCTGACCCGGCGGATATCAAGCGGCGGGTTTTGGCCTTTGCCGAGGCCGGCGCTGACGCCGTCCTGGTCGATGGCCTAACGAGTTTAGATACCGTTCGCGAGCTGACATCTTCGGTGAAGAAACCATTTTGCTTCAACCAGATCGCCGGGGGCAAATCGCCGGCATGCAGCCTAACCGATTTGCAACAGGCTGGCGTCCGTATCGCGATTTACAGCACACCCTGCCTTTTCCCGGTCCAGGCGGCGATCGATGACGCGCTCAGCAATCTGCGTAAACAGGACGGCTCGCTCGCCGGAAGCCCGGTCGGAGTAAAAGATTGCACGCGGGTCCTCTCCGAGAACCTGGCCCGCCGGTCCGCGCCGGAAGTGAGCGTGCGTCCGGATAAAAACGGTTAGGCGCCAGCCGAAAGATTATTTAGCGAACGAAGCGCGGAGCTTCTCTTTCTTCGCATCGCAATCTTCGTTCAATCGTCGCACCTCGGCGACCAGCTGCCTCTCCAGCTGCTCGACTTCGTCGAACTTTCCGCCGTTTTGCGCCTTGAAGATTTGATCCTTCAAAAACACTTCCCGCTCGGCGATTTTCGCCTTGAAGGTTGCGTCGATCTCAGCGAGCTGTTTCTTCTGATCGTCAGTAAGCGAGACGGTCGGCTGGCCTTTTTGAAACCGCTCCATCGCCAATTCGTAGGCCGTCTTCATTTTTCCTCGCTTGCTCTTATCTGAAGATCGACAAGTTACAACTGACACATGGAAATTCGACTGCTAAGCACCGATTTCGACGGAACAATGGTGTCGCGCGTGAGCGAGCCGGTTTTGGATCGATCGTGCCTCGAACTCATCCGTAAGCTCCAGGATCGCGGCGCGATCTGGGCCATCAACACCGGCCGCTCCGTCGATCTACTCGAATCCGGCCTGACTGATTTCGGTTTCCCGATTCGACCGGACTTCATCCTGACCAGTGAACGCGACGTATTCCGACCCGGAAAAAACGGCGACCCTTGGGAAGCCTACGGCGATTGGAACGAACGCTGTGCGCGCGAGCATCGCGAATTATTCAGCTCTGCCTCGTCGGTGCTGGCCGAGATCGTCGATTTCGTGAATCAAAAAACAAAGGCGCGGATCATTTACGAACCGGAAGGACCGGCAGGCCTCATCACGACGACCGAAGAAGAAATGGACCGCGTGACGGAATTCATCGAAAAAGCGCGATCCAAAAATCCGAAGTTCAACTATCAGCGGAATACCGTCTGGCTTCGTTTCTGTCATGCCGATTATCACAAAGGCGCTGCGCTCGCAGAATTGGCGCGATTGGTCGATGTGCCGCGCGAGAATATTTTTGCCGCCGGCGATCATCATAACGACGTGTCGATGCTCGACGGAAGAGTTGCCGGAATGGCGGCGTGTCCGGCAAACGCGATCCCCGAAGTGAAGCACGCTGTGCGCAGCGCCGGCGGATACATTGCGAAAGCTGAACACGGGAGCGGCGTCCACGAAGCGCTGCAGTATTTCCTCAACAACTGATTCGATGGAATCGGCTGATCAAAAGCGCGGCGAGCTGGTGATCCAAACTATCGCCATGCCGAAGGATACGAATCGCAACGGGGACATCTTTGGCGGCTGGCTGGTCGCACAAATGGATTTGGGCAGCGGCATCCTCGCGGCGAAGGTCGCCAAATCGCGGGTCGTTACGGTAGCGATCGAGGGAATGGCGTTTCTCCAGCCGGTGCGCGTCGGCGACACAGTCGCTTGTTATGCTCGCGTCTCAAAAATTGGCCGGACATCCATGACGATCCCGGTCGAAGTCTGGGTGCATCGTCACATGACCGGCGAAGAGATTCGCGTCACCCGCGCGGACTTTATCTACGTGGCGGTCGACGAAAAAGGCAGCCCGATTCCAGTAAAGCGCGACTAACGAATCAGTTTCCGCTCTGTCCTTCGGAGGAAGTCGCCGACTGCGGCGCGTTGGCCGCATCTGCATTCACCATGTTCCGCGACACTTCGCCTTTCGGGATTTTCACCTTCGCGTATTTCTTTTTCTGTTGTACGCGATTGTGGCTGAACTTCTTGACGTAACGAGCATACGCGGCTTCCTGCCGTGCTGTTTTCGAGAAGGACGAGCATCCGGTCAGAGCGACAAAAGCGACGATCAGCGCGAAGGCTAACAAACGTGGGATTCGTTCCAGCATGCAGGTTTGTCAGCAGTTGGTGTGCGAGGGAAACAGCGCGGACGGAGACTCCTGTAACGATTGAAGAGGAGTCAGGTTATTGATGTCGGGATGCTGGACAGACGAGGCGAACGCGACCTGGTTCGAGTAGAGAAGCTCGCTAACGACTTCATGCAGCTTCAATTCGCAAACCCTGCATTGCGCATACAATTCCCGCATCGTTTTCGGACCTGCGGATAGCAGTTGCCAAATTTGCTCGGCCAATGGCTTCAAATGTTCGGGAGCCGAATCGGTCCAGCGCAGTTCGCCGCCACGCGCACTCAACGCGCCGCTGCAGTTTTGCATCCCCTTTTTCAGGGCATCCAGTTCGTCGCGAAAGTACAGCGCGTTGATTAATAAATCGCCGCCATTGGCTGCGATGCGACTAGCCTCGCTCAAGTCCGCGTGTTCTGAATCGCCGACGGCAAACGTGAACGTTCCGGGAAATTTTTCGACCTGGAACAATTGCCAAAACGCTTCTTCGCCTTCGAGATGCTGGAATGTCCCGGCGAAGAGACGGCCGGCGTCAAAATAGAACGCGCCGATTACCTGTTTGGCCCCATCTTTCAGTGTCAGCTTGCCGCTTTGGCCCGAGCTCATGATCGTCTGGTGAACAGTCGTTAGGTCGAAGTTCAAGATACGGCCGCTGAGTTCCTGCCGCTCTTCCTGTTCCGCCGCGACATGGCGTTCCTGCAATGAACGCGACGCCATGTGTTCACAGACAAAAAAGAAAAACGATGGGACGAGCTGAAGCAGCTGCGCGAAATTTGTGCGGGGAAAACACTGGAGACTGGTCGCTTCTTTCGCCTTCACCACCTGGGCCCGTCGCGTATCGGCGAAAACTTCAAGGTCACCTACCACGTCGCCGCGTCCGAAGATTATGCTGCTGCCGTTTTGACGGTTTTTCGGCGGAAGCATTTCCAGCGCGCCGAGCGTCACTATATAAAGCGCGTTTCCCGGCTCGCCCGGCGAGTAAAGGACCTCACCCTCGGCCAGTTGCCGAACCCACGACAATTGGTTAACAGCCTTCTGCTGCTGGGGCTTTAAGGAGGCGCAAAAGGCAAAAAAATCGCGGTGCCGCATGAGCTTGGCCGCTCGGTAAAGCAGATGTCATACGCGGCATCTAAGCGGAGCCGGCGAGCCGACTTACAGAAGGGAGCGGATGCAATTTACCGCCCCCAAGTAAACCAGACGCTGGCCTCCGCGATGCAGCTCCTGGCTCATGAGCTCGACCAGCGTATCCGCCTGAGCGGGCATCAATTGCGGCAATAGCTTTTCGCCGGGATGATCGCGCGATATCTCGAGTTTGTCGCCGCAATCGGCATGGGAAACGCGAAACTCGGTCGCACGCGATTTGATCAATATACGATCCAGCGGATAGCGACCCGCTTCAGCCAGTTCAATGTCGATCTTGTGTCCGTCGGCGGTCGTAAATCGAATGTGGTCGGCGGTGCCGTTATCCTCCAGTCGCCACTTGAGTTGGGCGGCAAGCCAACCCGCGAAAAGCAGTGCTGTCGATCGGAACCCGGGCGCGAAACTCGCCTCAATCTTTTCGACCTCTGCAAAATGGTAATGCGCTGACGGATGATCGAAAAATTGGGCGATGGCCATCCGGATCCGGTCCAGGCGCGTCCAATTCAGATCGCACAGGATGATGCGCTGCTTCGCTTCACGCTGCGCCGTTTCCACCTGCACGAATTGCTTCTCGAAATTCTGCCAGGTGTGACTGTCGTAGATAAACCGATCTACCCAGGGCCACAGTTGCGGATCCATGGATTCCGGTAGCTCGCCCTGCCACCAGAGATAAAACGGCAAATCGGAGTCGAGATGGGAGAAGACAATGTTAGGCAAGAGGCGAGTGCACGGTCCTTTCAGGCGAAACGACAATTGCTCGGAACAAATCTGTTTGTTGCCGGAACGAACATGGCAATGTGCGTTCACCCACGCATCGACATGATCCTCTTTCGGGCCCGGATCGCCTTCGATGACAATCGCGCGACAGGCGTGATCCTTCGTCAGCTCGGCGATCAGCTGCGTGTTTTTTTCTAACGACCCCTGCTCTTCACTGTAAACCGCGAGGTTCATGAGCGAAGCGCGAGTCATAGCGCCTTCTTCCCCGCTCCACAGCTTTTTCAGTTCTTTATCGATTTTGCCGATCTCGACCGGCGAGCCTAACGAATACGTGTTCGCGAGCGCGGGCATCGTGTCGGTCAGAGCCTTCGCCACGCCCGGCCTTCCCGCGCGAGCAGCTCATCGGCCTCATCCGGGCCCCACGAGCCCGCGGGATAAAAATATAGGTTGGGCGCGTCTTTTTTCGCGTGCCAGGCGTTTTCAATCGCATCAACGAACGCCCACGCTTCTTCCACTTCATCACGGCGGGCAAAAAGCGTGGCGTCGCCGCTCATCGCATCGAGAAGCAGACGCTCGTACGCTTCCGGGCTGGCCTTGCCGAACGATGTCCCATAATGAAAATCCATCTTCACCGGCTCAACCCGGAAACTTGTGCCGGGAACTTTGGCGTGCATTCGCAGCGACATCCCCTCGTCGGGTTGAATGCGAATCACCAGCACGTTCTGGTCGGTGAGCTCCTTGTTGAACAAAACGCCCGGCGCCTTCTTGAAGTGAACGGAGATTTCAGTTCCGGACTTTGGTAATCGCTTTCCCACCCGCATGTAAACCGGAACATCCCACCAGCGCCAGTTATCGATATGCAAACGGAGCGCAACGAAAGTGTCGGTCATCGATTTCGGATCGACTTTTTCTTCGGCGCGATACGCCGGGACCGTCTTGCCGTTGATCGCGCCTTCGCTGTACTGGCCGCGAACGACATTGGCCCCGACATCGCTCTGCGCGAAATGCCGCAGTGACCTAACGACTTTTACCTTTTCATCACGAATGCTGTCAGCACTCAGGTCGGTGGGCGCTTCCATCGCCACCAGACAGAGAAGCTGTAACAAATGGTTCTGCACCATGTCGCGCAACGCGCCAGCGCCCTCGTAATACCCGGCGCGTCCCTCCACGCCGAGGGTCTCGGCCGCGGTGATCTGCAGATGCTCGATGTAACGCCGGTTCCAGATCGGGGCGAAGATCGAATTCGCGAATCGCAGCACCAAAATGTTTTGTGCCGTCTCCTTGCCCAGAAAATGATCGATTCGATACGTCTGCTCTTCCGAAAACGCGTGCCGCACAACGCGGTTGAGCTCCTGTGCCGACGCCAGGTCACTCCCAAACGGCTTCTCAATGATTACGCGCGCCCAGCTTCCCTCCTTGGTTTCGTTCAATCCCGCTGCTTTGAGATTCTTAAGGATCGGCTCAAATTGATTCGGCGCCGCGGCGAAATAGAAGAGCCGATTGCCGCGCGTTCCGTGTTCCTTGTCGATCTTCTCAAGACGCTCAGCGAGCTTTTTATAACCGGCTTCATCTTCGAATTCGCTTTGGTGATAGAAAATCGACTGGGCAAACGGGTTCCAGATTTCATCACGCACCGGTTGCCGCGAAAATTTCCGGGTCGCCTCTTCCATTTCCTTTCGAAAATCGTCATCGCTCTTCGGGCGACGTGCGAAACCGACAACTGTCACCGCGGGCGGCAATTCCCCGTCGGCGGAAAGATTGTAAAGAGCTGGAACAAGTTTTCGGTGTGTGAGATCGCCGGTAGCGCCGAAAATAACGACCACACAAGGCTGCGGTACCGCGCGACTGGAGAGACCTTCGCGTAAAGGATTCGACTGCTGCGCCTCTCCGGTTCGATTCATTTGTCGAACCATTACACAAAGGAAACCGGGTAATGTCAGCCGAAATCGTTTTACCGCAGCGACGGTGTTGTCCTACCGAGATCGCCTAATAGTGAATGGCAGGTTATCAGGACTCGCTGGCAGGCATTTCCCGGTGAGCAGATTCCGAAAATACAGGTGCAATGGTTGGGGAAGCGCCGTCTCGGCAAACCATCCGATGTCCGTGATCTCAGCCGGGTCGCCAATTCGCGGCTCCGAGTCGTCAGCATCGCCGCGCAGCCAGACCGTGAGGTAATGCTTTCCGACATCTGTTAGCACATCATTCGTGATCGCGACGAATTCGACATTGCTAACCGAAACACCAGTTTCTTCGAATGTCTCGCGCGCTGCGCACGCCTTTGGCGTTTCGCCAAAGTCGAGGTGCCCGCCTGGCGTCGACCAAAGTCCACGCCGATCGCGCACGAGCAGCAGCTTGCCGTCGCGCACCACAATACAGCCGATGCCGACAAACGGGATCTTCTCTGGAATCGCCATCAGGATGAGCTCAGAACTTTATCGAGGATGTTGCCATGGATGCGGCAGCAACCGCGCCGAACAGTTGGCCTTGCCGACCTAATTCGGCAGCGGGAATCGCCGGGTCAGTTCGCGAACCTTATCGCGCACGCGATCCAGGGCCGATTCGTCCAATCGATTCGTTAGGGCTTCGGCGATAAGATCGGAAATCTCGAGCATTTCTTCCTCTCTCATTCCCCGCGTGGTCACGGCTGGCGTGCCGACCCGGATCCCGCCGGGCTTGAACGGCGAGCTGGTGTCGAACGGAATGGCGTTCTTATTCACGGTGATGCCGGCGCGATCGAGGACTTCCTGGACTTCTTTGCCGTTGAGATTCTTCGGGCGAAGATCGACCAGCATCAAATGGTTGTCGGTACCGCCGCTGGTGATGCGGAATCCGTGTTTCGTTAGGCCGGCAGCCAGCGCCTTGGCATTCACCACCACCTGACGCTGGTAATCGCGGAACTGCGGCTGCAATGCCTCGTGGAAACAAACCGCTTTCGCAGCAATCACGTGCATGAGCGGTCCGCCCTGGATTCCCGGAAACACGGTCGCGTCGATTTGCTTGGCATGTTCCGCCCGGCACATGACGATGCCACCGCGCGGCCCGCGCAAACTTTTGTGCGTCGTCGTGGTGACGAAATGCGCATGCGGCATCGGGCTCGGATGTTGTCCGCCGGCCACGAGCCCGGCAATGTGCGCCATGTCGATGAACAGTATCGCGCCTACCGAGTCGGCGATCTTGCGCATTCGTTCGAAATCGATGATGCGCGGATAGGCAGATGCCCCGGCGGTGATCATCGCCGGCTTGAATTCTTCGGCCTGCTTTTGCAGCGCGTCGTAATCGATTTGCTCGGTTTTCTCGCTCACGCCGTATTGCGAGACGTTGTAAAACTTTCCGGAAAAATTCGCGGGATGCCCGTGGGTGAGATGTCCGCCATGAGCCAGATTCATCGCCAGGATTTTGTCCCCCGGTTTCAGCATCGAAAAATAAACCGCCATGTTCGCCTGGGCGCCGCTGTGCGGCTGCACGTTGACGTGCTCGCAGTTGAACAAACGTTTCGCCCGGTCGATCGCCAGTTGCTCCGCGGTGTCGACGTTCTCGCAACCGCCGTACCAGCGCTTCTTCGGGTAACCTTCCGCGTACTTGTTCGTTAGGCAACTGCCCTGCGCTTCCATGACTGCGCGGCTGGTGAAATTTTCCGACGCGATCAGCTCAATGTTTTCGCGCTGACGTTTTTCCTCCGCCATCACCGCGTCGTAAATCTCCGGATCGGCTTTGCGTAACGCTTCACCGTAGATTCGCGGGCCCGATGTCGATCTTGCAGCGCCGGTATCGGCTGGATTGGACGGATTGCTCATTGTGTAGGAACCGGGATTGCCTGCGTGCGACGCTCCGGGCGGGACCAGTTGCGTCTGTTCTATGAATGCGAGGATGCTCGGTAAAGCGTTTTTGATCGTGCCCGCGCAGACTTCATACACTTCCCGGCCCATCCCGATCGGATCGGGCACGTCGCGCCACACCGTTGCGCCCGGCTCCTCGAATTCGCGAAGCAAATATGTCTTCTCGGCGCCGTGAGGGAAAAGCATGTGAATGCTCTCCAGATGCGAGCCGGTCATCGCGAAAATGTGCGTCGCCCGTTCTACCAACGCCGCGGTCAACGGCTGACTGCGCAGGTGAGAAATGTCGACGCCGGCCCGTTCGCACACTTCCACTGCGTAAAGGCTCGGAGGCTGGCCGCGCACTGCGTGAACACCGGCCGAAGCGACTTCGATGTCTTTTCGGTTGCCGATTAACCGCCGAAAAAGCCCCTCGGCGATAGGGCTCCGGCAGATGTTACCGGTGCATACGAAGAGGACGCTTTTCACGGGAATGCGTGCCGCGCGCGGACACAACTGCAAGGTAAGGTCGTTGAACCGCAAGTCAACGCGGTGATTGGCGGCAAAACTCCGCGGGGTTATGTTTTTCTTGTGCTTGCGAGAGAAAAGAAGGTCAAGCCAAGCGGCGATTACAAGCGCAGCTGGATGTCGGATGATTATTTCGACCTGATCGTGTGGTACGAGGCCAGCAATGCAATTTACGGATTCCAGCTCTGTTACGACAAACCGGAATCAGAACATGCGTTAACGTGGCTTAAGGACCGCGGGTTCATGCATCATCAAATTGATTCCGGTGAAGATGCGGCGGAATGGAATCTCTCACCGATCCTGATAGCCGACGGCGTCTTCCCCGCGGACAAGGTCATAGCCGAATTTGGGCGACGCGGGATCGAGTTGCCGAAGGCATTGCGAAACTTTGTGACATCGAAGTTGCGCAAGTTCGCGAAGCAGCAATAGCGGCACTCGTTAGACTTGACCGCTTAAAGCCATCACGCTTCGAGCTGGCTGCTCTCGGGATAACGAGCAGGACACGTTCACCGGCGCATGATGTGGATGGCGAGGATCCGGCTTTGGTGGCGGGCCAGCAAGTAATCGACGAAATCGCCGATGATTGAGTTCGGTTTGTGGCCGAACTTTGTCACGACGCGGCAGATCAATGTGCAACTCCTCGCGTGCCATTCGAGGTTGATCGCACCGGCGGCGTCGCGCGAACTGTGAATCTTGGCCCAACCGTGCGGACGCGTCGGCTGTTTCGCCCAGATTTTGATGAAGCCGAACTTTTTCTCCAGCTGCGGATCGCTCATGATCTTGTTGCGCAACGAACCGCGCCCGTTCGCGATGACCTGAAGAATGGTCTGCATCGGAAAATGGAGTGGTGAAGTAATGGCTTGTCAGCCGTAGCCTTGGCGAAGGCTGAAGTAATGAAGTGCTGAAGGCCAGGAAATGCAACTCCTGCGACTAACAACAGCCGGCTCCCAGCAGTTCGTGCTAAAGGAAGTGTCGATAGGCAAACGCTCTGCCCGATCCCGATTTGAGATATCGTTCGAACTTCACGGCACTATCCTTCTCCGCAAAAGCGAAGTAGGCGACGAGCAGCCATGGAGTGAATTTTGACGTGTGAGGAGAGGCTTTAGCGTTGTGCTGTGCTAAACGACGTTTCAAATCGGTACGAGTCCGAAGTAAATCTCCCTTGGGTGCGATTCAGATCGAATCAATTACGCGTAGTGCATGCTGAAGGCTGGCTTGCCAGCCATAGCTCGGCGAGATGAAATGAGGTCCGCCTTCGCGCAAGGCTACGGCGGACGCTCCAGCCTTCGCTCGACGCTTCGCTGACCGAGCGAAGGCTGGAGCGGGTGAAGGGACTCGAACCCTCGACATTCTCGTTGGCAACGAGATGCTCTACCACTGAGCTACACCCGCGTGAAAGAGGGTAGAAATAATGGCGCGGAGGCGTTCTGGCGCAACCTTTAATTACAATCGGGGAAGCCGTTGCGTCCAAGGCGTTTCCGCAATGCGAAGTAACAGCGTGCAATCGCAATTGCCCAGGGGAGTCGAGATCAAGGGTCGCCTTACGCCGGCTTTCGAAGAGGTTCTGACGCCGGACGCGCTCGCGTTCGTTGCGAAGCTCCACCGCGAATTCAATTCGGCCCGGGAACAGGCGCTCCAACGCCGGCAGGAGCGACAACGCGAATTCGATTCGGGCGTGATGCCTGATTTCCTGCCGGGCACAAAACATATCCGCGACGCGAGCTGGACCTGCGCCTCAATCCCGCGCGATCTACGCGACCGGCGGGTTGAGATTACCGGCCCGACCGACCGCAAAATGGTGATCAACGCGCTCAATTCCGGCGCGAAGATGTTCATGGCCGACTTTGAGGACGCGAATTCGCCGACGTGGCAGAACATGACGGACGGCCAGATCAATCTGCGCGACGCGATCCGCCGTCGTATTTCGTTCCAAAGCCCGGAAGGCAAAGAATACCGGCTGAACGAAAACACCGCGGTGCTGCTTGTTAGGCCGCGGGGATGGCATTTGCCGGAGAAACATGTGCTGGTCGATGGCCAACCGGTTTCCGGGGCGCTCTTCGACTTCGGGCTCTACTTTTTTCACAACGCGCGCGAGCTGCTCGACCGCGGGAGCGGGCCCTATTTCTATCTTCCGAAGCTGGAGAGCCATCTCGAAGCGCGGATTTGGAACGACGTGTTCAACCTCGCGCAGGAAGAGCTCGGTATTCCGCGCGGCACAATCCGCGCAACGGTATTGATCGAGACGATCCCGGCGGCGTTCGAGATGGATGAGATTCTTTACGAGCTGCGTGAGCATTCGGCAGGGCTGAACTGCGGCCGATGGGATTACATTTTCTCCTGCATCAAAAAATTTCGGGCCAAGGAAGATTTTATCCTGGCCGATCGCGGGTTGATTACGATGACCACGCATTTCATGCATTCCTATTCGCTGTTATGCATTCGGACCTGCCATCGGCGCAACACGTTCGCCATGGGCGGAATGGCTGCGCAAATCCCGGTAAAAAACGATCCGGCGGCTAACGAGTCGGCGTTTGCCAAGGTTCGAGCCGACAAGGAACGGGAAGCCGGTGACGGACACGATGGCACATGGGTTGCGCATCCAGGGATGGTGCGACTGGCGACAGACGCGTTCGATGCGGTGATGAAAACGCCTAACCAAATCGACCGAAAGCGCGAAGACGTGGAGGTGAAAGCTGACGATCTGCTGAAATTCGGGCCGAGCGAACCGATTACCGAGGAAGGTTTACGGACGAATGTGTCGGTGGGCCTCCAGTACGTTGAATCGTGGCTTCGCGGTCGCGGCGCCGCCCCGATTTTCAATCTGATGGAAGACGCAGCGACGGCGGAAATCTCTCGGGCGCAAGTCTGGCAATGGATTCGTAATCCGCGCGGTATTCTCAGCGACGGCCGCAAAGTGACGAAGGAACTTTTCCGCAACGTCTTACGCGAGGAGCTCGCCAAGATTTCGGCGACGTCCGCCGATACGCGCAAACTGGAGGCGGCGCACGATTTGTTTGAGAAAATAACGACTAACGATCAGTTCGTGGAATTTCTCACGCTGCCTGGTTACGAACACCTGGATTAATTATGCAAACGAACACAGCGCCGTCGGCTGCCCAAGACCGGCAAGTGCCGCGATGGAACCATGAGACGCGCTTCGGTGGAATCGAGCGCCCCTACTCCGCCGAGGATGTGGAGCGCCTGCGCGGAACGATACGCATTGAGCACACGCTCGCTCGCCAAGGCGCAGAAAAACTTTGGGCGTCGTTACAGACCGAAGACTTCGTTGCCGCACTCGGCGCCCTAACGGGTAATCAGGCGGTGCAGCAGGTCCGTGCCGGGCTCAAGGCGATTTACCTGAGCGGATGGCAGGTCGCGGCCGACGCGAATCTCGCCGGACAGATGTATCCCGACCAGAGCTTGTATCCGGCGAACAGCGTTCCGGCGGTAATACGTCGCATCAACAATGCCCTGTTGCGCGCGGACCAGATCGATCATGCCGACGGCAACAGCGAGATCGATTGGCTCGTTCCAATCGTGGCCGACGCCGAAGCGGGATTCGGCGGACCGCTCAACGTTTTCGAGCTGATCAAGGCGATGATCGACGCGGGTGCGGCCGGCATTCATTTGGAGGACCAGCTCGCGAGCGAGAAGAAATGCGGTCACATGGGCGGGAAAGTTCTCATTCCAACCTCCCAGGCCATTCGCAATCTGGTGGCCGCGCGACTGGCGGCCGACGTTTCCAATGTTCCGACAATCATCATTGCCCGCACCGACGCGAATGGCGCGAGTCTCCTAACGAGTGATGTCGATGAGCGCGACCGCGCATTCGTAACCGGCGAACGCACGGCAGAAGGATTCTTTCGGGTGCGATCCGGACTGGACCAGGCGATTGCGCGCGGCCGGAGCTATGCACCGTACGCGGACCTGGTTTGGTGCGAGACAAGTTCGCCGAACCTGGAGGAAGCGCGGCGCTTCGCCGAGGAAGTCCGCGACGCATTCCCCGACAAGCTGCTGGCGTATAACTGTTCGCCGTCGTTTAACTGGAAGCAAAAACTCGACAGCGCGACCATCGCGAAGTTTCAGCGCGAGCTCGGCGCGATGGGTTACAAATTCCAATTCGTTACGCTCGCCGGTTTTCACGCGCTCAATCATTCAATGTTCAAACTCGCGCGCGGTTATGCTGAGCGCGGCATGGCGGCGTACGCCGAGCTCCAGGAAGCGGAATTCGAATCGGCCGAGATCGGTTACACCGCGACGAAGCATCAACACGAAGTCGGCACCGGCTATTTCGATGAAGTCGCGAAAGTGATTTCCGGCGGCAATTGTTCGACTGCGGCAATGCGCGGCTCGACTGAGCAGGAGCAGTTTCGGTAATCACGATCTCCCCCGGCGGGGCCAGACTTCAGTCCTGCTGTCAGGGTTCGTTTTGCCGCCGGACAGAGCCCCGCCCCGACACCGAACCATCCAACCGCAGTGGCGCGGTTTCTATTTGCCGTGGGAGACCCAAAATTATTGAATCCAAAAGCCCGCCTGACCGCATCTCACTTTCAAAGGTTTAATTATGAAGACATTCACCCTCATCTGCCTCTGCTCGATGGCTTTAGCTGCCGGATCGTTTGCGCAAAGCCCGGCAAGTTCGGCCGTCAACGCTACGGCAACGACGCCTTCTGTTTCGCCGACCGCCTCAACCTCGCCCGAGAGCGAGATCGAGAAATCGATCCGCAGCAAGCACAAGAAGCACTTCCGGATCAGCATCGGCGATCACGACATCACTAACGACGATTCGGATTCGGACGATCGACCCACCGACAAAGATCTCGAAAAGATTCTGCCGATCGTCGCCATATCGTTACTGGCAGTCTTCGGCACGCCGATACTGATCGTAGCGCTGATCATGTATTTCGGGTTCTCGAAATCCAGGGCAAGACATCGCACGATCCGGATGATGGTCGAGAAAGGGCAGCCCGTTCCACCAGAGTTGCTCGCTCCGCCGCCACCGGCAGTTCGTCAGCGTTCCGATATGCGGCGCGGCGTGGTGATGGTTATGATCGGAACCGGATTGATGGTGTTCCTCGGCGCCGTTAACGATTGGGACGGCGGCGCGTGGGCTGTCGGCATCATTCCATTCCTGATCGGGGTCGGATATTTGCTGGTCTGGAAGCTCGAAGGCGGGGGAAAAGCTAAGGCAGACAACCCGCCGCCGCTGCCATAACGTCGGTCCGTGGAGTTAACCGATGCGGACCTCATCGCACGAGTTCTTGTTGATGAAGACCAGCACGCATTTGGCGAGCTGGTCCGCCGGCATCAATCGGCGGTGCGCGGTCTGCTGCGTCAGCTTACCAGAACCGATGTTGCTCTCGCTGATGACCTGGCCCAGGAGGCTTTCCTGCGTGCCTACAAAAACATCCGCAGCTTTCGCGGCGAATCGAAGTTTTCAACCTGGCTTTATCGCATCGCTTACAATTGTTTTCGAGAGGACGCGCGGAAACGCAAGGAACTGGTTGGCGTCGATGAAACGCAATGGCAGGCGGAAATTGATCCGCACACCGTGGATGCCGGTCTAAAACATGATCTTATGCAGGCACTGAGCTTACTTCCACTTCATGAGCGCTCGGCGGTTATCCTCTGCTGTCAGAACGGTTTGTCGCACGACGAAGCTGCCCGCGTGCTGGAGATTCCACTTGGAACAGTGAAGACAAATGTGTTACGAGGTAGAGAGAAGCTGAAGAAAACGCTGGCCGCGTGGGGGCCTAACTAAAGATGGACGCGATCGAACAAGACGATGTGCTGGATCGAAAACTGCGCGAAGCAGCGCCGTACATCGACGACAACGGCTTCACCACGCGCGTGTTGTCGAGGCTTCCTGCGTCCCAGCAGAAAAAGGAACTTACGCTTCGCGGCGTGATTCTCATTGGCCTCACCATACTGGGCAGCGCGCTGGCCTACAAACTTTCCGATGGAGGACATTTCATCAGCGTTGGAATAGTCCGGGCGGCATCTTTGCCTGCGCTCTGGCTGTTGTTAGGCGCGGCAGCGACCGGCATGCTGCTTACGGTTGCGGGCGCGGCCGCGGCGGTGTCCAACAATCGCGGCTGGCAATCGTCTGATTAGTTAGGCAAGCTGCAAAGCTGGCGCGCCTCGCGAACATCGTTCGCGATCTGATCCTTCAACGCGTCGAGACTCTCGAATTTCTTTTCCGGTCGCAGGTATTTGATGAACTGAACCTCGACGTCTGCGCCGTAGATGTCGCGATCGAAATCGAGCAGGAAAATCTCCAGGATACGCTCCTTTGAGCCGCTGACCGTGGGCCTGACCCCAAGATTCACCAGCCCGTGATGTGACTCGCCGCTAACCAGCGCTTTGGCAAAATACACACCGTTAGGCGGAAATTGCTCGCTGTGCGCGCTGAGATTCGCCGTCGGATAGCCGATTTTCCTTCCGAGGCTGTCGCCATGAATCACTGTTCCGAGGATCGTGTAGTCGCGGCCGAGCATCTTCGCCGCCTTGGCGAAATCGCCATTCTCAACCGCCTGCCGGATCGCCGTGCTGCTGACCACTTCGCCGTCAATCGAAACCGGGCGAATGCCAACGACGTTGAAGTTGAATTTATCGCCGAGCTTTTTTAGCAGGTCGAGATTGCCGGCGCGATTTTTACCAAACGACCACTCGTGGCCGACGCAGATTTCACGCAAAGGTTTCGAGTGGCTAACCAATTGCTCGACGAACTGCTCCGGCGGAGTTGCAGCGAACGCCTTGTCGAAGTTAATGACTAACAAATGCCCGACGCCGAGATTCCGGATAAGCTCAATCTTGTGCTGAGTCGCGGTGATAAGGTGCGGAGCGTCGGTAGGGCGCAAAATTCTGGCTGGATGCGGGTCAAACGTAACGACCACCGGCGTTCCCTTCTCATCGCGCGCATGGCGGGCTGAAGTCGATATTACCTCCTGGTGCCCGCGATGAACGCCGTCGAACACGCCGATGGCGAGGAAAAGCGGGCCGCGCAACTGCTCGAGCTCCGCGATCGAGCGCAGAATTTCCATTTCAGGCTCCGCGCAACCGCGAAACTTCCGGGAGACTCAAAATCCGGTTCACGATTTGCTCGCGCGGCTGGTCCTTGATGTCCGCAACGGAAACGGCGAGGTCGACGTTGAACCGGCCGGACCTGGTGCGCCGCAATGATTTCAAATGCGCGCCGCAACCGAGCACTTCGCCGATTTCATGGGCATAAGTGCGAACATAAAAACCTTTGCTGCACGCGACGGTGAAATCGATCTCCGGCAACTTGATGCCGTCGATGGAGTACGAGTAAACGTGAACAAGACGCGGCTCGCGTTCCACGACTTTTCCTTCGCGCGCAAGCTTGTACAGCGGCACGCCACCCTGTTTCTTGGCCGAAACCATTGGAGGCGTTTGATAGAAATCGCCGCGAAATTTATCGAAAGCAGAGCGTATCTGGTCGTCGGTCAGGGCCGGAACATCTCTCGTTTCGATAACTGCGCCTTGTCGATCTTGCGTGCTGGTCGTCGCGCCGAGCGTCAGCGTGCCGGTATACGACTTGTCCTCGCTCATCAACAGGTCCTGGATTTTTGTTCCCCGGCCGATTGTAATCAGGAGCAGGCCGGTCGCGATCGGATCGAGCGTACCGCAATGACCGACCTTCTTAATCTCGAGCTTTCGTCTGACGATATTGACGACGTCGTGCGACGTCATCCCCTCCGCCTTGTCGACGAGTAGAACGCCGTCAGGAGTCGCAGCCAACGACATTACGGATTTCCTCCAAAACTTTCGACTCGACCTCGTTAAGCGATCCACGCACTCGGGCGCCGGCAGCGAGAGTGTGCCCACCGCCGCCAAACGTCTTCGCCACTGCGCACACATCCGCCTTTTCGTCTTTCGAGCGCATACTCACGCGGACCTTGCCGTCGTTGAGCTCTTCGAAGAAAGCTGCAATGACTACTCCGCGAACGGCGCGGATGTGATCGATCAACCCTTCGTTATCCTCGGGCAAAACGCCTAACCGGGAAGCGGTCTCCATGCTCAAGCTAAAGCTGGCAACGCGACCGTCGCATTCAAACCGCAGCGTCCTTAGCAGCTCGCGCAACAGCTCGATGCGGCGTCGCGGATAACTTTCGTAAGTGAGTTGATTGATCCGGCCGACGTCGATGCCGGCACGGACCAGATCGGCCGCGATTTCGTAGGTGCGCGCCGTTGTGTTGGGATATTGAAACGAGCCGGTATCGGTGGAAATCGCTACGTAAAGGTTTTCGGCGATGTCGCGATCGAATGGAAGATCCTGGTCTCTGATCAGCTCGTAAATAATCTGACCGGTTGCCGGCGAAATTGAATCGATGTAAACCAGGTCGCCGTAACGAGGATTACTCGGATGATGATCGATGTTGATCCAAATCTTCGCCGACTTCACTGACGCAAGCGCGGTGCCCATTCGATTTTGAATCGCGGTGTCGAGAGCAATCGCAACGTCGACATCTTCCGGTTCAGCGGGCGGCCTGGCAACCAGTTCCGATTTGGCGACGAAGCTGTATTTCTCGAGCATCCCTTCTTCGTTCCAGATCCGGACGTCTTTGCCTAACTGTTTGAGCGAAAGCCCGAGCGCGAGCTCGCTGCCGAGAGCGTCGCCATCCGGGCGCACATGGCTAAGCACCGCGAATTTTTGATTTTCGCGAAGCGCCTTACCGATTTCGGCAAATGTTGAGTTAGTTGTCACTTTGTGCTTTTGCCCTCACCCGAGCTTCCGCTCGCGCGTCTCTTCCCGCGGGAGCGAGAGCTAACAACGCAGAATACGCGCGGCAGAGACGTGGACCAAGCCCGAAGCCTGCGCGCGTCGCCAGACGCGAGTGAAGGCTAGGATGAGGGAGAATCTTCGTTCCTCCCATCATCTTCCGGCGGTATCTCTATCTCCTGCAAAATTTTGATGACCCGCGTTCCGCGCTCGATCGAATGATCGAGGTGAAAGATCAGATGCGGCGTGTATTTCAAAACCACGTGACGCGCCAGGGCCGACTGTAACACCACGCGATGTGTTTCCAGTTCCTTCATGACCTTTTCGGACCCGTTGCCGAGAACGCTAACGTAAACGTGCGCGTTCTTCAGGTCCGGGGTGACGTCCACCTGGTTAATCGTAACGAGTGCCTCGGCAAAACTGAGCTCCCGCGTGATGATTACGCTGAGCTCGCGCTTGAGCAATTCGTTAACGCGTAATTGTCGATGTTTCATTGAGCACGTGAGTCGTGAATCGTTAAATCGTGAATCGTTTTGAAGCCGGAAGTCAGACCTTCCGATTCACGATGTGACGAATTAACGATGTACCGGTCTTCACAGCTTCTGCGCTACCTGTTCGAGCTGGTACGATTCGATGATATCCCCTACCTGGTATTCGCTGAAATCGCCCAGCTTGATACCGCACTCCAGGCCGTTGCGAACTTCTTTCACGTCGTCCTGGAACCGGCGCAGGGTTGAGATTCCGCCATCGTAAACCGGCTGACGGCGGCGGATGACACGCGCACGCGCAGTCCGGGCGATGCGACCATCGGTAACCAGACAGCCGGCGACGATTCCCCTGCTTAATTGGAATACCTGCTTCACCTCGGCGTGGCCGATGACCGTTTCGCGATGCTCGGGGTCGAGCAATCCGGCCATCGCTTCTTTGATCTGGTCGATCAATTCGTAAATAATGCTGTAAAGCTTTACCTGGACGCCTTCGTGGCGCGCAGCGCTGACCGCCATCGTTTCAACCTTGACGTTGAACCCGACAACGACCGCATTCGACGCGCTCGCGAGCAAAATGTCGGACTCGGAAACCGGCCCGACGGCCGCGTGCACAAGTTCCAAGTCGACTTTCTTGCTGTCGATCTGGGTAAGCGCACCGCTGATTGCCTCCAGCGAACCTTGAGCGTCGCATTTCAATACGATCTTCAAGGTCTTCCTGCCGTCGGCCGCTTCGAGCAGGCTTTCCAGCGTGGCGCGCTGCGGAACTGCCAACTTGTTAGTCCGTTTGGCGTCGAGGCGTTCATCGCTCAACTGTTTCGCGGAGCGCTCCGACTCCATCACCAAAAATTCGTCGCCGGCATTCGGCAGGCCGGTAAAACCAAGGATCTTCACCGGCGTCGCGGGACCAGCTTCTTTCATCGGCTTGCCGCGGTCGTCGATTAGCGATTTCACTTTGCCGCTGTAATCGCCGCAGATGAATGGATCGCCGATCTTCACCGTGCCCATCTGCACAATTACCGTCGCGGTCGGCCCGCGGCCGGCTTCCACCTGCGCCTCAATCACTGTTCCGCGCGCGTCGGCCGTCGGCGAAGCTTTTAGCTCCATCATTTCGGCCTGCAGAGACATCATCTCCAGCAATTGATCGATGCCCGTGCCATTTTTCGCGGAGACGGGCACGACGATCGTTTCGCCACCCCAGTCTTCGGGCGTCAGCTCGTGCTCCTGCAATTGTTTCTTCACGCGGTCCGGGTTAGCGCCGGGCAAATCGATCTTGTTCAACGCCACCATGATTTTCACATGTTCGGCGGCCTTGGCGTGGTTGATCGCCTCCGCAGTCTGCGGCATGACGCCGTCGTCCGCGGCAACGACCAGCACAACGATGTCGGTAACATTCGCTCCCCGCGCGCGCATCGCCGTAAAAGCAGCGTGGCCCGGCGTGTCCAAAAAGGTAATCCGCGTTCCTTTATGATCGACGGTGTATGCGCCGATGTGCTGCGTGATTCCCCCCGCTTCGCCGGCTGCGACGCGCGTCTTGCGGATAGCGTCCATCAGCGAAGTCTTGCCGTGATCGACGTGGCCCATAAATGTAATGATGGGTCCGCGCGGCAGAAGTTCTTCCGTCTTGGTAACGACCGGCGGAGGCGGCGCGACAACGACCTGTTCAACCTTGTGAACGCCAGCGCCTTTTTCGCGGCGCTCTTTTTCCAGAACGAATCCGTGCGCCTCGGCAATCTTCGATGCGATGTCGGGCTCGATCGTTTGGTTGATGTTGGCGAAAATGTTGAAGTTCATCAGCTCGGCGATGACTTGGTGGGGTTTCAAACCCAGCTCGGTGGCCAGCTGCTTCACCACAATCGGCGGCTTGATGTGAATGACATTCTTCGCCTCTTCGGCAGCGGGCTCGGCCGCCTCGGTTTCGGATGCGACTTCCGGAGCCGCAGGAACTGTGGACGACGGTGGCGGTGTTGCCGGTTTCGTAACGGGAACAGTCGGCGGTTCCAGCGAAGCGCGAATTCGCGAGATCGGCGGCAGGACCGTCGTCTTCTTCTTCGCCTCGCCCTCCGCTTTCTTGGACGGCTGTTTATCGATCAGCGAAACGGTTTTGACTTCGCGCGGGACCGGTTTGACTGCCGGCTTTGCCGCAGCAGCTGCGGCCGGACCGCCTCGCGACGGACTCGCCGTGGCGAGCTTATGTTCCGGCTCTTTCTTCTTCGCCGGTGCGACGACCTTGCCCTTAGACGCAGCCGGTTTGGGCGCGGCTGTCGTTTTCCGCGGAGCCGGTTTCTTTGCTGCTGTCTTGCTGGTCGCCTTTGTTGCCATTCGTTAGTCTAAAATTCGTTTTCATGGCTCATGCATTTTAAGCAGAGCCGGCTTTCTGCGCTTCTTCGCGATGGATTGCTCCATGAATTTCCTGCGCCTTCTCCTCTTCGACGCCAAGGATGTCCATCAAATCCTTCACGTCAGCGTCACGCAAGCCTTCTAAGTTAGTAAATCCGGATTTCACGAGCGCAACGGCCTGCTCGGAAGTGATGGGCAGCGTGGAGGCCAGCGTTTGCGCAGCCTGCGCCACCTTCTGCTCGACCGCGGTCGTCGCCGATGTGTCCTTGTCGATGTTGATGTCCCAGCCGGTCAACCGGGACGTTAGGCGCGCGTTCTGGCCTTTCTTGCCGATCGCCAGGGACAACTGATCTTCGTCGACGGAAATCTGCACACTCTTTTTCTCCGGGTCGAACGCGAGATTCTTCACCTTGGCCGGCTTGAGCGCTTCGAGCACGAACTCCTTGGGATCGGAGCTCCAGCGAATGATGTCGACCTTCTCGTTGTTCAACTCGCGCACGATGTTTTTCACGCGCGATCCTCGCATGCCGACGCAAGCGCCGACCGGATCGACTTTCTCGTTCGCGCTCCAAACGGCGATCTTGGTGCGATAACCGGCTTCACGCGCGATACCTCGAATCTCCACCGTGCCGTCAGCGATTTCGCTCACTTCGAGCTCGAAAAGTCGCCTAACGAAATTCGGGTGACTGCGGGAGACAATGATTTCCGGGCCGCGCATTCCATTCTCAACGGCCACCACGTACGCGCGCAGGCGGTCGCCTACGTTGTAATCCTCTACCGCCACCCGCTCGCGTTGCGGCATCACCGCCTCGAATTTGCCGAGATCGAGGATCACATCCGAACGATCGAAGCGGCGCACCGTGCCGCTGACGATTTCGCCGGCGCGATCCTTGAACTCTTCGTAAATCATTTCCTTCTCGACCTGGCGAATGCGCTGCATCATCGCCTGCTTCGCGGTCTGCGCGGCAATGCGGCCGAAGTTTCGAGGAGTCACCTCGACTTCCACAGTTTCGCCGAGCGCAGCCGAAGGCTTAATCTTCTGGGCCTTCGAGAGGGAAATTTCGTCCTGCGGATTGCTGACTTCCTCCACGACAATCAGGTTGGCCAGCGCCTTGATCTCGCCGGTCTTGGGATCAATGGCGATGTGCAGGTCGCGGGCAGCGCCGACGCTCTTCTTCGAAGCCGAAAGTAACGCCGTTGAAACTGCCTCGATCAGGATGTCGCGTTTGATTCCGCGCTCCCGCTCCAGGTAATCGAGCATCGCTATAAATTCGGCGTTCATAAAAACATCTAAGCCCGCAGACTAAAAAGAGTGGGACGTTGGGGACCCACTCCTTCCAGCGCGGACTCAGTCTGTAACTGTAGTTTCAGCAGGCAAAACGTCAAGCCGCCAAAGCCCCTGGGAGCTACCTCTATCGACCCCGTCAGTCCTGATTCCTCGACGAGCTCGGAATGATCGTGGCCATGACTCAGTCACGACGGCCATCCTGAGTTTGTCGAGGAATCGGGGAAATCAGGGAGTTGCGCCCGCTCAGAATCGCATTTGCAACAGTGCCGCACCCTGACAACAGTGCAGCCCATGTCGCGCGTCCCGCCCTTCCTTCTTATCCTCGCTGTATGGGCCGCGATTTATCTCCCCGCGTTGGGGTCGTTCGAGATCAAAGGAGAAGAAGGCCGCCGCATTTTGCCGGCGATCGCCATGATCGAAAGCGGCAATTACCTCGTGCCTCAAGTCGGCAGCGACGCCTACTTTCGTAAGCCGCCCCTCATCAACTGGCTCGTCGCGGGATCATTCAAGCTGTTCCACACCCGCAGCGAATGGGCTGCGCGTCTGCCGTCCGTTCTCTGCATTCTGATTGCCGCGATCACCTTTCTGACCGTCGCGCGTGACAGCCTTGGACGCACCGGATCAACAATCGCCGCACTCGTTTGGTTAACCTGCCTCGGCACCCTGGAGAAAGGGCGATTGATCGAAATCGAGGCGCTTTATATCTCGCTCTGCGGATTGGCGATGATCTGCTGGTTAACCTGGTGGCGGCAGAAACGTTCGCCGTGGCTAACGTGGATCGTTCCGTGGATTTTTCTTGGGCTCGGCCTGCTGGCCAAAGGCCCCGCCCTATTGATTTTCTTCTACGCTTTTGTTCTCGCAGTGCTCTGGCATTCAAGACAGCTGCGCCTGCTGATTCATCCGGCGCATATCGTCGGAATCGTTCTTATGCTGGGTATCTTCAGCGCATGGGCGATCCCGTTCTTACAGATGAACGAAAGCGGGAAAGTAACCGCGAAATGGTCGAACCAGTTCACCGGTCGCGTCAGCGGCGAATACTTCCGCTTCCATGTTTGGATTCTCACGATCCCGAGAGCGATCGGGTACTTCCTGCCGTGGCTGCTATTCGTTCCGTTCATCCGGTTCGATAATTTCGCTGACGAACATGATCGCACGTTGGCCCGCGCCCTGGCGTGGAGTGCTGCCGGTCCTTTGACAATCATCAGCCTTATCCCGGGCGCCGCGCCGCGTTACTCGTTACCCGTGTTGACGCCATTCTGCTGGCTCATGGGAATGGCGCTCGCCGAAAACGCCTTCGTTCGGCCGGACTGGCTGAAAACGGGCGGCGTGGCGTTGTGGAAACGCTTTGGCGTGCCTTTTGTTTGCATCGCAGTCGCGTGGGGACTCATCGGTTACCCGTTGCTATCGATCTACATGAAGCACCATGAAAAAGTTCGTAGCGTCGCCGCCCAGATCAACGATGTGGTGCCAAAAACGGAAACGCTTTACGCGGTGAACCCCAATTATCAGCCGCTTTTCTTCTACATACAGGCGCCCGTGAAATACGTCAGCCGTGTGCCCGATGTGCCTAACGACGCCCGGTATTTCCTGGTGCGCCCGGACCGGGAAGAAATGGCCACCGCTACGAACCAGTTTGCCCCGCGCCATCCGCAACGGGTTTTGAAGGTTAAAGATTACCGGAACCAGGTCGTGATCGTATTCAAAGTGACCGATTCCTGAACGGGACGCGGTTGACATTGTCGAAATGGTTAGCAAGCTAACTATTTCCATGTCCAAGATCGATATCGACGCTTTTGGCCCAATGCTCCACGGCGCTGCCCGTGCCTGGCGTCTGAAGCTCGATCAACGCCTGAAACCACTCGGCATGAGCCAGGCTAAGTGGCGGACGTTGTTGCACTTATCGCAAGCAGACCAACCCATCACCCAGGCGGAGATCGCCGCGCGCCTGGGGATTGAGGAACCGACATTGGTAACCCTTCTTCACCGCCTCGAACGAGACCATTGGGTCGTGCGCAAAAGCGCAAAACACGATCGTCGCTGCAAGACGGTTCATCTTGGCACGCGTGCTCACCGCGTCATTTCTTCGATCAATGCCGCTGCCGCTGAGCTCCGCCACGATTTGCTGGCCGATATTCCGGCTAGCGAACTGCGAACATGTCTTCGCGTTCTTCAAAAAGTTTATACGAAAGCCGAGCAACAGACCGGGGGTAACGGCCGTAATGGCCGGCGGCATGCTTCCGCGGAGGAAATATTGCAATGAGCGTCCTAGAGAAAGCCAACGTCGCAACGCGCGAAACCGTGGGCCAGCTGGAGCAACGCTACGGGCGCAAGCGCGTCTACGTTGTTGGAGCAATCATCGCCATCTTCGCGGCGTTGATTTCGCTGCGCCTATTCGTTAGCGGCCAGAAGAAACAACCGCCACCGCCGATCCGGCCCGTGCTGGTTGCAACTGTGACCAGCAAGGATGTGCCACTTTACCTCGACGAAATCGGGACGTGCGCTGCCTACGAAACCGTCCAGGTGCAGGCGCAGGTAACTGGGCAGATTCTCGCCCGGCATTTCCAGGACGGCGCCGACGTAAAACAGGGCGATCTACTTTTTACGATCGATCCTCGGCCGTACCAGGCCGCGCTCGACCAGGCGAAGGCGCAGGCATCGCTGGATGAGGTGAATTTGAAACGGCAGATCGATTTGCGCGCCAAGAACGTCAATTCGCCGCAGGATTTGGATACGGCGCAGGCGAATGCGCGCAAATCCGAAGGCGCCGCTGAGGCAGCGCAGGTCAATCTCGATTTTTGTTATATCAAATCGCCGATCAACGGCCGGGTGGGTTTGCGCAATGTCGATGTTGGCAACCTCGTTGGCCCATCGAGCGCGCCATTGGTCACGATCCAGGGGCTGGACCCGATTTACACCGACTTCACCGTCGCGGAAACGGATCTCGCATTAGTTAGGAAATATTTGGGCGGGCCAAACCTAAAAGTTCAGACGTGGTCGCCCGACGCGAAGATCGCGCCGCGCACGGGCGATTTGTATTTTATCGACAACGCGGTTCAGCCCGGCTCCGGCACGGTAAAAGCGCGCGCAGTCACGCCAAACCCGGACCGCGCATTGTGGCCAATGGAATTCGTTCGCGTTCGTTTCATTCTCGACACGATCAAGGATGCGCGGCTGGTTCCATCACAGGCGGTGCAGATCAGTCAGAACGGACCGTTCGTTTTCGTGATGAAACCGGACCACACCGTCGAGCTTCGCCCGGTGAAACCGGGCCAGCGACAGGATGGCGACTTGACCGTGATCGAAAGTGGAGTGCAGCCTAACGAAACTATCGTCGTAACCGGCCAGCTCGCGCTCGCGCCGGGAACCAAGGTCGATCCCAAGCCTTACGCCGCGAACGCGCCGGCTAACGACAGCGGCACGCCCAAGGCCGCACTGTAATTCCTCTCATGGATCCCGGCGACTACGACGGCTCCGGCAACGGCGAACGGGAAACGCCGGATAACAATCGAGTAAGATCGGCATCCACCGATCATGGCACACCGCAGAATCCGAAGTTAGTCCCGGTCAAGGGTACCGGACTTTCCGGCCCGTTTATTCGCCGACCGGTCATGACGGTGCTGCTGACGCTTTCGGTCATCGTTGCCGGCATCGCAACCTACAACAAGCTGTCGGTTAACGACCTGCCGGCTGTCGATTATCCGATCATCCAGGTGACCTGCGCCTATCCCGGCGCCGATCCGGTCACGATGGCGAACAACATCGCCACTCCGCTGGAGAAACAATTCCTGCAGATCCCCGGCCTCGACATCATCACCAGCTCGAGCACGCAGGGGAACACATCGCTCACGCTCCAATTCGTCCTGAGCAAAAGCATCATCGACGCGGCAACGGACGTGCAGGCCGCCATTCAGCGCGCGACCGGCAAGTTGCCGCTCGATCTGCCGAGCCCGCCGACATTTTCAAAAACCAATCCTAACGACCAAGCGGTCTACCTGGTCGGATTGATGTCCGATACGCTGACGGACGGCGATCTATATAAGTACGCGTCCAGTGTCGTGGCGCAGCGCATCGCGATCCTGCCCGGCGTTTCCCAGGTCAACCTTTACGGTGTCCAGGGCGCCATTCGGATCAAGGCAGACCCGGCAGCGCTGGCCGCTCGCGGCTTGACGATGGATGACCTGTCGGTCGCGATCAAAGCCGGCACGGTTTATTCCGGAGCCGGCCAGTTCGACGGGCCGCACCGCACGTTTGTTTTGCAGCCGAACGGCCAGATCGATGAAGCCGAAGGATATCGCAATCTGATCGTCGCACGGAACAAGGACAACTCGCCGGTTTACCTGCGCGACATCGCGGAGGTGAAACAAAGCGTGCAGGACGAACGCACGTCGCGGTTTTTCTTTGCCCGCGGATATCATGCCCCGGGATCGATCGTCGTGCTCGCTGTTTCGCGACAGGCCGGCGCAAACGCAGTGGAAGTCGCGAACGCGGTCAAGGCCTTGACGCCGGAACTGGAAGCGAGCCTCCCCGGCTCCATCACGCTTATCCCGGTGTTCGACCGTTCGCAGACGATTGTGAATTCCGTCCACGACGTGCGCACCACGCTGCTCATCGCATTCGTCCTCGTCGTCATCGTCATTTACGTCTTTCTCGGGCGGGCCAAGGACACCTTGATTCCGGCTGTCGCGCTGCCCTTGTCGTTGCTGCTGACCTTCGCGGTCATGTATCTCCTCAATTTTTCGATCAACAATCTCACGTTGATGGCGCTGACCCTGGCGATCGGGTTCCTCGTCGATGACGCCATCGTGTTCCTGGAAAACGTGATCCGGCGCGCCGAGCACGGCGAATCGATTCTCCAAGCTGCCTTCAACACCGCGGGCGAAATTTCCTTCACCATCCTTTCGATGACTTTGTCATTGGCGGCAGTTTTCATTCCGCTGGTGTTCCTGCCCGGTTTGTTAGGCCGAATCTTCCAGGAATTCTCGATCACGATCATCGTGGCGATCCTCGCGTCCGGCCTCGTTTCACTAACGCTAACGCCGTTAATGGCCGCGCGGATACTCGATGAACGCCGGGCCGGTCATCGCCGCGCCCGAATGGAACGCTGGACCGGCGATTTCATCAAGCGCGTGATCGATGGCTACAGCGTGGCATTGGATAAATTTCTCGATCGCGCTTACCTGACTGTTCCGATCCTGCTCGCCTGCGTCGTCGGGCTGTGGTTCTTCTTCACCCATCTGCCATTCACCTTGTTGCCGGTGGGGGACAGCGGATTTGCCCGCGGCGTTTTCATCGCCCAGGAAGGAACCTCACCCGCCCAGATGCGCGCGTTTCAAAAACAGGTAAACGAAAAATTAATCGCCGATCCGAGCGTCGATAAATTTTTCACGAACGTCGGCACCGGATCGCGTAGCGCTTCATCGCAGGGAATTATCTTTTGTATCTTCAAACCGCGCGACCAGCGCGACTCGATCGACCAATGCTTGTTGCGCCTCCAGAAAGCGATCAGCACGGTTGCCGGGATCACTGCCGTCATTACCCCGCAGCCGGTTTTGCAAATCAACGTGGGCGCGACGAATCAAACGCAGGGGCAGTACGCTTACACGCTTAGCGGAATCGTGCCGGACGAAGTTTACGCCGCGACCGATTCGTTGATGGAGAAGCTGCGCGGATTCAAAGGATTCGCGTCCGTGCGCTCCGATTACTATCACAGCACGCCGAACCTTACGGTGGATATCGATCGCGAGCGGGCCGCGATGTATGGAGTCTCCACTTCCGCTGTGCAAAGCCTGCTCAAAAACGCCTACTCACAGAATTACGTCTACTTGATCAAGCGACCGGAGGATCAATATCAGGTGATCCTTGAAGTCAAAGATGCCGAGCGGGCAATGCCCGGCGATTTGAACAATTTGTACGTGCGAAGCAATAACGGGAACACCGGCCAGAGCGCAGCTGCGGCGGCGGCTGGCGCCAATTCCACAACCACCGGAACGGCCGCGGACCTGGTACCGTTGCGCGCCGTCACTTCGACCAGCACGGTCGTCGGTCCGCAAGCGGTGAATCACTTCGATCAGTTCACCAGCGTTACGATCAACTTCAATCTGCTGCCAGGCGTTGCGATCGGTGACGCGACCAAGTTCATCGAGGATTCGTTCGCGCAAGTGCAACACCAGCATCCGAGCGTGCAGTCGACCTTCCAGGGAGAAGCCCTTGTGTTTCGCCAGCTCTTCCGTGCATTGCCGTTGCTTCTGGTTGGCGCCGTGTTCGTGATGTACGTGATCCTCGGAATCCTTTATGAAAGCTACGTTCACCCGATAACCGTCCTGCTTCCGGCTATCGTTCCCGCCGTCGTCGGCGGCCTGTTCACCCTGTGGCTGTTCGGTTCAACCCTGTCGCTCTACAGCGTAATCGGATTGTTTTTGTTGTTAGGCATCGTAAAGAAAAACGGAATCATGGTGGTCGATTTCGCCTTGCAACGGATCGACGAAGGATGGGATCTGCGCTCGGCAATTCACGAGGCGAGTGTCGAACGTTTTCGCCCGATCATGATGACCACGCTCTCCGCGTTGATGGGCGCGGTCCCGCTGGCCCTGGGGTTCGGCCAGGACGCAGCTTCCCGCCGTCCGTTAGGCCTGGTGATTGTCGGCGGCCTGATCTTTTCGCAGATGGTTACGTTATTCGTAACCCCGGTTATTTATTTGTGGCTGGAATGGTTCCAGGAGCATGTGCTCGATCGCGTGCCGTTCCTTCGCAGCTCGCATACGCATCACGACGCGGGACCGAAAGAAGAAGATCTGCGACCGGTTCCGGTCGGCGCGCAGCACTATTGAATATGCTTTTGGGCGGCTTCGGCCGCCGCAGCTGCTGCAGCCATCTCCCGCTGCATCGCCGTCAGCGGTGATTCTTCGAGCTTTAATCCCGACATGAAATCCACCAAATCGGGCGCCCGCGTTTTTCTTAGCATGTCGAGATCCTGCTGGAACTTGGTCTTGTTGCTGGCGAAAATCATCGCGCAATCCTCGGTAATAAGGTCATGTTGAACCGCGCGCAGCAATTCCTGATCGAAGGTATGCCAGCCTCTGGTATCGCCGGCTTCGATAATCTCCCTGAATGTCCGATGTTCGGCCTCGCCATACAGGAGCGCCTCACGTACGCGCAGACTCGTGCCCATGATCTCGGTCACAAGTAATCGGCCACCGTCGATCCGACTAACTAATCGCTGACTCACTACGTACCGGACAGTGTCGGCAAGTCTTTGACGAACCTGCTGCTCTTCCTCCTTGGTAAACATTCCAAGGATACGATTTACCGTCTGTCCGGCGTCGATGGTGTGCAGCGTTGCCAGCACAAGATGTCCTGTTTCCGAAGCAGCGAGCGCGATTTCCATGGTTTCGCGATCGCGAATTTCACCGACCAGGATCACCTTCGGAGCCTGGCGTAACGCAGCACGTAGTCCCTCCGCGAAGTTGGGAAAATCCTTGCCGAGCTCGCGCTGGCTGAACACCGAGCGTCCATGCGGATGCACGAACTCGATAGGATCCTCGAGAGTAACAATGTGAAGCTCCTGCGTTTCGTTAATTTCACTCAGTAGGGCCGCGAGTGTCGTGGTTTTTCCCGAACCGGTCGCTCCGGTCACAAAAATTACCCCGTTCTTCTCCCGGACCATTTCGTTGAAGATCGGCGGAAGACCGAGCGCGTCGATTGTCGGAATCTCGGCAGGCAACCTTCGCATCGCGATAGCGTGCCGCCCATTCTGCTTGAAAATATTCACGCGGAAGCGCGCTAGCGTGCCGAGACCGTAGCCGCAATCGCACGACCCGCGCTTTTCGAAATCATCTACCAACCGCTTGTTATCACCGATGATGAGGGCCGCGATCTCCTGAATTTGCAAGTTCGTCAACGGCTCGGGCGTCTCGCCGATCGGGAATCCCTCCAAGCCGGAATGTTTTTGCGCGACGGGATACTTTCCCGTCACAAACAAAAAATCCGCCACCAGCGGATCATGTCGAAGCATGCTGGTGAGCGCCGAATCGAGCCATTCCTTCGTGATGGACATAGGAGCCTTTGCCGAAGCGATATCTAGTAAGAGGCGGTTTCAGCAGGTATCGCGCCGATCACACCGCGCAACGACTTGTAAAGCCCCGACGATCGTGTTTCAGCCCTGGGGTCCGGCGCAACTGCCACTCCGAATTGGTTTAACTTGTCAGCCCATCGCGCTTCCGTTTTGTTGATTGAGTGTCGCAGGGTTACCAGGTTGCTCCGATCTTCCTTATTCGCATGGCGGGAGCGCCGTTCGATGTCGTCGAACAACTGGCCACAACGAAGACCAGCAAAGCGGCGCGTGAGCTGATTGTTAGGCAAACCGATTATGCCGCCGCGAAGATCGCGATGGAAAAAGAGCTGGCGTCGCAAAGAAAAAAACTAACCAAGGAGGATTTTCTTGCCTGGAAGAAGACGATGCGCACCGAAACCGGCACCTCTTCGCACGTTCCGGGCGCTTACGCTCGCTGCTTCGAAGCGGGCGCGGCGCTGGCCACTTCGCAGACGTGGTTTGAAGAAACATTGCAGTATGAATTGAAAACGGCGCGTACTGCGCTGCTCAGCGCCGCCCGGGACATCGTCTCGCGTTACCTTGTTTTCTCCGACCCGGGCATGCGAAACCGGTTGAATGCGGAATCGTCGCAACGCGATCCGCCGCCGCGCAATAAACAGGCGCGCGCCCACGAGCGCCACATGCTTTTGTATTTACAACGGCTTTGCGCGAAAAACGATTCGTTGAGCGAGTTCGGCCCGTCGGGCTGGGGCACCGCCGAAGAGCAACAGCGCGATTTTCATCTGGCGCCCACTCCGGAAATCACGCGACGCGAAACCTTCCTTGAACGCTGGACCGCACACGCTGCTGCCGCCGCCATCAACGCGGACCCGGAAGTTCGTCCCGAATTATCGCCGCGGCTTCATCCGAACGGCCGGCTCACGAATACGGACTTCGTTTTTGTTGAAAATGGAAAGTCCGTCGCGCTCGACCAGCGAAGGATCGACCTCCTTCGTAAGTGTGATGGAAACACGCCAGCTTACTCGTTAGGCGATCTTGAACTCCTGGCCGAGCTCGCCGACCAGCGCATGGTCGCCTGGGCCTTGGAAGTGCGCGCGCTCGAAGCGCACGCGTTTGAAGTTCTGCTCGATGCCATCTCCCGCTGGCGGCCATCGGCTGTTCGCCAGCGCTGGATCGATCGGCTCTCGGGCATCGCGAAATTACCGGCGCGGTTTGCCGCTGAATCTGACACCGGCGAACGGGCGCAAATCATGGATGAAGCCGGGGCGCGTTTGGAAGACCTCGGCACCGAACACAAAACCGCGACCCGATTCCTGTATTCAGCGACCAACCCGATCGGTGAAGAGTGTTTCCGCGAATGTGGATGCTCGATCAATCCGGAGATTATCAACCAGGTCGCCGCCGAAGCGGCGCCCTGGATCGATTTATGGCGCGATAATTACGCCTTTGTTGCCAGTCGCGTGGCCGCGGGCCTGCGCAATATCTTCGATCAGGCTTCGCCTAACCACGCGCCCATCCCGCTCCCCGCTTTCCTGCGGCTTTGCAGCGACGCGAAATTGTCGCTTTCCGGCCCCGGCCTCGTCTCGTTGGCGGCGATGGCTTTCCACGAAGTGAAAACTGCGTTCCGGGAGCGAATGAAGCCGCATGCCGGCAAGGCGGAGCACAGCCTAACGGCTGACGATTGTCACTTCATCCGGCAAAATTTCAAATACGACAAGTTTGATGAGTACACCTACCCGTCAGCCGATCTCCAGATCGCCGCGAAGTCCGTCGAATCGGTCGGCGCTGGCGATTACCAGTGGATCCTGGCCGAATTGCACCCGCCCGCCGCGTTGCTCCATCATGGGTTTTTCTGGTCGTGCCCCGATAAACCTGCCCTGGGCGAGGCATTGGCCGCGACAACTTTCGGCCGGCCAAATTTCCATTTCGGATTTTTCGCGGCCGATTTCACGGCAACGACCGTTGTTCATCTCTTTGATTTGCCCGGCGACATCTCCTGGTTCGCTGCACCCCAGCGCGGCAATCCAAAGTGGAATGCAGTCCGGCCAGCCGACGCCGAGGTTTACATCGACCCGGCTACCGGGGATGTCTGCCTTCGCAAGATCGACAACCAGAGATTTCTCGGGTCGTTCGCGAGAAACTGGATCATTCCGCTCGGATTTCATCCATTCAATTTTTCGTTAGGCGTCTCGACTCCGCGTTTTCGCTGCGGGAATGTGATCGTGCAGCGACGCAGCTGGTCGGTAAGGCAGGAAGAGCTCGGCCCGGGCGATTTCACCGGCATCTCGCGCGATCTCGTTCTCGCTGTCGAACGCCTGCGGGCCGCGAAAGACTGGCCGCGATACGTGTTCATCAGACCAACCGAACAGGTATTGCGCCGGAGCGGCGCGGAAGGCCGCGACAAGGATACGAAGCCGGTTTTTGTCGACCTCGAAAGTTACTTGTTTCTTGAGATCTTTCACCGATGGCTCACAAAAGCGGGAGAGCTCGAAGTCACTGAAATGCTGCCAACGCCCGACGACTTGCTTTGGCGCGAACCAGATGGCCGCCGCACGTTCGAGTTCCGCACACAAATTATTCCGAGTTAATGAAGATTATTGCCATCGCAAATCAGAAAGGTGGAGTCGGCAAGACAACCACGACGGTGAACCTCGGCGCCGCTCTCGCCGCGATGCATCAGCGCGTTCTCATTGTCGATCTCGATCCTCAGGGCAACGCAACCAGCGCGTTCGGAATGCAGGAACTGGAAGACGAAAGTCTTTATGACGCGCTTCTTGGTGATGCGTCGATCGCTGAAAAGGTTCTGCCAACGCGCATCGCCAATCTGTTTTTCGTCGCATCGAATCTCGACCTGGCCGGCGCCGAAGTTGAAATCGCCCGCATGCCGAATCATCTGACCCGTCTTTCCGACACCCTGTCGATCTTGCGCGAGGACCAGACTTTCGATTTTGTGCTGCTCGACTGTCCACCTTCGTTAGGCATTCTGATGACGAACGCGCTCGCTGCGGCCGACGAAATTTTGACCCCGATCCAGTGCGAATATTTCGCCCTCGAGGGCCTGGTGAAAATCGTGCGAGTGGTCGAGCAGGTGCGCGACTCCGGAGCGAATGAGCGAGTCGAGATCGGCGGCATTCTCATGACGATGTTCGATAGCCGGACAAACTTGAGCGAGCAGGTCGTCGCCGATGTCCGTAAACATTTTGGCGAGCGTGTTTTCAAAACAGTGATTCCGCGAACCGTTCGCCTCAGCGAAGCGCCAAGCTTCGGTAAGACCATTTTCGAGTACGACAACAGTGGCAGCGGCGCGCTCGCCTATCGAGCGTTTGCCCGCGAATTTCTCAAGCGCCACCGCGCGCCCGCAGCCACCGTTCCCGCGTTATCGCGAACACCTGTGTCGGAAACCCTCGAAACGTAATTTCCTTTTCGAGCGTCATTCCATTTTTCTCGGCGACCCGTCGCGATGGGACGTTTTCCGGATGAATCAGCGAGATCAACCGCGGCAGGTCGAATCGTTCGAACGCGTGGTCCCGTGAGGCTTGCGCCGCTTCGGTTGCGAAACCGCGATTCCAGTAGTCGGGATTGAGCCGGTAGCCGACTTCAACGTCCTCGATTCCGTGCTCGGGATGATGAAACAAGCCGCAGTAGCCAATGATCCCGGTTTCGCCTCGCGGGATCACAGCGAATTGCGAAGGCATGCCGGCGCGGTCCCAGCCCATGACTTTCTCGACGAATGCGATGGTTTGCTTTCGCTCAGTGAAAACGCCGAGCGAAAACCGCATAAAGCCGGGATTGGTAAAGAGCCGGTGCAGGGCATCGACATCATCCTCACGGAAAGGTCGCAGGATCAGCCGCTTGGTGTCTAATACAGGTAACTCTTTCATGTTCACTTGAACATCACGCGCTTTCAGCGTTACTTTAGCAAAGGGATTTCATGGAGCTTCAACGCAAACTCGCCATTCTCGCCGATGCCGCAAAATACGACGCCTCCTGCGCCAGCAGCGGAACCACCAAACGAAATTCGCGCGAATCGCGCGGCATCGGTTCCACCACCGGCACGGGTATTTGCCACAGTTACACGCCGGATGGCCGCTGCGTTTCGCTGCTGAAAATTCTGCTCACGAATTATTGCACCTACGACTGCCTTTATTGCATCAACCGTGTGTCGAGCTCGACACCGCGTGCGCGATTTACCGTTAGGGAAGTTGTCGATCTCACGCTCGATTTTTACCGCAGGAATTACATCGAAGGCCTGTTCTTAAGCTCGGGAATTATTCGTGATCCCGACTACACGATGGAACAAGTCGTGGCCGTCGCCCGCACCTTGCGCGAGCAACACCAGTTTCGCGGCTACATCCATTTAAAGACGATTCCGCAGGCGTCGAAAGAGTTGATCGAAGAAGCCGGCCGCTGGGCGGATCGAATCAGCATTAACATCGAGTTGCCGACCAAGATCGCGCTCAAGGAGCTCGCGCCGGAAAAAAATTTCGAGGAAACGCACGCCGCGATGAACGGCATCAAGAAGCAAATCGAGCACGCGAAGAGCGAACGCCGCAAAACTTCGAAGGCGCCGGCGTTCGCTCCCGCGGGGCAAAGCACGCAAATGATTGTCGGCGCAACCGACACACCGGATTCGCAGATTCTCGAACAAGCTTCGGGGTTGTACTCACGCCACAAATTGCGGCGCGTTTATTACTCTGCGTTCAGTCCGATCCCGGACGCGTCGAGCAAGCTTCCGCTGGTCGCGCCGCCACTCGTTCGCGAGCATCGACTTTATCAGGCGGACTGGCTGATCCGGTTTTACGGTTTTCGGGCTCAGGAGCTGACTAACGAACAGGAGCCGAACCTCGATTTGGCGATCGATCCAAAACTGTCCTGGGCCCTGCGCCATCGGCATTTGTTCCCGGTCAATCTGAACAAAGCGTCGCGCGAGTTGTTATGGCGCGTCCCCGGGCTGGGAACCAGATCGGTTGAACGAATCCTGCGCTTGCGCCGGTGGCACCGTTTGCGGACCGACGATCTCGTTAAGCTTCGTTTGCCGCTGCGCAAACTGCTGCCGTTTGTAATCACGGAAGATCATTGCCGTCCCGGAATCGATCGCGATATCTCGATCGCGCAATTCAAAGCGCCGTCGCGCCAGCTCGATCTTTTCCCTTTCGAAACTTCAGTCATCACCGGCCAGCTGTGACGACACTTCAACAAATCACGTTCGCTCCAAATTTCGCCGCGTGGCAAAAGGCGGCGCGCGGGGCGTTGCAACAGGAGCTCCCGCCGGAACAAATCTCATGGGAAGAACTGGCTAATCATCAACCGCCGTTAGGCCTGCTCGAAGAGCACGACGCCATCGAACCGACCGCACCGCAAGATCGACAATACTTTGTTCCGAAACGATTCGTTAAGCTCGCACAACTCATCGCGCTGCATTCGGATCCGCAACGATGGTCGCTGCTTTACCGCCTGCTGTGGCGATTGACACATAACGAGCCCAAGTTGCTGGAAATTTTTGTCGATGACGACGTGAGCCGCGTCATGGGGATGGAAAAATCGGTTCGTCACGATATTCACAAAATGCGGGCGTTCGTTCGCTTTCGCGAAGTCGATGTTTTCGGCGACAAGTGGTTTGTCGCGTGGTTTGAGCCCGAGCACCACATCGTGGAACACAACGCGCGATTTTTTGTAGACCGTTTCGCCGCGATGAACTGGTCGATCCTGACGCCGGATCTTTGTGTGCATTGGGACCGGCAGGCGCTGCGATTCACCGAAGGCGTCGATCGTTCGCACGCGCCGACTGATGACCGGGTCGAGCAACTTTGGCTGACCTATTACCGGAATATTTTCAATCCGGCCCGGGTGAAAGTGCAGGCGATGCAGGCTGAAATGCCGAAGAAATATTGGAAGAACCTGCCGGAAACTGCGGCCATACCGGCGTTGCTGCGCGAAGCACCGTTAGAAGTCGACACCATGATGAAACGGAGCGCGGCAAAACGAACGGTCGAAGAAGGCGACGAATGGCGACCGGCGCCCGTGCCTGACACGGCCAGTTTGCAAACGGTAGCCAAGGCGGCGTGCTCCTGCACGGCCTGTCCCCTTTATAAAAATGCAACGCAGACAGTGTTCGGCGAGGGGCCGAAGAACGCTTCGATGATGTTAATCGGAGAACAGCCGGGCGACTACGAAGACGTCGCGGGAAAACCGTTCGTCGGACCAGCCGGCAAGATTATGGACCGCGCACTCGAGGAAGCGGGAATCGATCGCAAACAGGTTTACGTGACCAACGCCGTCAAACATTTCAAATGGGAGCCCCGCGGCAAACGCCGGATTCATCAAAAACCGAGTTCGCGCGATATCGCAGCCTGCCGCCCGTGGCTGGAAGCCGAGCTGCGGCTCGTTAGGCCAGACGTGGTAGTGGTGATGGGGGCGACGGCGGCGCAAACGATCTTCGGGCCGTCGTTCCGGGTGACGCGGGAACGCGGGAAAGTTTTGCCGTGCGAATTTGCCCGGAAAGTCGTCGCCACGGTTCATCCGTCGTCGCTGTTGCGACAGCCGGATGAAGAATCGCGCGAACGCGAATACAAAAATTTCGTCGCCGACCTGCGGGTGGCGGTGAAGGCGGCGAAATGATACAGGGCCGGGCTCTTGCGAGCCCTCCCAATGTTTCCTGGTAATAGCGGCGCGCTGCGCCGTCTTATTCTGACGCCGCAGCGCGAGCTGTTACCTTTAAAATTACGGTTTCGGTGAAGCCGCAGTCGAAGCAGCCGGCGAGGCCGCGTCACTGGCTTTTTCCTTCTTCGCCTTTTCCTTCTTTTCGCCCTTGGGACCGATCTTCACCGTCTTGGCCTCAAGCGATCCATCCTCGTGCTTCCAATAGGAGCCGCTGATCTCGCTGTTATCGACGATGTCCGCCATCGTCGCGTCTTTGCCTGCCTTGGAGATTTTCGTGTTCGTCGTCACCTTGAACACTCGCGATTTCTCTTTGCCCGCGATTGTGAATGTCTGTCCCTTCTGGTCGACCGCGGTCGCCATCCCGTGGAATGGAACGGGACGCACTTTCGCCGCCGCCGATGCAGCTGGTGAGGCACTGGCGGCCACGCTTGCCGCCGGGGAAGCACTGGCATCGGTGCTGGCCGCCTTCTTCTTGGCTGAAGCTGAGAATGGAATTGCCACGACGGTCGTGAGGCAAATCGCAAGGATAACGAATGGGTTATTTTTCATATGTATTTTGTTAGGATGATGTTGAACTCGATCAAATAGACGGACGAGCTCGTCTTTTGTTCATTCGATCTAACAAGTTTCAAGAGATTGATGCAACGCCATTTGCGCGAGCGGGATTTGCGATCCTTCGACACGCTCAGGATGACGCCGACGGTTGCGGACGCTCCTTGGTCATTTCGAGCTATGCCGGCCGGCTCGACTCAAGGAATCGGGAGTGATGGGACTTTCGCATCGAGAGAATCTCCTCCCGCAGCTCAGTGGCGATCTCCTTTCGATTTCCCGCTCGCACTTTGGCGGGCGAAAATCGGCACATCGCGCGCACCTGCCGTTTCCGGAAAACGTTCAGCAGGTGCAGGCCAAATGTCATGTCGCCCCAGTAACAAATCTCGTCGGCGACCGAGCCGTCATCGAGCTCATAATCGATTGCGACGGTCGCCACCTCACAACGCAGCTGCACTACTGCTTCGAGCAATGCCGATTTGAAAGGCAACACGGTTTCACCATTCGAGCTCGTTCCTTCCGGAAACAGCACGATTAACGAGCCCGACGAGATCGCGTCGCGAATAAGATCGACAATTTGCGAGCTGGCCAGGCGGCGTTCGCGATCGACGTAGATGGTACCGGCAGCGGTGGTCAGCGCGCCGAACAACGGCCAGCTGGCGATGTCTCGTTTCGCGACGAACACGCAAGGTTGGATCGAACTGAGGACAATAATGTCGAGGTAACTGAGATGATTCGATACAAGCAGTCCAGAAGTTGGAATCGAACCTTCCGTTGTCGTACGAAGATCCATCATCATTGACGCAAACCGCGACCAACGCGTCAGCCAGGCAGCGCGAGCGAGCAGCCTTCGATTGCGCGGCACGAATGGCATGACGATCCACGATTCGACCAGTGCGCACGACGCAAAGAATCCTACAGCAATCGCACGCGAGGCCGCGAGTAAGGTCTTTCCCACGGCGATAGTTGTAACCGGATTCGCGATGGAGGAAAAGGTGTCGACCTTTCCTGGTCGATAGAATTCGAGTTGAGGGGATTGCGCTCCCGGCGCGATCCAAAATGGTTTCCCCTTTGATAGGAACCTAACTTCTTCGAAGTGGAGGTAAGGGGATTGCGCTCCCGGCGCCATCCGAAATGGTTTCCCCTTTTTGTAGGAACCTCACTTCTTGAAGTGGAGGTAAGGGGATTGCGCTCCCGGCGCGATCCAAAATGGTTTCCCCTTTTGTAGGAACCTCACTTCTTGAAGTGGAGGTAAGGGGATTCGAACCCCTGACCTTCTCATTGCGAACGAGACGCTCTACCAACTGAGCTATACCCCCGAAATCTTCTGAAGATCGCCGCCTAAAGTGCCGAATTTGAGCGCCGTTTCAAGTCGGGGCGGCAATCTCTCGCCAAGAAAAGACCACCCTTTCGCAAGCCCTGCGCAGCCGTATAGCCGGGTCACGGACACGATGAGTCATGAAAACGATGCTCACACCGATCCGGCCGACAACGAGCTGTTTCCATATGAAACGCATCCTGGTGCCGGTGGATTTCTCGCCCTTATCGAAGAAGGCCCTCCAATACGCGATCCAATTGTCCCGTGAGTTCGGGGCCGAATTGAAAGTGTGCCACGTTCTTGAACCGCTGACCCCCGCGCCAATGCTCGACGGCTACATGATCGCCAGTATCAGGATGGTCGACGACGACGCGTCGCAGGAGAGAAAGCAGCTCACCACGTTGATGCACTCAGCCCAGGGAGCCGGCGTGAACCAGGTCGACGGAACAATTCGCCGCGGCATCGCCGCATATGAGATCGTCGAGGCGGCGAAGGAGCTCGATGTCGATCTCATAGTGCTGGCGACGCACGGTTATACTGGCTGGAAACATTTTTGCATCGGCAGCACGGCGGAGCGAGTCGTTCGCGCCGCGCCGTGTCCCGTACTGGTCGTTAGGGAAAAAGAACGCGAGTTCTGCTGATCCCGGGCCGGGCGCACTTCCATTCCGCCCGGCCCGTCCAAGGCAAGCCCTGCGACGCATTGACATGCGTTTCGCAGCGTCAGAGACTTCATTCTCTCATTCATGCCCGCCACAAACGCTACCGGCGACGCCCAAAACAAGGAACTGATCGATATGCTGGTTCGTTCGCGGTTGTTCCGCGACTACGAAAGCGTGTTCACCAAGGCAACCGGACTTCCGCTCGCCCTGCGGCCGCTGGAGTATTGGCAGCTCGAGCACCATCAGAAGACTAACGAGAATCCGTTTTGCGCTCTGCTGGCGGAACGGAAAGCGACACTGGCGGTTTGCCTGCAATCGCACGCTGACATCGTCGAGCATACCGGAACGGAACCGCGAACCGAGACATGCCCGTTCGGCCTAACCGAAACGTCGGTACCGGTCCGCCTCGGCGACAAAACCATCGGTTTCCTGCGCATTGGCCAGGTTTTGCGCCGCTCAGCGGTCGAATCCGACAAGAAACGGGCGGCCGCCCAACTCGCCGGATGCGGGGAAAAGTTCGCCGGAACGCTGCGCAAAGCATGGGAATCGACGCCGGTGATTCCGAAGGACAAATACCAGGCGATGGTGCGCCTCCTTTCCTTTTTTGCCGAGCAGTTGTCCGCGCTGATCAACCAGATCACGCTGGAGAGACGCAACGCCGAACCACCGTTGGTCCACAAGGCGCGGGAATACATCGCGCAGCACAAGAGCGAGCCGCTCACGCTTTCGGCGGTAGCGCAAGCCGCCGGCGCCAGCGTTTTTCACTTCTGCAAAGTGTTCCGCAAATCCACGGGGCTAAAGTTCACCGACTATGTAGCCCGATCCCGGCTGGAACACGCCAAGGCGCAGCTGCTCAATCCGAACCTGCGGATCAGCGAGATCGCCTATGACGTTGGTTTTCAATCGCTGACCCAGTTCAATCGCACTTTTAAACGGATCTTCGGCCAGTCTCCTACCGAATTTCGCGCTCACCTCGTCTCGGCGAAATCGCCTAACAAATCCCCCACCCGCAAAACTGCAGCCCGACGCCGCTCGCGTTGAGTATTGTGGCGGCGTTTGTATTAAGCGCCGATCTGCCGATCAGGCGACTGCTTATCAACGCGCTCGGAGATCGCGTTCCACCTGCGCCAAAATCAGCCTAAAAAATGACAAATAATGCAGAGTTCGCCTTTTCGCCTGAGTCGAGATTGCTCGCGATGAAAGGATCGAACCATGTGTTACAACAATAGCGGTGGCGGAACTGAATCGGCCGATATCTGCAATGCGCGCCGGTTCATCGAAGAGAATTCGAGCGGCAAAATCTCGTTGAACGAGGTCGCGAAGCTGGTCGGCATCAGCCCAACTCATCTGAGCGAGAAGTTCAAGCAAGTTACCGGCATCAAGTTCGTCGATTACGTTGCCGGCGTGCGCTTCGCAAAAGCCAAAACGCTTCTGGAAACTACCGAACTTCGCATCACCGAAATTGCATTCGAAGCCGGCTTTCAATCGCTGTCGCAATTCAATCGCGTATTCAAACGCCTTTGCGGATCGACACCGCGAGTTTATCGCGCACAGATTGCGCAGAAGGCGAAAGGGCAAGCTCACGCGCCAATGAACAAGCAATGAATTAGCGTTAGGTTCTTTTCCGAAGAAATGCGTTGTGTCGCTTTCATCTTTCTGACATTAAGTGCGCTGTGGTGTGGCACCCGAGGATCACTCGATGGTTGTACGGTAAGCGTGAAAGGTTGCTATGGGGCGTAGGGGGATCAGCTGCGCTCACCGTTGTACTGCTTTCCTGCAGCACGTTTGAAACAAACCGAACCATCGTTGCCCCGCCGAGCATACCAGGCGCGGAATTCGTCGGCTCGGAAGCATGCGACGCTTGCCATAACGAAATTACCCGCGACTTCAGGACGGCCACCCACGCGCGCCTAACGGCAAAAGGCGATAATGCAAAGGAGATGGGCTGTGAAAGCTGCCACGGCCCGGGCAGCAAACACATCGAAGCAGGCGGGGGCGCCGGCACAATCGTCAATCCGCACAAAAACCCGGATACCTGTTTCCAATGCCATTTGGAAGTGCGCGCGAAATTCCAGCTGCCGCATCGACACCCGGTGCTGGAAGGAAAGATGAGCTGCTCGGATTGTCACAATCCGCACAAGGGCCGCGCGATCAAAGGCGGAGGCACGAGTCTCCCCGAAGTGCGCGAGGGCGGAGGGTTCGCGTTGATGAGCGCCAACGATACCTGTTTGCAATGTCACACCGCGCAGCGGGGCCCGTTTGTGTTTGAACATGGCGCCGTGCGCGAAGGGTGCATCAGTTGCCATTCACCGCACGGCTCAGTGAACCAGCGCATGCTGACCGAACGCAGCGCGGTGCTCTGCTTCAAGTGCCACGTCCAGCAGCAAAAGTCGGATGGCCGCATTTATATCGGCGATAGCGATCATACCAATCGATTGCCGCAGGGCACCTGCTGGTCCGCCGGTTGTCACGAAGCGGTCCACGGCTCTCAGGTCAACGCTCACTTCAGGTATTAGTTATGTTCGCCCCCACCAAATCCGTTCGAAGCGCGCGGCTGCTCGCAATATCGTTCGCCGCATTGCTTTGTTCGCACGATTCGTTCGGCGGAGGGATGACCGCCGACGGCACGGCCACGCCCGACAGCAAGGATTCCAAGGCGGCGCCGGTTGAAAAAACGGAGGAAGCGCCGGAGCTGAAAAACTGGATCACACTTGGAGTGGGCGGAACGATCGTTAACGGCGACGAGGCGCAATTCCGCCAGGAGCACGGCATGCCCGGCGATGTTTATGGCGGCATCGAGGACATGCATTTCGAGAAATCGCTCGGAAACGACGTTGAATTGAAGCTCGACGGTCACGCGATTTTCGATTGGAGCGATTACGACGTTAGTCTTGAGATTTCAAAGGCGAAACTCGGCTACATTCGCGCCGGCTACCAGGAGTTCAGCAGATGGTACGATGGAAGCGGCGGCTTCTTCCGGCACAACACCGTCTGGTTCGATCCCGCATTTGATGCCATGCATATCGATCGCGGCGAAGCATTTGTAGAAGTCGGTTTGCGTATCCCTGATTGGCCGGAAATCACCGTCCGCTACGAGCATCTCTTTCGTAACGGCATGAAGGATTCAACGATCTGGGGCGACACCACCCTAACGGGTCTCGCCATAAATCCCGCGCGAAAAGTTGCTCCTGCGTTTCGGGACATTGACGAGACCCGCGACATTATCGCGGTGGAGATCTTCAAGAACTTCGGCAAGACCGATGTCACGATCGGGATGCGTTACGAGCGCAGTGATAACGATAACGTGCTCCAGCTCGAGCGCGGAGCCGGCCAGCTCCCGCCGCACGTCGCGCCGCCCGGTGCGCAGCGTTTCATTACCCAGAAGGACGACATCACGGCGGATATTTACCAGGGCCACGCCATCACCGAAACGCGGTTTAGCGATTCGCTCTGGTTCACATCGGCCTATTCCTACACGACGCTGGGCAGCGACATATCGGGCTCGCGGATTTTGGGCGAGCATTACAATTCCATGTTCGGCGATTTTCCGACCCTTCAAGGTAACGATCACGCCATCCTGAACCTTGCCGGCACGTCGGAGGAAGACGAGCACGTGTTCAATTCGAACATATTCTGGGTGCCGTTAACCGATCTCAACGTGATCGCGGGTTTTCGATACACCCATCAGGAAACTGATACCCAGTCGTCGTTTCTCGATGCCAACACCGCGACATCGCCCGCGCCGACCCATTACACACCGGCCATTCCGAAATCCGGAGACAGCTTCGTCCGCCTCAACAATTTCGCGGAGCGATTGGAGCTTCGTTATACCCACATTACGAACTGGCTCTTTTATCTCGAGGGCGAATGGGAAGAAGAATTCGGCGACGTGCACGAACACCAGGTGTCGGGAGCGCTGGTGAACAATGTTCCGACAACGTCGGACAATGGTTCGATGAACAAGGACAATTACCTGCTCGGGCAGAAATATGCCGCAGGACTAACCTGGTATCCGATGACGCGCCTAAACCTCGCGGCCCAGTACTATTATAAGATCGCCGATTATGATAACGATTATCGTTCCGAGCTCGCTACACCTACCGACGTCCCGGCCCCGTTAGGCGCGGAAAGAAATCAGCGCCTTCTCGGCCAGGAATGGCACACCCAGGACGTGAATGTCAGAATCACCGCGCGCCCGAAGATTCCTGAATCATTGGGCACACTTTCGTTAGTCAGCCGGTATGATTTCATGCAAAGCGCTGTGTCGGGAAAATGGGGCGTCTCCCCGGCCGGTCCACCGCCAGCAGTGCCGCCGGCGCCGCCATCGATCCCGACGGGAACAACGCTGGACGAAGAACGCAGTGGAATCATCACCAGTCACATCTTCAGCGAGACGTTGAATTGGAATCCGCTTCCGCGGTTTTATTTCGAATCGAGCTTTTCCTACGTGCTTAACGAAACCGACACTCGGTTGAACGACCGAAGACTGATCGCCACCGGAACCACCTTGTATAACAGCCCGACGATCGTGAATTTCCGGAACGATTACTGGACCGTCACTGCCGGCGGCGGTTACGTGATTGACGACAAAACGGATCTTCGGGCGGACTATTCGTTTTATCGCGCGCCGGATTTTCGTAACAACGCGCGCGTGGCCATGCCGTATGGAATGGGCGCGACCGAGCACACCGTCTGCGTGACCGCCAACCGCCAGATCACGAAAAACATGACGTTGTTGCTGCGGTACTGCTATTTCACGTTTGAGGATGAAACCTCGGGCTCATTCAACAACTATGAAGCCCATTCAATATTCTCCGGCCTGCAGATTCGATTCTAGATCGCAGCGATTGAAATCGCTCGCTCTCGTGATCGGGCTGCTCGCCGCGTCGAATCTTCCGCTGATCGCCGCAGAAGCCGCCGCAAACTGGGAGGCGAACTGCACTCCCTGTCACGGAAAGACCGGGAGCGCGGACACGAAGATGGGTAAAGTTCTGGGCGCGAAAAAGCTGAGCGATCCCGGAGTCCAGGCAACATTCACCGATGCCCAGGCTGCCGAGGCGATCCGGAACGGCGTGAAACGAAACGGGATCGTGGCGATGAAATCTTTTGGCGACAAACTGACCGACGACGAAATCAAAGCGCTTGTAGCATACGTTCGGACTTTGAAGAAGTAAGTCGGTCGCCATCCTGCCTGCTTATCGTTAGGCCCTGATAGGTTTCATTGACGATGTGATCGACGACGCACTTCAGGTCGCCGTTTGTGTCTCGCCATGTCTGCAGCTGGCGGTCGGCACCCGTTCCTTCTCTTAACACGCGTTCAACATGCGAAAGCTCGCGATGGTTTCCCAGTTCGTCCATTTCATCGGCGATGAACTCCAGCATCTCATGAACGAGCATTCGTTCGTCCATTTCACAGCGGCGGCCAAAGTCGATTAGCTTTCCGTCCAGGCCGTATCGCGCCGCGCGCCAGCGATTCTCGTCGATCAATCGCCGGGGGTAACTCCGGAACGTCACATTGTGTGCGCGCAGCTTGTGCAGCTTCACCACGATCGCCTGCATCAACGCCGCCAGCGCAATCGTGTCCTCAATCCGCGATTGCGCATCGCAAATACGGAACTCGATCGTGTTAAAGAACGGGTGCAACCGGATGTCCCACCAGATCTTCTTGGCGTTGTCGATGCAACCAGTTGAGACGAGCAGCTTCAGGTAATCCTCGTATTCAGACAGGCTTTCGAAAGCATCGGGAATTCCGGTGCGCGGGAAGCGTTCGAATATCATTTGCCGATAGGCTTTGAGGCCGGTGTTTTGTCCGAGCCAAAACGGTGAATTGACGGACAGCGCGTAGAGATGCGGAAGAAAATATCGCGCCTGGTTCATGATATCGATTCCATCCTCGCGATCGGGAATGCCGATGTGCACGTGCAAACCAAAAATGAGATTCGCCCGCGCGATCTGCTGCATGTCGTTAACGACGGTCCGATATCGGTCGTCCGCCGTAATCTCCTGGTCCATCCAATGCGAGAACGGATGCGTGCCCGCGGACGCGATCTTCAAGCCGTCACCGGCCACCACCGTTGCCAATTGGCTGCGAAGGGCGGTCACCTGTTGCCTCGCACACGACGTGTCGGTGCAAATCTCGGTGCCGAGCTCGACCATCGATTGGTGCAGCTCCGCCCGGACGTGTTCTTTCAGGATCAGCTTGCCGTCGGCCAATATTTGCTGAATGCGCGACCGCAAATCGCGCGTAACGGGATCGATGATTTGAAACTCCTCCTCGATGCCGATCGTAAAAATATGATCGCGTTTGCTCGCAATCATCGTGCTTGATCCTTCGGGCATGCTTTTGCCGCTTCGATCAGCTTCGCGCGCGTGTGTTGCAAACGTCGCACCATTATTTCGCTCATCCGTTTGAACAATTAGTGGCTCAACGTCAGGTCTTCGTCGCGATGTTGCCGCAACGAAATCCCGGAAAAGCAAATCGCCTCAACCGGTTCCATCGCTCGCGCGTCGAAGTGCCAGAGGTATGGGGGGAACAGCCACGACCATCCCAGCGGTTCGCCGGCGCGGACCACGTCCGTCGTGATTGCGCCATGTTCGTGAACCGAGCCCTGCAGCGCCACCGTTCCGCTTTCAATCAAATAAAATCCGTTAGCCGGTTCGCCGGCCTTGAAGATAATCTGGTCCTTTTCGAACCGGGCCGGCGTGGCCGACTGGGCAAGAAGCTCAACGTGATGAAACTCCATGCCTTTGAGGAAGGGGTGCTGGATCAATCGTTGCAGCATGTCGGTCGAAACATTTTCTGAAATCGTCGCGTTCATGCCTGAAGTTGGCGGAATGCGCGAAGCGCTGCTCGTCCGTTCTTGCGGTTTAACGGGCATTTTTTGGTGTAAGCCGTTGGTCCAATCTCAATCTGCTTGCCATCGGCCCGCCCGCGTTTCATTATTCGGGCGAATCGGAACTGCAGCCTGAACACACACATCCAGAAAGGGTTAGTCTGATGAAACAAAAAGTATGTTTGTTAGTCGTAGCATTGATCGGGTCGGCCGGTCTCTCATTTGGTGCGGACGCCGCTGCGACTTGGAATTCACAGTGCGCTTCTTGTCACGGTAAGGACGGCAGCGGCAGCACGGCGATGGGCAAGAAGCTTGGTGTGCAGGATTACACCAAGAGCCAGTCGTTCAGCGATGCCGAGGCCGCCAATGTCATCAAAAACGGCAAGGGCAAGATGAAAGGCTACGGGAGCAAACTGTCAGACGCCGACATTAAGGCGCTGGTGGCTCACGTCCGATCGCTGAAAAAATAGCGCGGATCGAACTCCGTTTTCGGCTCGGCCATTGCCGTGTTGAACTCAACACGGAGTAGGACTTTGGTCTATCGGCTTTTAAGCTGACTTCGCGATTCGTTTATTGATAATCGGGGCCGATGCCCGAAGAGACTTCGTCGCCACGGACGGCTTTCAGAAGCCATTTTAACAATTGGCTCAGCTGGGCCGGACTCGTTCTCGCGGGAAGCGCGCTTTTCGCGTTTGTCCTTCTCTTTGCGATCGATCAACTATCCGGTCATCGCAATCCCTACGTCGGAATCCTGGGTGACGTCGTAGCGCCGGGCTTTTTCATTCTTGGAATCGGACTCGCGGTTTTCGGCGCGTTCATCCACTGGCGCCGGATCCGGCGCGCCTCGCATGAAGCGATCCGAATCGATCTGTCGCGTCCGCGCGATCGCCGGATTCTCACCTTGTTCGCGATCGGCAGTGCCGTGTTTCTTCTGGTGACCGCCGTCGGCAGCTACGAAACCTATCATTACACCGAATCGGTCGAGTTCTGCGGTAAGGCGTGTCACGTACCGATGGAGCCGCAATTTGTCGCTGCTCAGCACGTCGCTCACGCCAATGTCGATTGCGTGGCCTGCCACGTTGGCCCCGGCGTCGCGGCCTATTTCAGAACGAAGGTCAATGGAACGAAGCAGCTCTACCACACCATTCTCAACGATTATCCGCGGCCCATCTATGTCAGCGAAGCGAATCCTCGCCCGCCCCAGATGATTTGCGAGCAGTGCCACTGGCCGAAGCGACACATCGGAAATGTCGTCCGGACATTTCAACATTATCTCTCCGACGAAAAGAATACGCCGATGGCCATTCGCATGATGATCCCGGTCGGCGGAGGCGACACTACCAACGGCCCCGAGGGCGGGATCCACTGGCACATGAACATTGCCAACAAAGTAGAATACATCGCGACCGACGATCTTCGGACTTCCATTCCCTGGGTCCGGCTAACCAACGCGCAGGGTGTGGTCACCGAATATCGGGATCCCGAATTCAAGGACGATCCGGGACAGCACCGGATTCAGCGAATGGAATGCACCGATTGCCACAGCCGGCCCGCCCACAAAATCAATACGCCTAACGAAGCAGTCGATTCAGCGTTGTCCACCGGACGAATCGACCCGAATATCCCGTGGGTGAAAAGCAAAGTCGTGGCCGCGCTGGTTCAACCCTATAAGACGAAGCAGGAGGCCGAGGAAGGCATCGCCCGCTCATTGCACGCGGCTTATCCCGATCCAGGTCAGGCCGATCGCATTATCGCCGAGACACAGACCATCTATCGGGCGAACTTTTTCCCCGAGGTCAAAACCGATTGGCGCACCCACCCGAACTTTATCGGGCATAAGGATTGGAACGGTTGCTTTCGCTGTCACGACGGGAAACATGTTTCAAGCGACGGAAAAGCGCAGATAAAGGCAAGTGATTGTAACTCGTGCCATACCATCGTCGCCCAGGGAAGCGGCGACGCTATTAATCAAATTGATGTCAAAGGCCAGAACTTCATCCACATTGACTCCGAGTATTCGGATTTCAATTGTGCGGAGTGTCATACCGGCGGGCCACAACAATAAGTTACGGGCGGTGAATCTTTCACGGGTCGCTTTCAGTTGCGTTGCGCTTGCTGCTCTTGCCAGCTGCGAGAACAAATCAGAAATCAAAGTTTACCGGGTGTCGAAGGCGCCGCTCGAAGAACCGGGCACCGGTACCCAGGACTCGATGCCGACCAATGCCTCGTCGCCGCCGATGATGAGCGGAATGGCGCCGGCTGCCGCAGCACCGACCGGTTCGGTCGCGACTCCGTCGACCTGGGAACCGCAACCACTGTCGCAAATGCGCCAGGCAAGCTTTCTCGTGAAAGGCGACAACGGCGCCGTCGCCGATATTTCGCTAGTTAGTCTCGGCTCGGCCGCCGGCAACGTTCTCGACAATGTGAACCGCTGGCTTAATCAGCTTGGCCAGCCCCCAGTTAACGAATCCAAGCTCGAGCAGATGTCGCAAAAACTCACGACGTCTTTGGGCGAAGTCACCATTGTCGATCTTGCCGGGTTGCCGAAAGAGGCTGATCCGGCAAAAGACGGCCGGATCATCGCCGGAATGGTTTCGGCCGGCAGTTCCACGATGTTTTTCAAGATGCGCGGAAACGATGCGCTCACCGAGTCGCAGAAGAACGATTTTATCAAATGGGTGGCAGCGGTGTGTAACGGCCAAACTGAACCAACCGAAAGCAAAACTTCGTCGATGCCGGCGATGCCGGCTCAGGATTCATCCGCACCCCGGCTTAAGTGGACAACACCGGAAGGCTGGAAAGAAGTTCCGCCGTCTGCGATGCGTTACGCCAGCTTCAAAGCCGATAATGTGGATGTTTCGATCGTCACATTTCCTAGCGACGGCGGCAGCGATGCAGACAACGTCAACCGTTGGCGACAACAGATCGGCCTGCCACCAGTCGATGCCGGTGCGGTGAATTCAAAAGTTGTCCCGTTGAAAACGAGCGATGCGAGCTTTTCTACGATCGATATCTCCGGAGATAAGGGGAGAACGATTGCGGCGTGGACAAGACGCGATGGCCGCGTCTGGTTTTTCAAAGCAACCGGCGCCGGCGATGCCATTGAGAAGGAAAAGCAACGTTTCGCAAAATTCGTTGAGTCGGTAAAATTCTAAAACCCATGCTGCGCAATATTGTCGATCTTCTGACGTCGTTGAAGCTGACGATCGTCTGCCTTGCCGCCGGCATGGTGCTGATTTTCGCGGGCACGATCGCCCAGGTCCACCTCGGGATTCACGAGGCGCAACAACGTTATTTCCAAAGCATGTTTGTCTGGTGGCCGGCCGAAGGTCGCGGCGTAAAGTTTCCGATTTTCCCCGGCGGGCATCTCATCGGCGCAGTATTACTCGTTAACCTGATCGCTGCGCACGCGAAGCGTTTCCGCTGGGAATATCGCAAGCTCGGGATTCACCTGACGCACGCAGGATTGATCATCATGCTTGCCGGCGGATTGTTCACCGATCTGTTCGCGGTCGAAAGCCACGTGCGACTGACTCGCGGCGACACCAGGAATTATTCGGAGGATCAACGGCGAACCGAGCTCGCGGTCATCGACACGAGCGATCCCGAGCTCGACCAGGTCACGGCAATCCCGGAGAACGTCCTCCGGCGCGGCGGCACAATCGACCACTGGAGTCTGCCGTTTCGCATCGGCGTCCGGAATTTTTATCGAAATTCGCGGCTCAAGATGTTGAGCGAGGCCGAAGGCAACGAGCGACCGATTGCAAACCAGGGGCCGGGCGCCATGATTGCCGTTCAACCAGTCGCTCGCGCGACGTCCGAGCAGGAGCGTGACGTGCCGAGCGCTGCGATCGAGATCCTGCCGCGCGACGGTGGCTCGTTAGGCACATGGCTGGTGTCGGATGCGCTGGGCGCGCCGCAGAAATTTTCGTGTGCCGGCAAGGAATGGGTGATCGTGTTGCGAACCGCTCGTTATTACAAACCGTACAGTGTGACCCTGCAGAAGTTCACGCATGAACGATACGCCGGCACCGAGATTCCGAAGAACTTTGCCAGCCGCGTAACCCTGATTGATCCCGAGCGCTCGGTAAACCGTGACGTGCTGATTTACATGAATCATCCGTTGCGTTACCGCGGCGAAACATTTTATCAGGCGGGCTTCGAGCAAAACGACAAGGCGACGATTCTACAGGTGGTGCACAACCCGAGCTTTCTCGCGCCTTACGTTGCGTGCGTGATCGTGGCGGCCGGCTTGCTCGTACAGTTCGGTTATCACCTGGTCGGATTTTCCAGGAAACGGAGGGCCGCCTTCGCATGAAACGTTTTACGCCGTTGATCGTGCTCCTGGTCGCCGCAGCCTGGATTGCTGGAAACTGGATGCCGCGAAAGACCGGGACAAACAGTTTCGACCTAACGAAATTCGGGAAGATACCCGTCCTGGTAGGCGGCCGAATCAAACCGTTGGACACCGTTGCCCGCAATTCGTTACTGATCATACACGGCAAGCAGGAGCTGCGATCTGAAAACGGCGGGCGCCTGACCGCCATGCAATGGCTAACCGACGCGCTGTTTAACAGCCAGGCAGCCGATCAATACCAGGTGTTTGTCGTCCAGAACGCCGAAGTACTCGGCCTCTTCGGTTGGGAACAGAGCGACCGAAAATATTTTAGTTTTAACGAGTTCGCTCCGTTCCTGAAGCAGATCGACGAACAGGGCGACCAGGCCGACAAAGTGGAGTCGGTGCAACGATCGGCTTATCAAAATGCGATTTTGAACTTGCGAAATTCGCTGGTGCTTTATCAGCGGGTGAAAAACAGCCTGCAGGCTGAAGGTCAGCAGAAATTTACCGATGAACTGACCGCGTTCGAAGCAGCGATTCCACTCGCCCTGCAAGCGGCACGACAGCGTGAGAACGCCGAAAACTTAGACAAGGCGAAGCTCGGTGACATGGCCGAGATGATGCAGCGCTACCAAAAACTCACCGAAATGGCTTACATGCTCGTTGTGCCGCCGGCGGCCGGAGGCAGTGACTGGCAATCGTTAGGCGAGAGTCTCTTGCAATCGATCGGAACAGGGCAGGTACACCCCATTGTTACCGGGTACGCCCGGACCGGCGACGCCTACCGCGCCGGCGATCCGATTGCGTTCAATCAGAATGTCGATCTTATGGCCGGATGGATCGCCAAGGAACAGCCGAACGCCGCCAAACGAACGGCTTATGAATTCCTGTTCAATCGGCTGCAGCCGTTTACGCAGAGCATGGCGCTGTATGTTCTCGCGTTTCTACTCGCGTGTTTCTCGTGGCTCGGCTGGAACCGCACGTTGAATCGCTCCGCGTTTTATCTTTTGCTCCTCGCGCTGGCGATTCACACCTTCGGCCTGGTATCGCGGATGTACCTGCAGGAACGGCCGCCGGTAACGAATCTTTATTCTTCCGCGATTTTCATCGGCTGGGGAGCAGTAATCGTCTCCCTGATTCTCGAGCGGATATATCGCGATGGAATCGGTGCGGCATGCGCCGGCGCGATTGGATTCATCACACTAATCATCGCTCATCACCTTGCCGGAAGCGGCGACACGCTCGAGATGTTGCAGGCGGTGCTCGACACAAACATCTGGCTCGCGACACACGTCGTTGCAATCACCACGGGGTATTCGGCGATGTTTCTGGCGGGTATGCTCGCGATTCTCTATATCGTGCGCGGCGTTTTCACCCGGTCGTTAACCAAAACCAACGCCGATTCTCTCGCGCGAATGACTTACGGCGTCGTTTGTTTCGCGACGCTTTTCAGTTTCGTCGGCACCGTGCTTGGCGGCATCTGGGCCGATCAATCGTGGGGACGATTCTGGGGCTGGGATCCGAAGGAAAATGGCGCGGTTTTGATCGTCCTTTGGTGCGCGATCGTTCTTCACGCGCGCTGGGGCGGATTCATCCGTCAACGCGGCCTCATGATCATGGCGATCTTCGGCAACGTCGTGACCAGCTTCTCCTGGTTCGGTGTCAACATGCTGGGCGTCGGTCTTCATTCCTACGGTTTCATGCAGAAAGCATTTCCGTGGCTGGTCGGCTTTATCATCAGCCAGCTCGCGCTAATGGCAGTGGCCTCGATGCCGCTCGAGCGCTGGCGAAGTTTCCGCGGAGCAGCACCTGCACCCGACCGCCACACCGGCGAAGCCGCACCGGCGTTTTAGACCCTCCCGCCTAACTAGTAGGACTCGCTGGCGGCGAAATTGAGGGCTGACCTTTGGCTCTCAGCGCGGCATTTACTGCCGGCAATTGCTTGTTCATCAAATCATCCAGCTCTTTGGTCACGTCGCCGAGCTCGCGCTTGAGCGTGTCGATATAAGCGACCTGATAATCCGCCGGACGCCCTTCGTAACTCAAGATCGCGCCGTAAAGTTGATCAGTGTGTTCGCGTAAACGCTCTTCGCCGGTGATCGCCCCGCCTTCGGTCGTGGCCACGATCTTCTTTCGGACAGCGTCGACCTTCTCGTCGAAGTCCTTCACCGTTTTTCGCATGGCATCGCCTTCAGGCAGGTCTTGCGCTCTTTTGGCGAGCTCGGCACGTAGCGGGATAATGCGGTCCATAAGCGCGCTTTCCTCGCCGAACAGCGCATGCACTTTCATCGCAGCATCGAACTGGGCTTTGCGGTCGGCTTCGCTGAACTTCGCGCGCGAATCGAGCCCAACCTTAATTTTGGTCTCGATCGTCTTGTCTGCTTTCGTTAGGCGAATCGTGTACTCGCCCGGCACTACCCGCGGTCCCTGGATGCCGGCGCCGGCCACCTGCGCGGCCGGCGGAACCCGCGGAGGCTGCGCGCGCATGCTCCAGTTGACGCGGTTCAACCCGGGACGCTTGCTGGCCGGAAGTTGATCGAGCACTTGGCCCGATGCATCGAGTACTTCGATTTTCATTTTGCCGAACAGATGACGGGAGCGCTGATAATAATTGATGACCGCGGCGTTCGGCGGATTGTCACCAACAAACACCGCATCGCCATTGGCCCATCCGCCGTTCGCATCGATTCGTTGCTGCGTCGGCCGGGCCGATACGAACGCAACTTCCTGCTTCATCACGTCGCTCGTTAGGGCGCGCCATGGCGTAATATCGTCAACAATCCAGATACCGCGACCATGCGTCGCCAACACCAGGTCGTTCTCGCGCGGATGAACCGCCAGGTCGCGCACAGCGACCGCCGGGAAATGGTTGCCTTTGAACTGAGCCCACGTCTTGCCGCTGTCGATTGACACCCACAGTCCGAATTCGGTCCCCAAAAACAGCATATCCCGCTTTACCGGGTCTTCCTTGATGACATGGGCATAACCGCGCACTGTTTTGGAATCGTTAGGCGTAATCAGCGGGCTCCAGGTCTTACCGTAATCCGTGGTTCGATACAGGTAGGGCGCCATGTCGCCGAATGTATGGCGATCAAACGCGGCGTAAGCCGTGCCCGCATCGAAATTGCTGGCCTGCACCCAGCTCACCCATGAGGCTTTCGGTAATCCCGGAACGTTGCCCACGACGTTGCTCCAGGTTTTCCCGCTGTCGCGAGTGATTTGCAGGTTTCCGTCGTCCGTGCCGACCCAAATCAGGCTCTTCTCCCTGGGCGATTCACTGATCGAATAAATCGTCGTGTGCATTTCGGCGGAGGAATTATCGATGGTGACACCGCCCGATTGCTCCTGCTTCTGTTTTTGCGGATCGTTAGTCGTCAGGTCGGGCGAGATCCGCTCCCAGTTCTGGCCGTGATCGCGCGATCGAAACAGGTATTGAGCTCCGATATAGATCGTTCCTTTTTCGTTAGGCGATAACGCGATCGGCGTGTTCCAATTGAAGCGCAGCTTCTCGTGATAATTCGCCCGCGGCTGAATGTTGCGAGCTTCATGGGTATGACGGTTTACCCGGCCGATCGTGCCGCCCTGGTATTCGGCATAGATGTAATCGGGATCGGCCGGATCGGGAAACATCCAGAACCCGTCACCGTTGTACATGTTCTCCCAACGCGAATTCGTTATGCCGCCGGGATACTGCGAATCCCCCACCCACGAGCTGTTATCCTGCAAGCCGCCGTACACGTGATACGGATCGGCGTCGTCCAAGCTCACGTGATAAAATTGGGAAACCGGAAGATTCTCGCCTTTCCACCATTTGGCGCCGCCGTTGTAGGAATACCACATCCCACCGTCGTCGCCGGCAAACACCATCTGCGGATTTGCGGGATCGATCCACACAGCATGGACGTCTCCGTGCATTCCGACGAAACCGCCGATAGTGGCAAAACTTTTGCCGGCGTCGTCGCTCATAATCATTGCGCCATCAGTTTTGAAGACGCGATCGGGATTCTTGGGATCAACGACCAGGTTCGCAAAATAAAATGGGCGCCACACCATCCACTGGCTCTTGTCCCGCTGCTCCCATGTCGCACCGGCGTCATCTGAGACAAACAGGGCGCTGTCCGGAGATTCAACGAAACAGTAAACGCGCTTCGCGTTCGACGGAGCGATCGCAACCACGAGGCGTCCATACGGCTTCTTCGGAAATCCCTTGTTCGCTTCCGGCGTGACTTCCGTCCAGGTCGCTCCGCCGTCAGCCGATCGAAACAGGCCGCTCGCCGATGGCTTGTCCGGCCCGTCGCCACCGGAACGATATTCCCATCCCTTGCGCCGGAAATCCCACATACAGGCGAACATTGTTTCCGGGTTTGCCGGGTCGAGGGCCAGCGAAGTGCATCCGGTGGAAAGATTCGCGCCTTTTAACACCTGTTGCCAGGTCTTGCCGCCGTCGGTTGTCTTATAGAGGCCGCGATCGGCCGAATCACTCCAAAGAGCACCCGGCACACAGGCGAAAACCGTGTCGCTATTCTTCGGACTAACGACAATCTGTCCGATCCGCTCTGATTTTTCCAAGCCGACATGGGTCCAGCTTTCGCCGCCGTCGGTCGATTTATAAATGCCGTCGCCAATCGATACGCTGTTACGAACCCAACATTCGCCTGTGCCGACCCAGACGTTCTTCGTGTTTTGCGGATCGATCGCAATCGATCCGATCGATTGCACAGATTGCTCATCGAAAACCGGCCGGTAACGAGTGCCGCTATCATCGGATTTCCAAACGCCGCCGCTGGCGGCACCTACGAACAGCGTGATTTTGCCTGAAGGCTCATGCGTTCCGGCGATCGCCGAGATACGCCCGCTCATTGTCGCCGAGCCAATGTTGCGAGCGCCGAGGCCGGAAATTGTCGCTGAGTTGAACGGCACATCCTGCGCGCCTGACGCGGCGGCGAAGACACACAACGCTGCTACGAGACAGCTCTTCGATGAAAACGGATTTGGCATAACGAGATTACTTTGCAGGCGGTGCCGGGAAACGGAACATCGCGTCATCGACAGGCACATTCGCTTCGCCTTTATCGAAAATGGTCTTCTGTTTGTCGGGGTCCCCTTTCCGGCCGGTCTCCATCGCAAACGGGATGAAAACTCCGCCGACCTTTTCATAATCGCCGACATCGGTCTCCGTTTCCTCCTGGGAACCGTGTCGAATGCGTTGACTAACGATCCGGATTTCAAGGAAATGGTCCGGGTCCAGGTAAACGAGATTTACATCGCCGTTCTTGCGAATGACTTTCAACTTGTAGGCGAGAGTTCCTTCCACATCCTCGCGGCCTGCGTATTCGACCGTGCTTTCCTTCTCTTTCCAATCAACCAGCGCTCCGTCGATTTCAGCGTCCTCTTGCAAGGGCTTCACATCGTCGGCGGACATTCGTTCCGGATCCTTGCGCCCGCTAAACGGAGAGATCTGCCAACCCTCTTTCCCATCATACGCCTGGATCTGCGTCAGGCCCTGCAGCGTCGCTTCTTCGCGAACCTTGTCCGCGCGCTTCTTGATCTCGACGTAACCGAATTGAAGCTTCCCTTCGTTGGCCACAATTTTTCCGGTGAGCCGCAAAGTTTGCAGTGCATGCAACGCCTCCGCTCCACCCTTGGCTTCGATGTTCTTCGCGACTAAATCGTCAACCGTCAGCGGCTTCTGATCCTGGCCGGCAACAATCGCCACGATTGATGAAACAACGACGAAACAAACAGAATGTGCGCGCATAGTTTGGCAGCGAGGCCAAAGATGCCCGCATTATCCAACTATGCAAAGCGAAGCCGCTCGTCTTTGCTTCCTGATCTAGTGATGTCGCTTTTTCTTGGTAACGACGACGTTGAAAGAAGCGGTCGAACTATTTCCGCAGTGATCGCTCGCGGTAACGTGCACTGTCGTCGTTCCAATCGGGAAGAAAGTTCCGGAGGGAGGGTTGGCGGTCGCAGGGACCGAACCATCTTCAGGATCAAGCGCCGAGACCCCGAAAAATACGAATGCGCCACTCCGGTGGTTTACTTTCTTTTTCTGTGAAAATGCGTTGATCGTGTTCGGCACCGCGATCGTTGGTGGATTGCTATCGCAGAAACTGGCGGCGACGGGAGCGGAAAACTCCGACGTGTTACCCACGGGATCGGTCGCGGTAGCGGTCACCAGCCGGCCGGTGGTCACCGTGACATTGAAGGTCCCGTTGAACGACGCGTTTCCGCTCGCGTCAGTGTTGGCGTTAACGAAACCAAGAAGTTCCTGACCTTCTGCCGGCAGGCCTAACGGGTCGACGTCGTTGGCGAAGAACTCGATGCGAAAGGTCGTTGTGGCGGTGCTATGCAGGGTGCCGGTAATGTTGGTTACGCCACCCTGGGACATCGCGGACGTCAGCACCGGGAAGTTCTGGAAATTGTTTGGGTCGTTAGCCGCACCGTGTCCATGAGAATCGTTAGGTGTGACGCCATCGTTGCGGGGGAAGACAAAATCGCTTGTCAGGTCGATGCCGAGAAGCGGAGTCGGGGCTGACGATGCCGTGGCGTAATCACGCCCATTCTTGAAAATGCTGTTTCCCCAGATGGCGTTACCAACATTCGGCTGGCCGGAGGCCGACACCGGATTGCCGAACACGGCAACCCCGGCGGTGCCGTTAAATTCAATGAGATTGCCCGCGCCGGCTGTTGTTCCGCCTACTGTGTTGAAGGATACGCCAGGCTCGTTCGGCTGGGCGGGACCGAGGGGCGGGCCAAATCCATTAGAACTGCGCAACGAGATGCCGTTGATCAGGCTCTTCGTTCCCGTAACACCGTCGGCCCCGACGCCGACGAAATTGCCCTGGATGGAGTTTTGCTGCGCGCCGTTATTGACTTCAATGCCGCCCCCATTAAACCCGACAACGTTGCGAGCCCCGGCCGCAGTGCCCCCAATAGTATTCAGATTGCCGCCGCTGATTTCGATTCCGAACAGGTTATTACCTTCCGGTGTGCCGGGTGCCGGCGCTACGTCAGTCCGGTTGCCGACACTACTGACGCCGTCCGCGGCTACCCCAACGAAATTGCCCTGAACGATATTTCCGGTCGCGGGATTAGTTAGGTCGCCGATGATACGAATACCGGTAATCGCGTTGCCCGATACGATGTTGCGGTCGGCCACATTCGTCGTGCCAATCTGATTGTTGGAAGCGTTTTCGATATCGATGCCATAGCCGCTGTTTGGGAATGTGCCGTTAGGCGCGCGGGTGACACCCAATGCATCGACGCCGATGAAATTACCGAGGAGGGAGTTCCCGTTGCTCTGTACGACAATGCCATTCCCTGCGAAATTCGTTACATCAAGCCCCTTGATTATGCTCCCACCACTGCCGGCCCCTAACGTTAAACCATCGGCACCTGCACCAGCACCCGCACCGTCGAGGCGAATGAGGATCACGGCGTTATCCGTGTTCGCCAGTGTGTTGGCTGAAGCCCCCGGCTGCGAATAGCCATCGATGGTTAACGGCTTAATAACTGTCGGCTCGGCCGCACCGGTCACGGCAATCGTCTGCAGGCCAACAGCGGGAATATTGAAATTAATAACGTCGGGAGTTCCGCCGATCTGGGAGGCATAAAGTCCAACCCGGTTGACCGTGACGTCATTATTGATGTCGGCCTGATTGTTAATCGAAGTAATGGCCTCGCGAAGTGTTGCGAAGGTGTCGAGAGCAATCGTGTCACCGTTGCCGGTAACTGTGATTACCGCTGCATGAAGTGCGGCAGCTTGAACGAAGAACATCAAGCAAAGCCCTGCTCGGGCTAGGCTCAGCGAGCGATGGCCAGTTTTCATGTCTTTCCCCAGTGTTGAGCGGACGAACTGATACGACGCTATCAATATTGAAACTTTTCTGTCAATGACTTCGATCGACTCGCCGATGTTATGAAATCGCGCCGAACGCCAAACCTAATCCGTAGGTCACCGCCGCTTCGATCACGCCGACGATTGTCATTTCCAATCCCGACGCCCACCAGCTTCGCAAGGTGATCAGCGATTTCACCGCGCCGACAAGGAAGTGCGCCACGATGCTGATGACGAACGCCCAAACCACTGCGGCCATTCCGCTCATGAAAAAGAACGGAATGATCGGAATGAACGCTCCAATCGCTGTGGAGATCGCTGCCGACGCGGATGATTTCCATGGCGACGGAAAGCGATGTTCGGAAAGACCCAGCTCACTTTGCGCCATCGCCTGGACCAGTTGGTCGGGATTTTCGCCTAACCGCTCCGCCATGCGCTGCGATTCCTCCTGGCTGAATCCCTGCAATTGATAGAAGAGCGACATCTCCTCGATCTCCTCCTCGGGATTTTCTTCAACCTCCGCTTTCTCCCGAGCGATCTCCGCCTCGTAAACTTCGGCTTCGCTTTTGACCGCGAGATACGCGCCGGCACCCATAGACAGACTGGACGCGATCATTCCGGCCAATCCGGAAATCAGAATGTAATGCTGTTGATTGTTAGTCGCGCCGGCAACGCCGGAAACAATCCCGAACACCGCGCCGAGACCGTCGTTCACTCCGTAAATCGCATCGGCGACCCAGCTGCCGCCGCGGCCGTGCCAGCGTTCGCGTTTCAGGATCGTGTCGAGCACAGTGCGCGGACCGAGTTGCGGCACCATCGACTGCAACGCGCGGGCGTGCGCTTTTTCCTCGAGAGCGCTGGTTCGCAAAAATTCCTGGACGTCTTCTTCCTTAGCCAGGGTTCGCTCACGTTGGGCGCTGAATTCGCGCTCGTGCTTTTCTTCCGCCGCTTCCATCCGGCGAATGGCAACGTCAGTGCCGAGTGCGCGATTTAACCACCGCTTGAACCGGCCGCCTAACGTGTCCGGCAAAGTCGGCACCGGCGCGCCAAGATCGATAAGTTTCTTCGCCCAGCGATCCGCGTGGCGCTCCTCCGCTTCGGCCATCCGGATGAGAATTCCTTTGCGCTTATCGTCTTCTTCGCGTGACGCCAGTTCTCGATAGACCTGCGCCGTTTCCACCTCAGCGCGCCAATTGCGCCGGACTACGTCTATCGTCTCTTTACGATCAGTTTGGCCGTCAGGTCCGGACGCTTGCATTGTGCCACACTAACATCAAGGAATGACGGCTTCCAAGCGGTCAGCCTTAGAATTGGAGACGGTCAGTCTGGTTCGTCACGTCGCGCAATCGGGCTCGACCGGCACCGCGACCGTCGGCGTCGTTTTTGGCCGGAATTGTTCGGCGGTAATGACAAGCGCGACAGAACCGAGAATCAACCCGGCGCCTCCGAGCGTGCGCAATGTGAAACGTTCACCGGCGAATAGTGTTCCCAGAACCATTGCCACCACCGGATTCACATACGCATACGTCGCAACCTTTGCCGGGTTGCAAACCCGTAACAAATAAAAATACGCAGTGTAACCGATCAGCGCGCCGATCAACACCAGGTAGATGAACGCGCCTATCGAGAGCGGTGTCACTTTCGCGATACTAAACCGGCCGGCTTCGCCCAGGGAAAGACCGAGCAGAAAGAGCAGGACGCCACCGCAGATCATTTGTTGCCCGGCAGCCAAAAAGAGCGACGGCGACATTTTCGCGCGGCGCGAGTAAAGCGAGCCGATTGACCAGATGAGCGAGCCGACCAGAAGGATCGACATGCCGAGACCGAGGCGATTGTTGGAGGATGCTGAGAAGTTGGTCAGGGCCGGACCGACCAGGATGCCGACACCAACGAAACCGCCTAACAAACCGAGCCAGGCCAGAAGTGTCGGGCGCGGAGCGGTTCCCGTGAGCCAACCTAACAATGCGATATAAATTGGCACCGTCGCCACAAGTAACGCAGCCAAGCCGGTCGGCACCCAGCGTTCAGAAATGGTGACCCCACCGTTACCGCCTAACAACAAGCACGCGCCAATGATGAGCGAAGGCCACCATGTCGATGCGGTGGGATTTGAGTCGCCCCGGCAACGTCCGATTACAAACATGATAACGCCCGCGAGGATGAAACGCGTTCCCGCCATCAGGAATGGCGGAATCGATTGAATCGCGAACAGGATACCGAGATAAGTCGATCCCCAGATGAGGTAAACGCCGGCAAACGCGAGAGCGATCCAAAGGCGGCTCGGCGCAGGCATCATTCACATTCACGCAAAGGCGCGATGGAGCAAACGGGCTTACCTCACTCTGTAGGGGAAGCCGCTGGCTTCCCATGGGACGCTAACAGCGTCCCCTACAAAGAAATTAGGACCGCCGTCGAAAGATGAGCCGATACAGCAGCAACAGCAGCATCGCGCCCACAATCGCGCCAATGAATCCGGCCGGCTGTCCTGGTTGATACAATCCCAGCATCTGCCCGAGATAACTCGCCACAACCGAACCGGCGATTCCCAACAGCATCGTGATGATGCAGCCACCCGGATCCTTTCCGGGCATCAGGAGTTTTGCGATCGCTCCGACAACAAGGCCGATAACCAGAATCCAGATAATTGAGTGCGCGCTGAAATCCATGGCCGCGAGTCTGACCGGCGTCCAGTCAGTCGGTCAATTGCAATCGCTCAAACTTCCACCCGGGCGCCCAGCTCGACCACGCCATTTGGGGGCAGACAAAAATACGATGTGACATCGCCGGCGTTACGAGTCATCCAGGCAAAAATCGAACCGCGCCACGCAGAGAGTCCCAGTTTCCGCGTAGCGAGAATGGTTTCGCGGCCGATAAAGTACGTTATCCGCATCGGGTCAAACCGAAGCCGATTATCCTTCGTGGTTTCAAGTGCGGCGGGCACATCCGGTTTTTCCATGAACCCGAAATGCACATAAGCGCGCCAGAAACCTTCCTGCATTTTTTCAATCGCGACGCGATCCTTCACGTTCGACAAGTACGGAACCTCTTCCGTGCGCACGGTTAACAGAACCACATTTTCGTGGAGCACTTTGTTGTGTTTGAGATTGTGCAGTAATGCCAGCGGCGTGCCGGCTTTGTTTCCCGACATGTAAATCGCCGTCCCGGGAACACGTCGAATCTCCTGGCTCTTCAGGTCGGGCAGGAAAAGATCGAGTGGAATACAAATATCGCTCAAATGGGTGCGCAGCACTCGGCGTCCTTTCCTCCAGGTAAGCATAAGAAAGAGAATGACTGCCGAGATGAGCAGCGGAAACCATCCGCCGTGCGCAATTTTGAGCATGTTAGCCGAGAAAAATGCGATATCGATGGCCACAAAAAAGCCGGCGACCGGGATGGCGGCAGCGGCGGGCCAATGCCATCGTCGCCGGGCGACAATATAAAACAGGATCGTAGTGATCAGCATCGTGGTGGTAATCGCAACCCCATACGCCGCCGCCAGGTGACTCGACGATTGAAATCCGAGCACGAGCCCGATGCAGCAAATCATCAGCGCCCAGTTAACGACCGGCACGTAGATCTGGCCGATGATACGCGCCGAGGTGTAGTTAACTTTTAACCGCGGGATGTATCCGAGCTGGATGGCCTGCATCGTTAGGGAAAACGCGCCGCTGATAATCGCTTGCGACGCTACGACCGCCGCCGCGGTTGCCAGGATCACCATCGGGTACAACGCCCAGGAAGGTGTCATGCGAAAAAACGGATTTACCGTCGCTTCCGGTTCGGCGAGAACGAGCGCTCCCTGTCCGAAATAGTTCAAAACCAATGCCGGCAGAACGACAACGAACCAGCTGAGACGGATTGGTTTCGTTCCGAAGTGACCGATATCCGCATAGAGCGCTTCTCCGCCGGTGATCGCCAGAAAAACTGCGCCGAGCACGACGAATCCTCGCTTCCCGTTGCTCACGAAAAATTCGACGCCATGAAACGGGTTGATCGCAGCCAGCACCTCCGGCGCGCGACCGATCTGGTGAATCCCCAACGCCGCGATCGCGATAAACCATACCACCGTGACCGAACCGAAAACCCTTCCTACTCCGGTCGTGCCGTGCGATTGAAAAAAGAAAAGGACTATAAGAATGCCGATCGCGATGGGCACCACGTAGGGATCGAAGAATGGCGTGGCGATGTTCAAACCTTCCACCGCGCTCATGACCGAAATCGCGGGCGTAATCATGCCATCGGCATAAAGCAGCGCGGCGCCAAAAAGACCCAGGAGGAAGAGAAGTTTTCCCCGCCTAACGACATCGCTCACCAGCGTTGCCAGGGCGAGGATCCCGCCTTCCCCACGGTTATCTGCGCGCAGAATCAGGATGAGGTATTTGACGGAAATGACGAGAAGCAGCGACCAGAGGATAAGCGACAAGACCCCGAGAACGTTCGGCCGCGTACAGGGAATCGCATGGTGGCCATAAAAACATTCGCGCAATGCATACAACGGGCTCGTTCCGATATCGCCGTAGACAATTCCGAGGCTGGCCAGGCAAAGCAGAAGGAGCCGATGCTTGCTCGGTTTCGCATCGCTCGAAGGAGGAATTTTAGCCGCCTCTTTCGGGGCGGACATTAACGTTGAAGGGCCGGACTGCACCTGTTGCATCGATTTTAAGCCGGGTGCCGCGACGGAATAATTAAAACGGTACTAAAATCCAAACCCTTCATTTCGCGCACCTTTAGCCTGCGTTACAGTCCTACCGTGCTGGATCCATCCAGTTCGCAGGGCATGGAACGTCTGGGCGCCGAATCGTGGCCGACTGATGCGATCGACAGTCGCGACGCGGCACCGTCATCGCCTGCATTTGCGCCGTTGAAGGAATACGTCATCGCGATTGCCGGGGTCGGCATAATCACAGTCGCTTGCGGGTTCTTAACCTCCTTTATGGGTTACGGAGCGATATCGCTGATTTATCTGCTCAGCGTGTTGCTTGCCGGGATGATCCTGAATCGCGGACCGGTTTTGCTGCTGGCCGCGCTCAGCGCGCTCTCCTGGAATTTCTTATTTATTCCGCCCCGTTTCACATTGCACATCGCGAAGGTGGAGGACGCGCTGACGTTCGCAACCTACTTCATCGTTGCGCTTACCGTGGGTAGCCTGACCGCGCAGTTAAAAGCGCGGGAACATCTCGCCGCCCAGGTTCAACTCGCGAAGAACTCCGAACGGTTGCGCAAAACGCTGCTCGACTGCGTTTCTCACGAACTCAAGACTCCGCTTGCCGCGATCGGCGCTGCCAGCCAGGAGCTGCTTCGTTTGGCCCCGGAGGCACCCCACATCGAAACGCTCCGGCAACTGGCTACCGAGATTCACGACGGCTCACACCGACTGAACCGCGTCGTGAACAATCTCCTCGATATGAACCGGCTCGAGAGCGGCGTCATCCAGCCGAAATGCGAATGGTGCGAAGTTCGCGATCTGCTGCAATCTGCAATCGAGACCGAGCGCGAATCAATCGGCCGGCGCGAGGTCAGCCTCGATGTGCCGGACAACATCCCGTTAGTCTTCGTCGATCACATGTTGATCGAGCAGGCGGTCGCGAAACTACTCGCGAACGCGGCCACGCATGCCGAATCGAATCTGCCGATAGAAATCGACGCGGAATACAAAGACAATCAATTGATCATTTCGATTAGCGACCGCGGCCCCGGCCTCCCCGCCGAATCGACCGAACGACTGTTCGATAAGTTCTACCGCATGGATGACAACAAAACCGGCGGACTCGGCCTTGGGTTATCTATTGCGCGCGGTTTCGTGGAGGTTCACGGCGGGAAACTCGCCGCCGAAAATCGCGACGGCGGGGGCGCGCGATTCATCGTTAGTCTGCCAGTTCGCGCTGCGGATGCCGGAATTCTTGAATCATGAAACCGGCGCGCACAGCCCTCATTATCGACGACGAAAAGCAAATTCGCCGATTGCTTCGGCTGGCGCTGGAAGGCGCAGGCCACCATGTCCACGAAGCGGAAACGGGACAAGCCGGTCTTGCCGAGATCGTTCATCGCCGGCCCGACATCGTCCTGCTCGACCTCGGTCTGCCCGACATGGAGGGCGTCGATGTTCTCCGCCGCCTTCGCGAGTGGTCGGACGTTCCGGTGCTGATTCTTTCGGTTCGCGACGATGCCGAGGAGAAAGTCGCGGCGCTGGATGCCGGGGCCGATGATTACGTAACCAAGCCGTTCGATACCGCAGAGCTGCTGGCCAGGATTCGCGTCGCGCAACGTCGCTCGTTAACCGAGACCGGCGAACCCGTTTTTGAATCCGGGGCCCTTTCGGTCGATTTTTCCGCGCGCCAGGTCAAGGTCGACGGGACCGAGATCAAGCTCACGCCTACCGAGTATTCACTTCTCCGGGTCCTTATCCAGAACGCCGGAAAGGTCGTCACTCATCGCCAGCTGCTTCGGACCGTGTGGGGAGAAAAAGCCGAGAGCCAGGCACAATATCTCCGCGTGTACGTCACGCACCTGCGCAAAAAACTACAGACCAGCGACGACGCGCCGAGTTTGATCAAGACCGAAGTGGGGATCGGTTATCGATTGTCCACCGAGAACACTTAGGCGGCCGCGTTAACATTCTTTTAGCGCTTTCGACCCATATTTTAATTAACGGTCGCGCTCGACACTGCACGACCATTGGGCATGAACGCAATCGTGGTTGTATTCATGCCAGCGGGATCCGAGCTTTCGTCGCGGGCGCAACCGGCGACCACAACTTTCAATTGCCGCCGACTATCGGACGAATCGGGCCAATTCGCCGATCAGCCTGGTAGCTTTTTGACCGAAGTTGATACTCCCCCGTTTTGGACCTGGTTCATCGAGAATCCGCGCAAGCAGCGCTGATAATTACTGCCGGGAGGGAAACGCGCCGTCGCGATTCTACTTTTCCACGCGCGCCAGCGCATTCCGGGCGTCGACCCAGTCGGGGGCGAATTGAAGTGCGCGTTGATACCAGACGCGCGCTTCGGCCTTATACCCGTTTTGCTCCAGAGCGCCTCCGGTACGCGCTGCGCCCAGCGCGTACATCATCGGATATTCTTTCTCGAATGTTTTCATTTTAATCGATTTCAAATCCAGTGGTGTGTAACGGGCAAACAGCCTTTGATTGTCGTTAGCGAGCTCAAGCGCGGTGATGTCACTCGTGTCCGTTCGTTGAACGATATTGACCAGCCCGTACTGGCGCAGCCAGTAATCGCTCGAGAGACTGTGGTCATTCGCCGGCGGCTGCCCAACGAACGCGATCGATCGCCCGGCATTTGCCTCCACGACTGCACGAAGATTATTTTCACGTCCATCGTAACGGCCGAATGGAATCTTCAAGTCAGGGTATCGATGGCCTAACTGGTTCACATACCATTCCGCCGGCAGAAGCGGAAGCACAACGAGCGTCACATCCGGGCGCGCCGCCTCGACCGCCTGCAGATAAATCAACGGCGTGGCGATGGCGTCGCCGGTCGCGAGCAGAATCGTGTGCGGCTCGAGTGTTGCAAAAACATCCATCCCCATGTTGCGCGCGACATGATTCCTACTTTCATCGATGGAACGATAGTTACCGATTACACTAACGAGTAAACATGCGGTCACTGCGACAGAAACGGCCCATAGCGGATCAAATCGCAGTCCGTGGATCATTCGCCGAATAACTTCTGCGATCGAAACAACAGCCATCGCCATCAAAGGCGCGGTAACGACGCGCGGGAGAATGAAGAACCGTTCAAGCACCCACAATCCCGAGGGTGTGGTCGCCAGATTGAGATTGGTGATAGCAACAAAAAAGACCCCGCTCATCGCAAATGCGAAAACAGAGAACCAGAAATACCAGCGCAGATGCCGGTAAGACCGAATCAGGCCTAACAAAGTTAACATTCCGCCCAATAGTCCGAATGATCGACAAAGCGCCCAGATCCGGGCGAGGTTCGATCCGCCATGGTATTCCGGCGTACTGACAAGTTGGCCGGTGCCGTAGCTCTTTCGCATGATCATCCGCAGGAGGTCGCGGACGGAAGAAACATCGCCCCAACTGAAAACCGGATGCCGCCTGGCAGCCCATAAAATATAAACGTAAGGGAGAAAGCCGACTGCGAAGCAGAGGGCACAGATCGCGATTATCGAGGGGCGCGATTGCCAAACGGTCCGCTTCTCCCACAGAACAAACGCGTAAGCCGGAAACAGCAAAACGCTCGACTGATGATGACCGACAGCTAATCCCGCGAACAGGCAGACCCCAAAGAGAAGACGATTTCGATCTGGCTCCTCGTACCACAGCACGAGCAAATAAATTGAAACACTAACCAACAGATTGTTGAGCGAAAACACTTCCGCGGCTAATGACCAGCTCCAGAAAAGTGGATTGACCGCAAGGGCAAGCGCCGCAACAACCGCGGCCGCGCGGGACTTTGTGAGCTGGAAGGCGATAAGGAAAACAACACCGACGGTCAGAGCATTGCACACGGACGACAGGAGGTTCACGCGAAAGGGCAGCGGCCCAAACGGCAACAGACTGAACAGATGACCGAGTATTGTGAACAGTGGATAACCGGAAGGATGAGCGACACCTAACGTCGTCGCGACGGTGATCAGCTCCGGTGTGTCGCCTACCACCAAATCGCGCGCCGCAGTGAGCACGTAAAGACTGCCCGCAGCCAATGCGATGACGCCCGCCCAAATAAAGATTCGAACGTGATCGCGCGCCGGGATCGACATCTAGAGCTCGATGACTTGCGCGGAAAGAATGTCGCCGCTGGCGCGAATCGCTTTTAACAATTCCTCGCTCGGCGTCGTGTCGAGATTCAGGACAGTCAACGCGGTGCCGCCGGCCTGGTTCCGGCTCAGCGACATGGTGGCGATGTTGACGCCGTGGTCGCCTAACAAGGTGCCCACCCGGCCCACCATGCCGGGACGATCGGAATTCTCGAGAATCAGGATCACGCCATGAGGTCGCGCTTCCACCGGGCGACTGTTCACGCTAACGACACGCGGGGTCGCGCCGAAAAACGCGCCACCCACCGAAACGACCTTTCCTTCTGCGTTAGCCGAGATCTCGAGCAGATCGCTGTAATCACCTACCGCGCTCAATCTGCTCTCGGTGACCTTGAGGCCAAGGCTTTCGGCCAGGGCCGGCGCATTGACCTCGTTCACTTCGTTTCCGCCCGCGCTTTGCAGGAATCCCTTGAGAACTGCGCGTGTAATCGCTGTTGTGTCCGCTTCGTTAACCTTCCCGCTGTAATTAATATTGAGCGTGTCGACGCGGCGCGGAGCGACCTGAGACAGAAACTTCCCGAGCTTCTCGCCAAACCGCAGATGTGGACCGATGACCGCGAGCGTCTTGGCATCGAGATTCGGCATGTTAATCGCGTTGCGGATCGTTCCCTCAAGGAGAGCCGCCCGCACCGATTGGGCAATCTCGATTCCCACGCTTTCCTGCGCCTCGGCGGTCGACGCTCCGAGATGAGGGGTGAGCACAAGATTCGGCGCTGAGCGCAACGGCGAATCGTTAGGCAAAGGCTCCTTTTCAAAAACGTCGAGCGCAGCCGCGGCCACATGTTTTGCCTGCAAGGCCGCGACCAACGCACTTTCGTCAATCAGACCGCCTCTCGCGCAGTTAATGATCCGCACGCCCTGCTTTGTTTTCTTCAAGCGAGCTGCATCGATAAGGTGATGCGTTTCGCTCGTTAGGGGAGTGTGCAGTGAAATGAAATCGGCGGCAGCGAGCACATCGTCGATCTCTTCCACGAGTTCCACCTGGAGACTTCGAGCCCGCGCGGCGGAAAGATACGGATCGAATGCCATCACTCGCATCCCGAAGGCGATGGCTCGACGGCTCAGCTCGCTTCCGATTCGCCCCATCCCGATTACGCCAAGCGTCTTGTTATATAGCTCCACACCTTGGAGATTTTTGCGATCCCAGGTTCCGCCGCGAATGGTCGCATCCGCCTGCGGGATTTTGCGGGCAACGCTCAACAAAAGTGAAAACGCGTGTTCGGCCGTTGAAACAGTGTTCCCCCCGGGCGCGTTTAAAACAACCACGCCGCGCCGAGTAGCGGCCTCGACATCGACGTTATCCACTCCCACTCCGGCGCGTCCAATTACTCGCAAACGCGTACCGGCATTCAGAATTTTCGCAGTGATCTTGGTCTCGCTGCGAACCACAACCGCGCTCAGCTCCGGCGCGAGGTTAACGATTTCGTCCTCGCTCAAGCCGGTCTTAACCATCACTTCCAGAGCGTTATCGCGCGATAATTCCTCCACGCCGCGAGCCGAAATTGTATCGGCGACAAGAATCTTGGGAATCATCGGGGCTAACTTTAACGCCGGACTGAGCACGTCCAACGCCGAATGCAGAAAAGTTTATCCAAAGATAACGAGCCGGATCGATTCGGGCAGCTGCTGGGCCACGCTGGTGGCGACGCTTCCCCGGAGAAGGTTCGCCAGGGCATGCCGCTGCGTCGCTCCTATGATGAGATAGTCGATGCCGAGCGTAGCCGTGAGATCGAGGATTGTTGAGGCAGCATCTTCGCTCACGGCATAAACCGGAACGATGCAAATATTATGATCGGCGCCGGTCTTCATCATCGTTGACATAATCGCGGCTGCCTCGGGATCGTCCTGCCAGCGCGCGCGTCCCAACGCCGTCGGCCCGCCACCATAAAACACCGCGATCTCTTTTACGTACAAAACATACAGCGCTGCCTTTCGCAGTTGGGCCTCTTCGAGGGCAAACCCGAGCACGCGCGTGATACCTCGCGCGGCGACCAGGATCTTCTGCCCGTCTTCAAGCTTCGTCCCCACGCTCGAGGCCATGTCGGGCGTAACCATTTCCGCGACTTTCCGCGTAACCGTGAGCGTCTTAAGCCCGGAGATCTTGTGCGAGTAAGCACGGAATCCAAGACCAATACCCAACACGCAGAAGGCAAAGAACAACGCGTCCGGCTTGGTTTTGGCGATGGTTAACTCAACGCAGGCAAGCACGAGGAAGGTCGCTCCCATTAGCAGACGCTCGAATGCGCGTAAACCGAGATGTTTGCTAAACGTGCACGCGCCAAGATTCACCGCGATCGCTCCGACAACGCCGATCGCATAAAGCCCGGCCAGCGCTTCGAATTGCCGCGTAACGGCGAGAATGACGACCGGAATGGCGACCGCAATGACTAACGGAATCTTCGGCACTCCATGTTTGTTCAGCCGCGCAAATTGGGGCGGCATTTCGCCGTCCTGCGCCATCATGTAAATCACACCGATGAGCGCGACGATTGCGGTATTGACCGCGCTGATCAGCAACAGGCCGAAAACGACGCCGACAAAAAGTGAAAAAATGTGTCCGAACCAGGCTCCGCCAACCAGTGTCGCGTAGTGCTCGCCGAGGAAGCGCAACATGTCTTCCTTGTGCGCGGCAAGATCCGGCGCCGCCGCTTTCGGAAGCGAAAGCATCGCCCAGCCCAGCAACGCGGTGCCGACAACAACTTCGATCGCCACCGGCAGGATCGCTTTCATCGCGGTGCGCGTCACTTTCGGCGCCTCCGGCGTGGCATTGGCGTCCAACTTCATGACGCCGGTGAGATTGGCGATCGCTTCCACTCCGCTCAGAGCAAGGATTACCCCGACGAATTGTATCCAGACGGTGCCGAGATTGGTGTGCCGCGGCTCGAGATGCGACGTACTTAAATAGGGACCGCTAAACGCGACGATAGCGATGACCACGATTACCGCCGGAATCGCCAGCCAGATCGAAACGCTGCCGCTATGCTTCGGCCCGAAAAAATTCAACGCACCGAGGACCAGAATCACGGCAATTGCCACCAGCGGCGCATAATCGCTGGGCACACCCAGGTAAGTTACGCCGGCCCAACCGCTCAACGCCGCCGTCACGATAAAGTTGGCGATTAACAACAAGGCGCCGACGGACGCGAGGAACCGGCTTTGCCGGCGCGCCGCCGAATAAACTCCCCCGCCGTCCGGAAAATGCGCGCAAACGATGATGTAATTGAAACCGACGATCGCAGTGAGCACGCAGACGGCGAGGATGATCGGAAAGGAAGCGAATCCCGCCGCGACAAACGCCAAGCCCAGGACGTAGGCCTTGCTCGTGCCCCAATCGCCGTAAAGCAACCCGGCCGCGCGTTGCCAATCCACGTTGCGCGGTCGATGCACCGCGCCGCTCTCACTCGCAATCAATTCAGCCATTTCGCACGCGACCCAATCATCGGTTATCTTATGAGCTTCGGCCCGTCCGCCAACAACCAAACGACATTCCTTACGAAAAAATCCTATTTTTCACGGCGCCGGGCGCATAAAGGTGACCACTTCGATCTCAGCCGTATGGGGGAACATGTCGAACGGTGCGATCGACGCGATCACGAATTTCTCACTGAACTCACGGAGATCGCGCGCCAGCGTTGCCGGATTGCAGGAGACGTAAATGAATCGCTCCGGCCGAAGATCGACAATGGTTTGGCGCACGGAATCGGTTAGGCCAGTCGCGGGTGGATCGACGATGAGCGTCAAGGATTGACGGCCTCCGGCCGTCAGTTTTTTTGGATCGGCGGTTGGTAAGCCGTGGTTCCTTGCGATGTTGGCCAGCTCGGCTTCGACGTCGCCCGCGATATAGTTCTCGTTTTCCGTTGCAGTCGAGATCGCCGCATCGATGGCAAAGCGGTCCCAATCGATGCCGAGAACTCGATTGAACTTTGACCGCAGGGCCTTGGCGAAGAAACCGGCGCCACAATACGCGTCGATCAACATTTCCTGGCCGGGCGGGATCCACTGATCGATGAGATCGCGCAGGAGGTTTGCGAGTTCGTCGTTAGTCTGAGTGAAGATGCGCGGCGTCGATTCGGCGCGAAGAGTGTAATGCCCTTCGCGCGGCTGTTTGGCCCGCAACTCAGTCAGTGCGCGATTCACTTCCGGCCGCGAGATCGGGCAGCGTTCAATGTCGATGATATTATTCGAGTCGCGGCGATAAAAGCCAAGCACGCCCCCCTGGGCATGGACGGTTATGCGATTTCGATATTCGTATTGGTTAGGCGAAGCCACAATCGGCTGAATTGAAGGGTCGCTGAATTTGCCGATCCGTCGTAACGCGTCACGCACCTGTCGCGTTTTGATCGTCAATTGATGGGAATATTCGATGTGCTGGTATGCGCAGCCGCCGCAACGGCCGAAGTACGGACAAGGCGGCGCGAGGCGCTGCGGGGAAGCTTGTTTCACTTCGACCAGCTCGGCTTCGGCGAATTGCTTTTTCTCGCGGATGATTTCCGCGCTAACGAGCTCATCCTCGATCACGTAGGGGACGAACACCGCTTTGCCCTGTTCCCGGCCGACGCCTTTGCCCCCAAAAGCTATGTCCTGAATTGTAAGATCGACGACACGCACAATCGCGACAATAGCCCAGCCTTTTCGGTAAGGACACATCTCTGAGTGTCCCCGTCTTTGAACTTCCTGATGGAGAACAGAAAGATGTTTGGGACAGCTCGGAGAGCCACCTCTACCGAGCTTCGGCACAACGCAGCATTCGAATATCGAAGCTTTGGCGGGGCAAGACTTTGTCGAGCCAATAAAGTCCAAGGAGTGACGGCTTCCAGCCGTCAAAATCTCAGGCAACGGGTGGAAGCCGTCGACCCTTGTAACCGCGGCTCGACAGAGTCTCGCCCTACCTATTTGACCCCGGCCGCCATCGCGCGCTCGATTGCGGCTTCGAGTTTGTCGATCCTTACCGGCTTAACGAGGTGCTCGGAGAAACCAGCCTGCAAACTCTTCTCGATGTCGCCATTCATGCCGAAACCGCTGATGGCGATGCCGCGAATGTTCGACATGGCGCGAAGATAGGTCATCAACTGGACACCGGTGCCGTCCGGCAATGCGATATCGCTGATGACAATGTCGAACTGGCTGCGCGCGGCCGTTTCCATTGCCGATCGAAGATCGTGGGTCGCGGCGACGAGATGTCCACGCCTAACGAGTAATCGCTCGAGCGCAGTGCAGGTGTCGTGATGATCGTCGACCAGGAGGATACGCAGCGCGCTGCGCGGTTGAGCTGACTCGACTTCCGCCGCGGGCGCCGGCGCTTCCACCCCGCCGTAGGGCGGCGAAACGGTATTCATCGTGAGCGTGAACGTGGAGCCGCGGTTCGCACCATCGCTATGGGCAACGAGCGTTCCCCCGTGCGCCTTCGCCAGCGAATTGGAAATTGCCAGTCCGAGACCGAGGCCGCCGTAACGATGCTGAAAGGAAAGGTCCCCCTGCTCAAACGGATCGAAAATTCGTTTCATCACTTCCGATTCCATGCCGATGCCGGTGTCGCGCACGGTGACTTCCACGACCTGCGTTGTGGGGTTGGCCGAAGTGACCGAGATCTCCCCGTTCTCGGGCGTAAACTTGATCGCGTTCTTCATTACGTTCCAGACGACCTGCTGTAACTTGGCTGCATCGGCTGAGACAAAATGCGCGCCGGCGCGGAGATTGAGGTGAACACGAATCTTCTTCGCAGCGGCTTCTGACCGGCAGATTTCCGCGACGTTGTTAATACAGTCGTTAATGTTGATCGGCTGAAAATCGAGCTTCAGCTTGTCGCGAGCGATTCGGGTGAGATCGAGCAGATCGTCGATGAGCTGGCTTTCGAGCTCGACGTTACGCCGAATCATCGCAACCGAGGCCTTTGCCTCTTCGGAAGTTGCCGCGATCGGATCGAGTGTATCGAGCGCGGCGATCACGGGAGTAAGCGGCGTGCGCAGCTCATGCGAGAGCATCGCCAGAAAATTGTCCTTGGTGCGATTGGCCGCCTCGACCGCCGCGCGCTGCTGTTCAATTGCGGCGACAGCGCGACGCCGTTCGGCCATTGCCGCGGCCAGCGCCACCGCGGTGACGGTAGTGAGCACATTGAAACTCTGGAGAATGAGAAGCGACTCATTCACTGTTGCCCTAACAAACGGACCGAATCCTTGCAGCGTTCCCCAGATTGCGACGACCGCGAGGATGATAATCCCGGTTGCTGTTTCCCGCTGAGAAAGTCGAAACGCAATCCAGACGATGACCGGGCCGAGAAGGAATGCCACCGGGTAATTGAGACGGCTTAGGGAAGACCAACCCGCAAAAACGGCACCAGTCAGGGCCGTAATCAGGATCAGGAGAATCCCAACCTCCACGTCGCGCGTCGGATCGAAGTGGCGTCTTGGATTTACGCCCCACAGGACGAGGACCGGAGCGACGATCAAGGCCCCGGCGAGATCGCCCAGCCACCACGTCATCCAGATGCTGCCGTAATTCGCCCAGTTCGCCAGGCCGAAAATGGCAAGGCCGGTTGCGCCGATCGTCGGACTAACGAGACAGGCAATCACGACTGCGAGTGCGAACTTGAACACGTCTTGTGCGCGATCGAAGGCACGAGACCCTCGTGCATAACGAATAATCAACCACGCACCGATAAAGGCCTCGAGCGTGTTGCCGATGGCGATGCCGAGTGACGCCGGAATATTTCCGATGGTGGTCACGTTAACGAAGAATGCGCCGACGAAAATCGCCGGCCACGCGCGAATTCCACATAGGATCAGGCCCGCGAATGCAATCCCTGATGCGGGCCAAACCGGTGACGCGCTCGCGTTGACCGACGCAAGATACAATCCGAGTCTGCCGGCCAGAAAGTAGAAGGCAGTGAGTGCTGCTATGGCCGGCAATATTGGCGCTCGTCGCAACTCCATCGGCATCCGCCTTTGCGAAACGCCTATTTCTACGACTTTGCCCGCTCGCGTCAACTGGTTGTTCGAGGTTGAACGCGGCGGTTTAACATTGAAGTTTTGGCCGGCGAGCCATCTTCTTTGATGAACGTGAACGGCGCGAAACTCTGGATCATTCTCGGCCGGCCCACTCGCCTGCCGAGCGCGCTGATTGCGGTGCACGCGTTGAGCGACAAATTCCCCGGCGGTTGCCACCTTCTGCGTGACGAATCGCAATGGTGGGAACGCGCGCACTGGCAGGAGTTCGCGAAACATTTCACCGGCATTCACGCCTTCCCGCGGGTCAGGACGTGCCGCGGCCTTGTCGATCTCCCCCGTCTCTATCGCGAAACGGCCGGCAGAAAATCCGAAGTCGGCGAGTTGCCGATCAATTCGAACACGGATGTGCTGCTTTGCCTGGCCAGCGTAGTTGGCCTGGCGAACGCTGTCGTTTCCGCGCATCCGAACGGATACAAGATTCTTTGCATATCCAAATCCGGCTACGAAGGATTGCGTCGGGATCCGGATCGTTTGCGTTTTCGATTTACTACATCGGGCTGGCTGCAAAATCGCGTGATCGAGCCGTTGGCCGGCGTCCATCGAACGCTGCACTTCAAGCCGCGCATCAATCCCGGGGGTGACGGCGTCCGGCTCGTTAGGCTCCAGAAAGATCCGCGCGAGATCTTTGACGCTGTCGTGACCATGAGCAACAGCGGAACCGAATTGCCGGAGAACGCCGACGACCGGATTATCCCCGCGCGTTTTCCCAGCATTGCCGAGCTGCCTGACTTTTCGCGAGCTTCAGATCGGCCACTCGCCGGTGAACAGCGGCTGGTTGTTTTCTTCGGCACGCCTTTCCTTCTGATCCATAACTTGTCACCCACCGAATACATCGAGAATCTCAACCGCTGCCTCGATTACATCCGCCGACATTATCCCGGACGCGATTTGGTCTACCGGCCGCATCCGATTGAGACCGAAGAATCGAGCAAATTGAAGCTCGCCGGGTTCCGGGTTGAGAATGATCGCGAAGCTGCGGAGCTGTACTTCCTGCGGCGGTTCAAACAGATCGAGGCGGTCTATTCCGTTTCGTCGAACGTTTCGCGCACTGCGCTCAACAACGGCCTAAATGCCTATGCGCTCTGGCGCAGCTTTCCGTTTCCCGACACCGCGGCGAAGTTTTTCGAGAAAAACATGGGCGACGTGCCCCCGGAGTTCGACATTGTCGATTTAACGCGAGCGCCCGTAGCCTATCAAATGTCGCGCTCATCCGATTCCGGAGCGCGCAGCTTCGCCGACGCGCTAAAGCTCGCCATCCAACACGGTAGGGACGCATCTCCGAGCCGTCCCAAACTTGCCTAACGAATGCAACCCAAGAGAAATACTTGGGACGGCTCGGAGAGCCATCCCTACCGGGGATCAATGTTTCGGGGCGCGGACTGTTCCGGTCTCGATCGCTTCTTTGCGTTGTGAAACGATCCGATTGGCCATCTCGCCGACCATTTCTTCCAGCAACATCCGCAAATGAGTGTTAGGCCGATAATCGGCGGGCGCGATGTTCTTCACACGTTCGGCGTGCGTGACCAACTGATAACACTTTTTGAAACCGACACGTTTCGGATCGTCCGGATTGTAAACCGCGATCGCCTCGCCCCCGTTCTTCTTCATCACGGTGAAGCAAGGCACATCAGTCGGCCCGTCTCCGATGTAAATCATGTTAGGAAACGGAATCGGTCGAATGTCGAAATCCATGTGGTCGTTAACATCCTGCGACATGTCGAGCAGCCCCTTGTTAATCCGAAACAAAAACTGGGTCTTCTGAGTATGACTGATCACGCGCTTGGGAAACGTGATGCGCCCCTGTTCGTCCTCCGCGAACTCGCAGCCGAAAATCGCGCGGATATACGGCGCGAGACGGCTGCCATCGATTAATACCTTAAATCCTGAAGAGATAATGTAATGCTCGACCGTGATCCCGTGCGCGACATGTTCCTCGGTTAACAAGTCATGCCGGAACTCTTCGAACATCTCGGGCAGGCCTTTGTAAAAATTCAGTTTCTTGCCCAGCTCCTTTAATTCGGCATTGGTCGGGCGATCCATTCCCAGCGTGTCCAAGAACACTTTCATGTAGGCAAGCTCGTTATCGTAACCGCCATCGCGCACCAGCTCGCTGCATCGGCCCCAGAATTTCGGGCCGTCGATTCCGAAAACCGGAAATACGACGTCGTCCTGCATGTAACTCGGACTAAGCGTCTGATCGTAATCATAAATAATCGCGATCGTGTTTTGCGGCGTGGACATGAGTGGTTTCGGAAAACTAGACAGGATTCGCAGGATTTACAGGAATGTTTCGACCTCTAATCCAGTTAATCCGGTGAATCCTGTCTAGGAATTTTTCAGGCGGTCAAAGAAGTCGTCGAACAGTCCGTCGTAAATTTTTCCGCGCTCGGGATGATACTGCACGGCTAAGACGAATGGACGGTTGTTCATGCGCATTTGCTCGATGATACCGTCATCACTCGACCACGCCTCCACCTTGAAGCCCGGCGCCACACGCTCCACCGCCTGGTGATGTGAGCTGTTCACATTTTCAAATCGGTGGGCCGCGTTGGAATCCGTTCGCAAAGGCTGGATGTCATTGTTCTTCTGCTCCGGCAAACGATGACCGGGAATATCGAGCTGGAGGGTTCCGCCAAGCGCGACATTAAGAATCTGCATGCCTTTGCAAATGGCGAGAATCGGCAAACCGCGTTCCATTGCTGTTTCAATCGCCGCGAACTCCCACTGATCGCGCGCAGGATCGACATCTGGCTCGAGCACGGAAGGATCGGGGATTTTCTGTCGCAAAAATTCAGGCGCAATATCCGACCCGCCGGTCAACAGCAAGCCATCCATGTCCTCCAGCGACCCGTTATTAGTTAGGCCGTTATGGATTTCCATGGACAGGTGCTTCGCGAAAAATGGGTTGAAATAGGGCTCGTCCTTCTTGCGAAGCCATGTGGCGAGCTTAGGCATGGTCAAGGAATGATAGTGCAGCCGCGTCCCTGTAGCACGTTCCAATCCCAGCGGCCCTTAGGGCCGCGCTACAAAAATCACAGTCCCATCATTTCGCGAACGTACTTCACCGGAGGACTGCCGTAGGACAAAACACGGTCGTTGTACTGTCGCAGGTCGAAATTCTTGCCGAATTTCTTTTTTGCTGCGTCGAAAAGGTCCAGATGTTCGCTCACCCCGACGAAGTAGCTCGAAAGCTGAGCTGAAGTGAGCCGGGCGCGCTTCCATTTCGCAACCGCTTCTCCTTTCTGCTGAAAGGTTTCGTTCATCATCAGGTCCATCGCCTCGTTCTCACTCATGTTTCCTGCGTGAATGCTTTGATCGAGAATGGCGTTACCGATTGCGCGCAACCGCATCTTCAACTGTTGCATCTTCACTTCCGGACCGCCGTAACCGGCCTCAGCCATCATTTGCTCGGCGTAAACCGCCCATCCTTCGACAAACGGACCGCTCTCGAAAATCGCGCGGACCATTGTCGGGGCCCGGAACGCGTTGGCGTGCGCCAGCTGAAGGTAGTGGCCAGGCATCGCCTCGTGCACGGTGAGGTCGCGGATCATGAAGTTGTTATACTCGCGAAAGAAAGATTCCTTCACGTCCTTCGTCCAATCTTTCGGCGTAGGCGCAACCGCGTAAAATGTCTTCCCGTTCTTCTCCAGCGGGCCGGGTGCGTCGCAATAGGCAATGGCGACACCGCGTTTGAATTCCGGCATGGTGATGACATCAAGCGGTTGGGATGGGACTGTCAGCAGGTTCTTTTGCCTAACAAATTCCGTGGCCTCGCGAACGATTTTCTGGGCGTAACCAACAACCGTGTTGTCGTCGGGATGTTGCTCCGCCAGCTTGCCCAGCACCGCGGCGGTTACCTTTTTCTTGTCGGCGAGCTCCGCTTTATTCGCTTTCGGGAAATACTTTTTGTAAAGCGGCAGCGCAGTTTCATAAATCTTCGTCTGGGTTAACGCGAGATCGGCTTTCGCCCGCTGCAGGATCTCTTCCATCGAAAGATCGGACGACAAAGCAAAGCGCAGCTTTTTGCGAAACTTGTCGGCGCCGATTCGAAAATCACCATCGGACCGCTTCAGCAAGTCGTCCTGCAACCACTTCTTGTAATCTTCCAGTGCCTTTGCCGTTTTCTCCTGCAACGGAGCGACCTCTTTCTTTCGGTCGGGCACCTCGTCGAGCAAAGGCCCGAGGCCTTCGCGCACGAACGTGATCGCGCCCTGGACCTGCTCGATCGCGGTTTCGGTGTGAACCTTCGGGGGGTGTTGCAAATTCTGCTTGGCCTGCTCGATCACTTTTGGAATCGCGAGCATTCGCGCGACCACGTTCGACACGCGACTTTCCGGTGTATCGAATTCACGGGCGACCAGCAAATAAAGGCTGTTGGCCAGGCTCTGCATGTAAACGAGCGGGTTCCAATCCTCGTCCTTCAGTTCCTCGAGGACGAAGATTCGCTTATCGATGTTATCCTTCAGAATGCGAAGATCGACGCTGTTGACCTGGCTAAGCTTCGACGCGTCGAACGTGTCGGCTTCGATCTTGAATTGCTTTTGCGCCGCCAGAACGCGCTCCCGCGCCGCGTGGGAATAATCGGTCAGGACGTCGTCGAATCGATGATCGCCTAACTGCGTCGCGTCTTCCGGGTTGGCTACGAGATAGGCCTCGATGTAAGTCGCGGCAAATTGCTGGAAGCGCTCGTTGTCCGACGAATTGCCTCCGGCGGTCGGCGACGGTGAAGGTGTCGGGCTCTGGCCAAACGCGCAAAGTGGCAACGACAACGCGAGTACAACGAATAGAAAACTTTTCATATTAAGAACAAGTTAGGCCTCCGGCTGCGCTGCAAACCCGACGGCGGTCTCATCAGCGCGCGGTTCCGCCGCTTGATCCTGCAAATATGTTTTGCCTTTGTAAAACGGGGTAACGATTGCGAACAGGACCGCTGTTCCCAGCATTACCCAGACAAAAAACATGAAATAGCTGGCGCCCTGGAGTTTGACGCTGCCGTCGGGATTCTGAATAAAGAAATTCACTCCTGCGGTGAAAGCGTTGCCGAGCGAGATCGCGAGCAGGTACGTGCACATGATAAGCGACTTCAGTTTCACCGGCCCCTGGGTGTAGGAAAATTCAAGATGCGTAGGCGAGACCAATGTTTCGCCAACGGTCAGAACCACAAACGCCCCGACCTGCCACCAAATGCTCGGACGGGCACCGCCATCGATCCATTTTTGAATAATCGCAACGACCAGAAACGATGCCGCGGTCACAAACAGCCCGGCGCCAATCTTTCGCAGCGGCGTCAGCCTAACAAGTTTCTCGACGAATGGATAAACCCAATAGGAAAAGATTGGCAGCAAAACCAGAATGAAAATCGGATTCACGGTTTGGATCTGCGATGACAACCATTCGATTCCGAACATATGTCGATCCATGGATTCGGCCTGAACAATCCAGGAGGAAAAATTTTGCTGCCACAAGGCCCAGAACATCGCCACAAACGGCACCGGCATCAGCACATTCAGGATAACTTTGCCGGTCTCCTTGTTGAAAATTTCGCGGCAATAATTACCCAAGCCGGCCGGAGGAATGTGCACGAATTTTTTGCGGCCCACCCAAAAGATGATCGTGGCGATGGCCATGAAAACTCCGGGCAGTCCGAACGCGATGTCCGGGCTATGCAGGCGCGGGCTTTCCAGGAAACTCACCACTGCCGGGCCCATTTTCGCAATGGTGCCGTTCGGGTCGGCGGTGTACGGCTCCAGCAACCACGGGATTAACAGCGTTGATATGAACGAGCCGGCATTGATCGAAAAATAAAACCAGTTAAAAACGCGCGTCAGTAAATGCTTGTTAGACTCCCCGAATTGGTCACCGACGTTGGTCGATACACACGGTTTGATGCCACCGGCGCCGATGGCAATCAGCACAAGGCCGACCGCAAGCAGATAGCGCGGCTCGATCGTGTGAGCGACAGCCGTTCCCATCATGGCGAGCACGGCGTGACCCGCGCAATAAACAATGGAGATCCAGAAAACGACCCAGAACTTCCCGAAAAGTGCGTCGGCCAGGATCGCGCCGAAGATCGGCAGAAAATAAAGCGTGGTGACGAAGGTGTGATACCAGCCTTCAGCGATAGCCGGCTGCATGACGCTGAGATGACCCATCTTGTCCAAGAGGTACTTGGTCATGAAGATGGTCAGGATGGAATTCATCCCGTAGTAGGAGAAACGTTCGGCCGCCTCGTTGCCGACGATGTATGGAACACCGGGCGGCATCGTCGTGATCTTCGGCGGCGACGTGAGATACTGCGTCCTGGCCATAATCGGGCCTGTCGTTAGGGAGAGTTCTTTTCTTTCTCGGGGAAGAATTCAGCAGGCGTCGCCGTGGCTTCGGTCGAGCCTTTGGCTGCCGGCACCGCCGCCTCTTTCCCGCCTCGAGCCGGGTCGGGGTGTTCCTTTTGCACCTCGGGCATTTCGCCGAGCCGGTGCTGGTCGCACGAACCGAACAATATTAGCCAGACAGTCGCTGAAAACACCCCTGCTGCCCTAAGAAGAGATCGCATAACGCGCCGGCAAGCTAAGCGTCGTCCCGCGCTTCAAGCAAGAGCAAAGACACTCCCCGGAGAGAGTCCCCAGGGTGATGTCGACCGGCTTTGATGCATAGATCGTTTGACATATCTGCATCACTGTATCAGCGTGTCACCGCGACACTGATGCGGACCACCATTACTCTCGATAATGATGTCTTCGAAGCCGCCCGGGCGTTGTCCGCCTCGTCGGGCAAGAAGCTCGGCCAAGTGGTGTCACAGCTCGCCCGCCGCGGATTAAAGGCACGGCCCGAAGCCGCGCGCAAGAACCGCCTTCCGGTATTTCGAGTGCCGGTTGACGCCCCGGTGATTCCGGGAGATCGCGCACGCGAAATTTTGGCAAAGGATAAATCATGAAGGTCGCGCTGCTCGATACCAATGTCCTGCTGGCGCTGGCCTGGCCTAACCACCAGCATCACACCGCGGCGCACGACTGGTTTACCGCACAGTCCCGTCACGGCTGGGCCAGCTGCGCGCTCACCCAGGCGGGGTTCATCAGGTTGTCGGCCGATCCCACGTTCACCCCCGCCGCCGTTTCGCCACAGGAAGCGGCTTCGCTTCTGGACGAATTGATCCAACATAAGAGTCATCATTTCTGGTCGTGTCCGCCGGCCGACGATCCGGATATTTACTCGCGAGCTCTCGACCACCAGCAGGTCAACGACGCTTACCTGGCGGCGGTGGCCAGGCGCCAGAAAGGCAGATTAATCACATTCGACAACCGCGCATCGGCCCACGGACCGGAGGTCGTATTCGTTATACCGGCATGAAAGAATCAAAATGAAAACCCGTTTCCCAGTCTTCCAAATATTGAAACGCGCACGCAGCGCACAACCTTTTTACCAACGTGGCACGCTCAGTTAAAAACAGCGCCTGGAACGAGGCGTTCGCGATTGCCCTGCTCGGCGTAGGAACGCTGCTGTTCCTCGCGCTGGTTTCCTACGATCCGCGCGATCTGCCGTCGTGGATCCCGTGGAGTTACCTTTCGCCGCCGAACCATCCGGCGCAGAACTTCATCGGCTGGTTCGGCGCAGTCATCGCGAGCATTTGCTATTTCATGATCGGGGCAGCGTCCTACCTGCTCGCCGCCATCCTTCTCGGATTTGGGGGCGCGAAGCTTTTCAATTCCGGCCTCCGGGTTTCGAAACGCATACCGTGGATCGTTCTGTTTCTCGTTTCAGGCGCGTGCCTGCTCCAACTCCAGACAATTCATTTCCTCGGCTGGCAAAAACATTTCAACATCGCGGGTCCCGGCGGCTGGACCGGATATTTCTTCGGGAAAACGTTGCTGCTCGGATCGATGGGCAAAGTTGGCTCGTTCGTCCTTCTCGGCGGTATTTACATCGCGACACTGATTTTGATGACCGGCTTGCGGCCGATTCATGTCGTTAGGCAAACCGTGGCGGCAATTCGCGCAGGATTGACCGGCCTGCATGAGTGGCAATTGCATCGAAAATTGCGCAGATCGGACCTCAAGGGACAGCTGGCGATCAGCCAGCGCGAGCTGGCCAAGCAGAAACGGACGATCGAGAAACAGCTAAAGAAGAAGGGTGCGCCGGTGCCCGAACCGACTGCGGCGTTTATTTCGCCGGAGGAACTGGCCGATCGACCCAAGCCGAAAGTAGTCGACACCACTGCGCTGCCAAGCGAAGCGGCGCCGGCCCGAAAGAAACCTTCACTGGCAGAAATTCGTGGGGCGAAATCCCCGGCCACTTCCCGCGGCCTAACGAGCCGCGAATGGCATTCCGATAATTACACCGTTCCCGGGCTCGACCTCCTTGATGCCCACGACCCCCAGGGCCGCGGCGTTGCCGATCCGGCTGAGCTCGAACGGGTCCAGCAAACATTGATCGATACTCTCGGCCAGTTCGGGATCGCGGTTGCCCCCGGCGACATCACCAAGGGTCCGACCATTACCCGTTACGAAGTTTACCCCGCGAAAGGCGTGCGCGTAGACAAGATCGTTAGTCTCGAGCGCGATCTTGCCCGCGCGACACGGGCGGAGCGTATCAACATCCTCGCGCCGATCCCAGGCAAGGACACCGTCGGCATCGAGCTGGCGAACTCCCGCAAGGTGACCGTCACGTTGCGCGAACTATTGGAATCGTCCGATTGGGACGAAGCGAAAGCGCGCAGCAAAATCCCGCTGGCGCTGGGCAAGGATGTTTACGGGAAAACAATCATCGCCGATCTCGCGCAAATGCCTCACTTGTTAGTCGCCGGGACGACCGGCGCCGGAAAGAGCGTTTGCATCAACGCGATGATCGCCAGCATGCTCTTCCGGTTCACGCCGGAAGATCTCCAGCTCATCATGATCGACCCGAAAGTCGTGGAGTTGCAGGTCTACGGCAATCTGCCGCATCTCCGTTACCCGGTGATCACCGATCCGAAAAAAGTGTTGCTCGTCCTCCGCGGGCTTATCGATGAAATGCTGACTCGCTACAAGATTTTCGCGCAGACGGGTGTGCGAAACATCGTCGCGTTTAATGCGCGCCCCGCGAAGAAAACCCAAAAGGAACTCGATGAGGAGTCGGACGCGTCCGGAGTTTCGCCGGCAAACGGCGCAGCCGACACCGCTGCCGCCGCAGAAATCAAAGTGCCGCGCGATACCGATCTCGTCATTCCGACAAAGATGCCTTACATCGTGGTCATCATTGATGAATTGGCCGACCTGATGCAGACCGCCCCGGCGGATGTCGAAAGTGCGATCGCGCGCATTACCCAAATGGCGCGAGCCGCCGGCATTCACATCATCGTGGCGACGCAGACACCGCGGGCGGACGTCATCACCGGCGTGATCAAGGCGAACATCCCCAGCCGAATCGCTTTCCAGGTGGCAAGCAAGATCGACAGCCGGGTAATTCTGGATGAGAACGGCGCGGACCGTTTGTTAGGCCAGGGCGACATGTTGTATCTCCCGCCGAGCACTTCCCGCCTCATCCGCGCCCAGGGCGTGCTCGTTACCGACCACGAGATTCACCGGCTTGTCGAATACGTCGGAGCACAAAGCCCGCCGGCGTTCGACACTGCGATGCACGAAAAACTCGAGGCCGCGACAAACGACGACGAAGATGTCTCCGAAGAAGACGAAGAGCTGGTGGAGAAATGCATCGAGATTATTCGACAGGAAAAACGGGCCTCTACTTCCCTCCTCCAACGCCGTCTGCGACTCGGTTATACCCGGGCTGCACGCATCGTTGATATTCTCGAGCAGAGAGGTATTTTGGGACCCGGCGAAGGCGCGAAGCCGCGCGAGATTCTTGTCGATCTTGACGCCGCCGTTTGAACCCGCGCCGACACGATTAATGACCATTGAAGGTTTAGGTAAACGCTTCCAGGAAGCACGGCTCGCGCGTGGACTAACGCTCGATGAGGCTGCGCGCATGACCAAGATCCGGCCGTCGCGCCTGGCTGAAATCGAGGCGGATGACTTTTCGCAGTTCCCGAGCCTCGCCTACGCCAAGGGTTTCCTGCTCATCTACGGCAAATTCCTGGATGTCGACGTGACGCCGTACATGGAAGCATTCGAAACGTCCGATGCGGGCGTAACCGTCGACGGCTATTCCTATTTGCAGGACAACCCGACACCGGCGCCGGTGCGAGCACCAATCGTTAGGCGACGGCCGGCGCGCGTGCGTGCCCCGTCGCCCTCTTCATCCGGGGAGCGGACATCACTGATGCCCCTGATCTTTGGCGCTATCGTAATCATTGTCGGATTTCTAGTGATGAAATTGATTTTGAATCTGCAACGGCTCGGACCGCAGCATGTTGGGGAACCGCCCGTGGCAGAGGCGTCCCAAACCCCTGCACCGAGTGTTGGACAAACAGTTGCCGCGGTTTCGCCATCGGTTGCCCCTTCGGCGAGCGTTGCTCCGTCCGCACAAGCAGCAGCGACAACCGCTGCCAGCGTCGCACCTTCGGTTGCGCCGGCCGTTGCGTCGGCGACACCGGCGCCCAGTGCGACAGCAGTGGTAGCTGCCTCCGTGTCACCACCACCGCCACCGCCATCAGCGGCGCCGCAGGCCTCGGCTAAACCTTCCGCAGTTGCAGCGGTTTCGCCGCCACCGAAACCGGCAGCCACGATCGCGGCAGCGTCGCCGTCAAAATCTGCAGCGGCTGCGTCAAAGGGAGCGGAGCCTGAAGTTCGCCGCGCTGAGCCGGTGAAACCAGAGGACCTGGCGAACGCCGGAGTCGCAGCTGCCGCTCCAAGCCCTGCCGCCGCGAAGATAGCAGCGTCGGCCTCCCCGGCCGCGCCTGCGCCACCAGCGGCTAACGAGGCGAATGGACCGACGCACATCGCGATCAAACCGGTGAAGAAAACTTACATTCGTGTGATCGTTGACGACGAGAGTTCCACGCCGGCGTATGAGCGATGGCTTTCGCCTTCCGATCAGGCCGTCGAATTCTCAGGCAAGCACATCAACATTAAAGTGCTCGAGCGCGACGCGGTCGTGATCAAGAAGAACGGCAAACCGCTGACAGCCGGCGACGAAGACGTAACCATCGAGTAGCAACTCGAAATTTTTCCGTGAGTAATCGAGTGAGATCTTCTGTGTCGGCAGCCGTGTCGGCTGCGAGCTCGGACTCCAGCCAGCCGACACCGCACTCTCTACAAAGCAAGGCGACCAAAGTCGGGATGATCAGTCTCGGCTGCGCCAAGAACCTGGTCGATGCCGAGATCATGCTGGGCAGCGTCTTGAAACAAGGAATGGAGATCACTAATGACGCCGAACAAGCCGACGTCCTGGTTATCAACACGTGTGCGTTCATCGATTCGGCGAAGGAAGAATCGATCGAGGCAATCCTTGACGCTCATCAAAAACGGGGCCTAACGAGACGGGCAAATCAGAAGCTGATCGTTAGCGGATGCATGTCGCAACGATTCGCGACGGAACTGCGACAGGAGATGCCGGAGGTCGATGCCTTCATCGGATTGGACCAGGTTTCGCAACTGGGCGACATCGTAGAGAAGGTTCTCAGCAAACATCGAACGCCGAACGCCGAACACCCAACACCGAATGCAGATGAAGATCTGCTGTTTGCGCAATCGCGCCCTACCTACATTCCGGATTACGACACGCCGCGGTTCCGGCTCACCCCGGCGCACTCGGCCTACGTGAAAATCGCCGAAGGATGCAATCATCCCTGCAGCTTTTGCGTGATCCCGCAGATGCGCGGCAAACATCGAAGCCGCACCCCGGGTTCTGTCCTCGCAGAAATTCGCGGATTGGTCGCGGAAGGCGTGCGCGAGCTCAATCTAATCAGCCAGGACACGACCTATTACGGAATGGATTTGTGGGCGGAAAAAGCGGGACCCCGACAGCCGGTGGACTCCTCACGTGGCCCAACGCTGACGGCGTTGCTGCGCGAGATTCAAAAGATCGAAGGCGATTTCTGGGTGCGATTACTTTACACCCATCCCGCGCATTGGAGTGATGAGCTGATCAGGACCATCGCCGAGTGCGACAAGGTCGCGCGTTACATCGACATCCCGTTGCAACACATCGACCAGGCGATGTTGCAAACGATGCGCCGCGAGACTTCGCGAGATCACATCGAGCGTTTGATCGACCGGTTACGCGCTGGAATTCCCGGGCTGGCGATTCGCACGACGTTCATCGTCGGGTTCCCCGGCGAAACCGAAGCACAATTTGAAACCTTGCTGGGATTCATCGAGCGCGTGCGTTTCGAGCGGCTCGGCATCTTCAAGTACTCGCAGGAGGAAGGTTCACGCGCCGCCAAGATGGCCGATCAGGTGACGGCAACGACGAAGAACCGGCGGTTTCGAATGGCGATGTCGTTGCAGCAGAAGATTGCTCACGAAAAAGCGCGCGAAAAGATCGGCCAGGAATTGAAGTTGTTAGTCGATCAACCGCATGTCGCCCGCAGCGAAGCCGACGCGCCGGACGTGGACGCGCGAGTTGTGCTAACCGAGGCCGGCCCGGTCGGCGAGTTCGTTAGGCGAAAGATCACCGGCAGCCGCGGCTACGACATGGTCGCCTGACGCCCCGGTCTTTTCGCCTCACAAATTGCTTGAATTGAAGGGGCAGTTTGGCCTTAAATGGCGGTCATTCTCGAAAGTTAACCGGTGACAAATCGGCCCATTTCGGGCAAATTTATTTAACGCTGTTACGGAACCCATGGCCGATTCACCCGAACCGAAAAAGGAAACTGTTCGCATCGCGATCCCGCCGCGACCTGCGTCCGGCGGACAAGAGCCGAAGAAAGAGACGGTACGGATTAATATGCCTGCGCGTCCGCCTGGGGCCCAGCCACTTACGCCGCCAGCCGGTGTGTCGGCACCGCGTCCTCCTGCCGCGAGATCGCCATTGCCTCCGGCTCCGGCAAAAGCAGTTACGCCTCCGCCTTTCGTTCCGCCTCCACCGCGTTCACCTTCGGCCGGGCCAGCGCCCGCGCCTCCACCGAGGCCGGCAATCACACCTGCTCCATCGCCGAGCAGTCCCGGTCCGAAGAAAGAGACCGCTCGAATTTCCGTGTTGCCGGATCTTCCGCCTAAACCCGCGCCGGCAGTGCAGATGAAAAAAACGCAGCCGCTCATTACGAACATGCCGAGCCCCACGATTACTCCAGCCCCCATCAACGTGGCCCCGATCGAGACTGAAGAGGAGGTCGTCGAGCAGGAAATTCCAATGTCGCTCTGTTGGGCTTTGCTGGCGGGCTCAGCAATTATTTTGCTTATTCAGATTTGGAATTACGTTGCCTGATGCAGAATTCGGCAACTATCGATCTTAACGAATCCAATTTTGACCGCGAGGTCATGCAAAGCGAAAAGCCCGTGATCGTCGATTTCTGGGCGGAATGGTGCGGTCCCTGCAAAATGATCGCGCCACTGCTGGATGAAATCGCCAAGGAAAAAGCGGACGTGAAAGTCGCCAAGGTGAACGTCGACGAAAACCAGAGTCTGTCGTTCAAGTACAATATTCGGGCGATTCCGTCGCTGATCTTCTTCAAGAACGGGCAGGTCCGCGACCAGGTAACCGGCATGACGAGCAAGAAAGACCTGCTCAGCCGGATCGAAGCGCTGGCGTAGCCCAGCCGAAAATCCCGAAGGCTGGTTAGGCGAATCGCAGGATCGCTGCGCCATCGAGCGGTGCGGGATCACGGCGGCGCGCGGTCAAAGCGCCTCGCGATCCGCTCCGAAACATTCCTGAAAAAAAGATATTGCTCTTTGATTTCGCCCGGCTAATACTTAACCAGATGGTTAAATATTCTTCCAGGACACTGAACCGCACCTTTGCCGCGCTGGCCGATCCCACCCGGCGCCGGATCCTTGCTCATCTCGCCCAAGGCGATCGTTGCGTTACCGATCTGGCCAGGCCGCATGACATGTCGTTACCCGCGATCTCCAAACATCTGCGGGTGCTGGAGGAAGCCGGCCTGCTCCGGCGCCGGCGTTACGGGCGTATTCATCAGCTCAAGCTCGAAGCCAAGCCGCTCAAACAAGCCGCTCAATGGGTCGAGGAATATCGCAAATTCTGGGAGGGATCGCTGGATCGTCTCGCCGAATATTTAGAGAAGACAAACCCGGCCAACGCAAGGAAAGGAAAAATCTAATCATGTGCCCGTCCTGCGTGACAAATGTCGCCGTGATGGCGGCGGCGAGCGCGACGTCCAGCGGCGGCCTGATTGCGTATCTCGTTAACCACTTTTGCAGAAAGAAAAGAACCAAACGATTATGACGAAACATATAATTGGCACACGGAAAGAATGGCTCGCAGCACGCCTCGACCTGCTGAAGGCGGAAAAGGAACTCACCCGGCGCAGCGATGAGCTGGCAAAATGGCGTCAGGAATTGCCATGGGTAAAGATCGACAAGACGTATCGGTTTGAGACCGACAAAGGGAGCGCATCATTGAAGGATCTCTTTCGCGGGCGCTCGCAGCTCCTGATGTATCACTTTATGTTCGGACCGGATTACAAGGCCGGGTGTCCGTCTTGTTCTGCGATTGCGGACGGCTTCAACGGAATCTGGATCCACCTGGCGAATCACGACGTGATGTTTTGGGCGGTATCACGCGCGCCGCTTCCGAAACTTCAGGAATTCAAAAAGCGCATGGGCTGGACGTTTCCGTGGGCTTCGTCATTCGGCAGCGATTTCAATTTCGATTTCGCCGTCGGCCTAACCGAAGAGCAACAACGCAAAGGCGGCGCCAAATACAATTTCGAGCGCGAGGAGACCTGGAATCCCGAGGAGTCCGAGGGCGTTGTGAAGTTTGCAAACATGTCGGGAACCGACGCGGCAACTTACGTGCGCGAGCGTCCGGGAATGAGCGCGTTCGCCCTAGAAGAAGGAACTGTGTATCACACTTACTCTGCCTATGCGCGCGGAGTGGATGCGCTATGGGGAATGTATCCGTGGCTCGATCGCGCTCCGAAGGGTCGCAACGAAGCGGACGGACTTTGGTGGCGGCATCACGACAAATATTAAAAGCAGAAGAAAACATCGATCATATGAATCGCGTTACTCACTTTGAGATTTACACGAACAATCCGGAAGCGGCGCAGCCGTTCTATCGCGACGTGTTTGGCTGGCAGTTCCAAAAATTCGAAGGCGGACCAATCGAATACTGGTTAGTCACGACCGGCGACGACAAGGAGCCGGGAATCAACGGCGGGATGACACGTCCGCGCGAAGGCCAAAGTTCAGGCACGATCAACACGATCGCGGTGAAATCCCTCGACCAGACAATCAAGAAGCTTGAGCAGAACGGCGGTAAGATCTGCGTACCGAAGATGGCAATTCCAAAGGTTGGCTGGCTGGCCTACGCCGAAGATCCAGCCGGCAATGTGTTCGGAATTATCGAGCCGGACACGAATACAAAATAAATCTCACCAAAACGTTTTATGACTACAAAAACTGAATTAGCCGGGCCACTAATTGTTGAGCGCACACTCAAGGCGCCGGTGGGGCGAGTGTGGGAAGCGCTCACTGATGTCGACCAAATGCGGGGTTGGTATTTCGACCTGAAAGAGTTCAAAGCGGAGGTCGGCTTCGAATTCGAGTTCGTCGTCGAGCACGAAGGCCACACCTATCATCACCTGTGCAAGGTGACGGAAGTGATTCCGCAAAAGAAGATCGCCTACACCTGGCGTTATAAAGGCGAGCCCGGCAATTCGCTGGTTACCATTGAATTATTTCCTGAAAACGGCAGGACACGACTGCATTTGACGCACGATGGCCTGGAGACTTTCCCCCAGACGCCAACATACGCGCGGAAGAATTTCGAAGCCGGCTGGAATACAATCATCGGCACCGAGCTGGCGAACTTTGTCGAAGGGAAAAACTAAAATGGCTTCAACCAATACGATCAGACTCCATCGCGTCCTGAGCGCACCGCCCGAAAAAGTGTATCGCGCGTTTCTGGACGCGGAAGCGATGAGCAAATGGCTTCCTCCGAATGGATTCACCTGCAAGGTCCACCACATGGATGCCAGGGTCGGCGGCACTTACAAAATGTCGTTCACCAATTTCACGACCGGGAAAAGTCATTCCTTCGGCGGGACGTATATCGAGCTCAAGCCTAACGAGCTAATTCGCTACACCGACAAATTTGATGATCCGAATATGCCGGGAGAGATACAGACGACGATCACATTGAAGAAGGTTTTCTGTGGGACCGAGGTCAATATCGTTCAGGAAGGTATCCCGGCCGCCATCCCGGCAGAGGCCTGTTATCTTGGCTGGCAGGAATCGTTGATTTTGCTGGCGAAAATCGTTGAACCTGAAATTCCAGACCAACCCTAACAAAGAAAAAACATGACCGCGAAAACAGCAGACAAAACGTCACTCGAGATGACACGTTTCATCAATGCGCCTCGCAATCGCGTTTACGCCGCGTGGACCGATCCGGTGCAACTCAAGGAATGGTGGGGCCCGAAAGAAGTTCGGACCCTCAAGATCGTCGCCGACAATCGCGTCGGCGGAAAGTATCGCTGGGACCTGGTCAACCAGGACGGCGAGAGCATGAGCGTGTTCGGCGAATACCGTGAGCTGATTCCCGATAAGCGCGTCGTGTTCACCTGGAAATGGGATGATGACGAAGCCTGGGAAAATTACACCAGTGTCGTGTCGGTCGATTTTTCCGATCGCGATGGCGGCACCGAGCTGAGCCTGAAACACGAGCAGCTGCCGAGCGAAGAATCGCGCGACCGTCACAATCATGGCTGGAACAGCGTGCTCGATCGCTTGTCCGAATATTTCAGCAAATAATACCTAACTAATAAAAACAAAATGACTACCGAACAAGTTGCAAAAAAAGTGGTGGAGCTAACGAAGAAACAAGCGTGGCATGAAGCAGTCGACCAGTTGTATGCCAAAGATGTCGTCAGTGTTGAAGCCCAGGGAATGGGCGGCCAGTCGCCGGAGAAACGTGGCATCGAGGCGATCCGCGGCAAAGCGGATTGGTGGGTTGCGACGATGGAGGTGCACAACTTCAAGGTGAGCGGGCCGTTCGTCGCTCACGACCGGTTTGTCGTTCAGTACGACGTTGATGTCACCGACAAGAATTCGAAGCAACGGTTTCAAATGTCCGAGGTCGGCGTCTACACGGTGAAGGACGGCAAGATTGTCCGCGAAGAGTTCCTACCGGCCGTCGGTACCTGACAGGTCGTGCGTATAAACGATGAAACCGGCGTGCTTGGCGACTTTATCATAAAGCGTGCGTCCGGCCTGGTTAGTGGTTTGCGTTAGCCAGTAGACCCGCGAGCTGCCGGCGATTCGCGCCGCGTCGTAAACCGCCTCGATCAGTCGCCGTCCGACGCCTCGCCCGCGAAGCGCCGGAATGGTAAACAAGTCCTGCAAATAACAAACATCCTGCAACCGCGTCGTGCTCCGGTGAAACAGGAAATGAGTGAGCCCAACTATGCGACTGCCCTCTTCGGCGACAAACGCATGAACCGGCTCGGAATCAGTAAAAAATCGTTCCCAGGTTTTTTGCGTAATCTCCTCCGGAAGCGACGTCGGGCCGGCTCGACCGTAAAAGGCGTTGCACCCATCCCAGAGCGGTCGCCAGCCTTCATAATCCCCGCGCCGGATCGGTCGAATAAGAAAACGTTCAGACATGCTCATAAAACGTTTGGGTATTGACGCTGGCGCTGGTCATACCAGTCTTCGTCCAGATTGAACAGATTATTGGATCTGATGCGAGATCTGGACGGACGCGCCGACAAACGCCGAAGAAATAGACTGCACCCGGCGGGGTTCGAACCCACCGGGCACAATCGAACGTCCAGTTACGATTTCTCGACAATGATTGTGCCGGTCATCTTCGGATGCACGGAACAAAAGTAGGTATAGGTGCCAGGAGCGCCGGCAGTGATCGTGAACTGGTCATCGGTATCCAGAGCTCTCGATTTGGTAAACTGTTTCTGGACACTTACGACGGTGTGCGGTTCTTCATCCCGATTGATCCAGGTAATCTTCTCCCCTGACTTCACCGTCAGGACCATCGGACTGAACATGAAGTCCTTGATCACGATTTGGTTGGGCCCGGCAGTCGGTGCGGCTTTCCCGTCCTGGCCGAGAGCAACGGTGGCAAGGAACAGGAAAATCACGGCAACAACTACCGAATGTTTGTGTGCGTGCGTGAGAGTAGACATAGATTGGTTGGACTCCTTAGCTCAGGTTTGAATCGACAATGGCCAGGGCAGTCTTGCCCTGCACATAATTGACGCTTGTTAGGCCAAGCATGCTGCGCAGTTTTTCTGCCGGCACTTTCATTGGTCCCGGCGACGCCGCGGTTCCGGGCGCCGGCTGCGGGAAGGCGGTCGACATTGCAGTGTGAAACGTCATGTTGCCTTCGATCTTTTGGAGCACCTGGTGAATGTGACCGTTCAACACGGTGACTGAACCGAAGCGTTTCAAGAACCCGAGGGCGCGCTCGCTGTCGCTAGTCCCCCAACCCCACTGCGGATATACCGCCCAGAGGGGAATGTGCGCGAAAACTACGATCGGCGTGCTGGAGCCGAGACCTTTCAGGTCGTTCTCAAGCCACGCGAGCTGGTCCTCGCCTAACTGACCCAAACCGCCGGCCTCCAGATTGACGACGTTTACCAGTCCGATGAAATGAACGCCGTTCTTGTTGAAGCTGTACCAACCCGAGCCCTTGGCCTCGACGCTCTTTAAATAGCGTTCCCGGTAAAGTTTCCCGCCATCATTGAGCACATCGTGCTCGCCCGGAACGAAGAACACGTCCTTTGTTCGGCAGCTCTTCAGTACCTGATCGAAGGTGTCGAACTCCTCCGGCTTCGAGAGCTGAGTAATGTCGCCGGTGTGAATGAGGAACGACGGCGGTGTCGGCATCGCGTTGATTCGGTCGAGCGCGATTTTGAACGTCTCGGTTACATCTTTGTTGGCTTCTTTACTGAAGCCGATGTGGCTGTCGCTAATCTGCAAAAAACTCAGGTCAGTAGCGATCGGCGTCGAATTTCCAGCCTGGGCAATCTGAGCCAGGGTCTTCGATATGAGGACGCCGCCGCTGATTGTCCAAAGCACGCCGGTGCCAGCCCAAGCCATGCATTGAAGAAAACCGCGTCGATCGATCCCGTCGTGTTCGTGGTCGTGAGTAATATAATCGGACATATGATTGGTTCCTTTTGGTTGGTTGGTGATGTGTCTCCAACTCTGCTTACCGATTCGGTGAAGTTTTATTCCCGAAACTTTCAGGCCGCTCCGCTTTCAACCCCGCTAACGAAACCCCCGAGATGTCCCGCGATCGAAATCAGCAACACGGTGCCGAGCGCGAGGAGCATGTAGAGAATGCCTGGCATCCATTGAGGAAGTTTCCGTTGACGAATTCGCCAGCCGCAAAGGATCCAGATCATTGCGCTGCCGGCGAGCGCGAACACCATGTGCAGCAGCAGATTTCCTTTGAGTTTGGCGGCTTCAAACTGCCACTGCCATGCGATTAACCCGGTTGCGATAGCCACCGGCGCCGTCAGCGCGGCCGCCAGAAGGTTGTAGTATGCCGCTTTCGCTATCGCAGGATTGCGTCTCCAGACCGCGACCAGATCAAACGCGACGCTGATGATGAATAATGCGATCGGGAAATGGATGATAACCGGGTGTTGCGCGTGTTTTGCCAGCAGCGCGGCTTTTAGGTCGAACGGGCTCATGGGCGCTTAACGAGTCGTGAATTGTTCTGGTTAGCGGTCCAACGTGAGAATGGTTCGCCGCTCGTGCCTGATCATGACCGGAATGCGGACGTATCCGTCTCTCTCCGATCGGGCGTCGACACTGTACGGTCCCACCGGAAGCCGAACGGTCTCCGGGAGCTCGTCGCTGCGCGAAATGTGATTCTGGACCGTCTTGAGAAATTTCCCGTCAGGCGTGTAGATCGCGTAAGAGCTGTGAGCGTAATACGGCAAACCGCCGTCGTTGAATTCGTCGGTCGCTGAATAAAATAAACCACCAGCGTCCCCGACTGAATATCCCCTATGTCATTCCCCCGGGTTGTTCCCAAAAGGGCCGAAGCAATGAACATCGCCACCGCCAGACTCCTGGTGTTCACATACCTTAAAAGCGGAGTGACGGTGGATGTGTATCTGCAAGTTTCGTTATGTGTTGTTTTCATGGTTGGAATTGCCTCCAACCATTCATACCGATTTGCCGCGCGAATATTCCCGGCTGTTGAAAAAATACTGCAGTGGCCTAACCGCGGCGAACTACCGGAAAGGCGCTAACGATGTGGCGTCCGCGCCTCGAACTGCTGTTTGAACGTCTGCAAATCGTTAGCGTTAACGTCGGAGACCGCCCAATAGTTAAAATCGGCGTCAGCCCAATGCACGAGCTGATAACCCTGGCGCGTAATTGTTTTGGCACCCGTCGTCGCACCGCGCGTTGTCGGCCAGATAAACAGGTTGATGAAATGTTGCCGTCGTTGATAAACCAGCGCCGCCACCGGCCGGTTATCCAAATAGTCGAGCCGGCCGCCAATCAAGGGAAAGCCTTCAGCGGATAAGTCGTTAACCGGCGGAGCAAAATCGAGCTTGGCGTCCAGCCACGGTTTTACGGTGTGCTGGTCGGACGACGCGACGTCCATGAGATGGTTAGCCATAAGCGAACGGGCATGACTGGCGATGAGCTGGCTCGCGAGAAATTGATCGCCGCCCGACCCTGATCGCGGAACCAAATTCGACGCGATCATCGCCGCAAAAACGATCGCCGCCGCTAATGCCAGCCAACTCCACGGCGTGCCGGAAAAAACCGTGTGTGTCCGTTGCTCCCCTTGAAGATCAACATTTCGAATCGGCGCTTCGCCACTCTCTTTCCGCAACGAGGATTGGATTCGCTCGCGCAGTCCGGCGGGCGCCTTGTAATACGGTGTCGCATTTCCCACCGCGCCAAGGAGCGATCCATGAGTTTGAAAAGCTTGTTCGCAATCAGCGCACTGCCGAAGATGTTGCTCGATTCGTTGATTGGTGATCGGATCGAGCTCACCATCCAGATAACCGTCGACCAGATTTTTGGCTTCTTCGCAGTTCATCTCTTCTCCTTGCCCAGTCGGCTCGCCAAACATTCCTTGAGTTTGCCACGGGCCCGGGCCAGTCGTGACATCACCGTGCCCGGCGGAATTTTCGCGATCTCCGCTATCTCCTTGTATGACATTCCTTCCTGGTGTCGTAGCGCCAGGATTTCCCGAAATTCCGCAGGCAACTCATCCATGGCTTCTTTAATTAACTCCGCGTTATCGCTACGCTCGAGCAGCATTGCCGGACTAACGACCTCGTCAGCGGAGCTGTGTGTTTCCTCGTCGAAAGGGGTCGTAAGATTGGCCACACGATTTTTCTTCAGCAATGTGAAGGAGGTATTTCGGACAATGGTGAGTAACCAGGCCCGGCCGTTCGACCCGTGGAACCCGGCGAACGACTTGAACGCGCGCAAATAGGCCTCTTGCACTACATCCTGTGCATCTTGCTCGCTTCGCAGCAGCCACCGGGCAAGGTTGTACGCGGCATCCAGATGCGGCAGCATCGCCTCTTCAAAAGAAACCAGTCCTGCTCGCTGAGGCGGATTCTCTTCCGGTCTTCTGACGACGGCGAATTTCACAATCCCCCGCCGTGGATCTGGTTCATAAGCGTGGAGTTCGCTCGGTTGCATTCACCAAGTAGAACTTCTGCCCGCCGACTTTTATTCCCAACATTTTGAAAAATTTCAGACTGCGTAGCTGGCTCGCTTCAGGGTCCGTCATTGCACTGCGCCCGGCGGGGGTCGAACCCACAACCTTTGGCTCCGGAGGCCAACGCTCTATCCAGTTGAGCTACGGGCGCGAAACGCGGCAAAACGAGCCACAGATTGACACATATTTCCACCGATTCAAAGGCGGGGCCGTCGCTCGTCTTTGGGGCGGGATATCCCTGCCATTTTCGGTTGATTTCTGCCTTCTCCCGACGCAGAGTATGCGCCCTTCAACCGGACAGCCCGGCCCTTCGCCAGGCTGGCTTTTACCAGGGAGAACCACTTTTATGAACCGCATTATCGACGCAATTGAGAAAGAACAGCAAAAGACCGACATGGTGAAATTCAGTGTCGGTGACAGCGTTCGCGTGCATACCCGGGTCATCGAAGGCGACAAAGAGCGCGTCCAGGTCTTTGCCGGCATTGTCATTGGCCGCAAGGGCCGCGGTTTGAACGAAACGTTTACCGTTCGCCGTATTTCGTATGGCGAAGGCGTTGAACGCGTTTTCCCGCTCAATTCGCCGCGCATTGCCAAGGTCGAAGTGGAAAAAGAAGGCCGTTCCCGTCGCGCCAAGCTGAATTACCTTCGCAGCCGCAAGGGCAAGGAAGCGACGGCCGTAAGAGAGTGACCAGTGGCAAGTGACGTGTGACGAGCCACGGCTTGTCGGACTTCTCGTCACTTATCACATGTCACTTGTCACCGGCAGCAAATCTGAAATGATTTGCTGCAATGTATCGGCGCTGCGGATTCCGGCACGAAAAGAAACTGCGCGCTCTGGGAATCGTTCGAATTGCCGGTATCGATGAAGCCGGACGCGGCGCGCTGGCCGGGCCGATTGTCGCGGCCGCAGTGATTCTGCCGGAGAAATTCCGGCACAAGCGGCTCAACGACTCAAAGCAGCTTCAGCCGGAGGCGCGCGAGGAGATCTATGCCGATCTTACCACTAACAGTGACCTCGGCTGGGCTGTTGGCATCGTCGATCACATCGAGATCGACCGGATCAATATTTTGCGGGCAACGCACAAGGCGATGCGCATCGCGGTGGAGATGCTGGCCGGCGCCGCGCCGCCGGAGCACGTTCTCATCGACGGGTTACCGGTGATCCCATTCCCCTATCCGCAAACCGCAATCGTCGACGGCGATTGCTACAGCCTAACGATTGCTGCTGCGAGCGTGATCGCCAAGGTGACGCGCGACCGGTTGATGCGCGAGTTCTGCGCGCAATTCCCCGCGTATTGTTTCAGCCAGCACAAGGGCTACAGCACCGAACTGCACCTAACGAAACTTCACGAGCTCGGGCCTTGTCCGATCCACCGGCGCTCTTTCGAACCCGTGGCCCAGCCGCTTCTCGCCCTGCAATTTTCAAAGAGACTAACCACAGAGGCCGCGGAGCACGCAGAGGCGGAAGTAATGGCTGAGTCAGCCCCCGGAACATAGAATGATCGAATGAAAGAAGCTCTGTGATCTCCGTGTCCTCTGTGGTTGATCTCTTCCGGCGGAACAAGCCGGCCCAGCACATTCGGTTAGGCAAACGCGGCGAAAAACTCGCCTGCCGCTTTCTGCGCCAGAACGGTTACAAGGTTTTGTATCGCAACTTCAAGGGCCGCACCGGCGGTGAGATCGACATCGTCTGCCGCGATGACGACACCCTGGTATTCGTCGAAGTAAAGACACGCGGCGGTGAAAAGTTCGGCCGGCCGTTCGAAGCAATCGCGCCGGACCAGCAGCGGCGCATCTCTCGCGGCGCGCTGGCCTGGCTGCGCATGCTCGACAATCCTGAGATCCTGTTTCGATTCGATGTAGTTGAAGTGATCTTCGGCCAGAACGCGAAGCCGCAGCTCGAGCTCATCAGAAACGCTTTCCAAAGCTCCTCGCCGTATATCTATTGAGCATCGGCGACATGGATGTTTCGAAGAGCGCGGCTCAGCCTGACCTGATCGAATACTTCGATTCGCTCGCATCGAAACGCGACGAATGGATCAGACGCAACGCGTTTTATCATCGCGAGGTCACGCGCGCCTTGTCGTTTTTCATACCGGCGAATTCTTCCGTCCTGCAAATTGGGTCGGGAACAGGCTATCTGCTAAATTCGTTAGGCCCAAACCGTGGCGTCGGAATCGACCTCAGCCCGCAAATGGTGGAAATCGCGAAGCGGAACTACCCCCACCTCGAGTTTCGCGTCGACGACGTCGAGAATCTCCAGACAGAGGAAAAATTCGATTACGTGATTTTATCCGACGTGATTGGTTTTCTAAACGACGTCCAGCGCAGTTTCGAGAACCTGCATCGGGTGTGTCACCGTTCCACCCGGATCCTGATCACGTATTACCATTTCCTGTGGGAACCTGCACTCCACGCCGCCGAGAAGATTGGCTGGAAGGCCAAACAACCGCTGCTGAACTGGCTAACGCCGAAAGATATCGCGAACCTTCTCGACCTCACGGAGTTCGAAACCGTTCGAACCGCCTCGCGACTTCTCCTGCCGATTTATGTGCCGCTGCTCTCGGCATTGTGTAATCGGTTTCTGGTAAATTTGCCGGGAATTCGTGGACTCGGGTTAATGCGCGTGATTGCGGCTCGTCCCCGGCCGAAGACTACGATGCCGGCGTTGTCGTGCACGGTGGTCATTCCATGCCGCAATGAGAGCGGCAACGTCGCTGCGGCCGTTCAACGAACGCCGAAAATGGGGAGCCGCACCGAAATCATTTTCGTTGAAGGCGGATCCACTGACGACACCCGCCAGGAAATCGAACGCGTCATCGCAGCAAATCCCGACCGGAACATTAAAGTAATTTCGCAACCCGGCGAAGGCAAAGGCGACGCTGTTCGCGCCGGGTTCAACGCGGCAGCCGGCGATGTGTTGATGATCCTCGACGGCGACCTGACGGTTGAGCCGGAAGAGTTGCCAAAATTTTACAACGCGATCAGCAACGGCGTCGCCGATTTCGTCCATGGCTCGCGCCTGGTTTATCCCATGCAGGATGAGGCGATGCGCTTCCTCAACTTGTTAGGTAATCGTTTCTTCAGCATTGCGTTCAGTTTTTTGCTCGGTCAAACGATCAAGGACACGCTGTGCGGCACAAAAGTGCTGTTGCGTTCCGATTATCAGAAGATCGCCGCCAATCGCAGTTACTTCGGCGATTTCGACCCGTTCGGCGACTTCGATCTGATCTTCGGCGCCGCCAAACTAAACTTGAAGATGATGGAGATTCCCGTTCACTACCGCGCGCGGACGTACGGCAAAACCAATATCAGCCGTTTCCGGCACGGTCTTCTGCTCCTGCGCATGGCCTGGTACGCGATGTGGAAGGTAAAATTCGTTCGGTAGCGCGGAGTCAGGCCGTCGCCTCGTAGAATCGCTGCAGCTCCGGGTGTTGTTGAAACCATTCGAGTGTTTTGCGAAGGCCGTCTTCAAAGCTGGTGCGCGGTTTCCAGCCAAGTTCTCGTTTGGTCTTTGCGTTGTTAGCCACCCAGACATCCGTGTCCCACTGACGGCCGGGCATCGAACCCCAGGAAGGCTCGGCCGGGATCGCTAGAAGGCGACGCGCAGTCTCAACTGCACAACGCATCGAGGTTTGCACGCCGGTGCCAATATTGTAAATCGCACACGGCTCGTTAGTCGCACGATTGGCCGCCAGCAAATAGGCATCAACGACATCGTCGATGTAAACGTAGTCTCTCGCTGTATTCGGACTAACCAACGGCGGCAGCTCTCCCCGCAGCCCATAGCTTATCAAGTTGGGAATCAAGCGCGCCGGTTCTTCGTACGGCCCGTAGACGGAGTAAAGGCGCAATGTCGGAATGCGAACCGTCTCCGCTTGCGCGGTGAACTGGCAGAAGAGCGTCGCCGCTGCTTTCGTGGCGGCATACTGGCTATTTGGCTCGAGCAGTTCGTCCTCAGCGGGAGCATGATCCTTGAAGCCGTACTCCGAGGACGACCCGGTATTTATGAATACCTCGAATCCGGCGCTCATACACGCGTGAACGAGATTGATTGTGCCGGTGATGTTCGTCTCGATCATCGCCGCAACGTCGGTTTGTGACGAATAAGCGCCGTAAGCGGCGAGGTGGAATATCCAGTCGGGCCGGATCGCGCCGATCTCCCGCGTGAGTAGATCCGAATTCGTTAGATCCACAATATGGCTGTGAACGTCGGCCAAGATCGACTCGATGCGCCATGGTTTGTGCCCGGGTCGCAGGACAAGATGTACATCGTGGCCATCCTCGACCAACCGACGGGCGAGATTCGCGCCAACGAATCCACTCGCGCCGGTAATGACAACGCGCTTCACTGCTCAGACGAAGTTGTCGTAATCGAATTCCTTCAGATACTGCCAGGCGTAATCGCGAACCTCATCCTTTTCGTTAGGCGATAGTTCGTTCGCCGTGGCCCGGTTCGCTTCGGGCGTTGCCCGTCGAATTGTTCCCCATGGGAACACCTCTTCGAGCTTCGAGCCGTTCCAACTTGGCGCGCGCATCGAGTCTGATATATCAACACCCATCGCTTTGCAGATCGGACCCAGTGCTTTAACCGAATCAGCCATGACATCCTCGATTCGGAGGATATGCATCCGGTCCGGAAACTTCTTTTTGAATAGCAGCGCGTGATACTGGTTCACCGTCCATGCAGTCAGATAACTCGTTAACGACATCGGCACAGGCCGCTTCTTGGTATCGGCATACGCCGACCATGGATTTCGGACCACGTGGAGAAAATGCGCAGCCGGCAGTTCGTTCAGGATTTTAGCTGCGTCCACAACCAAAACCGGACTGTATCCAACCCAGATTTCCTCCTTTCCCGTCCGTTTGAAATCCTTCCACGCGTCAAAGGTCGAACGAAAAAAAGCTTCGATATTCCCGGCTCGTGAGCGTCCGATCCGAGTTACGTGATCCTGATAAATCCGGCAACGTTCATCATCCGAGAACTCAAAGGGCATATGCCTGAACTTGCTGACCTGCGGCGTCCGGGCCCTGACTTTCGTTTCTTCGTCAATTATGGCGGCAAAATCCTGCGCCGGAGTGGCGTCCAAGGCGAAAACCGGCCATCGATACTTCACCGGGAACATGGAGGAAAACGAATCGTTAACCAGTCGTGTTCCCAACTGTGATTCAAACGGGTACACGAACATTTGCGGATGACCGTCGAGAAACCGGTGGGTCGTGTTACCACCGTTTTCGTACATGGCCCCGATCATCAGGAGTTTAAAATTATTCGTCATGGATTTCAGCCGGTGCTGGTTTCGAAAGTATAGAACAGTCGCTTCAAGTAGTCCGGCTTGTTAATGGTGCCGGGCGTAAATGGAAATCCCAAACTGAGGCGCGCAGGCAGCCAGTCGACCGAGAAAATCTGATTGCCTCGCGGCCAAATCAGGCTGCCCAGGACGCGCCCCGATGCAGGATCGACCGCGTGAACTCCGCATTCGGCCTGATCGGGTTTGAGGCCCGGAGCATACTGGTGAAAGCGCGGCAATATTCGCGATGTGCCGGCAAAGGCGATCCCGGAGCAGAAACATAATCCCCGGGTCCAGCCGCGAAGACGGCTAACGGATTCAAAACCGCCATCGCGGATAATTCCCACCTCGCCATAACCACTGTTACTCACCCACACTCGACCGCGAAAAATGCGGGCCGAATGCGGCCGGGTTAGTCCGCGCGCAATTGGTTCGCGAGTTTTTCCGGAAAAAATAACTCCGCGTTTATCCACCGGAAAATTTCGATGTCCGGGACGACGCGTTGAGATCAGGTCGGCCGACGCGGAAAAGTAAGAGCTCTTCAAATCCACACCCGCGGCGATCGAATTGAGCTGAATGTAGTTTTGTCCGAACGAAGGTTTGCCTCTTACTTCGATGCATTTGGGCCACCATACGCGTTTGTATGTTCCAGTTGGATCGATGCGGACCACGGCATTCTCGCCGACCGCATTCCCGAAAAGAGCGCCGTTGATCAGGGCAAGGTCATGCAAATAGAGACAGCCGGGAAAGAAACGCGAACGAACGGGGAACAGCGGCCGGCCTTTGCCCGCAACCGCGCCGCGAACATCGAGCCGCGAATGCGCACTCGTTACGGGCACAAGATCAAGGATCTGGTTTGGATTGCGCGTGCTGGCGAGATGAACGGTGCCGGTTTGACGATCAATCGCCAAGCCGGACGGATGCGGAATCGAAAGATAGGAAATTATCGGCCGGCCCTTTGTCACCGATAACGCCATCGCCAGGTGCTCGTATTCCCTCGTTACCAGCAGCGTTGCACCGGTGCGTTCAAGCGTTTGCCACCACTTCCCCCGGACACGATGGTCGAGCAGCTTCGGGTCAACGTCAGCCGCTTCACGCCATTGGCTCGCCACCTGAGCGGGATGACGCCATTGGGAATCATGAGTCGCCCACAGGGCGTCCAGGCGTTCCTTGGCAGACTTCACGCGGTTTGCTTTCGTTTATCCCGCCACATTTGATAGGCGCCCCAGTAAAGTTTGATGGCGGACTGGTAATTCGTCGTGGATTTGCCGCCGTGCCGCCGATACGACAAAATCGGCACCTCAATCACTGGATAATTTTCCTCCCGGCAGATCAAATTGAATTCCGCGTCGATTAGATCATCCTCGCGCTTGAGGGCAAGCAGCCTAACGAACGCGCGTGGAAAGATTTTTGGCGTGCCGTTGATGTCCCAATAAGAGAGGTCGAATAAAGCGCGGCATTCAAGATTATAAATGAGCGAGCCAAGCCGCCGGATGACACTCTCGCGGATCTTGCGATTGGCTTTCACCACCACATTTGGATAGGCAACGGCGTACAATAGCAGCAAGACAAGGTCGGCCGCAGCCGTTCGGGCGAGATTGGTATAACAAAGAAGATCTCCGCTCGCCGCCGCCAGCCCCTGCTTCACGGCGAGCCCCCACGCGCCTCGTTCGCTTTCGACCACGCAAACAGACGAATGCTTTTCCGAGAGCTGCCGGCATATCGCCGGAGACTGGTCACGGCATCCGTTAGGCACGAGAATCAATTCGTGCGGCACCGGGAGACGGGTCAGGACACTTTCATACTCCGTGACGACTCCTTCCAGGTAGGCCCCATCGTTGTGAACCGGCAGTATGATCGACACCAGACTCGAACTCATGAGTCCTATTTTGGCTTCAAAGTTTCGGTCACAACCCGAACAAGCGCTTCCTTCGAAATGCCATGCTCATTCTGGAGGAATGTTTTGCTCCCGGAATGTCCGTCCGGCAAACGCCGCACACCGCATCGAACAACGCGGCAATGAATATTTTTCTCGGCGACGACTTCAGAGACAAGAGAGCCAAGTCCACCGGTCGCATAGTGCGCTTCTACCGTGACAACGGTGGGAAACCTGGAAACGACCGCGGCAACCGATTCGTTAGTCGCGCCGCCAATCGATGACACCGCGAAAACGCCGCATTTGACGCCATTGGCCTCAAGATTGTCAGCAGCCGCTAACGCTTCGTGGACCATCGGTCCGAGCGCGATGAAAGCGATGTCGGCTCCCTTTCCAGCACAGTGGGATCCGAAGCTTGGAATTCACGTGACTTGAAGTCGCGGC